>Ga0182232_1000072_pt1 | contig 33118 bp, 31 predicted proteins | sample G6R1MG_30_FD_155484 | JGI IMG/M metagenome (GOLD analysis project Ga0182232, IMG submission 155484) | Phyllosphere microbial comminities from miscanthus, Michigan, USA - G6R3_NF_07NOV2016_LD2 MG | ecosystem: Host-associated > Plants > Phyllosphere > Phylloplane/Leaf | place: USA: Michigan... | reverse complement strand
AGATGAGTAATGGGACATCCAGAGCACGACCCAGAATACAAGAATTGCCGACCACGGAACGCAGGACGGAGGTTCGGGGCCAAACGCGCTCTCAAACCACAGCAGGTTTGGGCCATCTGTTTTTGGCTCGACGGTAAGCGGCGTGTACGCGACCGCGCAATGGTCGACCTCGCCATCGACAGCAGGCTGCGCGGTTGCGACATCGTCAAATTAACAATCAGTGAGCTTGTCAGCGGCGGGTACGTACGCGCGCGCGTCATTGTCGTTCAACGAAAGACTGGGCGTACTGTACAGTTCGAATTGCTTCAACCAGCACGTACTAGCATTCAAACTTGGCTGGGGTGCCGAGGTGGTGGGCTTGACGATTAAGCCTTCCCTAGCCGGATCGACCATGAGGCGCACATAAGGACCCGGCAGTACGCCCGTCTAGTCGATGAATGGGTGGCTGGCATCGGGCTACGACGCGAAGACTACGGGACACACTCCCTGCGCCGAACAAAGGCAGCATTGATCTACAAGCGAACCGGCAACCTGCGAGCTGTACAGATTTTGCTCGGGCATACCAAAATCGAGAGCACGGTACGCTACCTCGGTGTGGACGTTGAAGATGCTTTTGCCTTAGCACGGTACGCTACCTCGGTGTGGACGTTGAAGATGCTTTTGCCTTGGCGGAAGGAGCCGAAATCTGAAGCTCGGCCTCCTCCGCTGCAACGTCGAGGAGGCTACATAGGCCGTAGAACACAGAGCGTCTGATGAGATCCTTTGACAGAACAGAATGCCGTCTTCGAACGTGATGACCTCAGGCCTGCCAAGCCGTTCCGCCCCTATTGGCCTGCTGGCAGTCCGCGTTCGGGCAGAGTGCACGAGAGTGGACCTATCGATCAGGCCACCGTCACTGAGGCGCTAACATACGCTAACCGCCGGGGTTCGGCTCTGTGCAACGGGCTTCCTCCGCGCCATCGGAGAGAAACGGAAGAAGGACAGCAGTGAACGCTTCCGGATGCGAGTAGTTGATCCCATGAGCTGCTCCTGGAATGACGGCAAGTCGGCCATGAGGCAAGGAGCCGGCGAGGCTCGCGACGAATGCATGCGGGACGATGTAGTCGCGCGTGCCCCAGACAACGAGCGTCGGCTGTGTGACCCGCCGGACTTTCTCCGCGATGCGATTGTCGACCATGCTGCGCAGGGTCAAGATGTAGCGTCCGATCCCGCCACGGGCATAATCGGTGAGCGCCACCCAGGCGAGTGACCAGCGCTCGAACGGTGCGATGGCAAGGAAACCGACGACCTGCCGGACGAGGCCACGTGCCTTCGGGTCTGGCGTAGGACCCTGCAGCACAAGGCGTTCGACGAGCTGCGGATGAAGGAGCGCCAATTCGACCAACACCTCGCAGCCCAGGGAATTGCCGACAAAGGCCGCGCGCTCCACCCCGACCGCATGCATCCAAATCGCCAGTGCGTCCGCAAGCTCGCGCACCGTGAGCGTTCGGCAGGGTTTCTCGCTCAAGCCGAAGCCGGGCAGGTCAGGCGAATAGACCCTGAAATGAGGAGCGAGATGCCTTGCGAGCGGGATCATGTAGCGGCTCGACATCCCAAGCCCGTGGACGAGGATCACGGGCAGACGGTCATCCGGTACGGTGTCAACCGAGACGCGGGCCTGCATCGTTCTGCCGTCGACGCGGACCTGGCTCACCGTAAGCCGGCCCATATCTGCGTTTCGGTCCTGGCTGGCACGCCGCCGAGCTAAGGCGTTGACTAGAAATCGACCGGAGATGATCCGGCCAGCCGTGACAAGGATCCACCGCAGGGACACACGCGTCTTCCTGTCTGATCCCGTTTGAGCCATCCGCGGGAAGGGGTGCACATCTCCACTCTCTAGCAGCAAGGAAATCATACTGTGCAGCCGAGTTGAGCTGAGGTCGGAGCTTCGCTGAACTCACGGGCTCCAATCGCCGAGGGGGCGGCCGTATGAGACGCCGGCTCCGCCGGCGTCATCTCCGCCGCGATCGACGTGATCCAGGCGGCGACGCGGTCGGGATCCGTGACGGGCAGCATGTGGCCACCCGGTACGAGGTCGAGGCGCGTACCGGGTAGAACCCGCTTGAGACCCTCGCCGTGCTCGACCGAGCTGAGCACGCGATCGCCGGTTCCGTAGAGGACCGCGACAGGGACGGCGAGGCCAGGATACCGCGCCGCCAGCCCCGGCATGTCCGCGCCAGCCGCGTTCAAGTCCATCGAGGCTGCGTAGAAACTGGATGGCCGCAGGCCGAGCAGGCCGCCGCCCCGCGTTCCGAAATCGGCCGGCACCGCGTTTGGCCCGAACACCGTGGCAAGGACGCCTCGGCTACGCAGAATGGCCAGTGGCGTCGCAAGTGTCCAGGCGACGCCCATCCGCAGGAGGGACGAACGGATAGCGAGGAGTTGGAACGGTGCGGGGACCGTATCCTGCGGCTGCGTCAGGGGCGCGATCAGCGCGAGTCCGCCGACGAGGCGCGGATGGTCGAGGCCGAGCGCGAGGGCGACGGCGCCGCCGAGCGAGTGCCCAACGACGATCGGGCGCTCCAGCCCGAGATGACGGATAACGCCCAATATCGTATCGGCCTGGCCCGGAAGATCGGCGGGGGCGCGCCAGGATCGCGGCGAGTGGCCAGAACCGGGCCGGTCGATCAGCACCACTCGGAACCGGTCCGAGAGCCTGTCGAGCAGGGCATACGTGAAGTTGCCGAGCTGTCCGCCGAGACCGTGTACGAACACAAGAGGCCGGCCGCTCCCGGCTTCCAGGTAGTGGATGCGGCCCTGCGGCAGATCGAGGAAGCGTCCGCGTGGGGGAAGGTGCCGTGCGATGCCCCGGGCGATGAGCCACGTGATGACGAAGGCGAAGCCCAAGAGGGCGACGAGGATGAGGGCGCCCAACGCGAACGCGGTCGGCAAAGGCGTGGTCACATGCGCTCTCCCTTCAGGCGGCTCAGGAGGCCCCAGTAGGAAACCGGCATCAGGCGCTCAACCAGCGAGGCGATCTTGGCGTCCTTGCCGATGATGATGCGCCGCCGTCGTCGCTCGACGCCGCGCACGATGATGTCTGCGGCGCGGGCGGGCGGCATCGTCAGCAGGCTGTTGGCGATGCGGCGCCCCCGCTCCAGCTCCTCGGCCGAGAGGGCCGCGGTGGCCCGCGCCGCATCGGCGATCGAGGTGGCGACGCCGCCGGGATGCACCACGGTCACCCCGACCACGCCGCCCGCCAACTCGTGGGCGAGGGCCTGCGAGAAGCCGCGCACCGCGAACTTGCTCGCCGCATAGGCGGTCTGGCCCGGCGGGGCGATCAGGCCGTAGAGGCTCGACAGGTTGACGATCCGCGCTTCGGGCGCGGCCTCCAGCATCGGCAGGAAGGCCCGGGTCATGCGCACGACGCCCCAGAAATTGACTTCGATCAGCCATTCGAAGTCGGCCTCGCTCACCTGCGCGAAGGTGCCGGCCATGGCCACGCCCGCGTTGTTGACGAGGAGGTCGAGGCCGCCATGGGCGGCGGCCACCGTCGCGGGCAACGCCGCGACCGCCTCCCGGTCGGCGACGTCGAGGCGGTGACGGGTGACCCGGACGGGGCCGGCGAGCGGCTGCGCTGTCTCGGCTAGGCCCGCCTCGTTCACGTCGGCAAGGGCAAGGTTGCAGCCCCGCCCGGCGAGCGAGACCGCGATGGCCCGGCCGATGCCGCTACTCGCACCCGTGACGAGGGCGGTGCGTCCCTTGAGATCGAACATGTGGTCGGTTCCTGCCCTTCGAAGCCTCGATGCAACGGATATCCGCCCCCGCGGGGGGGCGTTCAGGCCGCCCGCCGGGTGTCGGTGCGCCGGCCGCCGAACACCATGGCGCCGTCATCCAGACGGCCGTAGCGAAGGCCGGCGAGATCGAGCACGTAGTTCTGGTGAAGCTTCCACGGCGGCGCGGTGCCCTGCCTCGGCATCAGGTGGCGCGCCCGGGTGACATAGCCCGAGCTGAAGCCGATCAGCGGCTCCGCGCCGGTGGCCGTGCCCCGGCGCGGCACGCACCACGCCTCGCCCCGCCTGTCCATGCGGCGCAGGAGGCGGCAGACGTAGTCTGCCGTCAATTCGCATTTCAGCGTCCAGGAGGCATTGGTGTAGCCGAGGGCGAGGGCGAGGTTGGGCACGTCGCTCAGCATCATGCCCTTGTACAGGTAGCGGTCGGCCGGATCGGCCGTGACGCCGTCGACGCTGATCCTCACCCCGCCCATGAGCTTCATCGTCAGGCCGGTGGCGGTCACGACGATGTCGGCCGGCAGGGTCTTGCCGGAGGCGAGGTCCAGGCCGTTCTCGGTGAAGCGCGTGATCGTGTCGGTCTCGACGCTCGCCTTGCCGGTGCGGATCGCCGCGAACAGGTCGCCGTCCGGCACGAGGCAGAGGCGCTGGTCCCACGGCTTGTAGCGCGGCGTAAAATGTCTACCGACATCGTAGTCGGGGCCGAGTTGCTCGCGGATGCCGCAGAGGATGCGCCGCGTCAGCGTCTCAGGTTTCCGCCGGGCGAACTGATAGAAGAGAATGCTCAAGCCAATGTTCTTCCAGCGCGCGAGGCGATGGGCGATGGGGGCCGGCAGGCGGGCCTTCAGCCAGTTGGCGATGCGGTCGCGCGCCGGCAGCGCGACGATGTAGGTGGGCGAGCGCTGCAGCATGGTGACGTGATCGGCGCGCCATGCCATCGCCGGCACCAGCGTAACCGCAGTGGCACCGCTCCCGATCACCACGACGCGCTTGCCGGCATAGTCGAGGTCGTCGGGCCAGGCCTGCGGATGCACGATGGCCCCCGCGAAGCGCTCCGTGCCCGGCCAGTCCGGTCGATAGCCACCCTCGTAGTCGTAGTAGCCGGCGCAGACGTAGAGAAAGCCGCAGGTATAGGTGATGCGCTCCCGCCCCGCCTCGACCTCCAGGGTCCAGCGCGCCTTAGATGTGTCCCAGGCCGCGGACACCACGCGCTGGCCGTACCGGATCCTGCGATCGATGCCGAACGCCGCGGCGGTGTCCCGCAGGTAGTTGAGGATCGAGGCCGCGTCGGCGATGGACTTGTCCTCGGTCCACGGCCGGAAGCTGAAGCCGAAGGTGTAAAGGTCGGAATCCGAGCGCAGGCCGGGGTAGCGGAACAGGTTCCAGGTCCCGCCGAGCGAGTCGCGGGCCTCGAGGATCGCGTAGCTCTTGTCCGGACACTTGGTCTGCAGGGCGTGGGCCGCGCTGATGCCCGAAATGCCGGCCCCGATCACCAACACATCGAAATGCGCGCCGCCCTGCGTCTCCGGGCGCGACGCTGCGTCGTCGGGCCCGCTTCGGGGCACCGTGAGGATCGCCATGGCTGAAGCCCTCCGAGGTTCACGATGTTCTATTTAAGGTGGATACCTTAGTCGATCAACAGGCAGACACCTTAATTGTAGGGTGGTCTCCGCACGGCTAGGGTCCGGGCAGGACTGAATGCGTGAGGGGGCGGATGTGGCGATGGCAGGACGGGACGCGGGGGGCCGTGCGAAAGCGTCGCCTAAGCCTAAGCCTAAGCCTAAGCCCAAGACGCGGGCGCGCATCCTCGACGCCGCGCGCGAGCTGTTCAACGAGCGCGGCCCCGGCAACGTCACCACAGCGGAGATCGCCGCGGCGGTGGGGATCAACGAGGGGAACCTCTACTACCATTTTCAGCGCAAGGAGCAGTTGCTCGAAGCCCTGTTCGGGGAGTTCGCGCAGGCGTTGCACGTCGCGGCCACGGCCTACGCGGCCAGCGACGACGGGCCCGCTCGGTATCGTGCCTATCTCACCGGCTGGTTCCAGACGATGTGGGAATGGCGCTTCTTCTACCGGGACGGCGCGATGGTCTTCCGGCTCGCTTCCGAGCTCAAGCCGCGTCTGAAGCAGGTCAGTGACGAGGGGCAGGGGCTGACCCGCCGGGCGATCGAGGAGATGCAGAGGGCGGGGTTGCTGACGATCCCGGCCGATCGACTCGACCCGCTCGTCACCAATGCCTGGATCGTCTCGACCTACTGGATCGACTACCTGCGCTCGCGCCGTGGCATCGGCGAGGTCACACGTGCGCATGTCGATTGGGGCAAAAGCCAGGTGATGAGCCTGTTCCTGCCATACCTGACGCCGCAAGGGCTAGCGGAAGCCGAACTCGGTACGGCGCGCGAGGATGGTTGATCGTTCGAGAGGAAGACAGGCTCAATTGCGAGAAGCTCAGCCCGGCCGCCCCGCATCGACGGTGAAAGTCGCGACGCCGCCGTCCGACCTCGGCCCGACCGACATCTCGTGGGACAGGCGGCATCCGCGTTCGTGATTGACCCTGATCCACCAAACTTGGCGAAGAGCCAGTTTTCAGAGGGTAGGCCAGGACCGTCCGCTTCCAAATTATCGGTCTAAGTCGGACATGTCGAAGAGACCCTGGTGCCGACCTTGAACCGGGGTGACACGGTCGTGCTCGACAATCTGCCCGCCCACAAGGTCAGCGGCCTCCGCGAGCGCATCGAGGCGGCCGGTGCCCGCCTGCTCTACCTGCCGGCTTACTCGCCTGACTTCAATCCGATCGAACTCGCATTCGCCAAGCTCAAAGCCCGTTTGCGTACCCAGGCCGCCCGCACGGTGGCGGACCTCTGCGACACCCTCAAAAAAGCCTTCGGGCGCTTCACAACAGTCGAATGCCGAAATTACCTGATGGCCGCAGGCTACGATGCCTTTGACCTAACCTGATCGGATGCTGCTCTAGGTCGACCAGCGACCTAACCCGCCGCCTGCCTGCGGCTGAGGCGTTTCGAGGCTGCCCGGCGCAGGATGCGCGACAACGACTCGACCGAGTACGGCTTCTGCAGAAGCTCGAAGCCGTGGTCTGTTTCCTGTGCGAGGACATGGCTGTAGCCACTGGTCAGGACCACCGGCAGGCCCGGATAGAGCCGCCGGATCATACGCCCGAGCTCTACGCCGTTCATCCCAGGCATGACCACGTCCGAAAACACCACGTCGTAGACGCCCGGGCTCCCGGCCAAGACCGCAAGGGCCTCATCGGCATTCATGACCCAATGGGTCGCGTAGCCAAGCTCCTGCAGCGTCTGGGTCGAGAAGGTGCCGACCTCCCGGTTATCCTCGACGACCAGGACTTGGGTGCCGCGTCCATCGACCACCGCATCGACCTGAGCCGTTTCTATCTCCTCGTTAGTACTTACCTCCGCCTTGGGGAGGTAGAGCGCGAAGGTGGTGCCGCGTCCGACCTCGCTCTCAACCACGACCTCGCCTCCCGACTGCTTGGCGAAGCCGAACACCTGGGAGAGCCCAAGGCCGGTGCCCTGACCGACCCCCTTGGTGGTGAAGAACGGCTCGAAGATCCGATCGATCTGGTCCGCCGGAATGCCGGAGCCCGTGTCGGTCAGCGCGATACGGACGTAGTCCCCCACCAGGGCGGCATGGGACCGCAAGGCTGGTACGCCCCCCACCACCACCACCGCGATATCGAGACGACCCTCACCGTCCATCGCGTCGCGGGCGTTGACCGCCATGTTCACCAACGCGGTGTCGAATTGGCTCGGGTCAGCATTGATGTGGCAGGGCTCGTCGCAGACATGGATAGCGACGGTGATGCGAGCCCCGGTGAGGGTTTCCACCATCTCGCCGATGGCCCTCACACTCCGCCCGGCGTCGAACACCTCCGGTCGAAGCGCCTGGCGCCGCGCGAAGGCCAGGAGCTGTCCGGTCAACTTGGAAGCCCGATCCACGGTATCGGAGATCGCGCTGATGTAGCGGACCCGTCGGTCCTCGGAGAGGTCGGGCCGCTTCAGCAGGTCGGTCGAGGACTTGATCACGGTCAGCAGGTTGTTGAAGTCGTGCGCGACGCCCCCGGTCAACTGGCCGACCGCCTCCAGCTTCTGCGACTGCCTTAGCGCTTCCTCGACCTGGAGCAGGCTGGCCGCGCGCTTCTTCTCTTCAGTGACATCCCGGGACACGCAGTAAAGCAGTCCCTCGACCGGGACGGCCGTCCACGACAGCGTGCGGTAGCTGCCGTCGCGCGCCCGGAACCGGTTCTCGAAGGCCAGCGTCAGGCCACCGGCAGCGAGGCGGGCGACCTCCGCCCGGGTCCGCTCGCGGTCCTCGGGATGTTCGAGCCACTCCGAGGTCTTCCCGACGATGTCGTGGTAGTCCCATCCCAGGATGCGCTGCCAGGCCGGGTTGATGCTCACCCAGACGCCGTTCGCGTCGGCGACGCCGAGCATGTCCCGGCTCACGTGCCAGATCCGATCGCGTTCCTGGGTGCGTTCCGCGACCTGGGCCGCCAGCGTCTCGTTCATCGTTTGCAGCGCTTCCTGCGCCCGGACACGTTCGACGGCGTCCCAGATCCGAGCCGAGACATCTTCGATCAGGGAAACCTCGGCGGCCGTCCAGACCCGCGGCTCGCTCTGGTTCACATAGACCACAGAGCGCATGCGTTCCTCGTGGACCTGGGGCACGGCGACCAGAGCTGCGATGCCGAAGGCGTCCATCCCCAAGCCGGCGGTGTCCGCATCGGCTTCGACGTCGGAATAGACCGACGTTCGGCCTGCCCTGAGGTTGGCGATGTTGCCCGGTCCGAAGGCATCGAGCGGGTAGGTGTCGGCCAAGGCCGCGACGCCGTCGACGTATTCGGTACCGAGGGTGGCGGACACGCCGTCCTCCTCGACGAAGCCGTAACCGACCCGGCTGGCGCCGATGTGCTTCCCGAGCGCATCCACCGCCGCCTGCATCCTGTCGCGTGGGCCGCCCTGCGCGCGCAGCGTGTCCGTGAGGTCCAGCAAGAAGCGCTGCCGGGCTTCAGCCACATCCCGCTCCGAGACCCGCAGCTCGAGCTCGGCGTTCATCTCCCGCAGGCGTCGCTCAACGAGCCTGCGGCCGGTGACGTCGGAAACTGTCAGCACCGCCCCAGCAACCTTGCCGCCATCGAACACGGGAGCGTTCGAGCAGACCACCTCGATGGGCGTGCCGTCGCGGCGGAAGAATGTGGCATCGCGCTCACGAAGGGTCAGTCCCTCGCGGATTGCCTGGACGAAGCCGCATTCCGAGGACGGAAACGGACGCCCGTCGGGATGGTGGTGGTGGGCCGCCTCGTGAAGGTCCTGCCCGACCAGGGCGTCCGCGTCCCATCCGAACAAGTCGTGCGCCATCCGGTTGGCGAAGGTGACGGCGCCGTCGACGTCAAGCTGGAATACGGCCTGGCTGACATGGTCCGTGACCGTCTGCAGAAGGTCGGTCTGCCGCTGCAAAGCCTCGGCCGCGAGGTGCTGCCCGGTCCTGTCCCGAAGGATCTTCAGGTAGCCGACGTGGCTGCCGTCGTCGGCGAGGAGTTGGATCATTTCGCCCAAGGCAAAAAAGCGCGACCCATCCTTGCGCACGTGCCAGCGCTCGTCGAAGCCGCGTCCCGCCTCGCGGCTGACCCTCATCTCGCGCTCGGGCACGCCATTCACGATGTCTTCGTTGGTGAAGAAGATCCGGCCCGGCTTGCCAAGCATCTCGACCTCGGACCAGCCAAGGATGACTTCAGCACCTGCGCTCCAGCGCGTCACCAGGCCATCGAGGTCAGTAGTCACGATGGCGTAGTCCAGGGCGCTGTCGAGAATCTGGCGATGACGGGTGTCCGCGTCGCGGCTTCTCAGCAGGGCTTCGTCTCGCGCAACCATCGACCGACGCAGTTCCATCTGCGCCATGACCTGCCGGGCCAGCGCCTCAAGGGCCTCGGCCTGCTCCGACGTCAGCCCCTCCGGGCGCGGCTCGACGTCCATTACGCCGAGGGCCCCGAGCGGCAGGCCCTCGGGCGTCTCCAGGCGGGCGCCGGCGTAGAACCTAAGACGGGGCTCGCCGATGACCAGGACGTTGTCCCGCGTGCGGGGGTCGGCGGTGAGGTCCGGGATAATGAGCAGGCCGGGCCGGCTAAGGGCATGGACACAGATCGATTGCGCCAGCGGGGTCTCGAAAGGGGCGAAACCCACGCGGGCCTTGAACCATTGACGGTCGGCGGCGACGAGGTTCACCAGGGCGACGGGCGTTCCGCAGATCCGCGAGGCGAGCAGCACGATGTCGTCGAAGCCCCGCTCCGCTGGCGTGTCGAGGATGCCGTAGCCGTCGAGGACCGCGAGCCGAGCGGGATCGCGTGCGGCTTTCACGCCGCCGGTCTCAGGCGCGGTCATTGACGGCCATCGAAGCTGCCGGGGCAACGGCGCTGCGCGCGGCCTTCGCGTCCTCCCGCTCGATCATGTGCCGGAGCGCAGTCCGCACGACCTCACTCACGGAAGTGAATTGAAACCTGGCGACCAGATCCTCGACATAGGCGATCAAGGGTTCGGTCAGGGCAATGTGTCGGGAATGCTTCGCGGCCATACCGGCCCTTACCAGCTGCCGCCGGCGGTGTCGCACTTGCGACACCCACTTCACGCGAAGGTGCGGGCACCTAATGTCGCACCGAGATCATGAATTAGCGCGGTCGCGGCGCGTATACGCGGGCGTCCGCGTGAGCAGGACCCAAACAACTGTTTGGAATACGTAAAATAAGGCGTCCGGGATCGTGCCGGTTGACGACGGTGCCCCGACGATACACGGCGCATGTTATCGGGGTGGATCTGAAAGCAGTAAGATCGCCAGACGCCCAAGCCGTATCAGACCACGGCCAGCCCTCAGGTACAGGATGCCGTCCCTCACGATGCCGTCCCTCACGCGGCGATAGGAGAGTAGTGTCGGGTCAACGGCTAGCGAGCACTTTGTGTTGTATCGCAGCATGGACGCGGGGCAGCCTTCCGTCACGCGGCGTGCCGAGACGTCCGGTATAACGGAGTTAGACGGCAAAGGCCCGCCGCAGGGCATCGGCATCATAGGGCTTCTTGACCACCGGCACCGTGCCGAGGTCGCACGGGATGCGGAAGCTCTCGCCGTAACCCGTCGCGAAGGCGTAGGGGATGCCGAGTTCGGCCAAGCGACGCGCCACGGGGATGCTGGTCTCGGACCCAAGGTTGACGTCGAGAAGGGCCCGGTCGGGCGGCGAGGCCTCGATCAGGCGCAGGGCGTCCCGGGTCGATGCCGCCATGTCAACGGTTTGGGCGCCGAGCGCGGTCAGCACCTCCTCGGCTTCCAGGGCGATGATCATGTTGTCCTCGACCACCAGGACCGTACCGGTCAGCTGGAAAGGGACCACCGGCGCCTCGCGCTTGACGGGGGACGCGGAGGCCGGCGGTGCGGAGCGCAGGTACAGGGGCGGCAAAGAGAAGCGGGCCTCGACGCCGGTGAGCTCGTAGCGGATTTCCGCCGTGCCCTGCAACTCGTACGGGATCGACCGCTCGATGATCGTGGTGCCGAAGCCGCGCCGCTTCGGAGCCTGCACCGTCGGTCCTCCGCTCTCGCGCCAGTGCAGCACGAGGTAGTCGAGCGCGTCACGCTCCCAGCGGATGTCGACCCGGCCGTACCGGTCGCACAGGGCGCCGTACTTAGCGGAGTTCGTCATCATCTCGTGTACGACGAGCGCCATCGTCGAGAACGCCTGCGGCTCCAGGAGGACGTCGGCCCCCTCTAGCACCAGCCGGTCGGCCTTCTCGCCGAGATAGGCACCGGCCTCCAGCAGGATGAGGTTGCGGAGGGAGCCGGGGCCCCAGTTCGATGTGGTGATCTGGTCGTGCGCTCGGGCAAGGGCTTGGATGCGGCTGCCGACCAGGGCCGCGAACTCCTCGCCGCTCAGCTCACTCGAACGGCTCTGTGTGACCACGCCCCGGATCAGATTGAGGATGTTGCGGACCCGGTGGTTGAGCTCGGCGATGAGCAGCTCCTGCCGCTCCTGAGCGCCCTTTCGCTCCTTCTCGGCCGAATCCGTGAGCCGCAGGATCACCTCAAGTAGGGTAACCCGAAGAGCTTCGGCGGCCCGCAACTCGACGTCGGCCCAGGGAAGGGAGCGCCCGTGCACGACCTCGCGCCAGGCCTCGAAGCTCTTGCGCGGGGTCAGGCGCACGCCGTTCGGTCCCGGGATAGCCGGCTTCTCGGGATTGCCCGCCCAGGTCACCGTGCGCGAGACCTCGGAGCGGAAGAACACGAGGAAGTCGCGCGGGGTGCGGGAGACCGGGATGGCGAGCATGCCGGCGGCGCGTTCGGTGAAGTCGCGTCCGGGCTCGTGCACCCGCCCAATCTCCTCTGTGGCATAGGGCCGGCTCGCCGCCGTTCGATTGAGGAAGCGCACGAGGCCGGCGAACTCTTCCGCCGTCGGCGTCGCGCCCTGAAGCTCTACCTCGCCGTTCACCCAGAGCCCAATGCCGTTGCAGGGCACGATGCCGGAGAGCTCGTCGAGGAAGCCGGAGAGCTCCTCGAGGCTGGTCCCGCCCGAGGCGAGCGCGCTCATCAAGCGGGTGTGTATTTCGCGCGAGCGGCCCTCTTGGACGGCTTCGACCTCGCGTTCGCGGCTCTCCAGGATCCAGGAGAACATCTGTCCGAACAGCTCCGCACCGGTCCGGCGTTCGAGCGAGATGTGGCGCGGCTCCATGTGGTGGCAGGCGAACAGACCCCAGAGACGTCCGTTGCGTAGGATGGAGACCGACAGCGAGGCAGCCACACCCATGTTGCGCAGGTATTCGAGGTGTATCGGTGAGACCGTGCGCAGGGTGGAGAGCGAGAGGTCGAGCGGTTCTCCGTCGGGGTCGCGCCCCGGCACCACCGCGGCACTTGGCCCGTCGACCTCGGCGATAATGCGCAGCCAGTTGCGCTCGTACAAGGCCCTGGCCTGCTTCGGGATGTCGGAGGCCGGGTAGTGCAGGCCGAGGTAGCGGTCGAGGCCGGAGCGCACCGCCTCCGCGACGACTTCACCCGAGGCGTCCTGCGCGAAGCGATAGACCATGACCCGGTCGAAGCCGGTCAGCGCCCGCATCTGCCGGGCGGCCTCGCGGCAGAGCGGCTCGAACCCGGCCGTCTGCTGGAGGCGGGTGACCATGCTGCGCACAAGGTTGCCGGCACTAAGGTGCTCCGGCGCGCTGGGTTCGGCCTCGATGACGATGGAGCCGCCCGAAAGGTGCAGGGCTACGTCGAACAGGGGCTGGTCCAGCAGCAACCGGACCCCGAACACCCGGTCGACGGCATCGGGGCCGCGCAGGGTCTGAAGGTGTCCCCGCAGGACGTGGAGGGCCTCGCCGTCAATGAGCTCGTCCAACGGCATGCCGAGCATCGCCTCGACGGGACGCCCCAGCCACTCCGATGCATTCGCACTGACCCGCGCCACGATCCAGTCAGGGGACACGGCCAGCAGGAAGCCGAATCCTTGGACGGCCCCGAGGATGTGGATCGGCTCGCGGTCGCACGAGCTCAGGTCGACGGATGCAGGGGGCTGGCCGTCAATCGTCTGGGTCATGTCTCGGGAGGCTTGGGGAACGCGAACCGCCGCTCGGCCCGCCATGGATCCTCTTCCGAGGCATTCACGGCAAACCCATGGCGGTCAATGCAGAGAAATTGCGGAGATGCCCGTTCTGTCGAAGCACTTTCGATCGGGACCAGGACGTGACTCGATCATATGGGAACGGACCATTGTGTAGTTTCATACGTTGTTCTTGGGTCGGCGCCGTCAGGGGTCGACCACATCGCGTGCCGGGAGGCGAATATGCCCATGAGGATATCCTCCAGTCCGGAGTTCAACCGAGCCGCGTGCCTGACGGAGCTAAGCGCCTGCATTGCCGAGGCTTAGGTGTCCTCCTCCGCCCAGGCCGCCACGGTCCGCATCCTAGAGCCGTTGCCGGTCATGTGGGTCGGTGTCAGCGGTGAGGGATGTGATCTGATTCGATGGCGGGCTTTCGTAAGGAGAGCGCCATGCCGTCAGCTCTGTCAGTCGATCAGCGCGAGCGAGTCGTCGAAGCGGGATCGTCGCGGCGTCAGGCGGCAGAGCGCTTCGGTGTCGGGAAGGCCAGCGCAATCCGTTGGCACGCGCGCTTCCGCGACGAGGGCGAGATTGCGCCCAAGCCCGCAGGCGGCGACCGGTCCCCGCCTGCCCTCGAAGCCCATGCCGGACGAGCCTGGATATCTGCCATGCGCATCCGTAGATTTTCATCTGGAAATTGCGCGACACGCTAGCCAAGCAGGGTATCCGAACTAGCACAAGCGGGGTGTGACTGTTCTTCGGTCGCCACGGCATCACCCGTAAAAAGAAGCTCTTCACGCCATCGAGCAGCAGCGGGAGGATGTGAGCGCCGCCCGGAACCGTGGTTCGATGTCCAGCTCGATCTCGACCCGAACAGCCTCGTCTTCATCGACGAGACTGCTCGGCCCCACGAGGTGGTCCAAGGGTCAAGTTAGTGCACGGTGGGCTTGGAGTTGACCCCGTTTGTGGTCCACGGCCTATGCAAGTTCTCGGGCTGTGACAGCTTGGTCGGCGAAGGCTCGAGGCGTCAAGCCGCCCAGGGCCGTGTGGGGTCGATCGTCGTTGTCGTGGCACCTCCAGTCCTCAATATGCCCGCGAGCGTCAACCAGCGAAAGGAACTACGAGGCGTTCAGGCACTCCGCCCGTAGGCGGCCGTTGAACGCCTCGATAGAGGCGTCGTCGGACGGTCTGCCCGGTCGGGAGAAATCGATCTCGACCCCGTTCAGGTCAGCCCACTGGTCGAGCATGCGCCCGGCGACCTCCGGTCCATTATCCACCCGCAGGCTCTTGGGCCGACCTCGCAGCCGGACCAAGGCGTCCAGAGCCTCGGTCACCTGGAAGGCGCGAAAGTTGGATCTCGGTGTCGGTGAGAGCGCCTCTCGCGTATAGCAATCGACGACCGTCAGGATCCGGAACGGACGACCGTCGAAGAGGCGGTCAGACATGAAGTCCATGGCCCAGACCTCGTTGGATCCGCCGATCGCCGGTCGCCCCTGACGGTAGCGCCATGCCCGCTTGCGTTTGGGCAGCTTGGACCGGATCGACAGGCCCTCATCCCTGTAGATCCGGTAGGTGCGCTTGTGGTTCAGCCGTTCCATGTCGGAGGGCTACCACTCGCGGGAGCTGGCCACGTATGAACCCGTGCGAGACGGACCGGAGAGCCGTCGCGAACTGCTCCTCGCAGGCAAGCAGGGCACCGATAGCCCAACGCAACGCCAGATCCACGTCACCCCGTGCGGCCTCGATGTACGCGATGGTGATGATCTCAGCCTCGCTCAGGGCGGCCATGTCGGCCAGTTCGTTCGCCTGTCTCGCCCATCGCCCGTTGAGAACAAAGAAAGAACAATAGGAAAATATCCTGACTGTCAAGACGCGTTTTTCCCTGATGAGTGTGGTTGGGCATCATGCCGACCATCGTGGCGCCACGGACATCACGATGCGGCATCATGGCGCCAGGGCAGGCCGAACCCGAGCCGCGTTGGCCGGTTGCATCGCCATGACCCAGAAACAGTCCGATCCCGCCCTGCAAATCGTCGAGGCCCGGCGCCGTGAGATGGCCATTGAGCACCTGTTGTTCGGGACCATCCGCTTTGTGGCGCAGCAGCACCCTGCGCTCCTCGATGAACTCGACGACAGCCTCGATCACTTGTGGGATAAAGGGCCGGACGGTGAGCGCGACGACGAGGCTGTGCGAGAGGTCGCTCGCCGCTTCATCGGAAGCCTGCGCGTCGAGCGATGATGCAGCCGACGAGGACCACCGTGGGCGGTCTTGCCGACTTACCCGCTGAGGCCTTTGCCAAGCAGGATCGCACGCCGGACGTGTTGTTCTACGCTCAGCCACGCTTTGTCACACACATCGATGATGCGGCCATCGATGCCATCACCGACCTGTACCGTAGGCTGCTGCCGCCCGGCGGGCGCATCCTCGACCTCATGTCGAGTTGGGTGAGCCACCTGCCTGCGGAGGCGACCTACGGGGCTGTGACGGGCCATGGCCTCAACGCTGAAGAGCTTGCCGCGAACCCGCGTCTGACGCAGCGATTCGTGCAGGACCTCAATGTCGATCCCATCTTGCCCTTCGAAACAGCGAGCGTGGATGCGGCATTGATCTGCGTCGGGGTGCAATACCTGCAGAACCCCGTGGCTGTCCTGCGTGAGGTCGCGCGGGTGCTGATGTCGGGCGCGCCCGTGGTCATCACCTTCTCGAATCGGTGTTTTCCGACCAAGGCGGTTGCCATCTGACGAGCGGTCGGCGGTGAGGATCACGCCCGGCTCGTCGCCCTGTATCTACGGCATGCCGGGTTCACGACCGTAGAAGCCGAAACGATCTTGCCGGAGGGCGGCCCCAGTGATCCCCTTGGATCGGTCATCGGCCGGACCATGCCCTGGGCCGACCACGCCTGAGAACATTGGGCGGTTGTTTGATCGCGTTGCAGACGTCAAGTCGGAGAGAGTGGTCACCGCCGGATCGTGGTTGTTTCCGCGGTCGGTCCTATCGACCGCCGCACCATGCGTCTCGAAGCGGAGCTCACCATGTCGAACGCGCGGTCCGGTTCTAGACCGGCCACAAGACCCAACCCGGGATGGCTCTGCTCGCGTCCCGGCGGGGACGCCTCTGTCCGCTTCACGCCAGCGGATCTCGGTGAACGACGTCTGCGCGCCTCGGCTACGAGCGCCTCATACGGTCGTGGGCCAAGGCTGGACGGCGTTCCTGCCCGCCACATCGCATGCAGCACCACGGCGAGCTTGCGCGCCACCGCGACGGCGGCATGCTTGAACTCCATGCGCTCGACCAGGGCGCGCCCCCACGCCTTCAGGGCCGAGTCTTGCCTCACGCGCACCAACAGGCTGGCTGCCGCCTCGAACAAGTAGGTCCGCATAAGCCGGTCACCTCGGCGCGAGATCCCGCCTGACCGATCAATCTCGCCGGACTGATGGCGTGCCGGCGTCAGCCCGAGGTAGGCTCCGACGGAGCGCGAGTGACGAAAGTGCTCGGGTGCCTCAATGGCGGCCGCGAAGCTCGTGGCAACGATGACCCCGACACCAGGACAGGTCATCAGCAGGCGGCAGGTGGCATCGCCCTTGGCCAAGGCAATGAGACGTCGATCCGGGACACTGATCTGACCGCGCACGGCCCGCCACGCCGCCAAAAGCGGCTCGACAATGCCGGCCACGGTGGGTCGCTCCGCGATGAGGTCGTGCACCCGGTTCTCGAAGGCACGACCCGCTCCCTTGCCAGCCATCAGGCCGAACGTCTTGAGGGTGCTGCGGATCTGGTTGGACAGGTCGACCGCCACGCCCATGAGTTGGGCGCGAGCGCCGACGAGGTGGCGGACGGTATGGGTGGCGTAGCTTTTGACGCGGGCCTCGCGGTACCAGCCCATACGCACGAGTTGCGCCAGCGTCTCGGCATCGCGCGCGTCAGTCTTGTTCCGCTGCAGGGCGGTGGCGGCTCGCGCATGCCGTGCGTCCAGGTAAACAATGGGCAGGCCAAGCGCCTTGCAGGTGTGATAGAGCCACGGTGTGAGCGGCCCCGTCTCTAGGCCGACACGCACGAGGTCGGGAGCGTAGCGCTGCAACGCTGCGGTGAGTACATCTGGATCGCTTACGCGTTTGCCGCGCCAGACCGTTGCACCGGCCCCATTGATGATGTGGACGGCGGTCTCTTCGTTCGAGACGTCGAGGGCAGCATACTGAGGCTTGGCAGCGCTCCGGCGCGGGTTGAGGACGCGGCCATCAGACCGCATCGCGCACCCCTTGGCAGCTGTCCGATTCAATCCCAGCCGGGGCGCGATCAGCGCATGTCGGGCGCTCATGCCTCGCTCGGCATTCTTTCCTTTGAAACACAACGCAGCCCACTGCGCACTCACGAGACCTTGCCCATTTCCGCCGGTTGTCTTCATATAGAACATAACGCGAACACAGGCGTTGTGAGAGGTTTCCGCAAGAGGGATCCGTGATCATGGCCCGCTACCGCTTCCACGCAACCAATGGCTTCGCCTTTGTCCTCGATGCCGTGGGCAAGGATGTCCGTCGCCCCGAGCGTCTGACGCGTTGGGCGGCTGAGGTTGCCGAAAGCGTCATGGACGAACTCGACGGCCAGGAGGACTGGTCGGAGTGGAGCGTGACCGTGCATGACCTGAGCGGCCGTCGTGTGCTGATGCAACCTTTTGTCTCGCAGGCCGATGGCGCAAGCCAGGCGGCCTGAGATCGGTACGAATTGGCTATGCCCGCCCCAAATTCTGCTGGCCGCACGCTGTTCTTCTTTGAGAAGCCATCGGCGATGCGTCAGCTTCAGCGGTTCTTCCGCTCACCCAACACCGTCTGCGTTGCCGCCGAAGGGCACCTGCTGACGGCCGAGGAGCCGGGAAGCATTCGGCCCGAGTGGAAGCCATGGCGGTTCGACGCGCTGCCCATCGTCCTTGACACCATTCCGGTCATTTGCGGCCAGAGCCGCTCCGGCCAGTCACACGCGCCTAAACTCGCGGCCATCCGTCAGGCGCTCCAGGGGGTCGAGCGCGTGATCATCGCCACTGATCCCGGTCGCGAGGGTTCGATGATCGCCTGGGAGGTGCTGGAGCACCTCGGCTGGCGCGGGCGCACGGATCGACTGAAGCTCGGTGCCCTCGACGACGTCTCGATCCGGCGTGCCTTCGGAGCCCTGGCGAAGGAGCCGGCATCGGGCGATCAAGACTACGCCGCCTACCTCGAAGCCCTTTGTCGGCAGTACGAGGATTATCTCCTCGGCCTGAACGGCACCCGCGCGATCTCCCTGCGCCTGCGACCGCCCGCCTTTCGCGAGCCCTGGCGCTTCGGCGGCGTACAGACTCCGACGCTCGCCATTTTAGCCAATCTCGAGGACCGCATCCGCGCCTTCGTCCCCGAGGATTTCTTCAAGATTGGGATGCACCTCGCCACCGAGACCGGCGCGGCCTTGACCCTCTGGCATGCCCCGAAGGAGCGCATCCTCGATCAAGGTATCACCGAGGTGATCAGGCAGGCGGCGGCTTCGTGGTCGGGACCATTGAGGGTCGAACAGAAGGACGTGACTCGCTCGCCGCCTCGCCTGTTTTCGAAGGACACACTGGCGCGACGCTGTGCCAAGCGCTTCGGCTGGGACCCGCAACACACGGCCTCGCTGGCCCAGGAACTCTACGACCAAGGCTATCTCAGCTATCCGCGCACCGAGTCCGAGTACCTGCCCGAAGGCCAGACCGGCGATGCGGCTGTCATCGTGACCGCCGTCACGGGTGTATTCCCCGAACTGTCCAGCCTGTTTCCGGTGAGCTTCCGGCCGGTGATCCGCCGGGGTGCCAAGGGGCATTACGTCAAGGACCCCGGCGAACACCACGCCATCGTCCCCCTCCGCAAGGTGCCGCCTCGCGAGCGCCTGTCAGGTGAGCAGTTCCGCCTCTACGAACTCGTCGCCAAGGCCTATCTCGCCGCGCACCTGCCCGACGGGATCGATGCCCGGACTGGTATCTCGGCGGATGTCTCAATGTCGCTGGGCGCCAAGCCTTTCTCGGTGAGCGGCAGCGTCGTGCGCGATCCGGGTTGGCGGGCCATCTACGGCGGCGATGCCGACGCCGAGGCCGATGTCGTACCGGGCAAGGCACGGCGCGATCAGGATGCCCCACTTGTCCGCTTACCCCCTGTGCAGGATAGCGAGGCTGCATCGGCAAGTGCCGCCGAGATCACCATATCCGTGACAGAACCGCCCCGGCGCATCACGCGTGGCGAACTGCCGGTGGTCATGGGTCGTCTCATCGATCAGGTCGAGGATCCCGAAGCGAAGCGAGCCTTGGAGAACCCGGTCAATCCGAACGAGCCGAAGGGGCTTGGAACGGCTGCGACCCGCGACTCGATCCTGCCCAAACTTTTGAAAAGCCACTACATCGCGCTCGGCACCGGCAAGGATCCTGCCATCGAGGTCACGGGCGTCGGGCTCGCCTTCATCGCGGCCGTGAGGCAGGTGTTTCCCACCTACGGCGATCCGGTCGGCCGAGCTTTGTTCGAAGCTGATCTGGCCGAGATCGGGCAGGCTCCCAACCGGGCTGAGGCCGAACGCCGTGCCGCTGCTTTCCAAGAGCGCACCCGCACCCGCCTGAACGACCTGATCAGGGCGATCTCGCAAGCCAACGTGATCGAACTCGATCCGAGCCTGAGCCCTCCCAAGGGCGGTGGTGATGACCGGCCCCCGACCACCGCCATGGTGTCGTTCGCGGTCTCCCTGGCCAAGCGCATAGGTGTGCGGCTCCCACGCGGGTGCAAAACCAGCATGTGCGCCTGCCGGGCCTTCCTCGATAGCCAAGCGGGACCGCGAGCATTGCAACAGGAGCAAGGCGGCGAGCCGCATGCGGTTCGGGCTCCCAGCGGAGCCATGCTGCGCTATGCCCGGCGCTTGGCCGAGCAGCAGGGCAAAGCCTGCCCACCCGAGGTCCAGACAAACTTCGACGTCTGCCGTTGGTTTCTCGATGCGGGCTCGGCGGCAGTTCGAACTCCACCCGGGAAATCACCGCGGATGAAGCGGACGGGCAAGCCCCTGACGAATGAGCCAACCGGACGGGTGACGAGGGCGGCGAAACGGCCCCCCGAGACTCGCCGTCCGACGCCGTAGGGGTTGCCTCCCTAATCGCGCCTCCGCACGGTTTTTTGCCGCCGTAGGGTCTTCGCCCGAACCCGCTTCGGGTTGGTGCGGAAAGAGCCGAGGCTTGATCCTTCTCAGCCGTCGCGGCCAAAGACATCAGCGCGCAATTGAATTCCCAGAGCACTCGATATCCGCGAAACGCCTCTTTCGGCCCATGCCAGACGCCCGGACCATCCACGTCGATTCTCAGAAGCGGTCGTGCGTCGGCCATCCGGCAAATTCGCTCGCCACGGTCTTTTGTGGTGTGCGCCATATCACCGCGTCTTCGATGGCTGGTGCCTTAGCCAGCTCGGATGAGTATCAGCATCCACGACGTCAGCGTCCCGGTCTTCGTTAACGCGCTTCGCAACATGAGCGCGTGGCTCGACAAGGCGGCATCGGAAAAGCCGGAAGCCGAGTTGCTCATCCGGCGGCTGGCTCCGGACATGAAGCCTTTGCCTGCCCAGTATCAAATGGCGTCCGACAGCGCGAAGAACGCGGTGGCACGGCTCGCCGGGATCGAAGCGCCCGCGATGCCCGACGTCGAGGCGACCTTCGCCGAACTCAAGGAGCGCTGTGCCAGGACGATTGCCTTTGCCGAGGGCATCGATCCGGCCGCGTTAGCCTCAGGCGCTGAGCGCGAGGTGGAGTTGAAGTTCCCGAACGGCATGGGATACCGCTTCAACGGGCAGACCTATCTCACCGGCTTCGCGCTTCCAAACTTCTTTTTCCACGTGACCACAGCCTACGGGATCCTCCGCAGCGCTGGCGTGAACCTCGGTAAGCCTGACTTTCTCCAGCATCTCGGGCCACCGAACATCCACTCCGCGAAGTAGTCGTTCAAGCGCCCCAGGCTCGTGTCCGATCTGCGGGATCGGGTGAACGCGCGCATTGGGACTTCGCCTCGGCCGTCTACGGGTCGTCAATTGAGCTTTGCCGCCGCTGGCGCGTTCGGTCCCGTGTCCTCACCCGAACGGGAGCCCCAATGTCGGCCCTGAGGGTCGTTGCGGACCCTGCGATGATGTCCCCTTCTCTGCATTGCGAATCATACGCGGACGGGCAGAGAACCACCCCAAACCGCATTTCTGCACCCGACCCAACCCAGTCGCCCCACCGACACCAAAAGTCTCTCGAAAGCGGCCATTCTACTTCAACCGTTATACAGCCAAGCGTTATGACGGTTGGGACGCAGTACGAACTGAAGGTGGTGTAAGCCAAAGCTGGCGATCAAAACCCAAAATGTTTTCCGCAGCACAGGTTGCGGCTGTTGCATTTGGCTATCCTCGTAGCTGGCCCGGATCATGCGGCAATCTAATAATAGAACCGAGGCCCGCCTTTGCCCTGCCTCCTCGCCCAGCGGCTGAGCTTCGGTATGTAACGTGCTTGCGAGAGTAGCGAGCAGCACTCCCCTTGAACGAGCGAAACGATGAGCAACACCGTGCTAGATCGCTTGACCGCCCTCGGGCTGGTCCTTCCGCCCGTGCCGCCCCCACGGGGAGCTTTCAAGGCTTACTCGCGTACCGGCAACATCATCTATCTTGCGGGTCAGATCTGTGAATGGAACGGTGAGGTCCGTTTCTCGGGGTCCATCGGCGAGATGAGCGACCTTGAGGTTGGCCAGAAGGCGGCGCAACTCTGCGCACTCAATCTCTTAGCCTCCCTGTCCCTCGCCCTCGACGGGGATCTGGATCGAGTCGTGGCCTGCCACCGGCTCGGCGGTTTCGTCTTTGCCGAGCCCGGCTATCCGGATGTGCCTAAGGTCATCAACGGTGCCTCAGACCTGATGTTTGCTCTTTTCGGCGAGGCAGGCCGCCACGCTCGGACGTCCGTGGGTGTGGCGACGCTCCCAGCAGGTGCGAGCGTCGAGATGGACGGCATCTTCGAGGTATCATGAACGTCGGTGGTTAAGCCGACGCAAGGCTAGGTTCGTGTGGTCCTCACCTTGAGCGACCCGCTATGCCCGGCGGCTGTTCCGATCAGCGGCGTATGGCTCGGCTGGTCCACGCACGAGATGTGCCGAAGCGGGCCGCAACGCTTGGAACAAACGGGGTCAACTCCAGCCCACCGTGCACTAACTTGACCCTTGGACCACCTCGTGGGGGCCGATCAGGCAAGGGGGCAACCGTCGAAGAAGTAACGCCAATCGGGCGGTACGTCCTTGAGGCTGCTCTTGCCTGAATGGGGCCGCGCTCGGTTGTCGGGCATGCAAGCGATGGCGAAGCGGCCATCGAGCTGCGACGGGGGGGTGATAGCTGGATACGAGGTACCTCGGCGTCGTGGGAATTCCCGACTCCGAGGGCAGCGAATAGCGGGACGCGCGTTCCGTTGTCTGCTTCCGGAATCAGCGGTTCGTCAAGTATGTCCGCGGGGACGGACCGGGCATCTCCGGATCGAGGCGTCGCCGCCCGGGACCGCTGCGGCGAGGCGCTCGCCATTCCGGTAGGGATGGGCAGACGCTTACACGGCCGCCCGATCTCGGATGGGCATCATCGGGACGCTTGTCCGAGGACATCGGTCCTTCCAGGGACGAGACCGCGAGGGGGCCGCATCGATCCGGCGTGGGGGACGTTGCCCCATTGGGAACTGTCCGACGCGGCGGAAAGTCGTGCGCCGCCCATGAGTGCCCGGACGGGAAACGGAAGGAAACGGAATGCTGAAGCCCATGTTCGACGAGAGCAACATCACCTGGCGGACCCTGGATTGGCTGCCGCACATCGCCTTCTTCGTCTACAAGGTCGACGAGGAGAACCGCATCGTCGACGTCGTGTTCAAGTTCGCGGCGAATCAGAAGGTGATGCTGCACCGGCACAAGAGCCCTTACATTACGCTGGTGATGCAGGGCGAACTCCGGTTCTACCGCCCGGACGGGACCCACAAGGAGACTCGCTCGACGGGCAGCTACGTCTCGGGCGTGGCCAACGGCGAGCCGCACATGGAAGGCGGCGGCGACGAGGACGCCATCGTGTTCTTCAGCAACCGCAACATCGACGACGCGCTCTACGAGTTCCTCGACGACGGGGGCAATCCCGTCCAGGTCCTCGGCATCGCGGATTTCAAGGCGCAGCTCGAAGAGCAGGTGGCGACGGGCACGTACGAGAAGGTCACCGCCAGGGCCGCATGAAGGCGCGGCAACGCCGGGGATGTGGCAATAATCCCCGGCGTTCGTAGGCGACCGATCTGGTTAGCTCGTACGAACCCGGACCGGTCTCCGGCCTCAGAGGCGGGTGGTGAGGTTGGTCAGCCAGGCCGGGGAGGCGTTGACCAAGGCGGTCTCGGCGGCCTTGTCGAAGCCCGAGGCGATCATCAGGCCGGTCGCGACGAGGATCAGGCCCAGCGCCGCCTTCAGCCCCTTGCCCAGCCCCATCATCCGGTCGCGCCATCGCATCAGCACCTCGCACGAGAGGGTGCCGAGCAGGAGGAGCGGCAGGGCCGCACCGAGGCCGAACAGGATCATGGTCAGCGCCACGGCGCCGAGGTCGCGTCCCCGGGAGGCGAGCAGCGAGGCCGCCCCGAGGGTCGGCCCGACGCAGGGGCTCCACACCGCCCCGAGCAGTATCCCGAAGCCGAACTGGCCGAGCAGGCCCGCAGTCGAGAAGCCGCCGAACCGGCTCTCCGTCCAGTTGCTCACCGGACCGGCGGTCACGGCGAGCCGTGTCTGGGCCGCCGGGACCATTAGGACCAACCCGATCAGGATCAGCATGATGGCCGCGCCGGTCCGGAAGATGCCGGCATCGAGCCCGATGGGGAGGCCGACGTTCGCCACGAACAGGCCGATGATCACGAACGACAGCGCCAAGCCGGCGGCCAGCGCCGCCGGTCAGAGCCTGTGCTCCGACGCCGCCGCGCCCGGCACCAGCGGCAGCACCGAGAGGATGCCCGCGAGGAAGTCAAGGCCCAGGCTCGTGACCATGACGATTCAGATCGCCTTGTCGAGGAGCGCCGCGATTGCCTCGGGCTTGGTCTCGCCGGCCGAGCGCCCGGTCTCCTTCTCGCCCTTGTAGGTGATGAGCGTGCTCTGCATCGTGGCGCCGAACTTCTTGACCACGTCCTTGCGACTGTCGAAGTCGACGTCGAACACCTGCAGGTCCTTGAACTTCGGGTCGGCCTCAAGCTTCGCCAGGATCGGCTTCTGGGCGGCGCAGGTGGTGCATCACGGGGCGGTGATGTGCACCAGGATCGGTTTGCCGGCCTTCTGGGCGGCCTCGAAGGCGGCGGGCGTGTAGGCCATCTCGCCGGCGATGGCCCCGGTGCCGAACAGCATGGGGGCGACGGCGAAGGCGGCGAAGGCGGCGAGCAGGAGGCGGCGGGTGGTCATGGACGTTGTTCCCGTGATGGCTGGCTGGGTATGGAAGACGAGGCTCAGTTCGAGACCTGGGTGATCGCCCGGTCGACGTTCACGCGGGCCGACCAGTCCTTGGCGCTGTCCTGACCCTTGAGGTCGATCAGACGGGCGGCGGTGACGTCGACGTTCTTGAAGTCGGCCCCGGCGACGGTCGCACCGGTGAGGTTGGCCCCCGACAGGTCGGAGCCCATCAGGATCACGTCAGTCAGGTCGGCGTCGGTGAGGTCGGCGTATTCGAGGCGCGAGCGCCCGAGGTTCGCCCCCTTCAGGTTGGCGCCTTTCAGGTTTACTGAGACGAACACGGCCCGCATCAAGCCCATCGACTGGTTCTTGATGTCGGCGCCGCCCTTGAGGTCGACGAGCGTCGCCCCGGCCATGTTGGCGCCCTTGAAGTCGCCGATGGGCATCGACCGACTGAGGTCGGCCCCGCTGAGGTTGGCGTCGCGTGCGGTGATGCCGAACATCTTGGCGCCAACGAGCTTGGCGCCGCTCAAGTCGGCCTTGATGAACCAAGCCTGCTCCAGGTTCGCCCCGCTCAGGTCGGCGCCGCGTAGGTTGGCCTTGTTGAGCCGGGCGGTGCGAAGGTTCGCGCCCTTGAGGTTCAGGCCCGACAGGTCGAGGCCGGCGAGCGCCTTGTCGGAGAGGTCGATGGGCTTGCCGTCCGCCTTGGCGATCAGCGCCTCGACGTCGGCGCGGGTCATCTCGGCCTTGGTCATCGCGGCCGAGCCCATGTCGGCACCCAGGAGCAGGTCCTGCTCGGCATGGGCGGGGAAGGCCAGGAGCATGGAAGCGAGCAGAAGGGGGGCGAGGCGGCGCATGGTTTCTCCCGGATCATCTTGCCGGCGTCCACGGAAAGCCTGTGCTTTCTCAAAACGCCGTTTGGGCAGATTTTTGTTCTCTGGAGATGGTGGTACTGGGGGCTGTTCCCATCGTCTGTGACCCAGGTCACCGATGGCTGCGGATCGCGAGGATTCATTGCTTCGAACGGGGTATGGCGGCATCCAACGACCGCTTCTCCCGGGGGGATAACCATGCAGAGCGCCCATCAGGTCGAGCGCTGGATCGAGCGCTTTCGGCTGGTTCGGCGCTTCAGCGCCAGCCATCTTCAGATCGCCCGTGGCACGGTGCACTTCCCCGTGCTTGAGGCCGGCGCGATTGCCTACGAGCTTCAGGACGCGTGCGCGAATTACCTGATGTGTATTGACGGGCGGACCCGGGTGTTCCGGATGTCCGAGGGCGGGCGCGAGATGCTGATCTACAAGGTCGGCGCCGGCGGCACCTGCGTGCTCACCACCCAGTGCCTGCTATCGGGCGGAGGCTTCCCGGCGCAAAGCATCGCGGAAGCCAGGACTGAACTTGCGGCGTTGCCGGCTGATACCTTTCGCCAGCTGATGCGGGAGAGCGACGCCTTCCGGGACTTCGTCCTCGACGACTACACGAGGCTCCTGTCAGCGGTCTTCGACCTGGTGGAGGAGGTCGCCTTCGCACCGCTGGAGCAACGTCTGGCCCGTCGGCTGTTGGTCGAGGCCGACGCCGAGGGGATCGTCTGGAAGACGCATCAGCAGCTCGCGTCCGATGTCGGGAGCGTGCGCGAGGTGATCAGCCGCCTGCTGGAAGAGTGGGCCGACACCGGCTTGATCGAGGTCCGTCGCGGACAGGTCCAGTTGATGGACCGCGCTGGTCTGGCTGCTGGAAGGACGCCGTAGGTATCGAACGGCATTGGTCGGGGTTCACGGCCCCTCGCCGGCAAGACGCCCCAAGATCGGAGCTAGGCCGCGGCTACCACCGGCAGCTCGTCGAGCCTGGTGGTGTAGCGGGGCGAGCGCATCTCGAACTTGGTCGACCATTCGTGCTTCGGAGCAAACCCGGCGGCACCCGGGACGACGGCCCCGCGCCCGAAGCGACGATTGCAGGCGTCGAGGGCCTCCATCAAGGCCGCCTCCATCTCGCGGTCGAGTTGGCCGAGGCCTGGCATCGCCCGCTGGGAGGCGGCCAGCGGCATCAAGTCGGTGGTGACCAACCCCGGCCCTGAAATAGCGGTACCCGTCCCGCCAGGTCTTCCAGACCCCGTGGGTGGCGGCCTTCACCAGGGCGAGGGTGTCGCTGGTCGCCTTGGATAGCGTGACCACGGTCGAGACCGAGCGCTGCGGCCCGTCGCGGTTATGCTCCGAGGTGCGGAAGAAGACGGTGACGTGGTTGGTGGCCAACCCCTCGCGCCGGAGCTTCTCGCCGAGCCTGGAGGCATGGGTGGCAACAGCCTGCTCCATCGTGGCGCGATCTTCGACGCGCTCGGAGAACGAGCGGGTGCCGCCGGCATCCATGTACATGATCGCTGCCGGCCACGGGCTAGCGCTTTCGGGCGTCAGGCTATGCGTGGGGCATGTGTCGTCGTGGGTCGGGACGGTCACTTGTTCGTGCGGCACGAGATAGCTCCATGCGTGCAACGCGGCCGGCGGTTTCGCCGCTGGCAAGCGGCGTTCAGTAGGCGCTGAGCGGCTGAGTTGGGTCGGGATCTTCCGGTCCGCTCCATGACCGGGGTGGGCGGTAAGTTGCCTGTCTGCCTTCGACGAGCAAAGTCGAAAAACCGAACGTTCGCTTTGATAGTGATCTATATCAGTTTCGCGCACACCTAAGTCATCCAGCGCTACGCTGAAAATGTCGAACCATTCACGTCTTTTGCGGCTGAGCGGGTTCTATTCTCGGCCCAACTTTAAACCTGTAGGCCTGCGTTTGAATGATGAATGCCCGGACATAACATAATGTATTGATAGCAAAGTTCATCTGGTTTCCGCCCGATAGCGTCACCCGCCCGTCATCAAACGAATTTAATCCCGGGGGCACCAAATAAATTGAGGGTGTCCATGTCCGACGCGATTCTGGCACCGGCCGCTACGGCCGGACATGTGGCGACAGGCAAGCCCAGCCTGGACCATGGCATCCATCCCGGAGGCGTCATCGCTTTCCTGCTCGTGCTCATCGCCGGTCTTGGCTACGCGGTCTTCAGCCTAATCGCCGACATGAACGCGGTGCACCAGGAGCCCTTGGCGCTTGGCGCCTTCGCTCTCCTCGGCCTAGCCCTCCTGATCGCGCTCGCGTTCGAGTTCGTGAACGGCTTTCACGACACTGCCAACGCGGTGGCGACCGTGATATACACCCACTCGATGCCGCCGCTCGTGGCGGTGATCTGGTCCGGGACCTTCAACTTTCTCGGCGTGCTGCTGTCCTCGGGCGCCGTCGCCTACGCCATCGTCACCCTGCTGCCGGTCGAACTCATCCTGCAGGTCGGCTCGGGCGCCGGCTACGCGATGATCTTCTCGCTGCTCATCGCAGCCATTATCTGGAACCTCGGCACCTGGGCGCTCGGCTTGCCGAACTCGTCCTCGCACGCGCTGATCGGCTCGGTGCTCGGCGTCGGCCTCGCCAACCAGCTCATGGGTGGCCAGGACGGCACCTCCGGCGTCGACTGGAACCAGGCGCTCGGCGTGTTCAAGGCGCTCGCTTTCAGCCCGATCTGCGGCTTTGTGGCGGCCGCCCTGCTGCTACTCGCCCTCAAGTTCACCGTGCGCCGCAAGGACCTGTACGAGGCCCCCAAGGGGGACGCGCCGCCCCCGCGCTGGATCCGCGGCGTCCTGATCCTGACCTGCACTCTGGTGTCATTCTTCCACGGCGGCAACGACGGTCAGAAAGGCATGGGCCTGATCATGCTCATCCTGATCGGCGCCGCCCCCACCGCGTACGCCCTGAACCGCACCATGAACGCCGACGCGACCCCGGCCTTCGTCCAGACCTCCGAGTCCGCCAGCACGGTGTTCGCGACCTATGCCGGCGGCGGGGCGCGGCCCGACGCCGCCCAGGCCCGCAAGACGGTGGCCGACGCGCTGAAGGCGAAGGAGCTCAACAAGCCGGAGGTGTTCGGTGCCCTGTCCGCGCTCTCGACCGACATCGCGGCGTCGGTGAAGGGCTACGGCTCGCTGCAGCAGGTCCCGGCCGGGGCGACCTCGAACGTCCGCAACGACATGTATCTCGCCTCCGACGCGATCCGCCTGCTGCCGAAGTCGGGCGCGACCTTGTCCGAGGCCGACGCCAAGACCCTCAAGGGCTACACCGAGCTGCTGAACGAGGGCACCCGCTACATCCCGGGCTGGGTGAAGGTCTGCGTCGCCCTGGCCCTCGGGCTCGGCACCATGGTCGGCTGGAAGCGCATCGTCGTCACCGTCGGCGAGAAGATCGGCAAGACCCACCTAACTTACGCCCAGGGCGCCTCGGCTGAGATCGTCGCCGCCGGTACCATCGGGCTCGCCGAGCTCTACGGCCTGCCGGTCTCGACCACGCACATCCTGTCGTCGGGCGTCGCGGGAACCATGGCCTCCAACGGCTCGTGACTGCAGGTTTCGACCGTGCGCAACATGGCGCTGGCCTGGGTGATGACTCTGCCGGCCGCGATCGTCATCGCCGGCACGCTGTTCTTCATCCTGCGCCACGTGTTCTGAGCCGGATGGAGGCCGCCACCGCGACACCTGCTCGCCGTTTGTGCGACGAGCCGGCGCTTCCGGGTCTGCTCTGGGCGATGCACTTCGACGAGAGTGGCTGCAGTCACCTCGTCGACCACGGCGAGGCGCTGTCCGCCCCGGGGAGCTTCGGCGAGGCGTTCACCTGGCTGCACTTTAACCTGAAAGACGCGCGCTTGCCGATTCCAATCGACGAAGGGCGCCTCGGCCCACCTCCCCTTGCCAGCGACCCACACCAGCGCCTCATCGTCGAGGCGGGCCATATCGGCGGCGTCGTGGCCGATCTCGACCGGGAGATCGTGCGAAAGCCTTGGAATCGACGCCGGCGGTCGCCTGCATTTCGTCATGGGCCCGCGCCTGCTCGCGAGCGGTCGACGGCATCCTGTTCTCGGACTGGACGTCGCCCGCGATGCCGCCGTGGAAGGTCGCGGCATCCTGCCCCCGATGCAGCTGCTCGATGTCATCGTCGAGTGAGTCGTGACATCGAAGGCCGAGACCGGCGCTCGCCTTGCCGACGAGCTTGACGAGATCGAGGACCACATCCTCAACAAGCGCGTTCGTGGCGAGCGTCGACGGCTCGGGCCGATCCGCCGGGGCGCGGTCCGGCTTCACCGGCAGCTTCTCGGCCTGCGTGCTATGTTCCGTCGGCTTGAGACCGCCGGGGCCGACGAGGAGGTCCCGGATGCCGTCATCGCTGCGGCCACTTGGATCACGCAAAGGCTCGACACGCTCGACCGCGACATGGTCCTGCTCGCGGACCGCAGCCGTCTGATGAAGGAGAGCTGTCCTCCTATCTTGCGCAGGCCTCGAACCGGCAGCTCTATATGCTGTCGGTGCTCACCGCGCTGTTCCTGCCGCCGACCCTTGTGACCGGGCTGCTCGGCATGAACACCAAGGGCCTGCCGCTCACGGACAACGAAGCCGGCTCCACCGTTGCCATCGCCATCGCCTGCCTCTCGGCGGTCGTGGCCTATGCGCTGATCCGCGTCCTTGGCATCCGGCGATCGCGGGATTGAGCAAGGGAGCGCGTTCGGCTCAGTAGCGGGTGATGGCGCGCAGGCCGAACACCCAGGCGTTGTGCACCCGTGTGTCATCGGGATCGCGGGGATTGGCGATCCCGCCTCCCGGGTGGACGACGTACTGCACGGTAGGCTGCAAGGCGATGCCGGGTGCGAGCACTGCCTGATAGGTCGCCTCTAGCAAGAGTTCGGCGCTGCGGCGAGGGGCGGGCGTCGCGCTTTGCAGGGCGGCAATCGCGTCGAGCCGCCGCGCTACGGGGGAGATGTGCGTGACGCCGACGCCGAACCCGAGAGTGTCGTCCGAGCGACCGGGGAAAAGGCCGCGATAGGCAATGCCACCGTCGAGGTAGAAGTCCACGAGGTTACGGTCGCCCGGGGACGCCGAGGCCCGCAGGAACACACTAGCGCCGTCGTTGGGATCGTTCGGCTCCTGGTAGATCGTCTGGTCGATCACCCCGTAGATTCCGGAATCGCCGGAAACTCTTCGGACGGGTCCGCTCACGGGGTAGGGCATGAGGGCATCGACGCGGCCGAACCGGTGCCAGCTCCCGAACGTCACGGTTCCGGGCAGGCCGGTGTCGCCGGGGCGAACGTTGTAGGCGTAGGAGGCCTCCGCGATCGCGAGCGGCGGATCGGAGAGCGGGAAGCGGGTACCGTTCGGATTGCGCCGCTGCGGATCGATCCCCAAGCGCGGATTGCCCCCGCCGGGCGTGCCGTCGATCAGGCTCGCTTGGAACGAGAGCTCCCGGGTCGGCACGTATTTGAGGCGGACGGTCGGCGCCGAGAGCGGGTAGGCCGGTCCACCATCGGTCATGTTCGCCGCAAAGATCGCCGGCCAGCCGAAGGTGCCGTTGGTGAACAGGATGCTGGTCTGGCTCACCATGTACTCGGTGTCGGCTGAGAGCTGGCCGACGCGGAGGAAAAGCCGGTCGTCAAACAGGCTCTGCTCCAGCCAAAGTTCGGACAGGCGCGAAGCTGGCAGAGCCTCGATCTCGCTGATGGTCATGAGGTTGCCGACGCGGGAGCGAGAGGTGCCGCTGCCCTGGATCTGGTAGACCGTGGCATGGGCGCTCGCCCCCTTCCACCCTGCCAGGGTGTCGAGATCGACGTCGACGTCGAGGTCGAGCAGCGTCAGGCCCGTGGAGCCGCGCTGCAAGCCGCCGCGGAGGTTGCGGTAGGTCTCCGCCACCGTGATCAAACCGAAGGTGATGCCGTGGCGCTCCAGGAAGGCGCGGTATCCGCCGGGGTCGCCCAAGGATCCGAGAAGGGGCTGGAACGAGGTCGTCACCTCCGCCGCCCGGCCCGCCGAGAAGACCGGCTGGGCCACCGAGGTCTGCGGATCGCCGCCTGCGCCGGACGGCGAGCCGATGGCGATGCCTTCGGCCGCGACCCGTTCGGCCGTGGCCTGCGCCTCGCCTCCCTCCGTTTGGGCCGCGACACGGCTTGGCTGCGGCCAGAGGGCGAGCGCAAGGAGGATAGCGCGGAAGGAGGAACGCAACTCGACACCCGATCCGGATGGAATGCCGACGGTCAGGTTAGGACACCATCGCGCACCACGACGTCGGCGCGCAGCCTGGCTCCCACCCCGCCGGCGGCCTTCAGGCCGGCCTCCAGCGCCTCAGCCCGATCCCGGTACTCGGGTCGGGAGCGAACGATGAGGCATCGGTCGGCCCCACGATGGATGGCCCAAGCCCAGCGCTTCGCCCCACCCCCGGCCGCTTCGGCCCTTACCTCCAACGGTGCGGTCTCATCGAATGGCATGATGCGTTCGTCTCCTGCGGACCCATCACCCCGGCGGTCGGACCACGGTCGGGTTTGGCGAGCCAAACCGACTTATGAGCGTCGCCGAAGCCCCTAAGGCGATGCAATGCCCAGACCGATGACGCTGGACCTGCTGGCGAAACGGTGTTCGCGCCGGATCGGCATGGCGGGGCTCAGGTAAAGGCTCCATGCCGCGGTTGATCGGGAGAGCGATGGGCTATGTCGACAGCCGATCCTGTGCGAGCTTGGCAGCGTGGGCAACTGCCACGTCGAGGAGAACAGGTGCCGGTTGCCAGACGTCAGCTCGCGGCATCGATCCGCGCCGCCGCGCATATCGTAGATCGAGAGGCGATTGCCAGCTTTATCGCGGACGAAGCCACGGAGGTGGGCCTCAACCCATTCCCGCACACGACTGCGGGAGCCCAGGGCCATATCTGGGCTGGGCATAGCTTCGATTTACGAGCGTCACAGGTGGAGGCCCTCGGCCTTGCGTGCCTGCTGAAGGCCCTGGACTCCCTGGCCGGCGACGAGCCTCTTGCGCAGGAAATATTTCGCTCCGGTCCCTACCGGGCTTACGTCTATCACCCTGGCGATGGGTGTCAGATCGTCGGAGCGGTCGTGTATGGCCGTGCGGGTATGGTCCTTCCCGTTGTTAAGGCGATGCCTCGGCGCCGTACCCTCCGGCGCGCGCATCGGGCTCATCCGCAACAGCTCGATCTCTTTGCGCACCGGCAACATGCTTAGCTGCGCGCAGCAGGCACCAAGAACCTAATCACCCCACCAAGGACGTGGGCTTCAGCTGGCTGGCCTGCCCCCTGAAAAGTGGTCCTCCCTAAGGTATGGCTTTGCGCCATGTGGAGGATGTTTTCATGGGACGGAAGAAGCATACGCCTGAAGAGATCGTCGCCAAGCTGCGGCAGGTTGATGTTCTGGTCTCGCAGGGACGCAAGGTTTCCGAAGCAATCCGGTCCATTGAGGTGACGGAAGTCACGTA
>Ga0182232_1000071_pt1 | contig 33582 bp, 23 predicted proteins | sample G6R1MG_30_FD_155484 | JGI IMG/M metagenome (GOLD analysis project Ga0182232, IMG submission 155484) | Phyllosphere microbial comminities from miscanthus, Michigan, USA - G6R3_NF_07NOV2016_LD2 MG | ecosystem: Host-associated > Plants > Phyllosphere > Phylloplane/Leaf | place: USA: Michigan... | reverse complement strand
ATGCCGTAGGCCGTGCCCGTGGCGGGGTCGGTGGGCGCGCCGGTGGTGGGCGAAATCGGGATGAGCAGCGGCGTGCCCGCCGGGTACAGCTGCACGCCGCTCAGGGGGTTCACCACGTCATACGTCGCCACGCTCAGCCCGTAGATGGTGGTTTGGGCACTGGCCGCCCCGGCCGCAGCCGCCAGCAGCAACGTCAGCCAGCCGCGCCGGCCCCAGCCGGCGGGCCGGGGCTGGCAAGCCCCGGAAAGTAAGTTTTCGAGCATACAAAGTGGAAAGTGAGGGTGGGGAAGGAAAGACGAGTGAAATATAGGGGTTTTTGGCTCTATCTAGGTATGGCCTTGCGTGATAGCCGCCCCCCGCTGCGCGTGCCCGGCAGGCGGCCTTAGGGTGCCGGCTCGGCCGGGGCCTTCTCGACCACCCGCACCACGTCGCCTACCCCAATGGTGCCGCCCCGCGCAATGTGGGCCGTGAGGCCGCCGTGCCCGCGCATGGCGTTGTAGCCGCCCGGCCCCAGCTCCTCCTCCATGCGCGAGCAGGGGTGGCACTCGCCCGTGATGTCGAGCAGCACCTCCTCGCCAATCTGAATTTGGCGACCTTTCAGGGCCAGCAGGTTCAGGCCGCTCACCACCAGGTTGCGGCGCAGGCGGCCGGGCGCCACCGCCTCGGGCAGGCCCAAAAAGCCGGCCACCGCCGCCAGGTGCTCGTGCTGAATAAGGGTAAGCTGGCGCTTGCCGCCGGGCTTCGCGCTGGCGTGGTCGCCGGCCAGGCGCTGGTCGGTGAGTACCTCGGCCTCGGGCACGCTCAGCAGCGCGGCGCGGCGGGCGGGGCGCAGGCCTATCCATTCGAGCCGGCCTTGCTGGGGCAGGGTGGCCAGCAGGCCGGCTACCACCGATTTAGTATCACCAAAAAAGGGAAACGCCATTGCGTAAAGAAAAGAAAATGAACGGTGAGTGAAACAAGGCCGCGCCCGCCAGCGAGCGTAACGGCAACGGCGGCTTCGCGGTTGAAAAAATACGAGAAAGCCGCCAAATACCTCAACTTGGCGGCGGGCCTTGCGTAAAGCACCCAGCAGCCGGGGCAGCCGCGCGGCTCGCCGCCGCCCTGGTTTTTTGCCCGCCTTTACTTTTTTTTAAAACGCTAGATTACCATGGCTAAGCAAGCTTCGCCCAAACCCAAAAAGGAAACTTCCGAAGGCCTGACCACCACCAAAGGTGCCGGCCAGCCTCAAACCAACTCGGCCGTGAACGTGCAGCCGCTGCTAAACCAGCAGCAGAATGCCCCGGCGCCCACGCAGCGCTTTGGCACCGTGAGCCAGCGCCTGCCCATTGGCCTCGATGACCACGTGCGCCTCGAAAGCGTGCAGATGCTGAACCAGTTGCTGGCCGACACCATCAGTCTGCGTGACCTCTACAAGAAAAGCCACTGGCAGGTAGTGGGCCCCACGTTCTACCAGCTGCACCTGCTGTTCGACAAGCACTACGAGGAGCAGGCCGAGCTGGTCGATACCATTGCCGAGCGCATCCAGATTTTGGGTGGCGTAGCCGTAGCCATGGCATTCGACGTAGCCGAAATCACCAGCATTCCGCGCCCCCCGCGCGACCGCGAAGAAGCTCCCGTGCAGATTTCGCGCCTGCTCGAAGCCCACCAGATTATCCTCAAAAACTGCCACGAATACGCCAAAAAAGCCGATGAGTCGGGCGATGACGGCACCAACGACCTCGTAGTGAGCGACGTGATGCGCGCCAACGAGCTGCAAGTGTGGTTCGTGTCGGAGCACGTAGTTGAATCGCCCCTCACGCAGGCCAAGTAAGCTCGCTGGCCGCGCCAACTCAGAAAGCCTAGCCCCTCCGGGCTGGGCTTTTTTTTGATGCGCCGGCCCGGCGGCGGGGCCGACTGGCGCGGCTAGTATCTTCGGGTTTTTCGCCCCGCACCATGGCCTCCCCTTCCTCCGGCAACACCCCGGCCGCCGGCCCGCCGGCCCGCCCGCTGCTGCACGCTTTGCCGGGGCTGGTGCGCTGGCCCAACCTGGCCATTATGCTGCTGAGCCTGGTGCTGGTGCGCGGGGCGCTGCTGCTGCGCGGGCAGCCGCTGGCCGAGGTGCTGGCCCCGCGTTTTGGGCTGCTGGTGCTGGCGGCGCTGCTGGTGGCGGCGGGCGGCTACATTATTAATGATTATTACGACGTAAAAATCGACGCCATCAACCGGCCCGACCGGCTGGTAGTGGGCCGGCTGCTGGGCCGCCGCAAGGCCATGCTGGCCCACGTAGTGCTGAGCGGCGCGGGCGTGGTGCTAGCCGTGCTCAGCGGCGCGGGCAAGCGGCAGGCCCTGCTCATCGGCCTCGTCACGCTGGGCGCGACCCTGCTGCTGTGGGGCTACTCGGCGCGCTTCAAGCGGGTGGCGCTGGTCGGTAATCTCAGCATCGGCCTGCTCACGGCGGCGCTCGTATTACTGCCCGAGCTGCAGCTCCTCACCACCCGCAGAGCCGTGTGGCTCTACGCCCTGGCGGCTTTTTTGCTCACCGTAGTGCGCGAAATCGTGAAAGACCTGGAAGATATGCGCGGCGATGCCCAGCACGGCTGCCGCACCCTGCCGCTTGTCTGGGGCGTGGCGCGCAGCAAGTGGGTGGCCGGGGTTTTTCTGGCCGGCTTGGCCGGGCTAGTGCTGAGCGCCGTGGTGCAGCTGCCGGCCTTGGGCCGCTGGCCGCTGGCCGCCTGGCTGCTGGCCCTGGTGGTGCTGCCCCTGGCCTGGCTGGTGCGCCTGCTGTGGCTGGCCGACCGCCGCCGCCACTTCCGCCAGCTCAGCGCCTGGTGCAAGGGCATCATGCTGGCCGGCGTGCTCAGTATGCTGCTGGCGTAGAGAGAATGAGTAGGTGAGAGGATGGCTGTCATTGCGAGCGTAGCGCAGCAATCGCATCAGGGCGAGCTAGGTGCAGGCCTTTGGGGCTCTGAACAGGCGCGATTGCTGCGCCGCGCTCGCAAAGACAGCCACCCCCGCTCATTCACCATTTCAACACCTCACCTCAACCGTGAGGGCAGGAAATCCGTTGAGGCTCCAACTACATCTTCTCTTTTCAATTTAATATGCGTTTTTTTCCGCTCTTGCTGGCTGGGTTAATGGGCAGCACGCTGGCTGGCTGGGGCCAAGGCCTGCCTACCGCCCCCATCGATGCCCCCAAGCCGCCCAAGCGAATTACTATTTTGCCCATTCCGGTGCTGTTTTACCAGCAGGAAACCGGCGTGGGCTACGGCCTGGGCGGGCTGCTGAGCGGCCGCCTCGGCACCGATACCATCACCCGCGCTTCCAATGCCCGGGTGCAGTACTGGACCACCCAGGAGAAGCAGAATTTGCTTCAGTTTGTGCACACCGTGTACTCGCCGGGCGAGAAATACTACCTCAACGGCGAAATCAGCGCCTACACCAACCGCCTCTACTACTTCGGCATTGGCAATGAGGTGTCGAACAGCAACCGGTCGTTTCTCGACTTTAAGCTGTTCATCATCAACCAGCGCATTCAAAAAAGCATCGCGCCCAACCAGTTTCTGGGCTTACAGTACCGCTTGTCGCGGGTGTACAACATTGTGCCGCAGAACGGCCGCGTGAACGACGAGGGCGACGAGATAACGAACCAGACCAACTACTTCTACCTCGACCCGCGCCTCGACCCGCGCCAGCGCCAGAATTTCAGCGTTTCGGGCATCGGCCCGGTGTACACGCTCGACTCGCGCGATGTGGCCCTGGGCGCTTCCAAGGGCAACCTGCTCGACTTGCAAGTGATGTTCAACGGCAAGTTTTTGGGCTCCGACTACAACTTCGTGCGCTACCAGATTGATGCGCGCCACTTCCAGCCCATTTTCAGCAACAAGACCATCCTGGCCTTGCAATTTCTGGGGCAGTTTCACTCCGGCAACGTGCCGTGGCACGGGCTGGCCGGCATCGGGGCCAACCTCGGCGGCACGCTCTACGACAACGCCAACATCATGCGCGGCATCTACGAGCAGCGCTACCGCGACCGCCAGCTGATGTCGGCCCAGGCCGAGCTGCGCCAGCACCTCTTTTGGCGCCTCGACGGGGCCGCCTTCATCGGGGCCGGGCAGGTAGGAAATAATATTCAGGACTACTCGTTCGGCGGCATCCACACGGCTGGCGGCGTGGGCGCCCGCTTCAACTTTATCCGGCGCGACCGCGTGAACCTGCGCTTCGACTATGCCTTCGGCAAAGACCCGGGCTTCTACTTCGCCATTGGCGAGGCGTTTTAAACCCGCCTTTTGGGCTTATCAAAAAAAGCTGGACTGCTCTGCGAGAGCGGTCCAGCTTTTTTTTAGCAAAAAACACGATGAAGCACTCCTGAATAAGAATAATTTTGCCAAAATGGCCAAATTTTTTAGGCAACGATTAAAGCTGGAATACCAGCTCATATCCCGTTGATTAGTAGTAGAGAGAATACAGCCTAGCCATTCTGCCTAAGCGCTGGCGTGAGCAATTGCCTGCACGGTAGCATTATCCCTGGTAAGCTCATGGGCGTACACCCGCACTGCTTATGAGCAACTTCGCTACTCCCGCCTTTTTCTACGGTGCCCGCGAGGCTACTGCCTCGCCCGCGCTGCTGCCTGCTCCCACCCGGCAGCCCCGCCCGGCCCGCCTGCTCACCACCCCCGCCCAGCTGGCGCGGGCGCTGTGGTGGCAGCTGCCGCCACCCCCCGCCGGGCTGCGGGCCTGCGTCATCATTCCGGCCAAAGACGAGGCCCAAAACCTGCCCGCCACCCTGGCCGCGCTGGCCGCCCAAACCGAGCTGAACGGCGCCCCGCTGCCCACCGGCTGCCTCGAAGTAATCGTGCTGGCCAATAACTGCCTCGATGACACCGCCGCCGCCGTGCGCCAGGTGGCCGCCCGCTACCCACAGCTGGCCCTGCACGTGGTCGAACTGCAACTGCCCAAAGACCTGGCCCACGTGGGCCAGGCCCGCCGCCTGCTCATGGATGCCGCCGCCCAGCGCCTCGAAGCCACGGCCGGCCCCCAGGGCCTCATCCTCAGCACCGATGCCGATACGCTGGCCGCGCCCGACTGGCTGGCCGCCTGCCGCGCCGAAGTAGCGGCCGGTGCCGCCGCCGTGGGCGGCCGCATCCTCACCCGCCCCGAGCCGGCCGAGCTTAGCATCAGCGAGGCGGGCAGCCTGGAGGCTTCGCCGCTGGCCGTGCGCCGCACCCAGCTGCGCGACGCTACCTACAACCTGCTGCGCAACCAGCTGGAGTGCCTGCTCGACCCCTGCCCCAGCGACCCCTGGCCGCGCCACCACCAGCACTTTGGGGCCAGCCTGGCCCTCACGGTGGCCGCCTACCGCCAGGTAGGCGGCCTGCCCGTGGTGCGCTACCTCGAAGACGAAGCCCTGTGGCGCGCCCTGTGCCGCCACGACCTGCCCGTGCGCCACAGCCCACGGGTGCGCGTGAGCACCTCGGCCCGCCAGCAGGGCCGCGTCGAAGTGGGCCTGTCGTGGCAGCTGCGCGAGTGGGCCGCCGACGCACGCGAACAGCGCGAGCCCCAGGTAGAATGCCCGCGCCAGCTGGCCGGCCTGTGGCAGGCCCGCCACGAGCTGCGCGCCTGCTGGCAGCAGCGCAGCCAGCCCACGCCCGCCGGCTTCCGCGAGTGGGCGCTTATGCTGGGTGTGCAGGCCGGCGAGATGCACGAAAAGCTACACAAAGCCCTAAGCTTCGGCGAGTTTTGGGACTGGGTGATGGGTACCCGCGCCAGCGTGGGCTTTCACAAAGAATGCCGCATGCCGCTGGGTGAGGCCGTAGCCTGGCTGCGCCAAGCCGTGCGGCGCGGCGGGTTTTTGGTTTAGAGCGAAACGCAGCGAGCACGACTGTGCCAGCCCCTGGCCTTGCCAATCACTACGCTAGCAGTTTGCAACAAGCCCAAAGGGCGGCCTGATGACTCAGGCCGCCCTTTGGGCTTGTTGCCTGGTTCAGGTTTATACTTTCTCCAATAAATCGAGCCGGTACTTGTCGTGGCGCTGGCCAAAAAGGTGGCGCAACGGGCCGCCAGGCTGGGTTTTGGCCAGGAAAAAGTCGTGTACCTCGTCGCCCGTCTGGGGGTAATCATGGACCACGGGCGTCCAGTGCACCAGCAGCAACTGGCCGCCGGGCGGCAGGGCAGCCAGCAGTTGGTCGGCGGTGCGGGCCAGGTCGGGCGGCGAGAGGTAATAGCCCACTTCCGATACCAAAATGAGGTCAAATTGCCCCTCGGGAAATTCACCGGGCACCTGCATTTTCTTGATTTCGACCTGCGGCAAAGCGGCGCAGCGCAGCCGGGCCTGGCTGAGGGCGGCCTCGCTCACGTCCACACTCAGCAGGTAGCCGCAGCGCGGGGCCAGCTGCGCCGTAAACACCCCAATAGAGCCGCCAATCTCGAAGGCTCGCTCGTAGCGCGGGCGGGGTAGGGCGGCCAGGGTAGCGGCGTACTTCTCGCGCTCGTAGGGGCTGCTGGCAAACTGCCAGGGGTCCTCGTTGGCTCGGTACACGTTGTCGAAATAATCGGGTGGCAGGGTATTAGGCTGTTGCTGGTTCATGGCTGAGGAGCTTCAATAAAGGACTCGGCGGGGTGCGCAAAATGGGCCAGCATGCCTTCCGATAGCAAAAAGCCGCTGGGGTCGTCGCGGATGATACCGGGCGCCAGCTGCGAGCGGTGCGCCGCCAGGGCGCGCTGCTTTTGGGCTAGTACCGGAGCAATATCGAGCTGAAAACCAGTCCCTTCTTCGGGGCGAGGCAGGTCGGCGGGGGCGGCGCGCTCCCAGGCCCACACCACGTATTCGAGGCGGCGCGGGGGCTGCGGCAGCTGGGCCAGCGCGGCGGCCACGAGCTGGCTGGTGGCGCGGTGGTCGGGGTGGGGGTCGCGCCGCCAGGGTACCAGCACGGTAGCCGGCTGCTTTTCGGCCAAAAAAGCCGCCAATTGGCCGGCCGCTTCGGCAAAGCCGGGCTGGCCCTCGGTGGGCACGCGGCTGTCGGGCTGGTGCAGGTACTGCACGTTGGCATCGCTCTCCTCAATGCCCAATACGCTGAGCGCGTGGCGAAACTCGGCGTAGCGCAGCTCGCGCCGCGCCACGGCCGAGAAGTCGCGCGAGTGCGGGTGCGACATGCTGCCATCGCTCACCAGCACGGCGGCCACGGGCTGGCCGGCCTGGCGCAATAGCGCCAGCAGGCCGCCGCAGCCCAGGGCCTCATCGTCGGGGTGCGGCACTACGACGACTGTGGCACCGAGCGCGGCGGCGTAGCTGGCCGGGCGCAGCGGGTAGGTAAGGAAAGGCGAGTCAGACATGCAGTGTAGCGTAAGCTTTAGCTTGCGAGTGAGCGCAGCGAACAGCGGCGGTGGGTGGGGATAGTGATTTAATTGACAGAGTTTTGATAACAAGCATTTGCGCACGCGGCTGCTCACTCGCAAGCTGAAGCTTACGCTACATTGAGTTTACGCGCCCCACAACTCATAACTGGGCTTATCTGAGTCGAGCGCGAAGCGGCCGGCGTCGGCCAAAATGGCGTCGGGGGCGGGCTGGCGCAGGTAGTGCGTGAGGTCGCGGTGCAGGCGCTCGAAGGGCTCGGGCTGCAAGAGCCCGCGCGCGCCCACCGAGCGCTCGGCCAGCTGCAGGGTGCGCAGGCAGATTTCTTCGGTGGCGGTGCGCATGAGGTTGGCGTAGGTAATACTGGCCGTGGCCTGGGCCGGCGCGGGCTGGGCGCCGGGCTGCACGGGCAGCACCACGTGGGTAGCCGCGCCTTGCAGCCAGAGCTGGCCGCTTGCGTGCAGGGTTAGCATTTCGCCCAGGCGCTGGCGCTGGTAGGGGTCGTCGGTGCGGCCCGACTGGCGCAAAAAGCGGCGCGTTTCGTCGAGCACCGCCGCCGCGCCACCCAGCTGCACGGCCGAAAAACGCGCCGCCCCGCCCCCGAACCAGGGCTGCTGGTAGTAGTCGTTGGGCTGGCCCAGCAGGTAGCTGGGGCTGATTTCGAGGCGCTCGAGGCTAGCCAGAAAGCTGGCCGTGGCCCGCATGCCGAGCGGGCGCCAGAAGCTGCGGTCCAGCCGGGGGCGCTGCTCATCGGCGGGCAGCACCAGCATCTGCCAGCCCTGCTGGCCGGGCAGCGCGCCCGTGAGCAGCGGCCGCGTGATGTGGCCCGCGCCCGAAGCAAAGGTTTTGGCCCCGTGCAGGCGGTAGTGGCCATCGGCCAAGTACTCTAGCCGCACGCCGTGGGCCGGGTTTTCGGTGTTCCAAACCCCAAACACATGCCCAGCCCGCGCGTCGGCCGCGTAGCGCGCCACCTGCGTGGGCGTGCCAAAACGCTGAATCAAGAGCAGCGCGTTGACGTGGCCCTCGAAGAGCCGGCCCACCGCCAGGTTGCCGCGCCCCACGTGGTAGAGCACTTGCAGCAGCGCCAGCGCGGCCGTGGGCTCGCCCAGACCCACGCCGCCCAGCGCGGGCGGCAGCGCTGCCGTGAGCAGGCCCGCCTCGCGCAGCCAGGCAAGTTCCTGGGTGGGAAAGCCGCCCACCTCGTCGGTTTGGGCGGCGCGGGCCAGCAGGTGCGGGGCCAGGCGGGCGGCGGTAGCCACGGCCTTTGCGGGGCCGTCGGGGCCAGCGGCGCCCGCTACGCCCAGCGGCAGGGCGAGCGGCAAAATGGTAGGGGAGAGGGTTGGGGAAGCGTCGGGCAACATAAGCGGAACCGCCACACCCAGACGCGGAATGAGCGCCGGGTGAACACGGGCTTAACTCTAAAAAGGCCCTGGGAGTTACCCGCAGCGGGTATTACCTGAGCCGTGGGGCGGGCGGCTTTTGGGTGGCGCTGGCTGGGCGGGCTACCTTTGCGCCGCCAAGCTGCCCGGGGTGCCGGGCCGGCGGGCCACTTGCTACGATTTCATTTTTTCGCGCTTCGCCGCCTCACTTTATGCCCGACCAACCCATTCGCGCCGCCCTGCTGTCCGTGTACCACAAAGACCGGCTGGCCCCGCTCGTCGCCACCCTGCGCCGCCTCGGCGTGCAGCTGTACTCGACCGGCGGCACCCAACAATTCTTGGAAGAGCAAGGTGCCGAAGTAACGGCCGTAGAAGACCTCACCGGCTTCCCCGAGGTGTTCGGTGGCCGCGTGAAAACGCTGCACCCCAAGGTATTCGGTGGCATTCTGCACCGCCGCCACGAGCCCGGTGACCTGGCGCAAGCTGAGCAGCACGGCATTCCGCCCATCGACTTGGTCGTGGTGGACTTGTACCCCTTCGAGGAAACGGTAGCCAGCGGCGCGCCCGAGCAGGACGTGATTGAGAAAATCGACATCGGCGGCATCTCGCTGCTGCGCGCCGCTGCCAAAAACTACCGTGACGTGCTGGTAGTGAGCTCGCGCGACCAGTACGAGGCCGTGACCGAGCTACTGGAGCGCACCAACGGCGCACCCACGCTCGCCGACCGCAAGCACTACGCTGCGGCTGCCTTTCAGGCTACCAGCCACTACGATACCGAAATCGCTAAATACGTGAGCCAGGGCACGGGTTTGGAAACCGAAAACCAGGCCCCCAGCAGCAGCCTGCGCTACGGCGAAAACCCCCACCAGGCGGGCGCTTTCCACGGCGATTTGAACGCGCTGTTTGACCAGCTGCACGGCAAGCAGCTGAGCTACAACAACCTCGTGGACGTGGACGCCGCCGTGCAGCTCATGCGCGAGTTTGCCCAGGGCCTGCCCGCCGTGGCCATTCTCAAGCATACCAACGCCTGCGGCGTGGCCCAGGCCGACAGCCTGCACACGGCCTACGTCAATGCCCTGGCCTGCGACCCAGTTTCGGCGTTCGGCGGCGTCATCATCACCAACAAAGGCATCGACGAGGCTACCGCGCAGGAGCTGAACAAGCTGTTCTTTGAGGTGCTCATCGCGCCCGGCTTCACCGAGGAGGCAATGGCGATTCTGCAAACCAAGAAAAACCGCATCCTGCTGCGCCAGAAGCCGGTAGACTTCCCCAAAAAGCAGATTAAAACCCTGCTCAACGGCATTATCGAGCAGGACGCCGACCTGCAAACCGAGGTAGCAGCCGACTTCCGCACCGTGACCAAGTCGGCCCCCACGGCCGAGGAAACGGCGGCGCTGGAGTTTGCCCTCAAAATCTGCAAGCACACCAAGAGCAACACCATCGTGCTGGCCCGCCCCGGCCAGCTGCTGGCCTCGGGCGTGGGCCAGACCTCGCGGGTCGATGCCCTGCGCCAGGCCATCGAAAAGGCCGGCAGCTTCGGCTTCGACCTCAAGGGCGCGGTGATGGCCTCAGACGCGTTTTTCCCCTTCCCCGACTGCGTCGAGATTGCGGGCGCGGCCGGCATCCGGGCCGTGGTGCAGCCCGGCGGCTCCATCAAAGACCAGGATAGCATCGCGGCCTGCGACGAGCGGGGCATGGCCATGGTGCTGACGGGCGTGCGGCACTTCAAGCACTAGGCGGCAAGGTGATAAGCTAGCGGGATGGTGAAATAGGAAGCTGAGCTTTCACTATTTCGCCATTCCGCTAGTTCACTTCTGCCGTACCTTTGCGCGCTTAATTCCCTCTGCTTTTCGCGCCTTTCTATAATGGGCTTCTTTAATTTCCTGACCAGCGACATTGCCATCGACCTGGGTACGGCCAATACCCTCATCATTCACAACGATAAAATCGTGGTGGACGAGCCGAGCATCATCGCCAAAGACCGCACTACTAATAAAGTCATCGCCGTGGGTACCAAAGCCCAGCAGATGCACGAAAAGACCCACGATAACATCAAGACTATCCGGCCGTTGAAGGACGGCGTAATCGCTGACTTCCACGCCGCCGAGGAAATGATAAAGGGGCTGATAAAGCTCATCGATACCCGCAATCGGTTGTTTCAGCCCTCGCACCGCATGGTTATCTGCATTCCGAGCGGCATCACGGAGGTAGAAAAACGCGCCGTGCGCGACTCGGCCGAGCACGCCGGGGCCAAAGAGGTTTGGATGATACAGGAGCCCATGGCCGCCGCCATCGGCATCGGCATCGACGTGGAGCAGCCCGTGGGCTCGATGATAATCGACATCGGGGGTGGCACGACTGAGATTGCGGTTATCGCGCTGTCGGGCATCGTGTGCGACCAGTCGATAAAGACGGCGGGCGACGTCTTCAACCAGGATATTCTCGACTACATGCGTCGGCAGCACAACCTGCTCATCGGCGAGCGCTCGGCCGAGCGCATCAAAATCGAAGTGGGCGCGGCCCTCACCGAGCTCGAAAACACGCCGCCCGACTACGAGGTGCGCGGCCGCGACCTGATGACGGGCATTCCGAAAGTGATTAAGGTAACGTCGTCCGAAATCGCCATCGCGCTCGATAAGTCGGTGGCCAAAATCGAGGAAGCCGTGCTCAAAGCCTTGGAAATCAGCCCGCCTGAGCTGTCGGCCGACATCTACGAAAATGGCATCCACCTCACCGGCGGCGGGGCGCTGCTGCGCGGCCTCGACAAGCGCCTGGCCGCCAAAACCAAGCTGCCCATCCACATTGCCGAAGACCCGCTGCGCGCCGTGGTGCGCGGCACCGGCAAGGCCATCAAGGACATTCAGGGCTTCCGGGGTGTGTTGTTAACTTAGGCTGTTAGCCATTGGCTGCTAGCTGTTAGCTTCCTAGTGAGCGGCAGCTAGCAGCTAACAGCTACTAGCTAACAGCTTGAGATGAGGAATCTTCTGGCATTCTTGCTGCGCTACCAGGGCATCATGCTCTTTGTGCTGCTGGAGGTAGTGAGCTTTTATTTCTTCCTGACCAACAGCTCGTACCAGCGGGCGGCGTTTTTCAACTCGGCCAATGCCTACCTGGGCGTGCTGCTCGAGCGCCGCACCCAGGTGGCCGATTATTTTCGGCTGGCCGAGCTCAATAAGGAGCTACAGGCCGACAATGCCCGGCTGCGCTACCAGCTGTACCCACCCGACTACAGCCGCCGCGAGGCCGACTCGCTGCCCGTGGGCCGCGACACGCTCGGGCGCATCGTGTACCGGCACCTGCGCCCGCTTCCAGCACCCACTGGCTCCAAATCGCTAACTCTCAACTCTCAACTCTTAACTCTTAACTCAAAACCCGACACGCTGCTGCTGGGCAACACCCGGCAGGCCAGCCGGCCGCTGGTGGCGGCGCGCGTGATTAATAATTCGCTGCGCGAGGTAGACAACTACTTGACCCTGAACGTAGGCAGCGCCGACGGCGTGCAGCCCGACCGGGGCGTTATCAGCGCGGGCGGGGTAGTGGGCAAGGTGCAGGCCGTGAGCCAGCACTATGCCCGCGTGACATCGGTGCTGCACTCGAAGCTGCAAATCGCCGCCCAGCTTAAGCGCGACGGCACGATTTGCAGCGTGAAGTGGCCTGAGGGCCTGGACTTCGCGCACGCGCTCGTGGACCAGGTGCAGCGCCAAACCCGCGTGCTGCGCGGCGATACCATCGTGACGTCGGGCTACAACGCCGTGTTTCCGCCCGGCGTGTTTATCGGCACCGTCGAGTCGGTCACGACCGAGCCCAACAAAGATTTTCTGACCGTGAAGCTGCGCCTGGGCGTCGATTTCAGCCGCCTTACCTACGTGTACGTGGTGCCCGCGCCGCCCAGCATCGAGCGCGACTCGCTGGAGCAGCACACCAGCGAGCTGCCCGCCAGCATCAAAGCTGCCCAGGCCAAAGCCGCGAAGGAGGAAGCCGCCAAAAAAGAGAAAAAGCCATGAGCCTCGCCTGGACTATCGGCCGCCAAGTGCTGCTTTTCGCGCTCTACGTGAGCGTGTACGTGCTGCTGCTCGACAACGGCAGCGTGGTGCTCTTCGACCTAGGCTGGAATTTCTTCTACCTCGGCTTTCTGCTGTTTTTACCCATCAGCACGCCCGTGGCCTTGCAGCTGCTGCTGGGGTTTGTGCTAGGGTTTAGCGTTGATATTGTGCACGATACCGGCGGGCTGCACGCCGCCGCCGCCGTGCTACTGGCCTACCTGCGCCCCTGGGTGCTGCGCCTGCTCACCCCGCGCGACGGCTACGACGCGCAGGATACCGTGAACATCCACCAGATGGGTTGGCAGTGGTTTCTGGTGTATCTGGGCGTGCTCGTGACGCTGCACCACCTGGCATTTTTCTTCCTGGAGCTGGGCTCCTTGCAGCATCCGCTCCTCACGCTGAGCCGCGTGGGCGTGAGCGTGCTTTATACCAGCGTAGTGCTGCTGATAGTGCAGCTACTGCTCTTTCCGGTGCGGCGCGGGCGGGGGTAGTTGGTGGGTTTTGGGGCGGGTGAATGAAAGCGGTTGTCATGCTAAGCGCAGCGAAGCATCTCTATCGCTTCGTGCCAGCGTCAGGAAGTAGCATTGAGGTAGAGATGCTTCGATTCCGCTGCGCTACGCTCAGCATGACGGATGCCCTTACTCAACGGTTGCAACCTGTGCAATTGGCGCGGTTCTGGCATCTTTGGGGCGTACTCACTGCCCGCTTATGCGTTACCTGCTGCTGTTCTGCGCCCTTCTCATGACTGCTCTCCTGGCCGACTCGGCCGCCCCCGGCCCCCAGCCGCCGCTGGCGGCGCAATGGAAGAAAATCGACGCCCTGCTCCAGAAAGACCAGACCGCCAGCGCCGCGCCGCTGGTCGAAAAAGTCTATCAGCAGGCCAAAAAGGAAAACAACGCCCCGGCCTACGTGCGGGCCTTGCTCTATAAAATCCGGCTGCTCGACAACAAGGAAAACGACGCCGACGAAAAGGCCATTGCCCTGCTCGAAGCCGACCTGAAAACGGCTACTTTCCCGGCCCGGCCCATCCTGCACTCGCTGCTGGCGGGACTGTATAGCGACTACTACAACCAGCACCGCTACCAGCTCTACGAGCGCACCCAGGGCGCCGCGCCTACCGCCGACCAGGCCACGCCCGGCGCGGCCGATGGCGGCACCACCCTCGCCACCTGGGATGCCGGCCGCCTCGGCGCGGCCATCGTGCGGCACTACTACCAGTCGGTAGAAGACGAGCCCCAGCGCCAGCTACGCACCACCCTGGCCGCCCTCGGAGACCTGGCCGTGGGCGGCGATGCCGAAGGCCGCGCCCTGCGCCCCACGCTCTACGACCTGCTGGCGCACCGCGCCATCGAGGGGCTGCAAAACCAGGAGCTGTACATCACGCGGCCCGAGCAGCAGTTTCAGGCCACCGACCCCAAGCTGTTTGGCAGCGCCCAGGAGTTTGCGGCGCTGAAGCTCGCCGTGCCCGCCGCCGACTCGCTCAACGGCCAGTTGCACGCGCTGCAACTGTTGCAGCGCCTCACGGCCGCCCGCCTGGTGGCCAACAACCCCGCCGCCCTGGCCGACGTGGACTTGCAGCGCCTCAGTTTCCTGCGCGCCTTCGGGCAGGGCGAAGACTACACCGAGCAGTACGCGGCGGCGCTAACCCAACTAGCCGAGACGTATAAAGCCCTGCCCATCAGCACGGAGTTTATGACGCGCCGGGCGCAGGCCTTGCGCGAAACCGACCCCGTGGCCGCCGTGGCCCTTGCGCGGGCGGCCGAAGCCCGGTTTCCGAAGTCACGTGGGGCGGCGCAGGCGCGGGTGCTGCGCGAGGAGATTGAGCGGCCCGAACTCACGTTTTCGGCCGCCGACATCGTGGTGCCCGGCCAGCCCTGGCGGCTCGATGTTACGGCCCGCAACGTGACCGAGCTGCACGCTTTCGCCTACCGCATCACGCTGCGCGAATGGGAAACAGCTAATGACTATAACGAGCGTAACCCCACAGTGGCCCGACGCTACGCCCGCGCCCTGAAGGCGGCCCCAGTGGCTACCTGGGTAGTGCCAATGCCGCCGCACCCGCTTGATTACAAAGAGCAAAAACTGGCCGTAGCCGGCGCGGCGCTACCCGTGGGCCACTACCTGATTGTGTTGAGCAATCAATCTAAGCCTAACCTTGCCAACCCGGCTCCGGCTAGTAGCGTCACGGCCTTCGGCGTGCTGGGGGCCAGCGAACTGACCGCCCTGCGGCAGGGCCGTGAGCACCGGACTGGCTCCGTGCTACTCGTGCTGCACCGGCAAAGCGGAGTGCCTTTAAGTGGAGTCTCAGCCCAGGGCTTTTACGCTTATGAAAGGGGAGAAAAGACGGTCAAGTACTTGGGCGAAATCGTTAAGTCAGCCACCTCCGGCGAAATAAAACTGGCTTCCCCCGATTATTCTAAGCAATTTCCATCTCTAAACCAAGCCAAAATCTGGCGCGGACGTGATACGTTGTTGGTAGCAGTGGACAGCGAGGGCTACCCCAACCATCTGGATGAAGACACTAGCCCTTCCCGCCGCACCTTCCTTTTCACCGACCGCGCCATCTACCGGCCCGGCCAGACGGTGTATTTCAAAGGTATTCTAACCCAAAGCCAAGGTTCCAAAAACAGTCTGCTTACCGGCCAGTCCGTGAGCGTGCGCCTGCTCGACGTGAACGGCCAAACCGCCCAGACACTCACCTTCACCACCTCCGACTACGGCTCGTTCAACGGCTCGCTGGTGCTGCCCACGGGCCTGCTCAACGGCCAGATGACCTTGCAAACCGACGACGGCAGCCTCGGCTTTCAGGTGGAAGACTACAAGCGGCCCACTTTCGTAGTGACGCTCGACTCGGTGCCCGGCCGGCCGCAGCTGGGGCAGCCGCTCGCCCTCACGGGGCGCGCCCGCGCCTACGCCGGGCAGGCCACAGATGGGGCACAGGTCAAGTACCGCGTCATGCGCCGCGAGCTGTGGGCATTGTTTGCCGAACCCAGTGTTGCTCGTCGTTTCTACCCGCCCGGCGGGGGGCGCGGCAGCCAGGAAATCGCCCACGGCACCACCACCACCGATGCCGAAGGGCGCTTCACTCTCTCCTTCACGCCGCCCGCCGGGCCCCGGCAGCCGGGCCGGCGCGGCTGGGAGCCGGGCTATTTGTTTGAAATAACCGCTGACGTAACCGACGCGGCCGGCGAAACCCGCACCGGCACCCGCGGCGTGGTTATCGGCCACAACCCGCTCAACTTGCAGCTCGCCGGCCCCGAGCGCCTCGACCGCCAGCACTTGCCCGCCCTCACGCTGCTCGGCACCAATGCCACCGGCGAGCCGCTGCCCGCCACTGGCACGCTGCGCCTGCTGGCCCGCCGCTATCGCCCCAACCCGCCCGGCGTGCCCGGCCCCGCCCCCGAAACCGAGGACAACGAAGCCCCCGCCGAGCTCGTCAAAACGCTGCCCTTCGACACCCGCACCAGTCCGGCGCTCGACGTGGCCGCCCTGCTGGCCGGCGTGCCCACCGGCCGCTACCGCCTCGAAGCCCAGGCCGCCGCGCCCGATACCGCCGCCCACGCCCGCCTCGATTTCGTGCTCTACGACGCCCAGGCGGCCACCATTCCCTACGCCACGCCCGACTGGGTGGCGGTGCCCGCCGACACGGTGGCCCCCGGCCAGCCTGCCCGCCTGCTGCTGGGCAGCAGCGAGCCCGATACCCGCATTCTGCTCGAAGTAGAGCGCGGTGGCCAGCTGCTTCGCCAGGAGTGGTTGACCCTGGCCGCCGGCGAGCAGCGCCGCCTGGAGGTGGCCAGCGGCCCAACCACGGCCGCCGGCCCACTCTACCTCCACACCACGCAGGTGCGCGCCGGCCGCCTCTACGTGCACACCGCCACCGTGCAGGTGGCCGAGCGGCCCCAGCCGCTGCGCCTCAGCATCGCCACCTTCCGCGACCGGCTCCAGCCCGGCCAGCGCGAAACCTGGCGCGTGACCATCCACCAGGCCAACGGCCGCCCCGCCGAGGCCGAGCTGCTCGCCACGCTCTACGACCAAAGCCTGGATATTTTCCGCCAGCACAGCTTTCAGGGGCTGAGTTTTGGCGGCGACTACTACCCGGCGCGGTTCGGGTGGCAGGGTAGTTTTGAGCGGATTAATTCGGAATCGTTAGAGGGAGTTGCTGGTGATGTGGCGTCAATTGAAGTCGAATACCCTGAGTTAAATAACTGGAATATAATGCTGCCGGGTGGGCAGCGGATAGTAGGTCTTGTAGCGGGTAGGCAGCGCACTCGGTCTTCTGTGAGAGTAACGTTGCGGGGTACTAGCTCTGTGTATGCAAATGCTGCTCCCGCGCCCATGGCTTCAATGGCGATGGCCAAAATGGCGGATAAAGCTGTTCTAAACGAGGTTGTAGTATCAGACAACAGCGGAGCCATCGCGCCTAAAGAAGCCACCCCGGTTCCCGACCTCAGCACCATTGCCGCCCGCAGCGACTTCCGCGAAACGGCCTTCTGGTACCCCGCCCTGCACACCGACCAAAACGGCGACGTAGTGCTCGAATTTCAGCTGCCCGAGGCCGTGACGCGCTGGCAGCTGCTGGCCCTGGCCCACGACAAAAGCTTGCGCAGCGGCCAGCTCGCCCGCCAGCTCGTGACGCAGAAAGAAATCCAACTCACGCCCAACGCGCCGCGCTTCCTGCGGCCGGGCGATGCGTTTACCTTCCCCGCCAAGTTCTCCAACCTCACCGACCACGCCACCAGCGGCACGGCCCAGCTGTTTTTGCTCGACGCCGCCACCGGCCAGGACATCACCAGCCAGTTGCTACGCGGCAGCGCCCAGCAGCCCGTGAGCGCCGCCGCCCACCAAAGCGTGGCGCTGGGCTGGGCGCTGAGCATCCCCGCCGACTTTGCGCCCGTGGCCGTAACCTACCGCGTGGTAGCGCAGGCCAGCAACGTAGTGGCGCAGGCGACGCCCGAAAATGGCAAGCGCAAGAAAGGGAAACGCGCCACCGGCGAACCAGAAACCAGAAACCAGAAACCAGAAACGACTTTCAGCGACGGCGAGGAAAACACCCTGCCCGTGCTGCCCAACCGCATCCTCATCACCGAAAGCCTGCCGCTGCCCCTCGCCGGCCCCGGCACCCGCGCGTTTGAGCTGAAAAAGCTCACCAGCACCAGCAGCCCTACCCGGCGCAACCAAAGCCTGACGCTGGAGCTGACCGCCAACCCCGCCTGGTACGCCGTGCAGAGCCTGCCCTACCTCATGGAGTACCCCTACGAGTGCTCCGAGCAGACCTTCAACCGCCTCTACGCCAACCTGCTGGCTGCCCAGATTCTTAAGGCCAACCCGCGCTTCAAAACCGTGCTGGCCGAGTGGCAGCGCCAGGCCGCCAGCGGCACCGCCCAGCAGCGCGAGCAGCTGGCCAGCAAGCTCGCCCAAAACCAGGAGCTCAAAAACCTGCTCTTGCAGGAAACGCCCTGGGTGCGCGACGCCCAAAGCGAAACCGAGCGCCTCGCCCGCCTCAGCACCCTCTTCGACGAGCCGCGCCTGCAAGCCGAAACCGCCCGCGCCCTCGCCAAGCTGCAAACCATGCAGCTGCCCGACGGCTCATTCCCGTGGTTCGAGAAAATGCCTACTGACCGCTACCTCACCCAGCTCATCGTGGCCGGCTTCGGCAAGCTCAAAAAACTCAACGCCTTCGACGCCAGCCAGGACGGCGCGGCCCGCGTCCTCTTGCAGCGCGCCGTGGCATCCCTCGACAACGCCCAGGCCCGCGACTACACACTTTTGCGCCAACAAAAAGGCGTGAAGCTCACTGAAAATCACCTCGGCGACCTCGAAACCCAGGCGCTCTACGCCCGTAGCTTCTGGCCGACGCTGCCCGTGGCCCCGGCCGCCAAAGCCGCCCGCGCCTACTACCTCGGCCAAGCCGCCCAGCACTGGCTCGGCCGCACCCGCTATCTGCAAGCGCAGCTGGCCCTGGCCCTGTTTCGCGAAAATAAAGGCGCTCCCGCCGCCCAGGACATCCTGCGGGCCTTACCCGAAAACGCCCTCCACAGCCCCGATTTGGGCATGTACTGGAAAGACGTGCGCCCCGGCTACTATTGGCGCGAGGCCCCCACCGAAACCCAGGCCACCCTCATCGAGGCATTCGATGAAGTCAAAAACGACCAGCAAGCGGTGGACGAGCTAAAGCTCTGGCTGCTCACCCAAAAGCAAACTCACAGCTGGGAAAGCACCCGCGCCACCGCCGACGCCTGCTACGCCCTGCTGCTGCGCGGCTCCGACTGGACGGCCGCTACCCAGCCCCTGCAAGCCACCGTGGGCGGCGAAAAGCTGCTGCCTGCCCCCGCCCAGGCCGGCACCGGCTACCTCAAAACCACCTGGCCCGCCGCCGCCATCCAGCCCGCCCAGGGCAAGGTCACGCTCACCAAAACCGACGCCGGCCCGGCCTGGGGCGCGCTCTACTGGCAGTATTTTGAGGACATTGATAAGGTGACGCCCGCCGCCTCGCCGCTCAGCGTCGAGCGCCAGCTTTACCGCGAAACCCGCACCGCCACCGGCCCCGCATTAGAAAAAATAACGACTGCCACCCCGCTCCGCGTGGGCGACGCCCTGGTGGTGCGCCTGGTGCTGCGCACCGACCGCGCCCTCGAATACGTGCACCTCAAAGACCAGCGCGCCGCCGGGCTGGAGCCCATCAATCAGCTCAGCGGCTACCGCTACCAAAATGGACTCGGCTACTACGAAAGCCCCCGCGACGCAGCCACCAACTTCTTCCTCAGCAAGGTGCCGCGCGGCACCCACGTCTTCGAATACCGGCTGCGCGCCAGCCAGACGGGCGACTTTTCGGGGGGGCTCAGCCAGGTGCAGTGCCTGTACGCGCCCGAGTTCGGGGCTACCTCGGCAGGGCAGCGCTTGCAGATTGCGGGGCAGGTCAAATAGGATAAATCCCGGCTTAAAGCGCTGCTTGCGCTGCTTGAAGCTAGGGGCGCTGATACAGGGCTAGTTGGCTTGCGGCGGCCGGCTCGCTGGCCGCAAAAACCCCTCTGCTTGAAGCCGAAAAGCCTTGCGTGGTGAAAGTCAACAACCTATTTTTGTTTCTCTAACCAACGAGTAAGTTATTGATGCGGAAGTTAATTGCTATTTGTGCCTTATTCCTGAGCGCCTCAGCGGCCCAGGCCCAAACCGATAAAACCTCGACCGTAACCAAGCTCCCCGGTGAAGAAAAGCTCAGCACCCGCGAGCGCGCCGAGCGCGATTTCCTGATGCCGATTCGGCATAAGAAGATGGCCGAGGTAGCCAAAGCCACCGCGCAGGTTGACCAGGATGCTACTGCTTCGCCCGAGCTCGACGCCACCGCCCACTACACCGAGGCCCCCGAGGCTCGCCCCGACGAGGTAGCCGCCGTAGAGCACACCGCCGCCGTGCGCCACCACAGCCGCACGCGCCGCTACCGCCACGCCACTAGCGCCACCCGCAGCAGCAAGGCCAAGCGCGCCACCAAAGCCAGCGCGCACCGCAGCACCAAAAAAACCGCCGCGCACAAAACCAAAGCAAAAACCAAAAGCCACCACGCCACCAAAAAAACGGTGACCAAGGCCAAAGCCAGCAGCCACAAGAAGCGCCGCCGCTAGGCTGCTTTTGAAGCCGATAAAAAGAGAGCCCCGCCAGCGATGGCGGGGCTCTCTTGCGTTTAGGTAATTGGTGGCAGGTTGGGCGTAGAGACCCGATGCCCAGCCGCCCGAGGTGCCCTAGTCGCGGTGGGCGGCCAACTTTTCGTGGTGGTTGTCTTCGGCTTCTTCGACCGAGTGCGTTTCGCCGAGGTCGTTGTCTTGCTTGGCCTTCTCGGCCAGCAGGCAGTAGAACTGGTGGATGAGCCGGATTTCTTCCTCCGAAAAATCCTGGGCGTTGATGAGGCGGTTGCTCGCGCCCTTGGTGGCCGCCAGTAGCTCGTTCAGCTTGAGGTGCAGCACCAGCGAATCCTTATTCTGCGCCCGCTGAATGAGAAAAACCATTAAAAACGTGATGATGGTGGTGCCCGTATTAATGACCAGCTGCCAGGTTTCGGAGTAGTTGAACACCGGCCCCAGCAGCGCCCAGCCCAGCACCAGCGCCACCGCGCCTACAAATACTGGCGTCGAGCCCGAGTACTGCGTGGTTTTCTCAGCAAAGCGCCCAAATAGGGAGCGTTTGGCAGAATTAGAGTTGAGAGCCATCGGTCGAAAAGAAAAAGCTCAAAAAAATAGCTGAGCTAATACCCTGCCAAATAAGCACAATCCTAATGAAGTATGCGTGTAGCCATCGTTTTCTTTAAGAAATAATGAATTCGGAGTTGCAGGAAAGCGGAATGGAAGCGTACATTTGCACCCGCTTAGCCGCCTCAGCTACGCCGGCCCACGGGCCGAATCCAAGTTGCCGATTGCCTTTTGCGCACGTGGTGAAACTGGTAGACACGCCATCTTGAGGGGGTGGTGCCTTCGGGTGTGGGAGTTCGAATCTCCCCGCGCGCACGCAAAACAAAAAAGCCCGCTGCAAAGCGGGCTTTTTTGTGTGTACCGTAAGCTCTAGCTTGCGTGGCGTCTGGTTGCGTATCCTCACGCTTCGCAAACTAAAGCTTACGCTACATTTTCAAACGGATTGCCGGGCACTACCAGCACCACGCGCTCGCGCTCGACTACTACCTGCCCCGGCAGCGCGCCCTTGGGCTTGCGCACAAATTTCTTGGGCGTAACAGTGACCGGGCACAGCGAGTCGTGCTGCCGGCGCGAGTACCAGCCCGCCAACTGCGCCGCGTGCTCAATGACTGGCTCGGGCACCGGCTGCCCCGCCCGGTGCCGAATGACGACGTGCGAGCCCGTCACGTCCTTGGCGTGCAGCCAGAGGTCGTCTTTGTGGGCGTATTTCTGGGTCAGCAGGTCGTTGTTGGCCGCATTGCGCCCCACCAGGATAGTGAAGCCCCGGTCCTCAAATACCTTGAAGGGTAGCTCGGTGCCGGCCTTGGCGGGCGCGGCGCTGGGGTCGAGGCCGTGCTGCTTGCGCCAGGCGCGCAGGCCGCGTAGCTCCAGCAAGGCGGGCTGGGTGTCCAACTCCTCCAATAATTCCAGGGTTTGCAGGGCCTCGCCCTCGCGCCGGGTGATGCGCTCGCTGAGCTGGCGCTCCTCAATTTGCTGGTTTTTGGCCTTGCGGTAAAGGTTTTCGGCGGTGCGCTGCGGTTTTTCGAGCGGCTTGAGCTTGATACTAACGGGCTCATTGGTGTAGAAGTCCACGACTTCGAGCTGCGCCGCGCCGGGCTTTATTTCGTGCAGGTGCGCCATTATCAGGTCGGCGCGGTGGCGGTAGCCGGCCTCGTGGGCCAGCGCGTGCAGGCGCTGCCGGGCCATTTGGGCGCTGGTGCCGGCCTCGTCGGCGCGGCGCTCCAGCAGCTGGCGCAGCTGGCGGCGCTCAGTTTCGAGGGCGCGGCGGCCCAGGGCCATTGGCACAAAGCGCCGCAAGGCCCCGATGGCGTCAGTGCCGGGCAGGGTTTGCAGCACATCGCCCAGCGGCAGCAAACTCAGCCGGGTGCGGCCGTCGAGCTGAATGAGGTAGTAGTGCGCCGGGCTTTCCAGCTCGGCCAACAGCTCGTGGGCCAAGCGCTGCTTGGTTTCGAGCGGGGCGGGGTCGTAGCCGCGCTGCTCGCGTAGGTAGCGGGCCGGCAGGTCGGCCAGCGCGGGTGGCAGCTTGCCGGTAGCGCTGAGCGGGGGCGGGGCCGGGTTGTCGGCGGCGGGCGATAAGTCCGCATCGGCCGTGTAACGCTGGTGAAACAGCTGGGCCGGCGCGCCCACTGCCGGCCGGAAAATAGCGTTCGGACGCGGCCCGTAGAGCTTGAAGGCCAGCGTCGCGCCGTGCTCGGCAAACGTGATTTGCAATACCCGGTCTTGCGGCCAGGCCGCGACCTCTGCCACAGTGAGCCCCAGTAGCTCGGGTAGTAGGTCCACCGAATTCTGGCGGGCGCGCTGGAAGGTTTCGGGCAAGGCCAGGGCCGGGAAAGCCGCCCCCAGCTGCGCTTTCAGCCAGAACTCCTGACCTGTGTCACCCAGCAAACCAATTACCAACTCGTCTTTCTCCTGCGAAAAGCAGCTGGCCACGCGGTAGCCCCGCAACTGGTCGGTGAGGGCGGGGGACAGCTGGCGCAGGAAGTAGTAGTTGGTGTGCACGTGGGTGATACGGTAATCGCCAATAAGCGGAACTACGCCTGTTTTGTCAACCTTAGTAGCGGGCCTAGTAGCTGCTCGTAAGCTTTTGCCTCATTTCGCAGTCGGTAGCAGGATAGAGCTGTAAAGCAAGCCGGTAGGAGAGGATACAGTAAGTTACCGAGGCGAAAGTCCGGCCACTCTCGCACCAGAATGACCACAAAAAATAATAGAGCTAATCCCCAGGCTACGCCGTTAGTCAGGATATCCATGAAGGCTGGGCGTACGCTTAGGACAATTTGGCTACCTGCATGGGTAGGTGCCGTTGTGCTGATATATCCAGCTACTAGCCGCGGACTGGTGCGGCGCACCGGCTTGTTGTCTTCAAGCCTGGTAAGCTGAAAAGAATCAGCAGCTATCGTCCCTTGAAATGGCTGTGCCGGGCTCACTACAAAGCCATCCTGCCAGCTGTCGTTACTTGGTGGCAGCGTGCTAGCGCGTAGTGTAGCCACTACTTCTTCTGGAGCTAGAGGCGAAAAGAAGAGTTGAGTGAGCACAGGACAATAATTTTACCTTTCTACACCTCTACCTTCAGCCCATCATACGCTAGCCGAATCCAGGCGGGCAGCTCGGCCTCGACCTCGCGGTGGCGGCCCAGCTGGTGGCTGATGTGGGTGAGGTAAGCGCGCCGGGGCGCCAGCTCCTCGAGTATCTCTACGGCCTGGGCCAGGGTAAAGTGCGAGATGTGCGGCTCGCGGCGCAGCGCGTTCAGCACGATGGTGTCGGCCCCGCGCAGCAAGTCTAGGGTTTCGGGCGCGAGGTAATTGGCATCGGTGAGGTACACGAAGCCGCCGATACGGAAGCCTAGCACTGGCAGCCGGTAGTGCAGCGCCCGCAGCGGCTGCACCGGGAGGCCCAGCACGTCGAAGGGCGCGGTGTCGCTCTCGATGGCGTGCACGCGCACCTGCGGCACGCCGGGGTATTTCTGCTCGGCAAAAATGTAGGCAAACTCTTGGTGCAGCTGCCGAATCACGCGCGGCTCGGCAAAGACGGGAATCTCCTGCTGCTGCCGAAAATTGAAGGCCCGAATGTCGTCGAGGCCCGCCGTGTGGTCTTTGTGCTCGTGCGTGAACAGCACCGCGTCGAGCTGCGTGATGCGCGCGCGCAGCATCTGCTGCCGGAAGTCGGGGCCCGTATCTATCACCAAGCTGCGGCCCTGCACGGCCACGTGCACCGACACACGCAGGCGCTGGTCGCGCGGGTCGAGCGAGCGGCACACCGGGCAGTCGCAGCCTATCATCGGCACGCCCGAAGAAGTGCCAGTACCGAGAAATGTGATGGTCACTTTTTTAATTATGAATTATAAGTTATGAATTATGAATTGTCAATGAGTTACTTAGCAGCTTTGTGCTAGTCGCCTAAGCAGACCAGCGACTGAGAAACAACTCCTAATTCATAATTCATAACTCATAATTAAAATTAGCCCACGTACTGGCGCACCATGCGCACGAGCTCGTCAAAATTGAGCGGCTTGGGCAAGTAGGCGGTTACACCGGCGGCCTGGAAGTCGGCCATCGAGTAGTCGTTGGCGTTGCCGCTAATCACGATAACGGGTAGCGAATTGATGCTGGCGTTGGCGTGGGCGCGGATGTCGCGGGTGCACTGCATCCCATCCTTGATGGGGATGTTGATGTCCATGAGCACGGCATCGACCGGGTTTTTTTCGAGCTGCGGCAGCACGTCGCCGCCGTTCTTGGCCAACAAAACTTTATATTTCTGCTGCTCCAGAATCTTGCGGGTCAGGTTCGAGATTACGTTGCTATCCTCGGCAATGAGGATGGTTTTGGGGGAGTTTTCAGCCGGCATAAGGTAGGGCAGGTATCGGGTGTAAAAGCAAGCAAACGAGCAGAATAAGACGGATTAAGGGAGGCTTTCGGCGGGCACGGCCTGGGGCTCGGCCGCCATCACTACGCCCGGATAGACGGCTTTGAATTGAGCAAAGTAATGTTGTAGAAGTTTAAATTCGATGGGCAGCGCGCTTACGGTTGAGCTTTTGAGCAGCTGCTCGATGCGCAGCGCCTGGCCCGAGAGCGCCGTGAGGCCCAGCGTGGCGGCCGTGCCCTTGAGCTGGTGCATGAGCGGGTGCAGGCCTTCCCAATTGGCGGCGGCCACGCAGGCGGCGGCCTGGCTGATGAGCTCGCCGCCTTCCTGCTCAAAATCGACGTAGAGGTCGGCCGTGAACTCGATACCGCCCAACTGGCGCAGCTGGTTCAGCACCTCGGTATCGAGGGTGAGCGGGGCCGGCGTGGCGGTGATGATGTTGGTGGGTACCTGGGCGGGCGGGGGCACCGGCAGCCAGCGGGCCAGCATATCGGAGAGCTGCTGGTGCTTCACGGGCTTGGCCAGGTAGTCGTCGAGGCCGGCCTGCACGAAGCGCACCGCGTCGTCGGCCATCGAGTAGGCCGTCATGGCGATGATGGGCGGGCAGGTGTCGCCGAGGCGCGCCTTTATCTCGCTGGTGGCCGCGATGCCGTCGAGCCCCGGCATCTGAATGTCCATAAGAATGAGCTGATACGCCGCCCCGAGGGCCGTGGCGCGGGCAATGGCTTCGTAGCCATCGCTGGCTATTTCGACCTCGCAGCCCAGCTTGTCGAGCAGGCGGGCCGCCACCTTCTGGTTGATGGCGTTGTCATCGACCAGCAAGATGCGCGGGGCCGGGCCCGCCTGAGGCAGCAGCAGGGCCGGCGGCAGCTTCAACTTGTTGTCGTCGGGGTCGTCGGCGGCCGGCACGAGCGGGGCCGCCGCCACCCGGCAGCGAATGGTGAACCAGAATACACTGCCTTCGCCCACACCCGAAAACACGCCGATTTCGCCGCCCAGCAGCTCGGCCAGCTCCTTACTGATGGCCAGGCCCAGTCCCGTGCCCCCAAACGCCTTGCTGGGCGTGGTATCGAGCTGGGTAAAGCTGGTAAACAGGCGCACCGCGTCATCGGGCGAGATGCCGATGCCCGAGTCTTGCACCGCGAAGCGCAGGGTGTGGAAGTCGCCGTCCGTGGCTACCGACGAGACCACCACGCTCACCGTACCCTGGGCCGTAAACTTGATGGCGTTGGCCACCAGGTTCGACAAAATCTGGAGCAGGCGCATCTCATCGGTGATGATGTGCGGCGGCGTGTGCGAAGTGATGTGGTAGGTGAAGCGCAGGCTTTTTTGGCTGGCGCGGTACGAAAACAGCGAGTGCAGCCGGTCGAGCAGCCCGCGCAGCACCAGCGGCGCTTCTTGCAGGCGCAGCTTGCCGGCCTGGATTTTTGACAAGTCCAGAATGTCGTTCAGGATGGTCAGCAGCGCGTCAGAGCTTTTGCGCAGCGTGTCCACGTAGTCGGCCTGCTCGGCGCCGAGGCCGGTTTGGTGCAGCAGGTCTATCATGCCGATAATGCCGTTCATGGGCGTGCGCAGCTCGTGGCTCATGTTGGCCAAAAACTGCGTTTTGGCGGCCAGCGCGGCCTCGGCCTCTTCCTTGGCGTGGCGCAGGTCGTCCTGTATCTGGCGCATTTCGGTCACGTCGCGCGCGATGCCCTCGGCCCCGCTGGGCGTGCTGCGCGAGTTGATGAGCATCGTGACGGGGTGCCCGTCGTGGTGGCGCATCTGGATTTCGTGGTTGCGCAGCTCGCCGCCGCGCTGCAGCGCCGCCGCGATGGTGAGGCGCTGCTCGGGCGAGGCATAAAACTCCTCCACCGAATGGCCCAGCACCTCGCTGGGCTCGTAGCCCAAGATTTCGCGTACCGAAGGGCTCAGAATCGTGAAGTGCCCCTGCCCGTCGGTGCGGTAGTAGATGTCCTGAAACGACTCAAAAATCGACCGAAACTTCTCTTCCTGCGCCGCCAGCGCCAGCTGCGAGTTCTTGCTCTCGGTGATATCCTGGGCGCGGGCCGAAACCTCCTCAAACGAGCCGTCGGGCAGGTATATTGGGTTGAGGCTCACGCTCACCCACAGCGGGTGGCCCGTCGCGTCGGGCGTGTTTACCTCAAACTGCTGCGGCTGGCCTTGCAGCGCCAGCCGGTAGTAGTGCGAAATACTCTCGTGGGTTTCGGGGGCGGTGGTGCCGCTTTCGGTCTCAAACAGGTTGATGCCTGGCGTGGGCAGCACGCCGTTGCGGCGGTAGTAGTTTTCGGCGTAGTTGCGGTTGAACGACACCAGGTTGCCCTGCCGCGTCACGCTCCAGAGCAAGTGGTTGCCGCTCTCAAAAATGGCGTTGAGGCGGGCATTCTGGCGCGCCAGGTGCTCTTCCTGGCTTTTGCGGTCGATGGCCAGCGCCACCTGGCTCGAAATAAAGTGCAGAATGTCGAGGTCGCTCGGCGCGTAGGTATCGGCGCGGTCATAGTCCTGCACGGCCAGCACCCCGATGGTGCGGTCGCCCACGCTGAGCGGGGCTACCAGCATCACCTCGGGCAGGCGCCCAAAAGCCGTGATGGCACCCTCCTGCATCAGGGCCAGCAGGTCGGCGCGGCTGAAGTAGCGCGGCCGCCCTTGCTGAATAACGTACTCCGACACGCCCGACGAGAACGGCCGGCTAGAGCCGGGGTTCAGCTGCGGGTACTGGTCGATGTGGTACACAAAGCGCAGGTGGGTGCGCTGGTCGTCGCAGAGGGCAATATACAGGTTATTGGTTTCCAGTATCTTGCTCAGCTCTCGGTGAATGGCGCCGTAGAGCGCCGGCAGGTCGCGGGCCGAGATGGCGAGGTTGGCGATGCTGTAATATACCTTCTGCAGGCGCTCGGCCTTGATGCGGTCGGTGATGTCGTGCAGCACCACGCGGGCGCTCAGCGGCTGCCCCGCCATGCGCACGCAGCTCACCGAGCCGATGAGGTGCACCGGCCGGCCGCTGCGCGTCATGAGCACCGTTTCGAGCTTATTGAGTGCCTGGCCCTCGTAGAGGCGGCGCAGCTGGTGCAGCAGCTTGGCCCGGTAGTAGGGGTGCACGATGTCGGCCAGCGAGCGGTTGACCAGCTCATTGGCTTGGTAGCCCAGCGTTTCTTCCCCGGCTTTATTAATAAAGAGGAAAGAATTGTCGGCTTTCAGGTGCAGCACGAGGTCGTGCGAATCGTTGAAAAAATCTTGCAGATACGCCGGCTCATCGACCTGCTCGCTGCCGGGCAGCTCCTTCACGGCGCTCAGGGCGTGGCCGGCGGCCCACAGGCCGGTTACCTGGCCCTGGGCATCGCGCAAGAGCTGCTGCTGCCAGTGTAGGCGCACCAGCGTGCCATCGCGGGCCAGCAGGTCGTGGTCGTAGTAGCTGGGCGCGGCTTGGTCGCGCAGCAGGTGCAGCAGCTCTTGCTGGCGCGGCTCGCGCTGGCCCAGGGGCGAAAACACCTCGTGGTAGGCGCGGCCCAGCACCTCGGCGCTGGTGTAGCCCGTAAGGCGCAGCAGCGTCTCATTGGCTTCCGCTATCAGCCCCTGCCGGTCGATAAGAATATACGCTAGCTGCAGCTGGTCGAGCAGTGCCGCAGCCGGCGGAAGAATAGGCGAAGAAGATACCGAAAAACCTTGCATAAAAGCCACTAGGCGGTGAAAGCAGCCGTGCAAACCTACGCTGCTGCCTACCAAACCCTAAATTTGAGGTAGAAAATTTAATTATAGCAACTTACTTTCAGCGATTCCTTTTTTTGGCTAATTTAACCACGGCAGCGCCATATTTGGTTTTCGCCGTCACCACCGACCTCAGCTACGACCAGCGCATGCAGCGCATTTGCGGCAGCCTGGCCCGGGCCGGCTACGGGGTGCTGCTAGTGGGCTGGCAGCGAAAGGCTTCGCCGCCCCTCACGCCGCAGCTTTACGCGCAGCACCGGCTGCGCGGTTGGTTTCAGCACGGAAAATTATTTTACCTGGAATATAATCTGCGCCTATGCTGGTACTTGCTGCGCCGCCGCGCCGACGTGTGGGCCTGCGCCGACCTCGACGCGGCCCTGCCTACCTGGGCGCGGGCCCGGCTGGGCGGCCAGCCGTTTGTGTACGACGCGCATGAGCTATTTACCGAAGTGCCCGAGGTGGTGGCGCGGCCCCGCGTGCAGCGCCTCTGGCAATGGGTCGAAAATTTTGTCGTGCCCCGCGCCCGCTTGTGCTATACGGTGGGGCCGGCGCTGGCCCGGCTTTTTGGGCAGCGGCACCCGGGCAGCCACTTTGCGGTGGTGCGCAACGTGCCAATTAATAACGAACAAATAACAGCAGGCGAAGAGCCGCCGGGAGCCAAAAACCCAGCTCCGACCCTGCTTTACCAGGGCGCGCTAAACGTGGGCCGGGGCTTGGCTGAGCTGCTGGAGGCTATGCCGCTGGTGCCGGCCCGGCTCGTTATTTGCGGCGAGGGCGACCTCTCGGCCGCGCTGCGGGCGCAGGCCGCGCGGCTGGGGCTGCTGGCCTCGGGCCAGGTCGAGTTTCGGGGCTACGTGCTGCCGGCCGACCTGCGCGTGCTCACGGCGCAGGCCACGGTGGGTATTATGCTGCTCGAAAACACGGGCCTGAGCTATTATTACTCGCTGGCTAATAAGTTCTTTGATTACGTGCAGGCCGGTATTCCGCAGCTCTGCATCGACTTTCCCGAGTACCGCGCCCTCAACGCGCAGCACGAAGTGGCGGCCCTGGTGCCCGACCTTGCGCCCGCCACGCTGGCCACCGCGTTGGGGCGCCTGCTGCCCGGCGGCCAGCCCGGCGCGTACTACCAGCGCCTGGCCGACAACTGCCAACGGGCCCGGCAAGAGTGGCGCTGGCAGCAAGAGGAACAGGTGCTGGTGGGGCTGTATGACAAGCTGCTAGCCACTGGCCGCTAGCTGTTGGCTTTTCCCGAATACTGTCTTAGAAGGCTATCAGCTAACAGCTAGTAGCCAATAGCTCAAAGAGATATGCTTCCTCCCGAACTACTTGCCCAATTGGTGCCCACCGCCGCCGACCCGCGGCCCGTGCTACTGGCCCTGGCCGGTCCCACCGCCGTGGGCAAAACCGCCCTCAGCGTGGCCCTGGCCCAGCAGTTCGGCACCGAGATACTATCGGCCGACTCGCGCCAGTTTTTCCGCGAACTGAGCATCGGCACCGCCAAGCCCACGCCCGACGAGATGCAGGGCGTACCGCACCATTTCATTGATTCGCACAGCATTACGCAGGAGTACAGTGCCGGCCGCTTCGCGGCCGATGCGCTGGCCGCGCTGGAAGGGCTGTTTCAGCGCCTGCCAGTGGTTATTCTCACCGGCGGCTCGGGCCTGTACTTGCAAGCCGTGACCGACGGGCTGGACGACCTGCCCGCCGTAGACCCTAGCGTGCGCCAGCAGCTTCAGCAGGAACTGCAAACGCAGGGCCTGCCCGCCCTGGTAGCCGAGCTGGCCGCCACCGACCCCGTGGCGCACGGGCGCATCGACCGCCAAAACCACCAGCGCGTGCTGCGCGCCCTCGAAATAACGCGCGGCACCGGGCAGCCGTTTTCGAGCTACCACACCGGCCCCGAAGCGGCGGCGGTGGCAGCCGCCGCCCGCCCGTTTCGGGTGGTGAAGGTGGCCCTGAGCCGCCCCCGCGAGGAACTCTACCAGCGCATCAACCAGCGCGTAGAGACCATGCTGGCCGCCGGCCTGCTGGCCGAGGTCGAGGGGCTGGTGCCCTTCCGCCGCCACCAGGCGCTGCAAACCGTGGGCTACCAGGAAATATTCGGCTACCTCGCCGGCGAGTACGACTACGCCGAGGCCGTGCGCCTCCTGCAGCGCAACACCCGCCACTACGCCAAGCGCCAGCTCACGTGGCTGCGGCGCGACCCAAACTACGTTTGGGTCGAATTATAAATTATGAATTAGAAATTATGAATTGAAGCTGTAAGAAGCCGGGACACAATCCATAATTTCTAATTCATAATTCATAATTAAACAGAGAGGATTTCCACCATCCGCATAAAGCTCTGGTTGATAACCTTGCGCTTGTGGATAGTATCGTCGAAGGGGGTGTACATGAGCTTGCGGTCCACGATGCCGGCCATCACGTTTTTCATGCCGTTCATGAGGCCCTCCACGGCCGCGATGCCGAGCTGCGAGGCCAGCAGGCGGTCGGCTGCCGTGGGCGAGCCACCGCGCTGAATGTGGCCCACGATGGTTACCCGCGTGTCGAGCTGGGGCAGTGCTTCCTTCACCCGGCGGGCCACCTGGTGCACGTTGCCTTCTTCCTCACCTTCGGCCACGATGACAATAAACGAGGTTTTGTGGCGCGAGTAGCTGCTTTGCAGCGTCTCAATCACGGCCTCCACGCTCATGGCCGTTTCGGGCACCATCACGATTTCGGCCCCGCCGCCGATGGCGCACGGAATGGCGATGTAGCCCGAATCGCGGCCCATCACCTCCACAAAAAAGCAGCGGTCGTGCGAGTCGGCCGTGTCCCGGATTTTGTCGATGGCCTCCAGCGCCGTGTTCACCGCCGTGTCGTAGCCGATGGTGTAATCAGTGCCGTACAGGTCGTTATCAATCGTGCCCGGCGCGCCCACGGTCGGGATGCCAAATTCCTGCTCAAAGATGGTGGCGCCCGTAAACGTGCCGTTGCCGCCGATGGCCACCAGGCCCTCGATGCCAGCGTGCGAGAGCTGGTCGAAGGCCTGCTGCCGGCCTTCCTTGGTCATGAATTTCTGGGAGCGGGCCGACTTCAGAATCGTGCCGCCGCGCTGCACCGTGTTGGCTACCGAGGCCGAGTCCATGCGCACAAATTCGCCCTTAATCATGCCGCTGTAGCCACGCATAATGCCGTACACTTCCAGCCCGTGGTACACGGCCGCCCGCACCACGGCGCGCACGCAGGCATTCATGCCGGGCGCGTCGCCGCCGCTGGTAAACACTCCAATTCGCTTCATCATACAGATACTTAAGTAGGTGCCGCCCGGCCCTGGGCCGGCGGTAGCCGCCGTTAAGTGCGCAAAGGTCGTACTTGCCGGGCAGTAAAAAGACAGTGCCGAGCTTTTTTGGCCGACATTTTTGCCACAGCTGCGTATAAGGCGCCTACTAAATCGGGGTAAAGTGCTAGCTTTTCCGGTTTTTCCTGCTTACTTTTCGAGCACTTCCCACCCGGCCCGCTGGCCGTTTTCTCCACCTCTTTTCTCCCAGCCCCATGTTTGGTTTTTTCGAAAATGAGCAGGCCAAAAAAATCAAAGGCCACCTGTTCAACCTCGCCGCCTTGGCCAAGGCCGACGGCCACGTTGACGACCGCGAAATGAGCTTTATCATCACCGTGGGCAAGAAAAACGGCGTGTCGGCCGGCGAGGTGCGCAAGATTGTCGATGGCAACAGCACGCCTGCCTCCGACCTGCCCCACACCGATTCGGAGCGCTTCGACCAGATTTTTGACCTCGTCGACATGATGCTCGCCGACGGCACCGTCGATGAAACCGAAATGGACTTCTGCATCGATATGGCCGAAAAGCTGGGTTTCCGCAAGGCCATCGTGGGCGTGCTGGTGCGCAAAATCTCGCAGGGCGTAAAAGACGCCGTGCCCCGCGAGCACATCAAGGAGGAAAGCCTTTCGTTCTTGAATTACAATGACTTGCCGAAGCGCCAATAATCACGGATTAGCGCGGATTGTAAAAGGGATTTCACGGATTTCGTGGGCATAATCAAAAAAGCCGCCCATTAGGCGGCTTTTTTGATTATGCCCATTTTTCCTGCTGCTGGTTAAGCAGCTGAAGAGTAGGCCAAAAGCCGTCCACAAAATCCGTGAAATCCCTTTTGCAATCCGTGCTAATCCGCGATTTTGATGGCCCGCATTAATCCCGCCAGCGCCGCGTCGATTTCCGCGTTGGTAATGGTAAGCGGCGGGGCGATGCGCAGCGAGTTGTCGCAGAACAAAAACCAGTCGGTGAGGATGCCCTCCTCGGCCAGCGCCCGGTCGATAATGGGCTTGAGCACCTCAAACGACTCAAATTCTACCGCCATCAGCAGGCCGCAATTGCGCACTTCTCTGATGGCCGCGTGGCGCAGGCCCGCCCGCAGCCGGGCGGCCTTCTGGGCCACGCCGGCCAGCAGGTTTTCCTCCTGAATAACCCGCAGCGTAGCCAACGCCGCCGCGCAGCTCACCGGGTGCCCGCCGAAGGTGGTGCAGTGCCCCAGAATGGGGTTGGTCTGAAAACCCACCATGATTTCGGGCGACGAAATGAACGCCCCGATGGGCATGCCGCCGCCCATGCCCTTGGCACACACCAGGATATCGGGCACCACGCCGAACTGCTCGAAGGCCCACTGCGTGCCCGTGCGCCCGAAGCCGCACTGAATCTCATCGAGAATGAGCAGCGCGCCGACCTCGGTGCAGCGCTGCCGCACGGCGGGCAGGTAGCCGGGCTGCGGCAGCCGCACGCCGGCCTCGCCCTGCACGGTTTCGAGCACCACGGCGGCCGTGTTTTCGGTGATGAAGGCTAAGTCTTCCAGCTCGTTGTAGCGCAGGTGCGTGACGCCGGGCAGCAGGGGGCGGTAGCTGTTTTTGAAGCCCTCGGAGCCGGTGATGGACAGCGCGCCGTGCGTGGAGCCGTGGTACGAGTTGAGGGCCGATACCAGGCCCGTGCGGCCGGTGTGGCGCTTGGCCAGCTTGAGTGCGCCCTCGATGGCCTCGGTGCCCGAATTGGTGAAATATACCGTGTCGAGCGGGGCGGGCAGGGTAGCGGCCAGGGCGTGGGCCAGCCG
>Ga0182232_1000070_pt1 | contig 34037 bp, 34 predicted proteins | sample G6R1MG_30_FD_155484 | JGI IMG/M metagenome (GOLD analysis project Ga0182232, IMG submission 155484) | Phyllosphere microbial comminities from miscanthus, Michigan, USA - G6R3_NF_07NOV2016_LD2 MG | ecosystem: Host-associated > Plants > Phyllosphere > Phylloplane/Leaf | place: USA: Michigan... | reverse complement strand
CAGACGTCGCATCAGGGCATCGGCGGGCGGCACGGCGTAGGCGGCCGCCCCCGTGGGGCAGACGGCGGCACAGTTGCCGCAACCGGCGCAGATCGCCGGATCGATGGCGACGGTATCGCCCGCCGAAGCGATGGCGCCCGTGGGGCAGACCTCGAGGCAGCGGGTGCAGCCTGTGATCTTCGAGCGCGAATGGGCGCATAGATCGGCGCGGAAATCCACGAACCGCGTCTTGTCGAAGGTGCCGACGAGGTCGGCCGCCGCCGTGATCGCCCGCTCCACCGCCGCCGGGTCGCGGGGGTCGGCCCGCAGGTAGCCGCTGCGCAGGTCGTGGGCGGGAAACAGCGGCGTTCCGCCGGTCAGGTCCAGCACCACGTCGCAGGTCGAGGTGGCCCCGTTGCGCGCCGGGCCGAAGACGAGGTGGGTGCGCGACGAGGGGGCTGGGAGGGCGTAGTCGTCGATCCGCAGCGTGAACGCCCCGAGGCGGCCGGTGGCCCCCGCTATCGTTCCCCGGAGGATCGGAAAGTCGTTGCGCTGGGGCGGCTCGACGGCGTCCGGCCGGGTGAGGAGCACGGTGACGTCGAGATCCCCGGCCAGCCGCCGCCCGGCCTCGATGGCGACGGCGTCGCGCCCGTAGATCAGGGCGACGCCCTGGCTCTCGAGGGCGACGGTGCCGACGTCGGGCACGGGCTCGGCCGCGGCGGCGAGAAGCGCGGCCATCTTCGGCCCCGCTTGCGCCGCTTCCGTGGACCATCCGGCGGTCTCGCGGATCTTGGCGTAGACGACGCGGTCCTCCGCGCCCATCTCCTCGGCGACCTCGTCGAACAGCGGCGCCTGGAGGGTGCAGGAAACAGTGACAGGCAGGCCGAGGTTCAAGGCCTCGCGAAACCGGTCGAGCTCCCGTCCGCACAGCTGGTCGGCGGTCTTCAGGGTTCCGCCGCAGCCGCGCGCGATGGCGGACGCGTCGAGGGGCATGGTTCCCTCGCAGGAACAGGCGAACACGATGCGATCGGACACGTTTGACCCTGAGGCATTGGGGACGGACGCGGCCCCTTCGCGGGACCGGGCGCTTCCGTTATATATTCGAACGGCTCGAAACTACGACCGGATCAATTGACCGCACCGGGCCGCCTCCCTTCCATCGCACAAGGTTTTCGGATCATTCCGCGTCCCATGCCGTTGCGCGCCCCGTGAAGGCCTCACCGATGAACGCCTCGACCATGACTGCCTCACCCGCGCCCGACCCGGCCGACCTCGTGCTGCCGCCGGCCTTCACCGGCCTGCGGGTGCCGGCGACCGACGAGGCCTTCGCGCGGGCCCGCGCGCTCGCCGAGGCCGAGGCGGCCGGGACCCTGGTGATCGTCGAGCGGGAGGATGTGCTCGACCTCGCCGTCATCCTGGCGCCGGGCGAGCCCCTGGCCTCGGCCCGGCGGGCCTTTCTCCTCGGCATGGTCGCCCTCGTGGATGCCGTGGGGACGTACGGCCCCCCGGAGATGCCGATCACCCTGATCTGGCCGGGGACGCTGATGTTCGACGGGGCGCGCCTCGGCGGCGGGCGCCTCGCCTGGCCGGAGGACTGCGCCGAGGCGGCGGTCCCGGACTGGCTCGTCTTTTCCGCGACACTCCTCGTCTCGAAGGCGCAGTGGGGCGATCCCGGCCTCACCCCCGGCTCCACGGCCCTCGACGAGGAAGGGTTCGGACCGGACATCCGCCTTCCCCTCGCCGAGAGCTTCGCCCGCAACCTCATGAAGGCGTTCGCCGCCTGGGAGGAGGACGGGTTTTCCGGCATCGCCGCGCGCTATCTCGCCCACCTGCCGGCGGCGGTCGGGGCAAGGGCCGGGATCGACGGCAACGGCGATGCCCTCCTGGAGCGGGGCGGTGCCACCGAACGGCTGGCCCTCGTGCCGGGTCTGACCGAGCCGGACTGGCACGACTCCGCCACCCGTACGGTGCGCCTGTGAGTGCCCTCAAGCTCCCCCGCACCCTGCGCCTCGACCCCTCCGACGCCTTCGTGTTCGCCGAGGCCGCCGAGCCGGGCGAATGGGCCGTGACCGGCTCGTTCCTGTTCTGGGACCGGGACCTAACGAGCCTGACGGGCAAGGACCGCATCGCCTTCCGCTCCGGCTTCCTCGGCGTACGCTCGTTCGCGTTCTCGACCCTGGTGGTGGTGAGCGAGGCGAACGAGGCCGAGCGCGACGCGGCCGTCGCCGAACTCGCCGGCCATCTCCAGGCTCGCCTCGGCGCCCCGGACCGCACGGCGGCCCTCGTGGCGGCGCGGGAGGAGATCGATTTCGCCGCCTCGCTCTGCGACCTGCCCATCGGGACCGTGGTGGCGATGCATCGCACGGAGACGAAGGGCGCGATCAGCGAAGCCTTTCGCACGTTGCATCAGAAGCCCGGCGGGGAGGACCGCCTCCATGCCGGCGCCCGCGCCTTCCGCTTCGTCGAGACCGACGAGGACGAGCCGGAGGAGCGGGCCGACCTCATCGGCCTCGCGCGGAGCCGCACATCATGATCGCCCACGACGCACACAACAGGGACCGTTCTCCGTCATGACCGAGTTCTGGGTGTCGAGCGGCCACCATCTCGTACGCCGCACCGAAGGCGGGGGACTGGCCGCCACTGACGAACTGATCCTCGCCTATCTCGCGCGGCCGGAACTCGTCCCGCCGGAGGAGGCCTGCGCGGCCGAGCGGGCGCTGTACGCCAGCCTGAGGGCCGAGCCCCGCCGGGCCGTCGCGCCCGAGGAACTGGCCGCCATCGCGGACGCCGATGCGCGCGAGAATTGGGCGGTGCTCCTTGCCTTCCGCGACCGGCTCCTCGGCGCGCGCTCCCTCGAGGCGGCCTATCTCGACCTTGTGCGGGGGGGCCTGCAGGGAACGCCGTCCCTGTTCCTCAACCAGCTCGTCCACCTCATCCTGCGCAATGCCCTCGATGGCTGCGACGACCCCTACGTGCTGCGGGCGGCGGAGCTGTTCTTCCGCACCCAGCGGGTCAGCCGGCACGACGGCGCCGTGCTCCTGGCCGATGCCGAGGTGATCGAGGCGCGCGAAGGCGCCGCCCCGCTTTCCCCCCTCGTGGCGATGCTGGGCAAGGAGGCGGCCAACGAACTCGACGTACTCACCGACGAGACCGCCTGGAGCTACTGGAGTCGCTCGGACGCCTTCTCCATGGCGCTGAACCTCGGCTCGAACCCGAAGAGCCGGGAGGGCCTCGCCCGCGTCATCGAGACGTTCGTCCGCCATCTCCTGAACACGGAGGTGCGGGTGACCCCCCTCGACCGCCTGGAGGACACGGACTGGCGCTGGTTCGTCGGCCTCGACGCCGAGGGCACGCGCATCGGCAACGCCCTGTGGCACGGAGAGACCGTCGATGCGGCGACGCAAGAGCGGGTCGTCGCCCTGTTCGGCCTCACCTTCGCCGATCCGGCGGCGGTCGATCCGGCCGTGGGCGACCGTCCGGTCTACCTGCTCCTCGCCGGGACCCCGGCGAACCTCGTCCAGGTGAAGCCGCAGAACATCGTCGCGGGCCTGCCGCTCCGCGCCGAGCGTCCGGCGGCCTGAGGAACCACATGATGTCAGACACCGAGCCCGGCCCTGCCGTGAAGCCCGACAACCATTTCGAGGTCGGCGTGGTGGTGGAGAAGCGCCGCCTCAAGGGGCCGTGGGCGACCCATGCCTGGCTTCCCGTCGCGATCCTGCCGGCCGCCCCCGCGGCCCCGCCGGGAACGCGCCTGTCCGGCACGGACGACGAGGGCACGTTCTACGCCGGCGCCTACGACGTGCACCTGCATCCGGCCGAGACGGCGCATTACCGCGACAACCTCGTTTCAGGGCGTCCCGCCCTGTGGGTCGCCCTGCGCAAGCTCGGCGACGAGGATTACGAGGTCGCCACCGTCACCGCCGATCCCTACGAGGGGGAATCCATGGCGGAAGGGATCGGTGAGGTGGTCGAGGCCGTGCCAATGCCGCCCGATCTCCAGGCGAAGCTCCTCGCGTTCTTCGAGGCGCACCACATCGAACGCGTGTTCGAGAAGCGCAAGCGCGACCGGGCCGACCCGGAAGCCTTGGCCCGGCAGGCCGGCGGTTCCGGCGGGAGCGGACGCAAGGGGAGGCGGGAATGAGCGACGGCTTTCTCGCGCGCTGGGCCCGGCGCAAGCGCGATGTCCGCCTGACCGAGGCGCCCGAGGCCCCGCCGCCGGCGGAAATCGTCGACCCTTCCGACCTTCCCGTTGTCGCGGAGGAGGGGGCTGCGCCATCGGCGGAGGCGGAGGCGGAGCGCGATCTCCTGGCCGATCTGCCGTCGCTCGCGGATCTCACGGCGGCGACCGACCTCACGCCGTTCCTGCGGGCCGGCGTGCCGGCGGCCATCCGCAACGCGGCCCTGCGGAAGATGTGGTCCGTCGATCCTGCCATCCGGGACTTCGTGAGCGAGGCGCGGGAATACGCCTACGACTGGAACACCCCCGGCGGCGTACCCGGCCTCGGGCCGCTGCTGCCCTGCGACGACGTGAAGGCCATGCTCAGCCGCCTGTTCAATGCAGAGCAGTCCGACGATGCGAGCGGTGATTCGCAAGGCTCCGAGCCCGAGCCTCCGCCACCCGACTCCGACGCCGATGTCGGGCCAGTCTCTGCCACCACCGCCCCCCCCCTCACGGCAGAGGCTGCACCGGTCGAACCTCCACCGGACAGCGCTCCGGCGAATTCCGCCAATGAAACACCCGTAACAACTCCTGCAGTTGTTACGAAGCAAAGACTGCGACGCCATGGCGGCGCAATGCCGAGCTGAGCCTTGGAATCCCGATTGCGCCAAACTCGAACGCTTTTTATCCTAGCTCCAAAGTAGATGGTCCGGCTGGAACAGGCCGGGGTGGGTTCAGGGTCAGGATGCGTTCCGTTGGGTTGGCTACCGATCATGCGGTTGAAGGACGGCAGGACGACCAGGCTTGGGTGAGCGCGGTCGACGAGGTCGATCACGGGCGCGCGCGGCTCTATGACCTCCTCGCGGTTCTCCTCGGGCGAGCGCCGCAGGGCGATCTGCTCGGGATGCTCGGCGGCCTCGAAGGGGACGACAGCACGCTGGGCCGGCTCGTCGAGGATCTGGCGCGGGCCAGCCGTGGGGCGGTGCCGGAAGTGGTCGCCCGTGAGTACCACGACCTCTTCATCGGGGTCGGTCGCGGCGAACTCCTGCCCTACGCCTCCTACTACCGCACCGGCTTCCTGAACGAGCGGCCGCTGGCCCGGGTCCGCGAGGATCTGCGCAATCTCGGCATCGAGCGCGACGCGGCGATGACGGAGCCGGAGGACCATCTGGCAATCCTGTTCGACTGCATGGCCGGCCTCGTCTCCGGTCGGCTGGACGCGGAGCCCGACGCCGCGCGCGCGTTCTTCGTGCGGCACATCGAGCCATGGGCCGGCCGCTTCTTCGCTGATCTCGAGCGGGCGAAGGCCGCGCGCTTCTATCGAAGCGTTGGGGGCCTCGGCTCCGCGTTCATCGAGATCGAGACGCAAGCCTTCGCGATGGACGCGTGAGCGTCCGTCGCCATCGAAATTCAACGGGCTGCGCGCACCGCGCATCCCCCGCCGTTTGAGGAGTGTCGACCATGCGACAGGACCAGAAGGACACGAAGGACCAGCTCGGTCGTCGCCAGTTCTTCCGCGCGCTCGGCGGCGGAACCGTGGCGGCGGCCGTCGGTGTCGCCGCGACGCCGATGACCGCCACGGACGCCCAGGCCTACGATCCGGGCCAGGACGAGACCAAGGGGCGCTACCGCCTCACCGACCACGTGAAAGCGTTCTACCGGACCAACGGGTACGAGACGCTGCAGAACAGCTCCAACGCCGCCGGCAAGAAGTGAGGCACCCATGCTGACGAAGCGTAAGAGCGGCGCGGCAAGCCGCACCAAGCATCAGGCGGTGGCCGCCGGCCTCGCGGCCGGGGTTCTCGACCGCCGCGCATTCCTGCGCAAATCCGGCCTCACGGCCGGTGCCCTCGCGGCGGCCGGCTCGCTCCAGCTCGGTGCCGTGCGCCAGGCCAAGGCCGCCGGCTCCTCGGCGGTCGGCCCCGAGACCGTGATCAAGAAGAACGTCTGCACCCACTGCTCGGTGGGCTGCACGGTAACGGCCGAGGTGGTCGACGGCGTCTGGGTCGGCCAGGAGCCGTCCTATGCGAGCCCGATCAACCGGGGCACCCACTGCGCCAAGGGCGCGGCGATCCGCGAGCTCGTCTCGTCGGACCGGCGCCTGAAGTACCCGATGAAGCTCGTCGCCGGGCAGTGGCAGCGCATCTCCTGGGATCAGGCGATCGACGAGATCGGCGACAAGCTCAAGGCGATCCGCGAGAAGAACGGCGCCGATTCGGTCTACTGGCTCGGCTCGGCCAAGTTCACCAACGAGGCCGCCTACCTCATGCGCAAGTTCGGCGCCTTCTGGGGCACGAACTCCGTCGACCATCAGGCGCGCATCTGTCACTCGACCACGGTGGCGGGGGTCGCCAACACCTGGGGCTACGGCGCTCAGACCAACTCCTACAACGACATCCGAAACGCCAAGACGATGATCATCCTCGGCGGCAATCCGGCCGAGGCGCACCCGGTCTCCATGCAGCACGTGCTGTCGGGCAAGGAGATCAACCGCGCGAACATGATCGTCATCGATCCGCGCTTCACCCGGACGGCGGCGCACGCCACCGAGTACGTCCGCATCCGTTCGGGCACGGACATCCCGGTCGTCTGGGGCATCCTGTGGCACGTCTTCCAGAATGGCTGGGAAGACAAGGAGTTCATCAGCCAGCGCGTCTACGCCATGGACGACGTCCGCAAGGAAGTCGCCAAGTGGACGCCCGAGGAGGTCGAGCGCGTCTCGGGCGTGCCCGGCGAGCAGCTTCGCCGCGTGGCGGAGAAGTTCGCCAAGGAGAAGCCCGCGACCCTGATCTGGTGCATGGGCGCGACCCAGCACACGGTGGGCACCGCCAACGTGCGGGCTTTGTGCATCCTGTGCCTCGCGACCGGCAACGTCGGCAAGCCCGGCACCGGCGCCAACATCTTCCGCGGCCACACCAACGTGCAGGGCGCCACCGATCTCGGCCTCGATGTCACGTCGTTGCCGCTCTATTACGGCCTCGTCGAGGGCGGCTGGAAGCACTGGGCCCGCGTCTGGGACGTGCCCTACGAGTGGCTGCAGTCGCGTTTCGACGAAGTGCCGGCGACGGCGGGCCGCAAGGCGCGCACCCGCAAGGAAAACATGGAGGCGCCCGGCATCACCTCCACCCGGTGGTTCGATGCCGTGAACCTGCCGCCCGAGCAGATCGACCAGCGCAGCCCCCTCAAGGCCTTCATGGTGTTCGGCCACGGCGGCAACACCGTCACGCGCCTGCCCGAGGCGGTGGAGGGCATGAACAAGCTCGAATTGCTGGTGGTGGCCGATCCGCACCCCACCACCTTCGCGGCCTTGGACGCCCGTCAGGACAACACCTACCTCCTGCCGATCTGCACCTCCCTGGAGATGGACGGGTCGCGCACGGCCTCGAACCGCTCGATCCAGTGGGGCGAGCAGATCGTGAAGCCGGCCTTCGAGTCGAAGAACGACTACGAGGTTCTCTACCGCTTGGCGACGAAGCTCGGCTTCGCCGACACGCTGTTCAAGAACATCAAGGTCGAGAACAACATTCCCTCGGCGGAGGATCTCCTGCGTGAGATCAACCGCGGCGGCTGGTCGACGGGCTATTGCGGCCAGAGCCCCGAGCGGCTGAAGGCGCATATGCGCAACCAGCACAAGTTCGACCTCATCACCCTGCGCGCGCCGAAGGACGATCCGGAGGTCGGCGGCGACTATTACGGCCTGCCGTGGCCGTGCTGGGGCAAGCCGGAACTCCGGCATCCCGGTTCGGCGATCCTCTACAACACCTCGCTCCACGTGAAGGACGGCGGCAGCACATTCCGGGCCCGGTTTGGCACCGAGCGCAACGGCGAGACCCTGCTGGCCGAGAACTCGTTCACGAAGGGGTCCGACCTCACGGACGGGTACCCGGAATTCACCTTCGGGGTGTTCAAGAAGCTCGGCTGGGACAAGGACCTCACGGACGAGGAACGCGCCACTATCCTGAAGATCGGCGGTGACAAGCCCGACACGATCAGCTGGGCCACCGACCTGTCGGGCGGCATCCAGCGGGTCTGCCTTGAGCACGGCGTGATCCCGTTCGGCAACGGCAAGGCCCGCGCCAACGCCTGGAACCTGCCCGACCCCGTTCCGGTGCACCGCGAGCCGATCTACACCCCGCGCCCCGACCTCGTGGCGAAGTATCCGACCCGGCCCGACGAGCGGCAGTTCCGCATGCCGAACATCGGCTTCTCGGTGCAGAAGTCGGCGGTGGAGCGGAACGTCGCCCGCGACTTCCCGATCATCCTCACCTCGGGCCGCCTCGTCGAGTACGAGGGCGGCGGTGAAGAGACCCGTTCGAACCCGTGGCTCGCCGAACTCCAGCAGGACATGTTCGTCGAGATCAACACCAGGGATGCGGCCGAGCGCGGCATCAAGGACGGTCAGTTCGTCTGGGTGACGGGCGCCGAGAACAGCTCGAAGGCCAAGATGAAGGCCCTCGTCACCGATCGCGTCGGCAAGGGCGTCGCCTTCATGCCCTTCCACTTCTCGGGTTGGTACGAGGGTCGCGACATGCGCGATTACTACCCGAAGGGCACCGACCCGGTGGTGCTCGGCGAAAGCTCGAACTCGGTCACCACCTACGGCTTCGATCCTGTGACGGGCATGCAGGAAACGAAGTGTACCCTATGCCAGATCAAGGCCGCGTGAGAGGAGCGCATCGACCATGGCCCGTATGAAGTTCCTCTGTGACGCCGACCGTTGCATTGAGTGCAACGCCTGCGTCACCGCCTGCAAGAACGAGCACGAGGTGCCCTGGGGCATCAACCGCCGCCGCGTCGTGACCCTGAACGACGGCAAGCCCGGTGAGCGCTCGGTCTCCATGGCATGCATGCACTGCACCGACGCGCCCTGCGCCGCCGTGTGCCCGGTGAACTGCTTCTACACCACGGCCGACGCCGTGGTGCTCCACTCCAAGGACATCTGCATCGGCTGCGGCTACTGCTTCTATGCCTGTCCGTTCGGGGCCCCACAGTATCCGCGCGTCGGCAATTTCGGTTCGCGCGGCAAGATGGACAAGTGCACCTACTGCTCGGGCGGGCCTGAGCCCGACCTGTCGCTGGCCGAGTACGAGAAGTACGGCTCGAACCGCCTCGCCGAGGGCAAGCTGCCGCTCTGCGCCGAGATGTGCTCGACGAAGGCGCTGCTGGCCGGCGACGGCGAAATGATCGCCGAGATCTACAAGCAGCGCGTGGTCAAGCGCGGCTACGGCTCCGGAGCCTGGGGCTGGAAGACGGCCTACCGCGAGACCGTGGCGATCTGATCGCCGCTCCGGGACCGCCGCCACGGCGACGGTCCCGCCGACGTTGAGATGAATCGAAAGGAACGCCCATGCGGCGGGCAGTCACGCTCTTCAGCACCCTCGTCCTCGCGACGACGCTCCTGGCCGCCCCGGGGGCGTTCGCGCCCGCGCAGGCCCAGAACCCGCAGCAGCAGGACGGGATGAACCCCATGGGCACGAAGCCCACGGCGGATTCGGTCAACGAGGAATTCCTGTTCAAGCAGGCCGACAAGATCACCGGCCGCGTCAGCATCCCGGACCGGAAATCCGCCAACCTGATCCAGCCGCAGGGGCGCGAGTACCGGATGTTCCGCGAGTCCTGGCTGCCCTGGATCGGCGGCCTTGGCATCCTCGGCATGATCGCGGCGCTCGGCGCATTCTTCATGTGGCGCGGGCGCATCCTCACGGACGACACCCAGGAATCCGGTCGCAAGATCCTGCGCTTCAACGCCTTTGAGCGCTTCGCCCACTGGATGACGGCGACGTGCTTCATCATCCTTTCCCTGTCGGGCCTGAACTACATCTTCGGCAAGCGCCTGATCATGCCGCTCATCGGGCCGGACGCCTTCGGCGCCCTGGCGCAATGGGCCAAATACAGCCACGTCTACCTCGCGTGGCCGTTCATGCTCGGCGTGGTGATCATGGTCGGCCTCTGGCTGAAGGATAATATCCCGAACCGGATCGACTGGGCCTGGATCAAGGCCGGCGGCGGCTTCCTTGGCAAGGGTCACCCCCATGCCGAGCGGTTCAATGCGGGTCAGAAGGGCGTGTTCTGGATGGTCGCCGGCTTCGGGGCCGCCATGGGCGTCACCGGCCTGATGATGCTGTTCCCCTTCACGCTCGTCGACATCAACGGCATGCAGGTCATGCAGGTGATCCACTCGCTCATCGGCATCGCCTTCATCGTCGGCATCCTCGCCCACATCTACATCGGAACCCTCGGCATGAAGGGCGCCTACGACGCCATGGGCAGCGGCGAGGTCGATCTTGCCTGGGCCCGCGCCCACCACGATCTCTGGGTCGAGAAGGAACAGGCGAAGACCGCGAGCGGTCCCCAGCTCACCGGCCGTCATCCGGCACCGGCCGAGTGAGACAGACGAGGAAGAACCGACCATGAAAGCCTTCGCCGCCGCCGTCATCGCCGCCATCGCCCTCGGCGTGGTGGCGATGTTCGCCCTCACCAGCAATCAGACCTTCGCCTACCAGGCCTTCGCCACCTCCGGGACACGGGTCTCCGAGCCCGGCACCAACCTCGTCGGCCCGAGATGGAACGGCCTCCCGCTCCTAGGCGACGCCACGGCCGAGGATCGCGCCAAGGTCCAGGGCGAAGCCTCCCACCCGAAGCGGTCCTGAGACTCCATCGAGACGCGGTTCGGCCGACGTGATGATTCCGCACCGGCCCGAAGTTTGAGGACACAATCATGCTGAAGTCCCTGTCGCGCGTCGGGCTCCTCACAGCCGCCGGACTGCTCGCCCTGCCGGCCCTCGCGCAGGAGGCTGCGCCCCCGCAGCCGGCCGCTGGCGGACCGGCCAACCTCTGCAAGGAACTCTTGGCCTTCGTGACGGCACCGGAAGCCAAGAAGCAGGAGGCCGCGACGCCACAGTCCCAAGCGACGGCCGTGTCGAACCCCTCCGGCAAGACCGAAGGCAAGCCCTCCGTTTCGGGGGGCGAACCGCAGCAGAAATCCGGCCTCAGCGGCGCGACGGAAACGAAGGACACCGTGGTCCCCGGCGACCGGAAGGCCGCCCTGGCCCAGGCGAACGCCTCGGCGAAGGGACCGGCCGCCCCGGCCGCGTCGCCGCCGCCGCCCAAGCCCGATGCCGCCACCGTCGCGACGATCGAGACCGCCGCCGCGAGCAACGATCAGGCGAGCTGCCGCGCCGCCGCCCTCACCATGCGCAAGGCCGGCGTGCCGATGCCGCCGCCGCTCCTCGCCCTCGCGGCCCTCGATCTCAAGTTCCAGAACGGCCGGTAGGCCCCTCGCACGTTACGGCATCGTCCCGAACGCTGGCTTCCGGCTTTCAGGACGACGTCCTTAAGGAACTGAACGCTCCGGCTCGGTGGCCCGCTGGGTCTGGCGGTCGACCTCGTCCCGCACGCCGCGCCCGGCCATCAGGATCTCGCAGAGGAAGGCCGCGATGGCGGCCACCGTGCAGACCAGGGCGACGCCGAAGCATCCGAACAGGAGCGAAGCCGTCGCCGCCTCGCGCAGCGTTCCGACATAGAGCGTGAGCACGGCCACCCCGGTCATGATGGCGCCCGCCGACGCGAGGACGACGGCGGCGTCGAGGACGAACGAGCGCCGCCGCAGGTACGCTAGTTGCCGGGCCAGCCGCCGAGTCTCGCCGACCCCCGCGCCCTGCAGGCGTGACGAAGCGGCATCGACCTTGTCGGCCACCCGCCCGAGGCGGGTCGAGAAGACGTTCAGGAGCGTCGCCAGGGCCGTCAGCAGGAAGGCCGGGGCGAGGGCGGTCTGGATGACGTGTGCGACGTCGTCGGGGGCGAGGGGTGGCGTCGGAGTGAACATCGGGTCTCGTAGGAGCGTCAGCCTCGGGGGGCGGCGTCTGGACGGGGAGCGAGGAGGAGCACGAGCGCCCCGGCGAGCATGCTGATCACGGAGCCGAGGAGCACGCCGACCTTCGTGTCCGTCTCGAGGCTCGGCCTATCCGCGAAGGCGAGGAGTCCGATGAACAGGCTCATGGTGAAGCCGATACCGCACAGCAGCGACAGTCCGTAGAGCTGCCACCACCCGGCCTTGGCCGGCCGCGGGGCGAGGCCGAATTTCACGGCGGCGACGATCATGCCGAAGACCCCGACCTGCTTGCCGAGGACGAGCCCGAGGGCGACGCCGAGGGTCACGGGTTCGAGCAGCATCGCGGTGGACAGGCCCCCCAGGGCAACGCCCGCATTGGCAAAACCGAAGAGCGGCAGCACGAGATAGGCCGACCAGGGATGGAGGGCATGCTCCAGCCGATGCAGCGGGGAGGCGGGATCGTCGGGCCTGCCGGGACTCGGGCGCAGGGGGATCGTCAGAGCCAGGAGGACGCCCGCGATGGTGGCGTGGATGCCGGATGCGAGGACGAGGACCCACAGTACGCCGCCAAGGACCAGATAGGGCGCCAGCCGGTTCACGCCGGCCCGGTTCAGACCGAACAGGACCGCGACGGTGGCCCCGGCGCCGGCCAGCGTCGGCACCTGCAGGTCGGCCGTGTAGAATGCCGCGATGATGAGAACGGCGCCGAGATCGTCGAGGATGGCCAGCGCCGTGAGGAACACCTTGAGCGAGACGGGTACCCGCGATCCGAGCAGCGAGAGGACGCCCAGCGCGAAGGCGATATCGGTGGCCGTGGGGATCGCCCAACCCCGGAGGGTGCCGGGCGAGGCCCGGTTGACGAACACGTAGATCAGGGCCGGGGCGAGCATGCCCCCGAGGGCGGCCACGCCCGGCAGGATCCGGTCCGGCCACGTGCGCAGGCGGCCGTCGAGAACCTCGCGCTTGATCTCCAGGCCGACCAGCAGGAAGAACACCGCCATCAAGCCGTCATTGACCCAGTGCAGCACGCTCAAGGGTCCGATATGGGCCGCGAGTAGGCCGAAATACTCCGCCGCCAGGCGCGAGTTGGCCGCCGCGAGAGCCAGCGCCGCGCTTGCCATGAGAATGAGGCCGCCGGCGGCGTCGCTGCGCAGGGCGTCGCGCAGGGCGGATCGGCGCGGAACGGGTCTAGGCGGAACGGAGGGCACCTGCATGCCAAGACGCCTGCCAGTCATCATCCACGCAGGCAACCCGCCGCCCCCCTCGCAACGGCCGCGCGTCAATCGGGCGAAGTCCAAATCCGCCATCCCGAAGGGACCGACGGGATCTGGCATGAGACGGTCCCCGCTTCGAGAACGCGGAAATCGGATCAATCCCGGAAGAGTTTGCCCGAATAGACCACCGGTCCGGTCGGAACTCCCCCGGGCGCGCCGCCGGAGGGTTCGACGGTGACGGCCAGGACCGCCTTGTCGAGGCCGGCGGTCTCGCGCACGGCGTTCGGCATGGGTATGCTGACCCGTCCCGGCTCGACCAGTCCGAGGGAGCGCGGCACACCGCCATCGGCGATGTACCAGAGTTCGAGACTCTTCTCGCGGGGCGTATCCGCCGCGACGGACCGGACCTGGGCGAGGCCGCGCCGGGTATCGACCCGGACCACCAGGGCCGGCAATTCACCACCCCGGTTGACCACGGCGACGTATTGGCCGGCATCCGGATCGGTCGGCAGCCAACGGCCGAGGCCGAGCGCCAGGGCGAGCCCGGCGGCCAGGGCAGAGGCGCCGACCGCCCCAAGGCGCCAGCGCCGCAGGCGACGCGTGAGGTCCCTCACCCGCGCGTCGTCCGGGGTGGACGTCAACGCGGCCCGGATCCGCAGCCAGATTCCGGCCGGAGGCTCGGCTTCGGGGATCGCATCGTCGAGGGGGGCGAAGCGCGCCTGCCAGCGGGCCACGGCGGCGCGAAGCTCCGCGTCGGACGCCAGGGCACGGGCGAACGCGATGCGTTCGGCCTGGGGCAGGGTGCCGAGGACGTACTCGGCGGCCTCGATGTCGCGGTCGGGCAGGCCCTGGTCGGTGGGACCGTCGCTCATGCGTTGGCTTCCAGGCAGGAGCGCAGGCTCGCCAGTCCGCGGTGGAGCCAGGTCTTGATCGTGTTCACCGGGCGCCCGAACCGGGCCGCCAACTCCTCACGGGAAAAGCCCTCGCAATAGGCCATTACGAGGCACTGCCGGTGCAGGTCGTCGAAACGGCCGAGGCAGAGCGCGAGGGCGCCGCGATCGAGGATGTCGCTCTCGCCGTCGTAGGGATCGGGCACCTGGTTCATCCAATCCTCGCCATCGACGAGATCCGTGAGGGGGGTCTCCTTGCGGGCGCGCACCATGTCGATGGCCCTGTTACGGGCAATGGCACACATCCAAGTGATCGGGCGGCCCGCCGTGGGCACGTAGGCCCCGGCATTCTGCCAGATCCGGAGATAGACATCCTGAAGCACGTCCTCGGCCGCCTCACGATTGCGGACGATACGCAGCACCACCCCGAAGAGTTTCGCCCCCGTCTCGTCGTAAAGCGACTTGAGGGCGGCCTGATCGCCGGCCGCGATGGCGGCGAGATGCGCGCGAAGCGGTGCATCGCGAGTTAGAAGATCGTCAGCCACGGCGCACCGCCAACGAACTCACCATTGCGTGTCCCCCCGTTCGCCCGAAATCCCACCCGCCCCCTCGTTGATGAGGCGCGGACCGTTCCGGACGTCTTATCGTTTTCTCAAAGCAATCCCGCCGTGCGGACTGCTTTTTATCGGACCAGTCCTGAAACTTTGGCTCCGAACGTCCCGTAAGTCACCCCGATCGCCCCATCCGGGACGTCCAAGGAGACATAAATCGATGCTGAACATCACTGTGCGCCGCCCCCTGGCCTCCAAGCTCGCCGCCTTCGGCCTCAGCCTCGCCATCGGCGCAGCCCTTCCGGCCGCCGCCCTCGCCAAGAACCCGATGGTCGGCGGCGCACCGATGTACGCCTCGAAGACCATCGTCGAGAACGCCGTCAACTCGAAGGACCACACCACCCTGGTCGCCGCCGTGAAGGCCGCCGGCCTCGTTGACACCCTGTCGGGCCCCGGCCCGTTCACGGTGTTCGCCCCCACCAACGCCGCCTTCGCGAAGCTTCCGGCCGGCACCGTCGAGACCCTGGTGAAGCCCGAGAACAAGGCGACGCTCACCAAGATCCTGACCTATCACGTCGTCCCCGGCACCTACACCGCCAAGGATCTCATGAAGCTCGCGCGCGACGGTGGCGGCGAAGCCCAGCTCAAGACCGCCGCGGGCGAGCCCCTGGTGGTCCAGACCAAGGGCAAGAAGGTCTACGTGACCGACGCCAAGGGCAACACCGCCACAGTCACCATCGCCAACGTGATGCAGTCGAACGGCGTGATCCACGTGATCAACGGCGTCCTGCAGCCCTGATCCCCGTCTGAGGCTCCGTCCCTCGGGGGCAGGGCCCACAACGAGAGCCCCCCCGGTCTTGGCCGGGGGGCTTTTTATTCTGGTGATCAGCGTCCCCGGCCGCCGCCCGGCCCGCCACCGAAGCCGCCGCCCGGCCCGCCACCGAAGCCGCCGGGTGGTCCACCACCGAAGCCGCCGCCCGGTCCGCCGCCAGGTGGTGGGCCGCCGGGTGGTGGGCCGCCGGGTGGCGCGCCACCGAAGGGGGCACCACCACCGGCGCCACCGCCGAAGCCTCCAGGGGGAGGCCCGCCCATGGGGCCGCCGCGCCCGAAATCGCCGGAACCGCCGAATCCGCCCGGCCCGCCGCCCGGCATGCGGGTGTCGATCTCGAAGCCGCCCGGTCCCGCGCCGCCCGGACGCTCGAAGCCGCCCGGCCGGCCCGGATCCCCGAATCGGTCGATGCGTCCGGGCGCCCCGCGTCCGGGGCCGGAACCGGCCTCGAACGGACCGTCCTCGGTGCGTCGGTCGATCCGGTCCTCGATCCGCAGGCGCTCGACGGAGAGGCGCCCGTCGCGGGCGACCTCGGTGGTGAGGATCGCCCGCACGCTGCCCCGGCGGGGCAGAGCGGGATCGGGCGCGCCCGAGACTGCGTAACCGGACCCGAGGGCAAGCCCATCACCCCGGCGCCCGACATAGGATTCGATGGACACCCGGGTCAGGCCGGGAAGAAACAGGGCGCGCGTCTCCTCGCCGCGTGAGACGACGAGGGCCGCTCCGGCCGGCTCACCCGTCACCACGGCACGCCGGCCGACGAGGCTCGGGGCAACACCCTCGAGCCGCAGGCCCCCAATGGTCGCCGTCCCATCGGAGGTCCGCCGAACGGGCCCCGAAACCTGGGCCGGACCGGCCGGCCGGGCCTCGATGAGGCTCGCCACCACCACGCCGTCCGGCCGGCGCAGGCCGCTGACGGCGACGCGGTCGCCGACCTTCCAACCCATCGCCGAACCAGCCGGGGCAGAGACCCGCTGTCCCAGAACCGTGAGGCGTCGCCGCTCCACGGCCTCGACGGGACCGACGACCTCGCTCGTTACCTCGATCCTTCGGGTCGAGAGCGCACCCTCGGCGCCGCGCGCCACCACCCGGACGACGTGGCCGACCTTGAGGTCGGAGACGGACGCCACGCGGCCATCGATCCGCACGGCCACGTCCTTCGGATAGGTGATGCGCAGGTCGTTCACCACGATGGAGCCGAACCGGCGGATCGTTCCGATGACACCGGTGCCGCCGATCCCCCGGTCGCCCTCCTCGCCGGGCCCCTCCGTCGGGCGCGCGCCCGTGCCGCCGATCCCCTGGTCCAGGGATTGGGCCAGCCCCGGACGTCGCAACAGACCGGCCGGCAGGAGACCGAGGGGGAGGGCACGGAGCCATCGCAGGACGCCACGACGGGTGGAGGAGGGGCTCTCCCGGGAGCCGCTGCTCACGCGTCGGCCCCGGGGGCGGGGGGCGCGTCCTCGCCGTAGACGTAGAGGCCGAAATTCCAGCGATGGGTCCCGCCCGGATCGGTCTCGCAGGCGGCATGGGCCTCGCGGTTGGCCTGCTGCAGCGCCTCCATGGCGATCTCCTTGGCGCGCCGCTCGAGGCGCTCGGCAAGTTCGCGCGAGAGGCCGTCGTAGTGCACGGCGCGCTCGAGGAAGCGCGGCGTCTCGCCCATGACGTTGGCGACGCTGGCGGCGATGTGGTCGTGCAGGTTGCGTCCGAAATAGTAGAGCTGCGGTTCGCCGCCGCCCTTCGGCACGTAAGCGGCTTCGGCCAGCACCACCCGGTCCTCGGCGTCGAGCCGGGCGAGCCCACGGTCGAGCCACTCGTCGAGGACGGCCCGGGGCCGCAGGTCACGGGTGATGGACGAGACCAGCCCTTCGAAGGACGGCGCCTCGCCTTCGGCCAGGCGGGGGAGGGCGAGGGGATGGCCAGCCGCATCAGTGAAGCGCGGATCGGCGAGCCAGCGCGCCACGATCCGGCTCGTGCGTGAGACCACGGCGGGAACGACGCTCACCGGCGCCCCCGCTCCCCGCAGGCGGCTCACTTCCTTGCGGTGGATGCCCGTGAGCAGGCTGACGCGGCTGTCGGTCTGCTCCTTGCCCGACAGGGCGAAGTCGTACTCGGCCACGTTGACGTAGAGTTCTCGCAGGAGCGTCGTGAGGGCCGGAAAGGTGATGCCCCTGCCGATGCACAGGCGCACGAGGGGGCGCAGCAGCCGTGCCAGGGGCGCATGCAGGCTGGTCCCTTCCGGTGTGTTCGCGGCAGTCTTCGACATGCCATCACCTTAGAGCGCGAGGTGTGGGAGACAATCCCACATAGTGTGGAGGAGCACCCTCGACACACGATTTTCGTTTGACGTGGGATTTTTACACACGTACTGAAACTGCGTGGTCAATTTTCCCACGGAGTTTCGTCATGACCCCGCTGAGGCCGTCAGTCGATTATCAACCCCTGGCGCCCCTGCGCCTCGACGGCCCTCGGCCTTGCCGCCTCGACGGATTTCCTTCGAGCCAGCCCTTCCTTCGCGGCCTCCTCGTGGCGGTCGCCCTCGCCCTGCCCGCCCTCGGCGCCCGGATCACGGATGTTCCCCAGCATCGGCCCATGCCCGGAGCGGCGCAGATAGCCGCCACCCCGAAACCGTCCCCTCTGAGGGTGGCGGCGGTTCGCCTGCCGTGACGCCCATGTTCGCGTCTCCCATCCACACACCGGCATCGGACTTCCTCCCCATGCCCGGCACCTTCCCTCCCCGCGGGACCGACCTGGCGGTCTGCGCCTTCCTGGCCATCGTCATCGTCGGCCTGCTCTTCCTGGCCGTCTGATCAGGCATCCCGAACGGATCCGACACGATCGCCCCCCAAACCCACCTCCATCAGAGAGATCCGATGTTTCAAACGTCGTCCTTCGCCCGCCTGCGGGCCAAGTTCACCGTCCTTCTCCTTGCCGGATCGGCACTTCAGGCGGCGCAGGCGGCCGACCTGCCGCGCCGGCAGGTGCCCCCGCCGCTCCCGATTCCGCCGGCCTTCACCTGGACCGGATTCTACCTCGGCGTGAATGCCGGATACGCCTTCGGTGAGGGCAGGCGAACCTTCACGGATGCCACCTACGGTACCGTCACCGGCGGAGCGCAGGGCGGTGGCTTCGCGGGCGGCGGTCAGATCGGCTACAACTACCAGCTGACACCCGGGTCCGGCCTGGTCCTCGGCGTCGAGACCGACATCCAGGGCCTGGCCGAGGCCAGGGCGAATGCGGCCTATCTCGGCACCACGCCGTACTACAACGTCAGCCCAAGTCTCGATTACTATGGGACCGTTCGCGGGCGCGCCGGCTATGCCTTCGACCGGGTGCTCGTCTACGGCACCGGCGGCTTCGCCTATGGCGGAGGCTCGACCTCGTCCTATGCCGGGTCGTATCTCTACACACTGCCGAGCACCAGCCGCACGGGCTACACCGTGGGCGGCGGCCTCGAATATGCCTTCACCGAGAAGCTCTCGGCCAAGATCGAAGGCCTGTACGTCAAGCTGAACAAGGGTGGCAGCACATTGACCACCTACGACGCCACGGTTCCGGCCTATTATGGGATCGGGTCCGGCAACACGGGCTTCGCCGTTGTACGGGCGGGCCTGAACTACCGGTTCTGACCAACCCAGGTGGCATGACCGCTGCAGCATCGCGCCCGGCTTCCCGCCGGGCGCGATGCCTGTGCAAAGGCTTCAGCGCCCGCGTCACCGCCCCATTATGGCCTTGCTCCGCCCCCTTCGCTGCATCGTTCCACCGAGCCCGCCGCTCCGGGAGTTTCGCCACCGCCAAACCGCCGCGCGCTCACGACTTCTTAACCCTCCTGGCGCTAAATCCATCTCGTGGGAAATACTCCCACTCTGACGGAGCAGCCTATGTCTACCTTCGACACGACGACCGCCGCGTCGTTCACGTCGCCCAAGCAGCGCCTTCACAACGCCGTCTCGTCCAGGGCCGAGACAGGCCAGATCAGCGCGACCGACAAGACCGCCCTCGATTCGGCCATCGACACCATCGACGCGAGCCTTTCGAGCAGCACGAGCTCCTCCACTTCGGCACGGCTCGACCCGTCGCAGATGAAGAGCCGCATCGACGACCTCATCAGCAAAGCGGTCTCGGACGGCACCCTCACGGACGAGCAGGCCACGACCCTGAAGAGCCTGTTCAGCCGTGGCGGCCAGGATGGCCAAGCCGGACTGAGCGGCGCCGGCGGACCGCCCCCCGGCCCCCCTCCGGCCGGCGGACCGCCCCCCTCGGCATCGAGCGACAGCACCTCCGATGACAGCTCCACCCAGGTCGCCGATGCGACGACGTCGAGCACGGACGGGACGAGCGCGAGCGAGCTCCTGGCGACGTTCATCAAGCAGCTGCAGTCCTTGCAGAGCCAGGGCGGCTCCTACACCGCGGCCGGCGCCAGCGGCAGCGGCCGGGTCGCCAGCGCGCTCCTGCTCAACTTCGAGGTCTGAGCGCGACGAGGATGCCGCGGTGCGAGGCGAAGGCTATCGCACCGCCATCATGGCCCTGCCGAAGTACTGCACCAGACGGCCTTCGAGCTTCGTGCCCATGCTATCGAGCACGGCGAGGGCATCACGAGCGGGCATCGGGTCCCTGTAGGCGCGACGCTCGGTGAGGGCCGCGTAGATGTCGCAGATCGTCAGCACCCGCACGGTGTCGCTGATCGCGCTTCCGGCGAGGCCGTCGGGATAGCCGGACCCATCGAGCATTTCGTGGTGATGGCGCACGGCACCGAGCGTCAGGCTATCGCAGCCGCTGCCGCGCAGGATGTCGTAACCGATCACCGGATGGGTGCGAATGATCGCGATCTCGTCGGCGTCGAGGCGGCCGGGCTTGTTCAGGATCGCCTGGGGGATGCGGGCCTTTCCGAGGTCGTGCAGCAGGGCCGCCCGCACGAAATGCCGCCGATCCTCCTCGCGGAAGTTCAGGAAGGTGACGAATTGCGCGGCGACGCCAGCCACGAGGAGGCAGTGCTGGTAGGTTGCGTCGTCGTGTGTCCAGACGGTGTCGAGCCACCGCGTCAGGCCGCCTTCGCGGACGGCCGCCAGGATCGGGATTAGACCCGCCTCGAGGACCCCGAGGGCGACACTCCCCTCCCGCGCCCCGTCGAACAGGTTGGTGAGCACTTCCGTGGCCCGCGCGACACCTTCGGCGCAGACGCTGTCCCCGTCCTCGTCATGCGCGCCGACCTGGTCGCGGATCACCTGGGCGATGAGGTTCGGTGCCGTAAAGGCCGGAAGGCAGACCGTGGCACCGAGGTCGCGCGCCTGCCGTAGCGCTCCGTCCGAGGTCGAACGCATGAGGCAGATCACCGGGATCCGTTTCTTGCGGTCCAGGGACACCAGGGCACGCAGCCGCCGAGAGGATTCGTACCGGGTGAGGGTGAGATCGGACACGATCGCGATGGGCTTGGCACTGTTGGCGAAATTCCGATCGTCGAACACGACCTCGCAATGACCCACCGTCTTGAGGACCGCTTCGAGAGCCCGGCTTTGATCGGGGCGATCGGTCAGGAGGATAATCGCGCCGTCATTCATTCCAGTGGTCCAGAACTCGCCAAAGGCCGCTCGCGCCGTCCCGCCCCCGGTTCCCCGTCGGATCGGGCCACCGGTGTCGGTCTCACGGCGACAGCGCCTCAGGCTATGAGGCGCAGCTCGTGTACGACACCAGGCTATCGCTACACTCTTTGTTTTAGGAAAGCCCCACCCACCACCATCAAGGATGTTTCACAACGTGACAAACCTGCACACGCTTGCGAGGCATAAACGATGAAGATGCATTGCTTCGGAAGACAATCCGTCGAAACACTGACTTATAGGCAGTGACGGACAGTCTCGAACAAAGGAGCAGGCGTCTCGGTTTGCCGGCCAAGCCGCGACGGGTCCGCAATCGCCAGCACTGCGCGGCGGCGGCATCGTGCCGGAAACACATCGACCTTCGACCGTGACAGGGCCGGTTGGCGTGCTACCGACGCCACGGGCGGTCCGCTGGCCCGCGCTCCTAGCCTTCGGCACGCGCCCGGCCGTCGGAGCGATCGGACAAGATGGGCATCGATGCCGCGCGCCGAGGCAGGAGGAGATGCGCGAGGTAGGGATAGACGGCAGACAGGACAACCAGCGTGAGAAGCGTCGCGGTGACGAGGCCACCGATGACAACCGTGGCCAGGGGACGCTGCACCTCGGCGCCGACGCTCGTCGAGAGCGCCATCGACAGGAAGCCGAGGGTCGCCACAAGGGCGGTCGTCAGCACCGGCCGCAGGCGCATCTCGGCCGCGCGGATCGCCGCCTCGCGCGGGTCGAGGCCGATCCACTCCAGATCGCGGCTGTAGCTCGTCAGCACCACGCCGTTCAGGATGGCGATGCCGAAGGTCGCGATGAAGCCGATGGCCGCCGAGATCGAGAACGGCAGGTCGCGCAGGTAGAGGGCGCCGATCCCGCCGGTCGCCGCCACGGGCACGTTGAGGACCATCAGGCCAGCGAGGCGGACGTCGTCGAACATCACCACGAGCAGCACCAGGATCACCGCCATCGCGGCCGGCACGACCACGGAGAGCCGAGCCGTCGCCTCCTGCAGGTTTTGGAACTGGCCGCTCCATTGCAAAGCATAGCGCGGCGGCAGGCCGACCTGGGCTTTGACCGCCGCTTGCGCGTCGCGCACGAAACTCCGCACGTCGCAACCGCGCACGTTGGCCTGGACCGAGATCCTGCGCTGGAGGTGCTCGCGGCTGATCTGGGCCGGGCCCGTCGCCACAGCCACCGAGGCGACGGGCGACAGGGGCACCAGCGCCTCGCCGCGTGAGTGCCGGACCGCGTCCGGGCGGACGCGACGCCATTTGTAGGGGTTCGCAGACGCCGCGATCATCGCCTTGGATGATCCAGCGTCGTATCCTGCCGAACGCCCGCCTGCCGCCCCGACCGAGCGATCGTGACCGCCATGCGACACGCCCATGCCGAGAGCCATCTCATCGACCGGATCGGCTGGCTCCGCGCCGCCGTGCTCGGCGCCAATGACGGGCTCGTCTCCACGGCGAGCCTCATCGTGGGCGTCGCGGCCTCCTCGGTCGCCGCCGGCGAGGTCCTCGTGGCTGGCACGGCCGGGCTCGTCGCCGGGGCGATGTCGATGGCGGCCGGCGAATACGTCTCGGTCAGTTCCCAGTCCGACACCGAGCGGGCCGACCTCGCCCGCGAGCGCCGCGAACTCGAACAGGACCCGGCGGCCGAACGCGCGGAGCTCGCCGAAATCTATGTCCGGCGCGGCCTCGATCACGCCCTCGCCCTGAAAGTGGCCGAACAACTGATGGCCCAGGATGCGCTGGGCGCCCATGCCCGCGACGAACTCGGCATCTCGGACTTCACCACGGCCCGCCCGATCCAGGCCGCCCTGACCTCGGCGGGAACCTTCTCGGCCGGTGCGGCGATGCCCCTCCTCGTGGCTGCGGTCTCGCCCGCGAACTTGGTGATCGTCCTCGTCTCCGCCGCGTCCCTGGTCTTTCTCGCGGTCCTGGGAGCGCTGGGCGCGAAGGTCGGCGGCGCTCCCGTCCCCCGCGCGACAGCGCGCGTCGCATTCTGGGGTGCCCTCGCGATGGCAGTCACGGCCGGCATCGGCCATCTCGTCGGCAAGGCCGTCTGAGCGGCGACGGCAATGCGGGGTGCATCGCCCCGGTCCGGCGTCCGCCCCAACCAGAAGACCGTGCCGCCCGGACGCGCGGCCTCGTCGTCCCGGCCCCAGGACCACATCGGTCGGTTGACCCGGCGCCGCTCCCGTGGCTTTTACGGGGCATGGCCCTCCTGACTCCGTAGCTCAGCTGGATAGAGCAGCCGCCTTCTAAGCGGCAGGTCGTTGGTTCGAGCCCAACCGGGGTCGCCATTCCTCTTGCATGACCAAGCCCGCTCCACGTGGAGGAAGTCGGTAACGTTTCCGCAGGCGGTGGACGGATCCGAGTCGCGTGCTCAGGCCGCCTCGAGGGGAATGTCCACGGTGCAGACGACGCCGGCCGGATCGTAGTGGATTCGCACCTCGCCCCCGAGTTCGTTGGCGAGACTCCGCTCCATCATCCGGCGGCCGAATCCCCGATGGGTCGGTCGTGTCACCGGGGGGCCACCTTGCTCCTGCCAGCGCAGGTTGAGGCGTGATCGCTCGGCGCCGGACAAGCCTGCGGCTTCCACAACGATCCACGACACCGTGACGGTGCCGGTCTCATTCGACAGGGCGCCGTGCACGGAAGCGTTCGCGGCAAGCTCGTGCAGCATCATGGACAGGGCGAGGGCCGTGCGGGGGACCACCCGCACGCGGTCACCCTGCCAGCGGCAGCAGGGCCGAACGACGTTATGGAGGCGCAAGGCATCGTCCACCAGCCGGTCGAGGTCCGCTCCCTCCCAGTTCTCGGAGGTCAAGACATCATGCGCCTTGGCAAGGGCAATGAGCCGCCCCGTGATCGCCTCGCGCGCGTCCGCCAAGGATGCCGCAGAGCGAAGCGACTGGGTCGTGAAAGCCTGCACGGTCGCAAGCGTGTTCTTCACACGGTGATTGAGCTCGTGGATGAGGATCTGCTGGTGCTCGCTGGCGAGTTGCGCCTCGGTGAGATCCCGCAGGATCTTGAGGAAGCCCGTCAGCCCGCCCGCATCGTCGCGCATCGGCATCATGAGCCCGTTGGCCCAGAACCGGCTGCCATCCTTGCGCAGGTGCCAACGATTGTCGTCGGCCCGGCCTTCCGTGACCGCCAGACGCATCTCCTCCTCGGCGATGGCCTCGGCGTTGTCCTCGGGAGTGAAGATGAGATTCACCGGGCTCCCGAGGGCTTCGTCCTCGGACCATCCGAGCAGATTCTCCGCGCCGGTGTTCCACCCGGTGATGCGCCCGGCGAGATCGAGGGTGAAGATCGCGTAGTCCTTGGCGCTCTCGACGGCGAGGCGATACCGGGCTTCGCTTACGGCCAGAGTGGCGTAGCGGGCGGTGAGGTCGGCGAGGGTCCGTTCCAGTTCGGCGACCCGGCCCTCGGTATGGGCCAGGGCCGCCCGACCTTCCGCGATTTCGCGTTCATAGTCGCGCCTGACCGCAGGCCTTCCCTCGGCCAGGCGCTGCACGGCCTCGTCGAGGGCGCGTCGCAGGCGCCCGTTCTCCGCCTCGAGGGCACCCGCTGCCTGGAGGGCAGCCGCTCGGTCATCCGCCGATGGCAAGGACCCGTCATGGTCGCTCAAACTGAATCCCTCCCCGGCTCGCCATCGCCCACGCTGCTATGGCCGGCCGAACAGGGCGTCGTTCCGACTCTTCCAAGCGACATCCGAAAGCCAGTCGTAGGTCTGGTCCGGCATCAGCGGAACGGTCTTGACCACCGCCTGGGTCATGGGAAGGAAGAAGCTGTCGCGCTCCTGGGACACCTTGAGGGACCGGATCGGAACCACGATGCTGTCCTTGCCCGGGGTGAAGAATCCACCCGAAGCGACGATGGCGTAATCCCGGCCGTCTTTCGTCCCGAAAACGATGTTCCTCACCTCGCCGACGATCTTGTCGTCGGAACTGCGAACCTCCGCACCGATGATCTGGTCCGTCCGCAACCCGGACGCGAGGGCATCGACGCTGATCAGGGGCTTTGCATCCTTCTCGTTCCGACGACCCTGAATGGCGCCCCGCTGAACCTTCGGATCGGTGGCGGCCATCTGCTGCTCCGCTGCATCCTCGTCGTTGTCGCCGAGGCTCGTCATGTTCGGGCCGGCGATGAGCTCACGGATGTTGGCCATGAGGCGCTCGCAATCGGCGTGTCGTCCATAGGACCAGAGCGTGAAGGCAGCGTCGCGAAGATTGCGAAGGTCCTTCACGGCCTGGCGATTGGACGGCCCACGCAGGTCGGGTTTCTGCAGGATGGCTTCCTCCAGCTTCGCGTCGGCGATCTGGCACTCCGCCAGGGCGGGCGTGGCCACGGCCAGTCCGAGAAGCGCGGCGAGAAGAATACGGGTCGGGGAGTTCATCATGAACCTTGGGTATTGGGCGTAGGGGCCGGACGCGCATCCTCGCGGACGGGACGTGTCCGACGATCTCCGTCGGCCCGGGTCGAGACGGCTTCTCGAGCCCACCGCCGATCCCATCGAGGAGAGCCGGCACATCGCGAAGAACGGGGATGGGGTACACCGAGAGCCTCTTCGCTCCGGAACAGGCGGGAGCACATCGAACTCTCGGGCGCCAACGCTTTGGACGAGGGGCCAGCGATTCTCTTAATCTACGGACGCAAATAAAATTTAGCAACGATAAACGATTGCTGTCGTAATTATAAAATCGTACCAAGAATCTACCACGCTATCAACCCATCATTTATGGAACGAATACGGAACCAGACACTTGACCTTGGCCATACGATCACTCCGCGGCCGCATGGATTAAGGAGCTACGTCATGGTTATATTAGATCCTATCAGTGGAATTCGGATCACGCTCACGGCTGCTTCAGGGACCTCTCCCCGCCACCCCGGCTCGCGACCCACCGTCGAACCTTCACGGCGCGCCACGCTCGCACCGGGCTCGAACGCGCCGGTGAACTGCGCCGCATCGGGGTTCATAGGCGAGCGAGACGAGAGGCGGATCCGCCCCGTGTTCGACCACACTGCCTTCGATGGACCGGTCGCCGCATCGTCGGACGCGACCTGAGCGGTGCGCCCGATCCGGCGGGATCGCAGAACACCTTCCTCAACCCTGCCGTCCCGCAACGCGTGATATCGCAGCGATGAAGCAGAGCCGGACATCGCAGCCGACACCTCGACATCTACGCTCTCCGTTCGAGGGCGCTTCCCGCGCCAGGAATCGTCGCCAGCCGTATCGAACGCTCGTCTCGCGGACCAGGCAAGGCGCCTATTCATGGGATCGACGCGCAGAAGAACCATTCTGAGCGCAAGAGTACAATTGCCATCAGATTATCGTTCATCGCCTCGACATGAAAACCTCCGGCGGAGGAAGCGTATTCGTAGTCTGATTGTCAATTATCGCGCCGCCAAAAAACCGGATATTACACACGCGTCTATTTGCCGCCGGGACTGCGAATATCTTACAACCACAACGATTATTTCAGAATGGTCATACCAAATCCGGTTGATCCCTTCGCGATGGGGTTTTTGATATGATGAGCCGCTGCGCCGACAGGCCCCCGTGCGAAGATGGAGCTTGCGCCGGATCGGCCGGGACGCCCGCACGCCGGTGAATCAAATCGCCGGCCTTCAAGACAGCCGCCTATCGGCTTGACCCACGACCGATCAGGCCTCTCTCGTCGCCCACCCCGTTCACGTGAGCCTACGGGCAGACCGGGACCCGGACATGCCTACGAGCCGACGAAATTCCTCGATGCGGACGGCTTTCATGACCACCGGCTCAGATCCTTGCGAGGCTTTGCATCCCAGGCACAGATCGGAAAGGCACGGCCGAAACACCCTGAAACGGTTCCGGCTCGATCCGTCACCGGACAGCCCACGACCCTACAATGCTAACTCAAGTCATGGCGGCCGATGTGGACCACGCAGTTGAGGGCAACATCATCTCATGCGCCCCTCGATCAGAGTGAAATCACCAGAATGAGCTGATCGTTCCAGGTGCGGATCTCGAGCCGCCAGTCGGCATGATCCTGCGGAAGGTCGCCCGCATCTTGCATTTCCAGGATGACGGCCAGGGCATCCCGCCGAGCCTGCTCTTCGGTCTCGATCTCGACACCGACCGTATCGACGATCTCATCGACGGAAGCGACGAGATGAAAGTAATAGCGTTGCGTCATGGGAGGGACTTCAATCGCTACCTTCGAGACATGGAAACACCTTGAAAATGACGCCCAATCGACGACGAAACACACCACGCGCACCATCGTGGGTTTATCTTCGCGTAAAAATAACCCTCTCATTGAAATATAAAAATATCACGACAATCATACGCACTTGATATTATGATTTCAATATATAACCACACATCCAGGACCAGTATTTTATAAGTCGAACGTCGTTCTCAACCATGTCAAATAACCCGTCAAACAGTCATTTGAAAGGCTTTGCATGCAGATTTCACAGGCCGGTCAAATGAGAAACGTTCCCTGACGCCGCGAACGAGCGTATCGAACAGACGCTCGCTCGAATCAGATTCGCAGATCCATGGCTTTCAGGGCCAATTCCGTCCTGTTTCGGACCTTGAGCTTCTTCATGATGCTTCGAATATGAACCTTGACCGTGCTCTCGCACATGCCAAGATCGTAGGCGATGATCTTGTTGGGGCTCCCTTTGCGGATCGCCGCGATGATCGCCGATTGCCGGGGCGTAAACGGCAGGTCGATGCTGGGCTGAACCGACCCAGTCGGCTCGGCTCTATAGGCTTCGATCATACTGTCAGGGGGCACATAAGCCCCACCGGAGCGGATCAGGCTCATGACGCCGTTGAGAATGTCGAGTTTGGAGCTTGTCGGGAGAATACCCCGCGCCCCGCTCTCCAAGACCTTGATCACGGTCTCGGCGCCGACCGTGTCGCAGATGACCAGGATCGGGCAGGATCGGCACGCGCCGCGGAGGAAATCCAGGTCCGCGGCAAGATCGAGGTGGCTGCCTCCCCAGAGGATAATGAGGTCGCACGTATGCCTCGAGATCAGATCGACGCATCCCTCGACGGAGGGCAGCGTCTCGACCTCATAGGTCCACGACCGCATAGCTTGGGCCAAACACTCTCGAATGATCGTATGACTGTTGATGAGGACAACTCTTCCCTGCGAATGTCCTATCTGCGGGTGTCCTGTGCTCATGTTGGGATCGATGACCTCCGTAGGGACCTTCGATCCGCCTCCAGTGTCCTGCTTGATCCCGCGTCCCCACGACAAACCGATCTCGGTTCTGTCGGGAGGCGCCCTAAGGGGGCTTGCTTCGGATTGCACGCCCGCCGTGATCGACAGCCTTTCGAGTATGTTCTCGGGATACATTTTGCAATTTAGACTCCGCTGAACTGATCACTCAGACAACAACTTGCCACAGGTCCTGAGAAAGTAAATTCTGTTTTTCCTGACGATAGAAATCTTACTCGATTCCGCAATCATGAAATCTGTTTTGATCGGCCGGTGGTATGCGTGAAAAGCGCGATGACGAAGGGCGCGAAAGAACGAAGACCAGGGCAATGCCCGCGACGGCCCAAAATCTCTCGCGCAAGCCTTGGTCCAGGGATCGTGATCCGGCCCATCGGCGATCCCGTGCAGGCGATGGCCGAGAGGCATGTTCAGGAAGCAGGTCGGTCGCCCGTGTCGGGAGCGCGCGGCGCGCGATGGCGCTTCTCGACCGCCCCACGCAGCGTTCAGTGGCGCCGTCGTCTTCTGCCGCCGACCTGATCCTCCGCCCGCAGGCGAGGTCGCGCGACGGGACGGCTCGAAGCGGGTCCGCCGACGACGAGGCCATGGCGCGCCCTTGCCGCGTCGCGCGCCGCCGGGCGGGTCGTTCGACAGGCGGGCGAAGCTCGTCTCAGCGTTCCCGCCAAGCCTTGGCGACCTGGTCGGTCAGCGGCTTCGTGAGGTAGCTCAGGACCGAGCGATCGCCGAGCTGCAGATAGGCCTCGACCGGCATGCCGGGGACGAGGCGCAGGGATCCCAGGCGCGCGAGCTGATCCGGCGGCAGGTGGATGCGGGCGGTGTAGTAGCTGCCGCCCGTCTTGGCATCGAGGGTCACGTCCGCCGAAACCCGCGCGACGACACCATCGATCTCCGGCGTCGTGCGCTGGTTGAACGCCGCAAAGCGCAGGTTGGCCGATTGGTCGAGGCGGACATTGTCGATGTCCTGGGGCTGGATCTTCACCTCGACGGCTAGTTGATCGGCCTCCGGCACGATGAGCATGGCGGGCTCGGCCGGTGTCACGAGACCGCCGATGGTGTGCACGCTCATCTGATGCACGATCCCGTCCTGGGGTGAACGCATGTCGACACGCTTGAGCTGGTCTTCGGCCGCCACGCGCTTTTCCACGGCCTCCGACCAGCGGCCGCGGATGTCGGCGAGTTCCCTGCCCACTTCGGAGCGCATGTCGCCGTCGATCTGCAGGATCTGGAGTTCGGTCTCGGTGATCTTGCCGCGCGCGGCGGCGGTCGAGGCGACGAGCTGGCCGCGTTCGCCGTCGAGGCGGGCCGCGTCCCGCTCGAGGGCGTTGACGCGCGCCAGGGAGACGAGGTTCTTGCCGTAGAGTTCGCGCACGCCCTTCAGCTCGTCGGTGATGAGACTGATCTCGTGCCGCTTGGCCCCGGCCTGCTCGGTGAGGCCCTTGATCTCCTCGCGCAGCTGAAGGATGCGCTCGCGCAGCTGCGCCTTCTGCCCCGCCCGGCCCGCTACCCGGGCGGCGAACAGGCGGGTCTCGCCCTCGACGAGGTGGGCGACGGCGGGGTCAGTGGCGCGGCGCGCGAGGAGCTCGGCTGGGAACCGGATCTCCGAAAGGCCGTCGCGCTCGGCCTCGTCGCGGGCGCGCCGGGCGCTGAGTTCGTCCAGGGCCTTGAGGACGATGTCGAGATTGGCCTTCGTCTGCGTCGCGTCGAGCCGGATGAGCACGTCGCCCGCCTTGACGCGTGCCCCCTCCCGGACCCGCAGCTCGCCGACCACGCCGCCGGTGGGATGCTGAACCTTCTTGACGTCGGATTCGACCACGAGCTGGCCGGGCGCGATCACCGCGCCCGAGATCTGGGTGACGGTCGCCCAGCCGCCGACGCCGACCACGAGGGCGGCGGCGAGGCCGAGGCCGAGGGCGAGGTGGCCGTGGATCGACCGGTGCGCCGTGGAGCGTCCGAAAGCTCCTGCGGCGGCGGGGAGACTGAACGCGTGGGCCATCATGCACTCTCCCGAAGCACGCCGACGGTGGGCCGGGCGTCGAATGGAACAGAGGCCGGCCTCAGCACGCTCTTGAGCACCTCCTCCTTCGGACCGAAGGCCTGGACGCACCCGTCGGCCATCATCAGGATGAGGTCCACGGCGGCCAAGGCCGAGGGGCGATGGGCGACGACGACGCAGATGCCGCCGCGCTCGCGTACCCCGAGGATCGCCTGCGTCAGGGCGTTCTCGCCCTCGCTGTCGAGGTTGGCGTTCGGTTCGTCGAGGATGACGAGGAAGGGATCGCCATAGAGGGCACGGGCAAGGCCGACGCGCTGGCGCTGGCCGGCCGAGATCCCGGCCCCGCCCTCGCCGATGCGGGTGTCGTAACCCTTCGGCAGGCGCAGGATGAGGTCGTGCACGCCCGCCGCCCGGGCGGCGGCGATCACCGCCCCGGCCGGGGCTTGCGGGTCGAACCGGGCGATGTTCTCCGCGATGGTGCCGGCGAACAGCTCCACCTCCTGGGGCAGGAAGCCGAGATGGGGGCCGAGGTCGCCGGACGCCCATTGGTCGAGGGCGGCTCCGTCGAGGCGGACCTTGCCGCGCGCCGTCGGCCAGACGCCGACGATGGCGCGCACGAGGCTCGACTTGCCCGAGGCGCTCGGGCCGATGATGCCCAATCCCTGTCCCGCTCGGAGGGCGAAGCTGACGTCCCGCACCACGGGGACAAAGGTCCCGGGAGGGGCGACGCTGATGCTCTCGATCCGCAGGCTGCGGGACGGAGCGGGCAGGGCATGGGGCCGGGCGCTGGGCGGCATCGCGGCGAAGAGGTCCGACAGGCGGGCCCAGGACTGGCGGGCCTGCACGAAGCCTTTCCAGTTGACGATGGCGAGCTCGGCCGGAGCGAGGGCCCGGGCCACCAGGATCGAGCTCGCGATGATGATGCCGGCCGACGCCTGGCCGTTGATGACGAGCCAGGCCCCGAGCGCCAGCACGCCCGATTGCAGGGCCATGCGGAACACCTTCGACACCGCCCCGAAACCGCCGACGATGTCGGAGGTCCGCTGCTGGGCTATCATGTAGTCGCGGTTGGCCTGTCCCCAGCGGGTGGCGAAGTGCGCCTGCATGCCCATGGCGGCCAGGACCTCGGCGTTGCGGCGACCGGCCTCGGCGAGGCCGTTGCGGCGCATTCCGTGCCCCGTGGCCGTCTGCGCGGGCCGGCGGGTGGCGCCATCCGTGAGGAGGCCGAGGATGGCCAAAGCGATCGCTCCCACTAGGGCGGCCACCCCGATGAGGGGATGGAACAGGAAGCAGATCACGAGGTAGATCGGCATCCAGGGCAGGTCGAAGAAGGCGGACGGGCCGGTGCCACCGAGGAACCCGCGCAGCTGGTCGAGGTCCCGCAGGGGCAGGAGACCGTCCCCCTGGGTGGTGCCCTTGAGGGGGCCGCGCACCACGATGTCGAACACGCGTCCGCTCAGGGCTTCGTCGAGGGCGGCCCCGACGCGGGTCAGAATACGCGCGCGCAGGGTCTCGAGGGCGCCCTGGAACGCGTAAAGCACGAGGGCGAGGACCGCGAGACCGACGAGGGTCGGCACGCTCCGGCTCGGGATCACCCGGTCGTAGACCTCCAGCATGAAGAACGAGCCCGTGAGATAGAGCACGTTCACGAGGCCGCTCATCACGCCGACCCCGATGAAGGCCATGCGGCACCGTGCCAATGCCGAGGCGAGCTCGGCCGCGTTCCGATCCTTTGTCACACCCCGTCTCCTTCTGAACGAAACCAGACTCGGCACGGCCTTCCGATGGACAAGTGTTCGCTAGATTTTAAGATCGATTATTTATTAAAATTCGCCTATGTCAATAAATCGGCAGAGTATCCAGCAGTTTTCGACCAATGAACGGCGTCATGCCGAGTTTTCGAAGTTGGAAACGGCACTTCATTTTGAGGAAGTACGTGTCGGCATACTCGATGGCCAGGATGGGAAGTCCGTGCGCCTGCGCCTTGCGGAGGTATGTGAGGCTCCACTGCACGTCCGCCTCGGTGTTCGCCTCGCCCGGACCGCGCAGGTTGTAGAGCAGGCTCTCCTTGCTGACGGCGTCGATGGCATCGAGGTAGATCCGGCTGAGGAGCAGGGGCTCGGCGTTCTGCCCGACGACGAGAAAACCGGGATGGCCCTGGCGCCCGCGATCCGACACGGCCTTGACCAGGGCGATCATGGCCTCCTGTGCCCGGATCCCTTGATCGGGCCAGTCACCATAGGCGTCGACCCTGTCGAGGAAGACGCCGTCGAACCCGGCTTCGAGGACGCGGTCGAGGGTCTCCCCGGGGCCGAGCAACCTGTCGTACCAGGCCGGATGCCAGAAGCGCACGGCGAAGCTGCCGGGCCAGTTCGGGTTCTCGGGGCCGAGCCAGGGCGGCGGATGCTCGCGCCACTCCGCCCGCCAGTAATCCCGGTAGCTCTCCGCCTCGCCGATGCTGACATAGGCCAGGACGAGGCGGCGTCCGCCATCCGGCTTGCGACGCAGGAGGGCCGTCTGCGCTGCCGTCAGGGGTATGCCCTGGACGACCGGATCGAGGACGATGAGATCCAGGGGCGAGCGCGCCACCTCCGCCAGGTCGATGTTCTGGTACTGGCAGCCCCAGCGTTCGACGTCGATGCCGCCGAGGCGCGCCGGCGCTCGCAGGCCGAGAGCCGCGCCCATGCCGGAGCCCGTGGCGCCGAAGAGGGCGGCCGTGCCGAGGCCCACACTCATCAACAGGGCACGGCGATTGAAGTGAAACGTCAACGTCATGGCCGAATTCCCCTGAACTGGCTTTCGCGGCCGGCGGAGCGTGCATCGGGCCCCGCGCGCGGACACTCATTTGGCGACGAACTTCTCCGTCGCCGGACCCGTCCGGCACTTGCCCGTGCAGATCCGAAGGACGTCGCCCGGTTCGAGCAGGTCGGTTTCCCGGGCGCTCAGGGTCTCGAAGCCGTCGCTCGTCGCGCGCAGGATCTCGAACACCACGCCCACAGCGTCGCTGTCCCGGCCGGGGGGGCTGGCGAGTTCCTGCATGGCCGCCGTCGTGGCGAGCACCGCCGCCGCCCGCTCGGCCTCCCGCGCCTCGGCGGCCGCGCTCGCGAGGTCGCGTTCCAGGGCGAGGCGGCGGTCGAGATCGGCCTGGAGCGCGGTCTTGCGGGCGGCTTCGAGGCGCTGCTCGGCCTGCAGCAGGCTGATCTCGATGTCCCGGCGGCGGCCCTCCATGTCGACGAAGTCCCGCCGCACATCCGCGACGCGCTCGTTCTCCACGACTTGGCGCGCGAACAGCGCCTCCATCATCTTCAGGCGTTCGCCGCGAACCTTGATCTGGGCGTCGTATCCGGTCCTGCGCTGCTTGATCAGTTCGATCTCGTCCGTGATGGCGGCGATCGTCGCGTCGCGCGCGGCCCGGGCGCTGCCGGCGTTCTGGGCCCGCAGGGACGCCATTCGCTGCTCGGTCGCGACGAGGCCGTCGATGCCGGTGAGGTGGCGCAAGGAATCCACCGACTTCGCCAGGGGCGTGCCGTCGCGCTCGGCCGTGAGCGCCGCCATGCGCACGAGGGACGTCTTGACCCGTTCCCGCGCGGCGTCGCGGCGATCGAGTTCGCGGATGGTCTCGATGGCCGGGTTCGACGCTGAGGTGGCGAGATCGCCGCCGGCGAGGGCCACGGCCTGGACGACGATCATGCCGGGGGAGATCGGATAGGCGCCCGGCGAACGGACGGCTCCGACAACGTAGACCGGCGAACGCTGCATGAACGAG
>Ga0182232_1000069_pt1 | contig 34093 bp, 27 predicted proteins | sample G6R1MG_30_FD_155484 | JGI IMG/M metagenome (GOLD analysis project Ga0182232, IMG submission 155484) | Phyllosphere microbial comminities from miscanthus, Michigan, USA - G6R3_NF_07NOV2016_LD2 MG | ecosystem: Host-associated > Plants > Phyllosphere > Phylloplane/Leaf | place: USA: Michigan... | reverse complement strand
TGACAGTGTCCTCATAACAGCGACGCTGGTCGGTCAGCGAATCGAAATTGACGTGTTCGAGGATGGGCACATTGAGTACGCCCGTTTTTGCGGAAACGAGGACGTAGAAGACGACATTCCCCTTCTGAAGCGTTGTTACACGAACACAGCAGAAATGACCGCTAACCACCTTTTGCAGCCATTGCCATCTGCCTGTCGCAAATAAAAATTCCCACCCGAGAAGAGAATCTTGGTCGTTGCAGCCTGATGCCGCCCCGAGATCGATCTGCCGGGTCAGAGCTTTGCTTTCAGGCCGCCGACGAAGCATGGGTGAATGCACCGGCGTGCACGTAAGAAAAGCCCCCCCTACTCAGCCGGCACTGTTTCTCGCACCATCCCCACACGCTCCCCCTCCACCCCCTGCAACACCGCGAGCGCCGCATCGGCCTCCCGCTGCCGGCTCCACAGCGACGCATAGACTCCGCCAGCATCGAGCAGGCTCCCGTGCGTCCCACGCTCGACGATGACGCCCTTGTCGAGCACCAAAATCTCGTCGGCGTTGACCACCGTCGAGAGGCGGTGGGCGATGACGAGGGTGGTGCGACCCCGAGAAACCTTGTCGAGGGCGTCCTGGATCTCGCGTTCGGTGAAGCTGTCGAGGGCCGAGGTGGCCTCGTCGAGGACGAGGATCGGCGGGCCTTTGAGAATCGTGCGCGCGATGGCGACGCGCTGCTTCTCGCCGCCCGAGAGTTTCAGGCCGCGCTCGCCGACGGGGGTGTCGTAGCCCTCGGGCAGGGCGGAGACGAAGCGGTCGATCTGGGCCAGGGACGCGGCCTCGCGGACCTGGGCGTCGGTGGCGTCCCAGCAACCGTAGCGGATGTTGTACCCGATGGTGTCGTTGAACAGCACCGTGTCCTGCGGCACCATGCCGATGGCGGCGCGCAGGGACGTCTGCGTCACCCCGGCGATGTCCTGGCCGTCGATGAGGATCTGCCCGCCCTGCGGCTCGTAGAACCGGAACAGCAGGCGCGACAGGGTCGATTTGCCGGCGCCCGACGGCCCGACGATGGCCACCGTCTGGCCCGCCGGCACCATGAACGAGACGCCGCGCAGGATCGGCCGGGCGGGGTCGTAGGCGAAGCGCACGTCCCGGAACTCGACCCGGCCGCCCTTGGCCTTCAGCGCCGTCGCGCCCGGCCGGTCGGCGATCTCGGGGTTGCGGTGGAGGATGAGGAACATGTCGTCGATGTCGATGAGCGCCTGTTTGATCTCGCGGTAGATCATGCCCATGAAGTTGAGCGGCATGGCGAGCTGGATCAGCAGGGTGTTGACGAGGACGAAGCCGCCGAGCGTCGTGCGCCCGGCGAGGATGTCGCGGGCCGCCAACCACATCACTACCGTCATCCCGAGGGTGAAGATCAGCGCCTGGCCGGCGTTGAGGATGGCGAGCGACACGTAGGTCTGCGTCGAGGCCTTTTCGTATTTGGCCATGGAGGCGTCGTAGCGCGCGGCCTCGCGGCCTTCGGCGCCGAAGTACTTCACCGTCTCGAAGTTGAGCAGCGAATCCACCGCCTTGGTGTTGGCGTCGGTGTCGGAGGCGTTCATGCGGCGGCGGATCGTGATGCGCCACTGCGTCGCCTTCCAGGTGAAGGCGAGGTAGGCCGCCACGGTGACGAACACCACGGCCGAGTAGACCCAGTCGAACTGGTAGGCGAGCACGCCGAGGACGAGGACGAACTCGACGATGGTGGGCACCAGGGTCAGCACCATGAGGCGCGACAGTTCCTCGATGCCGCCCCGGCCGCGCTCGAGCACCCGCGTCAGCCCGCCGGTCTTGCGCTCGAGGTGGAACCGCAGGGACAGGCGGTGCATGTGCTCGAAGGTCTGCAGCGCCAGACGCCGCACGGCGTGCATCGCCACCTTGGCGAACAGCCCGTCGCGCACCTGCGTCAGCCCGGCCATGACGATCCGCGACAGGCCGTAGAGTCCGATCAGCAGCATCGGGGCGGCGAGGAGACCCGTCGGCACCGGGGCGCCGGGTTTCGGGTCGGTCATCGCCACCAGGGCGTCGGTGGCCCACTTGAAGGTGAACGGCGTCACCATGGTGACGAACTTCGCCACGATCAGCAGGCCGAACGCGAGAAAAACCCGCCGCTGCAGGTCGGGCCGGCCATACGGCCAGAGGTAGGGCCACAGGCGGCGATAGGTCGCGACGAGGCCGGGGCGGGCGGGCGGCGTCGAGCCGCCGTCCGTCGCTTGCGCGGGGTCGGGTGTCATGGGGGTTCGCGTCTCGGGTGAGGCCGGATTTGGAACCGATATAAGCCGCGCTCCGCCCGATGACAGCCGCGCGCCGGCGCGGGGCGGCCCTGCAGCGGCGCGCGGGGCCGGCGCGCCGTCTCGAAACGGCGATGGTCCGTCCCGCGCCGCCGAGCCCGGGACGGACTCAGCCGCGCTTCTCGGCCCCCGTCACCGCCGCCGTGCCGTCGTTCGGCAGCACGAAGATCTGGCCGGGGAAGATCCGGTCGGGGTTGCGGATCTGCGGCTGGTTGGCGTCGTAGATCACCGTGTAGCGGGTGCCGCGCCCGTAGGTCCGCCGGCTGATCTGCCACAGGCTGTCGCCCCGCACGATCCGCGCCGTGCCGATCTCGGGCACGAACACCGCCGGGGAGCCCTCGGATTTGGCCTCGGCCGGGACGCCGGCCGAAGCGGCCTTGGGCTCGGGTGAGGCCTTGGGCTCGGGTTTCGATTCCGGCTTGGGCTCGCTCACGGCAATCGCCTGGGCGGGCGTTGCGGGCGCCGCCGCCGGGGGTACGGGCGGGGTGGCAAGTACCTGCGCGGGCTGAGAAATCTTCGCCGGGGGCGCCGGCTCGGCGGCGGGTTCGACGGGGCGCGGCGCGGCGGCCGCGACCTTCGGGGCAGGCTTCGCCGCCACCGGTTTCGCCGGGACCGGCCGCGGCGCCGGCATGGTGAAGGGCACCTCCGCGCGGGTCTTCACCTTGCCCGAGACGGGATCGACCTGATCGACCCGGATCGTGTAGGCGCCGGGCCGGACGCCCCGCCCGATGGTGAAGGCGAAGCGCCCGTCGGCGCCGACGCTGCCCGGCGCCACGGCGGTGTCGTTGAGGTAGAGCCGCACCGTCGCCCCGGGCTGGGCCGCGCCGGTGACGTAGAGCCGCCCCCCCTCCTCCGCCTCGACGCTGACGATCTTGACCGGGACCGTGCCGGCGCTCGCCGGCGCCGGGGCCGCCTCGGCCGGCTTTGCGGGTGTAGCCTGCGCCTCCCGGGGGGCGGCGTCGGATCTCGGGTTTTCCTCAAGTTTCGCAACGGGTTGCGGGGGCGGATCCTGGGAGGCCGGCTGCGACAGCACCACCGTGGGCTTGTCGGGCGAAGTCAGGGCCACGAGGGGCTTGGCATCGCGCCCGGGCGCCACCACCACCGCCACGCTCTCCCGCGACGGGAGGGTCCGCCCGTCGGCTCCCGTGGCGCGCAGGGTGATCTCGCTGCTGCCGGACGGCAGGGCCGGCGGCACGACGGCGTACTGGCCCGAGGGATCGACGAGGGCACGGGCCACGGCCTCGCCGTCGCGCAGCAGCTCGACGGTGGTGTTGGGCGCGGCCCGCCCGGCGATCACGGCCTCGCCCGACGGCTCGACGCGGATGATGTCGAAGGTCGGCGCGGAGGCCTGGACGCTGCTCTTGGGGGGGGCTGCGGCGGGTCCGTTCTCCAGTCCCGAAGGGACCGCAGGGTTCGATGACGGCCGCTCCGAGAGCGGCGGTCCGGACGCTTCGCCCCCGGAGGCGGCCTCCGGCACGGCGGCGAGGCGGGCGGTCCGGTCCTCGGCCGCGCCGAATCCGTGCTTGAACAACGCGCTCGCGCCGTAGAGGGTGACGACGAGGGCAAAGCCGCCCAGAAGCCCCACGCAGGCGAGGAAGATGCTCCGTCGCAACTCCGCCGTCATGACGCGCCACTCCCTCATCCGCCGCCCAAGCGGCGGAGCCGCACCCAAATCTCGACCGGCCCCGATGATGAATCGGCACGCGATAGCGACATATTAACGAACATGTCTGGAACACCAAATCCCGGCGGCCGTCCTGCGGCCGGATCTTCCGTAAAATCAGCACTTTGGCCCGTGGATGTCGCGCGCGCGCCCCGCGGTCCGATCCGGATGGGAGGCGGCCCATGGCAGCGGTGAGAACGGTCTGCGTCTATTGTGGCTCCGGGTTCGGGAGCGACCCCGCCTTCACGGCGGCGGCCGAGAAACTCGGCAAGGCCCTGGCGGACGCCGGCCTCGGCCTTGTCTACGGCGGCGGCAATGTCGGGCTCATGGGCACCGTCGCCCGCGCTGTCCTCGATCATGGCGGCCACGTCACCGGCATCATCCCGACCTTCCTGAAGTCGCGCGAGCGCATGCTCGACGAGATCCAGGAAACCATCGTGGTGGAGGACATGCATACCCGCAAGCGGCTGATGTTCGAACGCTCCGACGCGTTCGTGGCCCTTCCGGGCGGCATCGGCACCCTGGAGGAACTGGTGGAGCAGCTCACCTGGGCGCAGCTCGGCCAGCACAGGAAGCCGATCCTGCTGCTCTCCGTGGCCGACTTCTGGACGCCGCTCCTGACGCTCCTCGACCACATGCGCCATCAAGGCTTCATCCGAGAGGGGCTCGACCTCAACTACCTCGTGACGAGCGAGGTGCAGGACGTGGTCGGCATCCTGCGGGACGCGGCGGCGGCCAGCCCGACGGCCCCGCAAGCCGAGGCTTTCGTGGTCGAGCGCCTCTGAGTGTCTCTCACAAAACTCCCGCTGCCCCGCCGTGCCCAAAGTGAGAACCGGCCGTGGTCGGAAGTTTTGTGAGGCACTCTGAGGTTCGGCCGGCCTCCCCCGACAGCGGGGGAGGCGACGCGTTTCACGGGGCCACGCTCCACGTCGTGCCGTCCTTGCCGTCTTTCACGGTGACGCCCATGGCCGCGAGTTCGTCGCGGACCCGGTCGGACGCGGCCCAGTCCTTGGCGGCGCGCGCCACCCGGCGCGCCTCGATCAGAACCTCGACCCGAGAGACGTCCACGCCCGAAGCGCGAATGCTCCCCTGATCGCGCTCCGATCGGGTCTGCAAGAGAAGGCCCAGGAGGTTGGCGCCGGCCTTGAGGCCCGCCGCATCGTCGAGGCGGTGGAGTTCGGCCAGGGCGGAGGGGGTGTTGAGATCGTCCGTCAGCGGCTCGAGCAGTCCGGCCGGAAGCAGGGGCGCAGGGGCGGTCTCGCCGACGATCCCGTACCAGCGGTCGAGGGTTCGGCTCGCTTCCTCCAGCCCCCGGACCGTCCAGTCGATGGGCTGGCGGTAGTGGGTCTTGAGCATGGCGAGGCGGGCCACCTCGCCGGGCCAGTCCTTGAGCACATCGCGGATGGTGATGAAGTTGCCCAGCGACTTCGACATCTTCTCCCCCTCGACCTGAAGGAAGCCGTTGTGGAGCCAGACATTGGCCATCACGTCGGTGCCGAAGCAGCAGCGCGACTGGGCGACCTCGTTCTCGTGATGGGGAAAGATGAGGTCGATGCCGCCGGCATGGATGTCGAAGGTCTTGCCGAGGTGCTTCCACGACATGGCGGAGCACTCGATGTGCCAGCCGGGACGGCCAGGCTCGGGGAGGCCGCAGGGCGACGGCCATGACGGCTCGCCGGGCTTCGAGGGCTTCCACAGGACGAAGTCCAGAGGCGAGCGCTTGTAGGGGGCGACCTCCACGCGGGCGCCCGCTTCCATCTCGTCGAGGGGACGCTTCGACAGGCTGCCGTAATCGGGCATGGCCGGGACGTCGAACAGCACGTGCCCCGCCGCCACGTAGGCATGCCCGGCGGCCACCAGCCCCTCGATGATGGCGATCATCTCGGCGATATGATCGGTGGCGCGCGGCTCGACGAAGCGCGGCCGTTCACCGGCCACGTTCACGTCCTCGGGCATCAGCACGCCGAGGGCGCGAATGTCGTCGTGGAAGGCGGCGAGCGTCCCGTCAGTGAGGTCGCGGATGGTGATGCCCCGCTCCGCGGCGCGGGCATTGATCTTGTCGTCCACGTCGGTGACGTTGCGGGCGTAGGTGACATGCTCTGGGCCGTAGAGATGGCGCAGGAGCCGGAACAGCAGGTCGAAGACGATGATCGGACGGGCGTTGCCGATATGGGCGGCGTCGTAGACCGTCGGACCGCAGGCATACATACGCACGTGCGACGGATCGATCGGCACGAACGCAGCCTTGCGCCGGGTCAGCGTGTTGTAGAGCCGCAACATCGGGGCCATGAAACCGTCCCTCGTCCCTCGGGCTGATGGCGAACGTCGCGCACCGCGGCACGCCCCTTAGCGTATTGGTTTGTCGCCGCTTCCCGGCGTCGGTACCCCGCGCGGGCCAACGCATGCAATGGCCGGGTTCCACGCTGCGGCGCAGGCGTGTTGCGCGAAGGCGACGGCTCGGCCGGCCGTCCTGCGCTACCTCGAAACGATGAGCAATTCGAGACCGTCACCACTCCTTCGCCCGTCGAAAGCGATCCGGATCGGAAAGGTTTTGTTTACCCGGAGACTCGAAGTTCCATCGCAATCGAATCCCGCCATCGAGGTTCTGCCCATGCGCCGCCCGGCCGCCGAAATCGGCGCTCTCCTCGCCCTCGCCCTGATCTCCTCCACGGCTCTGGCGGGAGGCGATGGCGAAACGCCCGCTCGCTCCACGCCGCAGGTTGAGAAAACCTTCCTGATTCCGGCCGGCGAAGGCTACGGCGTCGGCGATTGCCTGAGCGACGCCGATAGCGGCTGCGGCCAAGTGGTCGCCAACGCCTGGTGCGAAGCGCAGGGGTTCGCCTCCGCCGGCTCCTTCGGCATCGCCGCCCAGGATGAGTACACCGGCGCGGTTCCGGCGGCCCCCGTGATCAAGCAGGCCGAACGCCCGATCCGCATCACCTGCCAGGATTGAGCGTCAGGACCGAGTCCGCACCGGAAAGCGGTCACCGGACCATCGGTCCGGGACCGGGATGCGTATCCGACGCGCCTACTTCTTCAAGGCGTCGGTGCATTTCGGCGGCAGCTCCGTTCCCCATGGCATCAGGGGAACGGTCGAGGTCGAGTTCTTGGGCGAGCCCTGCACGACCTTGTCCGAATAGACCATATAAATCAAAGTGTTGCGCCTCGCGTCGCAACCGCGCACGATCTGCATCGATTTGAAGATCAGCGAGCGGCGCTCACTGAACACCACCTCACCCTGGCTGAACTTGTCCTTGAACTGGACGGGACCAATCTGGCGGCAGGCCAGGGAAATGTCCGACACATCCTCGGCCAGTCCGAGAGTACCCTTGATGCCGCCCTTCTCGGGCTGGGTATACCAGCACGCCACCCCGGACACGGCGGGATCGTCGATCCCGTAGACGACGAGCTTGTCGTTGGGCGTCAGGGGACGCCAAACCGTCGACTTGTCGAAGATCCGGTCGGCGTCCTCCGCCTTGGCCGGCACGCCCCCCGCGAACGATCCCGCGAGGAGTGCTGCCAACGTCACGCCTGTGAGACCCCGAAGCCACATCATTCTGCATTCCCCCTGGAACTCGACCGGGGTGCATGTGGGAAGGCTGTCGCCCCCGCGCGAGGGCAGGTACAAAACTTCGCTACGCCGCGAGACCGAATCCCGGCCGGGGCCGAAATCCTTCTCCCGTTCCTGTCAGGTCATGCCGCTGATCCTTCCCCAGATCCGCACGCTCGTCCGGGCGTTCCTCGTTCCCCTCGTCGCCCTTGGGACGATAGGCATCGCGCAGGCGCAAGTCACCGACGCCTGCCTGCGCTACCGCTCGGAGCTGGCCAGCCTGAGCGACGGCGCGAGCACGGCGCGCGCCCTCCAGAACGAGATCGGCCGGCTCAATGCGTATTACCGTACCCTGAACTGCGAGGGCGGCCGGTTCCTGTTCTTCGATTCCCGCCCGCCGCAATGCGGAGCCGTCGAGCAGCGGATTCGCGCCCTCAACGCGGGTTACGGCGCGGAGAACGGCGAGGTCACGGCTGCACGCCGCCGGCAGCTCACCGCCGCCGTGGCGTCCGCCTGCACCGATGTGGCGAGCAAGGTGGCGCTGCGCGCGCTCGACGGGGTACCGTCGGAGCAGCGGGCCCGAGGGGGCGCTCAAGTGATCTGCGTCCGCACCTGCGACGGCGCCTATTTTCCCATGTCAAACCTGCCCGACGGGCGCGAGGGCGCCGACGAACTGTGCCAGGCCCTGTGTCCCGGCACGGAAGCCGCCGCCTACTCGATGCCGCATGGCGACGACGCCCTCAAGCATGCCGCGACGCTGAAAGGGTCGAAGGCCTACGTCTCCCTTGCCAACGCGTTCAAGTTCCGCACGACCTTCACCCCGAACTGCTCGTGCAAGCGCGAAGGCCAGAGCTGGGCGCAGTCCCTGGTTAAGGCGGAGAGCATGCTCGTGCGCCACAAGGGCGATATCTTCGTCACCCCGATGCAGGCCGAGGCCATGTCGCGTCCGAAGGTGCGGCTGACCCTGGTCGGCCGGGCGGACAAGACAGCGGCGGAACTCGCCGCCGATACCGCGACCCGGACGGGACTCGTAACCAACGAGACCGGCGGCGCGGCCGAGACTTCAGTCCCGCCCGCCCCCACGGGCGAGGAGCGTCAACCGGTTCGGGTCATCGCGCCGAATCTGTTCTCGGTGCAGGTCCAGCCGCGCACGACGCCCCCTTGAGCACCGCGCTTCGCCTTTCACAGACGCCGGATTGGTCCAAGACGGGAACCATCCGCCCGTAATCCTGTTCCGAAGGCCTCATCAACAATCGTGAGTGCCTTCCATGCGGCCCCTCCGCCTGCTCCTCCTCACCGGCACGATGCTGCCGGGACTGATGCTGTCCGATCCCTCATGGGCGGGCCGGGATGCGGCGGCGGGCAAGGTCATTCTGTTGGCGCAAGGCGGTCCGGGCGGCGAGGGACCGCGCGGCGGCCCCGGTGGTGAAGGGCCTCGCGGCGAGGGCCCTCGCGGTGGACCACCACCCGCCCGTGAGCGGCCCGAGGCGAGGCCCGACCGACCCGAGCCGAGACAGGAGCGGCCGGCCGCCCCGCGCCAGGAAAGGCCGGAACCAAGGGAGGAACGACCGGGGCCGAGGCAAGATCGCGAGCGGCCGTCTTCTCGCGAGCAGCGCCCCGAGACCCGGGAGGATCGTGACCCGGCGGAGCGTCCCGCTTCGCGTCAGGAACGTCCAGACCGTCAAGAGCGTCCGGATCGGCAGGAGCGCCCAGACCGGCAGGAGCGCCCAGACCGGCAGGAGCGTCCGGATCGGCGTCAGGACCCGCAGCGGGAGCCGGCCGAGCGGCCGGCCCAGCCCGCGGCGCGGGACCGCGCGGCCGAGCCCCCTCAGGGGCGGCCGGGCGAGCCGGGTCGTCGTACGCCCGACTCTGATCGCCAGGCCCCGCCGGAATCGGGCCGACGCGGTTCGGATGCGGCCCCGGCCGAACGGCAGTCCCCCCCTAGTCCAGCTCGAACGGCCCCGCCCGCACCGGCTGCAGCGCAACCACCCACGGCGGCTCCGCCCCCGGCGGCCCCGCCTGCGGCGGGAGAACCGCGTGCGCCCAACCCGAGCCGGCCCGCTGCGCCCGCCCAGTCGGTCGACCCTCAAGCCCCCGCGTCGACCGGGCCTGCAACGCCGCCGCCTCAAGGCGCGCCTCCGCCCGCCCCCAACGCCCGCCCCGGCGTACCCGGTCGACCGTTCGTTCCGCCGGGCGCTCCCGGCGTGAACAATCGCGACGAACCGCAGGACGGACGTGGCGACCGGCGCGGGCCACAGAACGCGGTCGACCCACGCGGGGATCGCGACACAGGCCCGCGCGACGGCAGACGACGCGACGGCGATGTCCAGGTCGACGACCGGCGCGAGGATCGCGAACGACGTGACACGTTCGAGCGCGGTGGTCCACGCGAGGGCTTCAACGCACCGGGGCGGCCGGGCTACATTCCTGGCGGCTTCCGTGACGACGACGAGCCACGCGACTTCGACCGTGTCCGCCGCGACCGACGCGAATTCCAGGAGGATGGCCGGACCTATATCCGTGAGCCCGGCCGCATCATCGTGCGCGACCGCGATACCTACTTCATCCGCCACGATGAGAACGAGCGGTTCCGCGACCTCGGACGCGGCGGCTATCGCAGCGAGCGCCGGGGCGGCGACACGATTACCTACCTGGATCGGCCGGGCGGCGAACAGATCGTCACCATCGTCGACGATGACGGTCGCCTGGTGCGGCGCTCGCGGCGTTTCCGCGATGGCCGCGAGGTCGTGATCATCGACAACAGCTTCGGCGGCCCGCGCCGACCGATCTACGACGACGTGGTCGACCTGCCGCCGCCCGACATCCGCATCCCGCGGGATCGCTACGTCGTGGATTACGAGGGCGCCGACGAGCGGGCCGTCTACGAAGCCCTCTCGGCGCCACCGGTGGTGGCGGTCGATCGGCGCTACACCCTCGATCAGGTTCGCTACAGCCCGCAGCTGCGCGCGCGGATGCGCAGCGTCGACATCAACACTATCACGTTCGAGACGGGCTCATTCACAGTGACGCCGGATCAGGCGGCGCGCCTCGCCACCATCGCCGCCGCCATGAACCAGGCGATCCGGGCCAACCCACAGGAGGTCTTCCTCGTGGAAGGCTACACCGACGCGGTCGGCTCGGATGTCGACAACCTCTCCCTCTCGGATCGCCGGGCCCAGTCCGTGGCCACGGTCCTCACCCAGTCCTTTCAGGTTCCCCCCGAGAACCTGACGACGCAGGGCTACGGCGAGCAGTACCTGAAGGTGAACACGCAAGGCCCCTCGCGCGAGAACCGGCGGGTCACGGTGCGCCGCATCACCCCCCTGATCCAGCAGCAGGGACAGCCCACCCAGCCGCCGCGATAACATCGGTCGGGCGGCTCGCACCGGGCCGCCCGCGTTTCATTCCATTGAGGATTGGCCGGTACGCTGGCCCTCCTGCGCCTCACCGCTTCGCTTTCTCCTCCACCTGCGCGATCCCCGAGGCATGATCGCCTGAGAACATGCCTCCGCGCGGAGCGGACGGCGTCACCCCTGAAGGAACCCGGCATGGACACGGCATCGCCCCGGTTGATCGAAGCCGGGACGCCGGCCTTCCGACGTACCACACTGGCCCTCGCCGCAGCGGGCTTCTCGACCTTCGCGGTACTCTACGGCGTGCAACCCCTGCTTCCGGTGTTCGCCGACGAGTTCCACGTCTCCCCGGCCGAGAGCAGCCTCGCCCTCTCGCTTCCCTGCGCGATGCTGGCCCTTGCGCTTTTGGTAGTGAGCCCGCTCTCAGAAGTCTGGGGGCGCAAACCAGTCATGGTCGCCTCGCTGTTCGCCTCGGCGGCGCTCACCATCGTGGCGGTCCTCGTGCCGAGCTGGCACGGCTTTCTGGTGCTTCGCGCCCTCACGGGGTTCGCCGCGAGCGGCCTGCCGGCCGTGGCCATGGCCTATCTCAGCGAGGAGATGCACGGGCGCGCCATCGGCCTGTCCATGGGCCTTCTCATCGGCGGCAACGCGCTCGGCGGCATGATTGGACGACTGGTCGCCGGCATCATCGCCGATCATGCCTCCTGGCGTTGGGGCCTCGGCACGATCGGGGTCCTGGCCCTGCTCGCGGCGGTCGCGTTCCTCCTGAGCTTGCCGGACTCGCAACGCTTCACCGCCAACCGCATGCGCTGGCGCGAGGTGCCCGGCACCTTCGGTCAGCACTTTCGCGATCCCGGCCTACCCTGGCTGTTCGCCGAGGCGTTCCTGCTCATGGGCGGGTTCGTCAGCGTCTACAACTACATCGGCTTTCGCCTGCTCGACCCGCCGTTCGACTTGAGCCAGACCGCCATCGGGGCGATCTTCGTGGTCTACCTGTTCGGGACCTTCTCCTCAGCCCTCACGGGCGAGATCGCCAGCCGCCTCGGGCGCCGGCGGGTGCTCTGGCTCGCGATCCTGCTCGGGCTCGCCGGCATCGCCATGACGCTGTCCGACCGCCTCTGGCTCATCATCCTCGGCATCGTCGTGGTGACGGTGAGCTTCTTCGGCGCCCACTCCGTGGCCAGCAGCTGGATCGGTCGACGGGCCCTGCGCGACCGCGCCCAGGCCTCGTCGGTGTATCTGTGCCTCTACTATCTCGGCTCTTCGATACTCGGCACGGCCGGGGGATGGTTCTTCGCCCATTCGGGCTGGGCCGGCGTGGTCGTGTTCTTCGCCAGCCTGTACGGTTTGGCACTCCTGATCGCGATTCGCCTGTCGCGCCTGCCGCCCCTGGTGCCAACGACCCCTTGATGGCCGGGCTCGCATACGACGAGCCCGGATCCGTCAGATGTGAATAGCGCGCTTGGCGACGGCCAAGGCGGCTTCCTTGACCGCCTCCGTCAGGGTCGGGTGGGCGTGGCAGGTGCGGGCCACGTCCTCGGCGGAGGCCCCGAACTCCATCGCCACGGCCACCTCGGCGATGAGGTTGCCCGCATCCGCACCGACGATATGCACGCCGAGCACCCGGTCGGTGGTCGCATCCGCCAGGATCTTCACGAAGCCGTCCGTCGTATGGTTGACCTTGGCGCGCCCATTGGCAGTGAAGGGGAACTTGCCGCTGTTGTAGGCGACGCCGTCCTTCTTCAGCTCCTCCTCGGTCTTTCCGACAGAGGCGACCTCCGGGTAGGTGTAGACCACGTTCGGGATCACGCCGTAATTCACGTGGCCCGACTGCCCGGCCAGGAGTTCGGCCACGGCGACGCCTTCGTCCTCGGCCTTGTGGGCCAGCATCGGCCCGGCGATGACGTCGCCGATGGCGTAGATGCCGGTGACGTTGGTGGCGTAGTGATTGTCCGTCTGGATGCGGCCCTTGTTGTCGAGGCCGACCCCCACCGTCTCAAGGCCGAGGCCCTCGGTGTAGGGCACGCGGCCGATGGCGACCAGGACCACGTCGGCCTGCAGCTTTTCGGCCTCGCCTCCTGCGGAGGGCTCCACCGTGACGGTGGCGGCGCCATCCGCCACTTCGACGCCGGTGACCTTGGACGACAGTTTGAACTGCACTCCCTGCTTGCCGAGGATGCGCTGAAACTGCTTGCCGACCTCGCCGTCCATGCCGGGCAGGATCCGATCGAGATATTCGACGACGGTGACCTGCGCGCCGAGGCGGCGCCAGACCGAGCCGAGTTCGAGGCCGATGACCCCGGCCCCGATGATGAGGAGCGTCTTCGGCACGGCCTGCAATTCGAGGGCGCCCGTGGAGGAGACCACGACCTTTTCGTCGATCGTGACGCCGGGGAGCTTGGTGACGTCCGACCCCGTGGCGATGACGACGTTCTTCGTCTCGAGGAGCTGGTTGCCGCCATCCTCAGACAGTACCTCGACCCGCCCGGCACCCGCGAGGCGCGCAGTACCCCGGTAGGCGTCGATGCCGTTCTTCTTGAGCAGGAACTCAACGCCCTTGGTGTTGCCGTCGACGCCGTCCTGCTTGAACGTCATCATCTTCTTCAGGTCGAGTTCGGGCGCGTTCACGATCACGCCCATGTCAGCGAAATGCTTGCCGGCCTCCTCGAACGCCTCGGACGCATGAAGCAGCGCCTTCGAGGGGATGCAGCCGACATTGAGGCAGGTGCCGCCATGGGTCGCCCGCTTCTCCACCACGGCGGTCTTGAGGCCGAGCTGGGCGGCCCGGATGGCGCAGACATAGCCGCCGGGGCCGGTGCCGATGACGACGAGATCGTAGGACATATCTGTGGGACTCGCTGAATTAGGCGGCGGGTCATGCCCCACCATCGGAGACGAAGCGCGCGGAAGCGTCCGGCCGCAGTCGATGCGGCCGGCGGACGGCAGCTACCGGGCCTAGAGGTCGAGCACGAGGCGTGCCGGGTCCTCCAGGGCTTCCTTGACCCGCACGAGGAAGGTCACGGCTTCCTTCCCGTCGACGATGCGGTGATCGTAGGACAGGGCTAGGTACATCATCGGCCGCGCCTCGATCTTGCCGTTGCGGACCACCGGGCGCTCCTCGATGCGGTGCATGCCGAGGATGCCGGATTGCGGTGCGTTGAGGATCGGGGTCGACATCAGCGAACCGTAGATGCCGCCATTGGTGATGGTGAAGGTGCCGCCCTGCATCTCCTCGATGGAGAGCTTGCCATCCCGAGCCTTCTTGCCGAAGCCGGCGATCTTCTTCTCGATGCCGGCGATCGAGAGGTCGTCGGCGTCGCGCACCACAGGCACCACGAGCCCCTTATCGGTCCCGACCGCGATGCCGATGTGGTAGTAGTTCTTGTAGACGAGATCCTGGCCGTCGATCTCGGCATTGACCGCCGGCACGTCCTTGAGGGCGCCGATCACCGCCTTGGTGAAGAAGCCCATGAAGCCGAGCTTGGTCCCGTGCTTCTTCTCGAAGATGTCCTTGTACTGGCTGCGCATCGCCATGACGGCGGACATGTCGACGTCGTTGAACGTCGTCAGCATCGCGGCGGTGTCCTGCGCGTCCTTGAGACGGCGGGCGATGGTCTGGCGCAGCTTCGTCATGCGCACGCGCTCCTCGCGCGCCGCGTCGTCGGGCTTCGACGGCGCGCGCGGCGCGGTGGGCTTGGCCTCCCGCGCGGGCGCCGGAGCCGGGGCAGCCGGTCCCTTGGCCTTGGCCTCGAGCATGTCCCCCTTGGTGACACGGCCGTCCTTGCCCGAGCCGTTCAGGCCCGCCGGATCGATCCCCGTTTCGCGGGCCATCTTGGCGACGGCAGGTCCGTTGTCGCCGGCATCGCGGGGGGCGACGGCAGCGCCTTCGCCATGATTGCCGTAGGCCGCCGACGACGCCTCCTCGGACCCCGTGCTCTTGCTTTCGGCCGGGACCTCCGAGGTGGTCTCGGCCGGCTTCGGGGCGGTCGTCTTCGGGGCCGCCGCCTTGGCGCCCCCGCTCGCCTCGACGATGGAGCCCAGCAGCGCGCCCGGCTCCACGGTCTCTCCGTCCTTGACCAGGATCTCGCCGAGCTCGCCCGCGGCCGGCGCGTTCACCTCGAGGGTGACCTTGTCGGTCTCGAGTTCCACCAGGGGCTCGTCGGCCGCCACCGTGTCGCCCGGCTTCTTGAACCACCGGCCGATGGTGGCCTCGCTCACGGATTCGCCGAGCGTCGGGACGAGGATGTCGGTTGCCATGGTGAGATGTCCGTCCGGGTGGTTTCGCGGCGCCGGTTCGAGCGCCCTCAGAGCGGGAAGGTCAGAAGGCGCGGAGGTCAGACCGCCAGCGCCTCGTTGAGGAAGGCCTGGAGCTGGGCCTGATGCTTGGAGAGCAGACCGACCGCCGTGGAGGCCGAGGCCGGCCGGCCGACGTAGCGGGCCCGTTTGACCGAGGACTGGGCCTGGCCGAGCACCCATTCGAGATAGGGCTCGACGAAGGCCCAGGGACCCATGTTCTTGGGCTCCTCCTGGCACCACACCACCTCGGCGTTGCGGAAGCGCGTCATCTCGCCGGCCAGAGCCTTGAGGGGGAACGGATAGAGCTGCTCGACGCGCAGGAGGTACACGTCGTTGATCCCGCGCTTCTCGCGCTCGTCGTAGAGATCATAATAGACCTTGCCGGAGCACAGCACGACGCGACGGACCTTGTCGTCCTTGACGAGCTTCGTGGCGTCGTCCTCGCGCTCGGCATCGTCCCACAGCACGCGGTGGAAGCTCGATCCCTCGGCGATCATGTCGAGGGACGACACCGCCCGCTTGTGACGCAGGAGCGATTTCGGCGTCATCAGGATCAGCGGCTTGCGGAACTCGCGGTGGAGCTGGCGGCGCAGGATGTGGAAGTAGTTCGACGGCGTGGTGCAGTTGGCCACCTGCATGTTGTCCTCGGCACACATCTGCAGGAAGCGTTCCAGGCGCGCCGAGGAATGCTCCGGCCCCTGTCCCTCGTAGCCGTGGGGCAAGAGCAGGGTGAGGCCGGACATGCGCAGCCACTTGCGCTCGCCCGAGGAGATGAACTGGTCGATGACCACCTGGGCGCCGTTGGCGAAGTCGCCGAACTGGGCCTCCCACAGCACCAGGGCGTTCGGCTCGGCCGCCGAGTAGCCGTACTCGAAGCCGAGCACCGCCTCCTCGGAGAGCATCGAGTTGATGACCTCCAGGCTCGCCTGTCCCTCGCGGATGGAGTTCAGCGAGGTGTAGCGCTGCTCGTTCTCCTGATCGATCACCACGGCGTGGCGCTGCGAGAAGGTGCCGCGCTCGACGTCCTGACCCGAGAGGCGCACCCGGTGGCCCTCCAGCAGCAGGGAGCCGAAGGCCAGGGCCTCGGCCGTCGCCCAGTCGATGCCCTGGCCGCTCTCGACCGCCTTGGCGCGGTTGTCGAAGAAGCGCTGGATCGTACGATGCAGGTGGAAGCCGGGCGGCGGTGTGGTGATACGCTGGGCGATCTCGCGTAGGGTGTCGGCGGCGACGCCGGTCTTGCCGCGACGCGGATCGTCGACATCCTCGCGCACGGCCTTGAAACCGGCCCAGCGCCCATCGAGCCAGTCGGCCTTGTTGGCCTTGTAGTTGTTGGCAACCTCGAGTTCGGCATCGAGGATCGCGCGGAACTCGGCCTTGCGCGTGTCGAGTTGCTCCTGGGACAGGACGCCCTCCGCCACGAGCTTCTTGCCGTAGGTTTCCAGCGCCGTCGGATGCTTGCGGATGCGCTGGTACATCTTCGGCTGGGTGAAGGCCGGCTCGTCGCCCTCGTTGTGCCCGAAGCGGCGGTAGCACAGCATGTCGATGACGACGGGCTTGCCGAACTTCTGCCGGTACTCGATGGCGATCTTGGCCGCGAAGGTCACGGCCTCGGGGTCGTCGCCGTTGCAGTGGAAGATCGGCGCCTCCACCATCTTGGCGACGTCCGACGGATAGGGCGAGGATCGCGAGAAACGCGGATCGGTGGTGAAGCCGATCTGGTTGTTGATGATGAAGTGGATCGAGCCGCCAGTGCGGTGGCCCTTCAGGCCCGACAGGCCAAGGCATTCGGCGACCACGCCCTGGCCCGCGAAGGCGGCGTCGCCGTGGATGAGGAGCGGCACAACGCTGTTGCGGTGAACGTGCGGGTTGGCGCGTTGGTCCTGCTTAGCGCGCACCTTGCCCAGCACCACCGGATCGACGATCTCGAGGTGCGACGGGTTCGCGGTAAGCGACAGGTGGACGTTGTTGCCATCGAAGGCGCGGTCGGACGACGCGCCGAGATGGTACTTCACATCGCCCGAGCCCTCGACTTCGGCCGGGTTGGCCGAGCCGCCCTTGAACTCGTTGAAGATTGCCCGGAAGGGCTTGGCCATGACGTTGGAGAGCACGTTGAGGCGGCCGCGATGGGCCATGCCCAGCACGATCTCCTGGGCGCCGAGCGCCCCGCCGCGCTTGATGATCTGCTCCAGCGCCGGGATCATCGACTCGGAGCCGTCGAGGCCGAAGCGCTTGGTGCCGGTATACTTGAGGTCGAGGAACTTCTCGAAGCCTTCCGCCTCGATGAGCTTGTTGAGGATCGCGCGCTTGCCCTCGGGGGTGAACTGGATCTCCTTGCCCTTGCCCTCGATGCGCTCCTGGATCCACGCCTTCTCCTCGGGATTGGAGATGTGCATGAATTCGACGCCGAGCGTCTGGCAGTAGGTGCGCTCCAGGATCTCGACAATCTCGCGGATGGTCGAGAATTCGAGGCCCAGCACGTTGTCGAGGAAGATCGGGCGGTCCCAGTCCTTCTCCTCAAAGCCGTAATGCTGCGGGTGCAGTTCCTCGTGGTCGCCACGCGGGGCGAGGCCGAGGGGATCGAGCTTGGCATGCAAGTGGCCGCGCATGCGGTAGGCGCGGATCAGCATGATCGCGCGCACGGAATCCTTGGTCGCCTGCTCGACCGAGATGCCGGGAGCGGAGGCGACGACGACGCCCTTGGCCGGGGCCGCGGCGGTGTCCGACTTGGCGCGGATCTTATCGCCCATAGCCTTTTCGACGGTGGCCCAGTTGCCGTCCAGCGCCGAAACGATCTCGCCGTTGGCGTGGATCGGCCAGTTCGGGCGCTGCCAGGACGCGCCGGCAGCGTTCTTCTCGGCCGCGCCCTTGTCCTCGTTCAGGGAGCGGAAGAAGTCCTGCCACTCGGGGTCGACCGAATTCGGGTCCCGGGCATGGGCCGCCTGCAGTTCTTCGATGTAGGCGGCGTTGCCGCCGTAGAGGAACGAGGTTTCGAGCGCGTCCTGGCGTGCCATCGTCCGGATCATCCTACCGCTTGGCTCAAGGCTGCCCCGTGCGGGGCGGTCGTCATCCGATCCGGCGCCGGGCGCCGGAAAACGGATTCGGAGTGTCGAACGCGGGGAGCCCGCGTTCGAGGGGGTTCATAGGGGCGCCCGGGGCCGTCTGCTGCGCAACGCAGCCCCGGGCATCCAGCCCGTCAGCCCTTCAGGACTTCGACGAGGGTGCTGCCGAGGCGCGCCGGCGAGGGCGAGACCCGGATGCCGGCCGCTTCCATGGCGGCGATCTTGTCCTCGGCGCCGCCCTTGCCGCCCGAGATGATGGCGCCGGCATGGCCCATGCGGCGGCCCGGAGGCGCCGTGCGACCGGCGATGAAGCCGACCATGGGCTTCTTGCGGCCGCGCTTGGCCTCGTCGGCGATGAACTGCGCTGCCTCTTCCTCGGCGGAGCCGCCGATCTCGCCGATCATCACGATGGATTCGGTCTTGTCGTCGGCGAGGAACAGCTCGAGCATGGAGATGAACTCCGTACCTTTCACCGGATCGCCGCCGATGCCCACCGCCGTGGTCTGGCCCAGGCCCGCATTGGTTGTCTGGAACACGGCCTCGTAGGTGAGCGTACCGGAGCGCGAGACGATGCCGACGGAACCCGGCTTGAAGATGTTGGCCGGCATGATGCCGATCTTGCATTCGCCGGCCGTGACGACGCCGGGGCAGTTCGGCCCGATGAGGCGGGACTTCGAGCCTTCGAGGGAGCGCTTGACCCGCACCATGTCGAGCACGGGAATGCCTTCCGTGATGCAGACGATGAGGGGGATCTCCGCCGCGATCGCCTCGCAGATGGCGTCGGCCGCGCCCGGCGGCGGCACGTAGACCACGGAGGCGTCAGCGCCCGTGGCATGCCGAGCCTCCGCCACCGTGTCGAAGACCGGCAGGCCGAGGTGCTTCGAGCCACCTTTGCCCGGCGAGGTGCCGCCGACCATCTTGGTTCCGTAGGCGATAGCCTGCTCGGAGTGGAAGGTCCCGTTCTTGCCGGTGAAGCCCTGGCAGATAACCTTGGTGTTCGCGTCGATCAGGATGGACATCGGTTCTCTCAGCCCTTCTTCACGGCGGCGACGATTTTTTGTGCGGCGTCGTCGAGATCGTCCGCCGGGATCACGTTCAGGCCGGAATTCCGGATGATCTCCTTGCCCTTCTCGACGTTGGTGCCTTCCAGGCGCACCACGAGCGGCACTTCGAGGCCCACCGCCTTCACCGCCGCGATCACGCCGTTGGCGATCACGTCGCACTTCATGATCCCGCCGAAGATGTTGACGAGGATGCCCTTCACCTGCGGGTCGGCGGTAATGATCTTGAAGGCCGCCGTGACCTTCTCCTCACTCGCGCCGCCGCCGACATCGAGGAAGTTCGCCGGCTCCTCGCCGTAGAGCTTGATGATGTCGAGGGTCGCCATGGCGAGGCCGGCGCCGTTGACCATGCAGCCGATGGTGCCGTCCAGGGCGATGTAGGCGAGGTCGTACTTGGAGGCCTCGATCTCCTTGGCGTCCTCTTCCGTCTCGTCGCGCAGGGCCACGATGTCGGGGTGGCGGTAGAGGGCGTTCGAATCGAACGAAATCTTGGCGTCGAGGCACTTCAGGTGGCCGTCGCCGGTGAGCACGAGGGGGTTGATCTCCAGCATGCTCATGTCCTTGGCGGTGAACGCCGCGTAGAGCTTGGTGGTGAGGTCCCCGGCTTCCTTGGCCTGCGGGCCGGTTAGGCCCAGCGCCTTGGCGACGGCGCGGCCGTGATGGGGCATGATGCCGGTGGCCGGATCGACCGAGAAGGTGACGATCTTCTCCGGGGTGTCGTGGGCCACCGTCTCGATGTCCATGCCGCCTTCCGTGGAGACGACGAAGGCGACCTGTCCGGTCTCGCGGTCCACCAGCATGGAGAGGTAGAACTCGGCCTCGATCTGGGCGCCTTCCTCGATGTAGAGGCGGTTCACCTGCTTGCCGGCTTCACCCGTCTGGATCGTCACAAGGGTCTGGCCGAGCATCTCGCCGGCGAATTGCTTCACCTCGTCGAGGGACTTGGTGACGCGCACGCCGCCCTTGGCGCCCGCCGGCGCCCCCTTGAAGGTGCCCTTGCCGCGTCCGCCGGCATGAATCTGCGACTTCACCACCCAGACCGGGCCGCCGAGTTCGCGCGCCGCGGCCTCGGCCTCCTCGGCCTTGAAGATGGCCACGCCGCGCGAGACGGGCAGACCGAACTCCTTGAGAACCGCCTTGGCCTGATATTCGTGGATGTTCATGCCAAACTCCTCCCTCGTCCCGGCCGGGCCGGGCCTCCCGTTTCCTTGGCGCTCCGCTTCAACCGGCCGCCTGGGCGGCCGGCGGCAGAGTTCTGCTTTTAGGCGAGTGCCGGATTGATGGCCTTGCAGGCCTCGATGAGGCCCTTCACCGCCCCCACCGACTTCTCGAACATTGCCTTCTCGTCGTCGCTGAACGTAACCTCGAGGATGCGCTCGACGCCGTTCGCTCCGATGACGATGGGCACGCCGACATACATGCCGTCGACACCGTACTGGCCGTCGAGGTAGGCGGCGCAGGGCAGAACGCGGCGCTTGTCGCGCAGGTAGCTCTCGGCCATGGCGATGGCGGAGGCGGCGGGCGCGTAGAAGGCCGAGCCGGTCTTGAGCAGGTTGACGATCTCGCCGCCGCCCTTGCGGGTGCGCTCGACCATGGCGTCGAGCTTCTCCTGGGTGGTCCAGCCGAGCTTGACCAGATCGGTCAGGGGAACGCCGGCCACGGTGGAGTAGCGCACCAGGGGAACCATGTCGTCGCCGTGTCCGCCGAGGACGAAGGCGGTGACGTCCTCGACCGAGACCTTGAATTCGTCGGCGAGGAAGTGGCGGAAGCGGGCGGAATCAAGCACACCGGCCATGCCGACGACCTTGTTGGTGGGCAGACCGGAAAACTTCTGCAGCGCCCAGACCATGGCGTCGAGGGGGTTGGTGATGCAGATCACGAAGGCGTCGGGTGCATGCTGCTTGATACCGTTGCCGACGGCCTCCATCACCTTGAGATTGATGCCGATGAGGTCGTCGCGGCTCATGCCGGGCTTGCGCGGAACACCGGCCGTGACGATCACCACGTCGGCCCCGGCGATGCCGGCGTAATCGCTGGCGCCCGAATAGGCGGCATCGAAACCGTCCACGGGGGCAGATTCCGCAATGTCGAGGGCCTTCCCCTGGGGCACGCCGTCGACGATGTCGAACAGGACGACGTCGCCGAGCTCCTTCAACCCGGCCAGATGCGCCAGGGTGCCACCGATCTGTCCGGCGCCGATGAGGGCGATCTTGCTGCGTGCCATGGGTAAAACGAGCCTCCGGTGATCGGGGTGGATGCGCGGCGTTGCACCCGATTGGCTGGCCTTGAGTTCCGCATCGGCCGGGCCGCACCGCCACGCCTTCGTTCGGGTTGTGTGCGTCGCGGCGGTGTGTGGCGGAAAAGGCCCAGAGCTTCAACCGATGATGACCCGGCCTTGCAGGGTCCGGGCCAGACCGCCCGGCACTTGATTCTCTCGAAGAGTCCGTAAAAATGTATTTCTAGCAGCAACTTAGATCAAATTTTCGTCGCTGCAGGAGCTGAAATCACGGCGGTGACAGAGAAATCCTTCTGTCACCGAGGCTCAGAGCGTGCCGGTCCGCAGAACCCGCTGGATGGCGAGAATCACCGCGCCGAGGCGGGCCTCGATGAGATCCGCCGGCAGGTCTGAATCGTGCTGGATCGCCAGCGGATGGGTGAAGCGGTAGCTGGCGTCGAAGATATAGGCGATGGCGCGCTCCCTGTCGCGGGCCACGAAGGCCCCCGTGGCCATGCCCTCCTCGACCACCCGCTCGACGAGGCCACGCAAACGCACTCGGTGGCGACGGGCGATGGGTCGGGCGCCCACGGCCGCATCGAGATGGACGGAGAACAGGTTCGGCTCGGTGGCGAGCGTGACGCGCTGCGCGGAGGCCAAGGCTGTCAGCAGCCGCTCGATCTTGTCGTCGGCCGGGTCGGGCGCGTCGGCGATCCGGGCGAGTTCCGCCTCGACATCCCGCAGCCAGCGGCCGGCCACGGCATCGAGGAGCGCGTCCTTCGAGGGGAAGTAGCGATAGACGTTGGCGTGGGTCATGCCGGCCTCGGCCGCCACGGCCACCACCGTCACCCGTTTCGGGCCGAGCCGGCGCAGGTGCTCCGTGGCCACGGCCAGGAGGCGGGCGTCGACGGCAAGGGGCGCGGCGCGCGAGGCAGCGCGGCTGGCCGACGCACGATCGGAGGATGGCTTGCGCGGGACGTCGTCGAGGATTTCGGACTCGGACGCTTGAACAGCGGCAAGGCCATTCCCGAAGACGAAGGGCGGGCCGGGTGGCTGCATCGTTCGGGGATACCCGCCGTGGTTCGAGGGGACTTAAGGTCCTCACAAAGTCGCCAGCGTCGATCACCACGACGTGTACGTCAGGGAGGTGCCATGTCTCGCAAATGCGAGACGCCGCCAGCCCTTTAACGGGTCAGAACTTATTCTTCCAGGCCCTCAGTGCAGTAAATACGCGACCGGCGTCTGTTCCAGGGGGAAGATCGACGGATCGCGCGAGGGCCGGCTCGCCCGCCCGCAGGAAAGGATTCGTCGCCCGCTCGTCACCCAGGGTTGTGGGGACGAGGAAACGGCCCTCGGTTTTGGCCCGCTCGGCCTCGGCCATGCGCGCTGCCAACCGCGCATTGTCGGGCTCGGCCGCCAGGGCGAAACGCGCGTTCGACAGGACGTAATCGTGTCCGCTGTAGACCAGGGTGTCGTCTGGCAGCTGGCCGAAACGGGTGAGCGAACGCCACAGGACCTCAGGCTCGGCCTCCATCACCCGGCCGCAGCCGAGGGTGAACAGGGTATCGCCGGCAAAGACCAGGCGCGGAGCCGCGAACCAGTAGGTCACGTGATCGGTGCAATGCCCCGGCGTCTCCCAGACCTCGGCCGACAGCCCCCCCACCCGAACCACGTCGCCCTCGGAGACGGCAACATCCACCTCCGGGATCGTCGCGCCGGCCTTCGCCGGGGCCGTGACCCTGGCGCCCGTGCGCCGCTTGACCTCGGCGATGCCGTCGATGTGGTCCGCGTGCCGATGGGTGACGAGGATATCGGTCAGGGTCCATCCCGCCTCGTCGAGGGCTGCCAGCACGGGGCCGGCCTCGGGCACGTCGATGGCCGCGCAGGCCCCCGTGGCCGGATCGCGCAGGAGCACGCCGATGTTGTCGCTGCGGCACAGGAAGGTCCGGATCTCCGGTCGCGCGACGGTCATGAGCAGATCCTTCGGGTCTTCGTGACGTGAGGGCGCCTGGCATTCGTGCCCGCTTGCCGGGCGAAGAACCAAATCCCGCCCGGTCAGGTTCCGGCCGGGGACTAGGTGGATCGGGGGTTGCCGCGGGCGTTCCGCCTCCCCATTGATGGCGGAGCAACCCTCGTCGTCCCCCGAACCAGCAGACCGGCCCGCCGGACCCCGCCATGCGCCTCGACGTGACCGACCTGCGCGCTTTCTACGCCAGCCCCCTGGGCGGGGTGACCCACCGCATTGTCGGCCGGGCGATCCATGGCTTTCTCGGCTCGGTCTCGGGCCTGCGGGTTCTCGGGCTCGGCTACGCCACTCCCTATCTCGGCCCCGTCCACGTGATCGCGGAGCGGACGCTCGCCTTCATGCCGGCGACGCAGGGCGTCGTGAACTGGCCCGGAAGCGGACGCTCGTGCTCGGCCCTGGCCGATCCGACGATGATGCCCCTGCCGGAAGCCGCCGTGGACAGGGTGATCCTCGTCCACGCCCTCGAATCCGTCGAGAGCCCCACGGAGCTGCTGCAGGATGTCTGGCGAGTGCTGACGCCGGGGGGACGGATGATCCTCGTGGTGCCCAATCGCCGAGGCGTCTGGGCCCGGCGCGACGCCACGCCCTTCGGCCACGGCCAACCTTACAGCCGGTCCCAGCTCACCCGTCTCATGCGCACCACGCAGTTCTCGCCCGAAGGCTGGGCCGAAGCCCTGTACATGCCCCCGGTCCGGAGCCGCGTCTGGCTGCAGACGGCCGGGGCCTGGGAGCGTCTCGGCACCGGCCTGTCCCTTCCCTTCGCCGGCCTGCACGTGGTGGATGCGACCAAGCAGCTCTATCGGCCCGTCGCCGTCCAGCGGGTCCGGCGGGCGACCCGCCTCGCACCGGCCCGCGTTCTGGTGCCGGCGCCCTCCCCCGGCTGAACCATGCTGTCCGCCCTGTCCCCGGAGACCGCCCTGCAGAGCTTCGTCCTCGCCTTGTCGAGCCTGTTCTCCATCGTGAATCCCGTCGGGTCGGCGCTGATCTTCGCCCAGGTCACCGCGCACAACTCTCACGCGGAGCGCGTGGAACTGTCCAAGCGCATCGGTTTCTACGCGGCGCTGATCATGCTCTCGGCCCTGTGGGCGGGGGCGCCGATCCTGAACTTCTTCGGCGTGTCCCTGGCGGCCCTGCGCATCGCCGGTGGCCTCGTCGTGGCTGCCTCGGCCTGGACGCTGCTGACGGCGCCCGAGGCGCGCGAGGCGCGCAAGCACGCCGAAGCCCAGGGCAGCCGGCCCGACAACCTCGCCGAGATCGCGTTCTTTCCCCTCACCCTCCCCTTCACCACAGGCCCCGGCACCATCGCGGTGGCCATCGCGCTCGGCTCGAACCGTCCGGAGGCGAGTGCCGACCGCGTCGGCTTCTACGTCGGCATGTCGCTCGCGGCGCTCGCCATCGCCATCCTGGTGCGCTTCGCCTACGGCTCGGCCGACCGGGTGGTGACGCTCATCGGCCCCGTGGGCGCGCGGGTGCTCGGGCGCCTCTTCGCCTTCCTGCTCCTCTGCGTCGGCACGCAGATCACCGTGAACGGCGTCACCGACGTGCTGACGCCGCTGCTGCCTGCGCGCTGACGCCCGGCCCATCCGGCTCGGCTTCGCCTTGGCAGGCCAGCCACGAGGCTGTACCGCAGGGGGCAACTCGTTCGGGAAGGGCACGGGATGCGGCTCGTGGTGGTCGGCGCCGGTGGGCGCATGGGGCGGATGCTGATCCGCGCGGTGGCGGAGACCGAGGGCTGCATCCTGTCGGGGGCCATCGAGCGCGCGGGCGCTCCGGTACTCGGACAGGATGCCGGCGTGCTCGCCGGGCTCGCGCCCTTGGGGGTCGCCGTGACCGACGATCCCCTGCCAGTCTTCGCCGCCGCCGAAGGCGTCCTCGACTTCACGACGCCCGCCGCCACGACCTTCTTCGCCGAACTCGCCGCCCAGGCCCGCATCGTCCACGTGGTCGGCACGACGGGCATGGAAGAGGCGGACCTCGCCAAGCTCGCGGCGGCGGCCCACCACGCCCGCATCGTGCGCTCGGGCAACATGTCGCTGGGCGTCAACCTCCTCGCCGGTCTGGTCCGGAAGGTGTCCGCGGCGCTCGGGGAGGATTTCGATATCGAAATCGTCGAGATGCATCACCGCATGAAGGTCGATGCGCCGTCCGGCACCGCCCTCCTTCTCGGCGAGGCGGCGGCAGAAGGGCGCGGCGTCGCGCTTGCCGACACCCGGGTCTCGACCCGCGACGGCCATACGGGCGCCCGCCGGCCCGGCGACATCGGCTTTGCCACCCTGCGCGGCGGCACGGTGGTGGGCGACCACAGCGTCGTCTTCGCCGGGGCGGGCGAACGCCTGACGCTCAGCCATCATGCCGAGGATCGGGCGATCTTCGCCCGGGGCGCCGTGCGTGCGGCGCAATGGGCCTTCGACCGACCGCCGGGGCTCTACGGCATGGCCGACGTCCTCGGGCTCTGATAAGGGCCTGCGGTCATTGCGCGTTCAGCTGCGGACGCGCACATCCTTTGATGGCCCAGCCCATTGCTGCGCTGCATCAAAACAAGAGTCAGGAATCGATTCGCGATGGAGCGCCTGCTTGTCCTCGCTCGCCACGGCCAAAGCGAGTGGAACCTCAAGAAGCTGTTCACGGGCTGGCGCGATCCGGAACTCACGGACCTCGGAGTCGCCGAAGCCCGAACGGCCGGGCGCTGGCTCGGCGAGCAGGGCTACCGGTTCGATGTGGCCTTCACCTCGAACCTGCGCCGCGCCCAGCGCACCTGCGCCCTGATGCTCGAGGAGATGGGCCAGCCCGAGGTCGAGACGATCCGCGCCGAGGCCCTCAACGAGCGCGATTACGGCGACCTGTCGGGACTCAACAAGGACGATGCCCGCGAACGCTGGGGGGATGCCCAGGTCCATCAGTGGCGCCGCTCCTACGACATCCCGCCTCCCGGCGGCGAAAGCCTGAAGGACACCGCCGCCCGGGTGCTGCCCTACTACATCCAGACCATCCTCCCCCGCGTCATGGCGGGTGAGCGCGTCCTGGTCGCCGCCCACGGCAACTCCCTGCGCGCCTTGGTAATGGTTCTCGACGGCCTGACGACCAAGACCATCGCCAGCCTCGAGATCGCCACGGGCATCCCGCTCGTCTACCAGCTCAAGGCCGACACCACGGTCGAGAGCAAGTCGGTGCTGGAACGCGACATCGACCACGACGTCTAGCATGGCGACTGCCGTCGAACTCGCGCCGGGGCTGATCCTCCACCGCGGCTACCTCGACGGACCCGCGCGGTGGCGACTGGCGGCGGACCTCGCCGCGTGTCTCGCGGCGGCGCCGCCCTACCGCCCGCGGATGCCGCGGACGGGGCGGCCGTTCTCCGTGGCCATGACGAATTGCGGCGCCCTCGGCTGGGTCTCTGACATCACCGGGTACCGCTACCAGGCGCACCATCCCGAGACCGGCGCGCCCTGGCCGGCGATCCCACCCCTCGCCCTAGAGGCCTGGGACGCCCTCTCCGGCTATCCGGCGCCACCCGAGGCCTGCCTCGTCAATCTCTACGCCGCCGACGCGCGCATGGGCTTGCATCAGGACCGGGACGAGGCCGCCCTCGACGCGCCCGTCCTCTCCCTGTCGCTCGGCGCCTCGGCGGTGTTCCGTTACGGCGGCCTGACCCGAGGCGACCCGACGCGCTCGATCCAACTACACGCTGGCGACGCCCTGATCATGGGTGGGCCGGCGCGCCTCATCCATCACGGCATCGATCGCATCCTGACCCGCCCGCCCGACCTTCTGGGCGGGAGCGAGCCCGTGCCAGGCTTCCCAACGCCGGACGGGCGGTACAATCTCACCTTGCGCCGCGTGACGCAGCCACGGGTCGCTCCCACGGCTTGACACGGGCTGGACTGCAGTCGACCCATCGCGGGAGCTGTCCGGTCTACGGACGATTGGCTCAATCCGGCGCGAGACCGGGTCTTCACGGAGAAAACAGCCCGATGCGTCTGCGTAGCCTCGCCCGTCCCGCCACAACCCTGGCGTTGCTCCTCGGCCTGACGCAGGGAAGCTTCGCGGCCGATCCGATCTACCCGGCCAGTTCCCGCTTCGGCTTCCAGCCGCCCGCCGACATGGTGTCCTCCAAGCGCTTTTCCGGCTTCGAGCGGATCGAGGGCGGCGCCACGGTCTCGGTGGTCGAACTCCCACCCAACGCCTTCGCCGAGCTCGAGCAGAACTTCACCGACGCGAACCTGAAGCAGCAGGGGTTCGTGGTCTCCAACCGGCAGGCCATCAAGGTGGCGGGCGACGTCGATGCGGTGCTGTTCACGGGCGAACAGCCCGCCGCCGACCCGAGCGCCGGGCCGTCCATCAAGAAGTGGATGCTGCTGGTCGGCGATCCCACGGTGACGGGCATCATCATCGCCCAGACCACCCCCGAGGCCGAGACCGACGAAACCATGGTGAACATGCTCACCAGCGTCCATATCCGCCCCGAACTCACCCTGGAGCAGCAGGTCGCCGCCCTGCCCTTCCGGATCGGCGATCCGGCGGGCTTCCGGCCCGTGCGGGTGCTCGCCGGCAACTCGGTGCTGTTGACGGAAGGCCCCAAGGACCAGATGACGGGTCTCGAGCAGCCGATCCTTGTCCTGGCCCAGGCGGTTCAGCCCCCGCCCCAGGCCGAGCAGCGCGAGGCCTTCGCCCGCACGGCCCTGGCTTCGAACCAGACCATGAAGGATTTCATCGTCGAGCGGTCGCAGAGCTACCGCCAGAACGGGGTCGACTGGCACGAAATCGTGGCGCGCGCCACGGATACGCCCTCCGGCACCCCCGTGGTGGTCGCTCAGACCATCCGCTTCGCGCCCGACGGCTATCTGCGCGCCGTCGGCGTGGTGCGCGCCGATCAGCGCGAGGGTGTCCTCGCGCGCTTCCGCGAGGTGGTGGACAGCGTGCAGCCGAAATAGCCGCCGGACATGCGCGGGGGCGGCGGCTCCCATCGGAACCGCCGCCCCCGCGCAAAGCACTGCAAGGCGAGACCGACGTGGTCAGGCCGCGTCGGCCGGGTTGGCGACGGGCTTCGGTCCGCCCTTGGCGACACCGACCAGAGCCGGGCGCAGGGTCCGGTCGCCGATCACGTAGCCGGACTGCATCACCTGAACGACGGTGCCGGTCGGCACCTCGGCATCGGGCACCTCGAACATCGCTTGGTGGCGGTTCGGGTCGAAGCGCTGGCCCTTCGGGTCGATGATCTTGACGCCGTGACGCTCCAGGGTCTTGCCGAGGTCGCGCTCGGTCAGCTCGATTCCGTCGATGAGCGCCTTGAACGCACCGGCGGCGCCGGCACGCTCGGCCTCCGGCACGCTCTCCAGGGCACGCCGGATGTTGTCGGCGGCATTGAGCATGTCGCGGGCGAAGTTGGTCACGGCGTAGGTGCGGGCATCGGCCACCTCGCGCTCCGTGCGCCGGCGCAGGTTCTCCATCTCGGCAAGGGTCCGCAGGATACGGTCCTTGAGTTCGTCACGCTCGGCCGCGACGGTGGCCAGCGCCACCGCATCCCCAGCCCCCTCGGGCTTTGCTTCGGTCTGGGTGGTATCGACCTTGGGGTCGTTCTCCATCTCGTTCGCCATCATCACTTTTCGTCGGATCGGGATTGCCGGGGATCGGCGCTGATATCAGGCGCAGGCGTGACGAAATCAAGCGCGAGGGGAAATCCAGGCCGGGCCGCCCGCGTCCGACCGCTTGGATCGGGGCGCCTCAGGCCTCGCGCGGAGGGGGTGATTCGAGGAGCGCATCGAGCCCCTCGGCCCGCATGGCGGCGACATCGCTGGCGAACACCTCCATCACGGCGGCGCGGATCGCCACCTGCCGGTCGGGCTGGGTCACCCGCGTCCCCGTGAGGTCGGTGACGTAGAACACGTCCACGGCCCGCTCGCCGAAGGTCGCCACGTGGGCGGAGGTGATGTTCAGACTGAGGCGCCCGAGGGCCGAGGTCAGTTCGTAGAGCAGGCCCGGCCGGTCGAGGCCGGTGATCTCGATGACGGTCTCGCGACTCGACAGGGCGTTGTCGATGGACATGTCCGGGGGCACGAGGAAGGTCGGGGTGCGCTTGTCCGGCGGGTGCCGGTCGGCCACGAGGTCGGCGATGCGGATCTCGCCGCGCAGGGCCCGCTCGATCGCCGTGGTGATCCGCTTGGCCCGGCGCAGTTCGTCGTCGTCCCGCTCGAACGCCCGCGACAGCAGGATCGAATCGAGGGCGAAGCCGTCCGTGGTGGTGAAGATCTGCGCGTCGACGATGTTGCCGCCCAAAGCCGCGCAGGCGCCCGTGACGATGGCGAGCAGGCGCGGATGGTCGGGTGAATAGATCGTCAGTTCGGTGATGCCGCGCACGGGGTCGGTCTCGTCGGCCGTGGCGACGGTGCGCCCCTCCTCCGTGAGCGTCTTCAGGAACCCCGCATGCTTGAACTGGCGCGTCGCGTCGACCTTGAGCCAATAGGCCTGGTTGTGGCGGGCCGCGTAGGCGTCGAAAGCGTCGGAATCCCAATCGGTGAGCTGTTCGCGCAGGCCCATCTGAATCATGCGGACGCGGTCCGTGCGGGCGATCTCGGAGTGGCCACCGGAGAGCACCACCTCCGTCTCGTCGTAGAGGGTGCGCAGCAAGGTGCCCTTCCACGCCGTCCAGACACCCGGCCCCACGGCGCGGATATCGGCCACGGTCAGGATCATCAGGAGCTTCAACCGCTCGAGGGTCTGCACGACCCCGGCGAACTTCTCGATGGTCTTGGGGTCGGACAGATCGCGGCTCTGGGCCGTCATCGACATGAGCAGATGGTGTTCCACCAGCCACGCCACCGTCTCGGTCTCGGCCGGCTTAAGGCCGAAGCGCGGCCCGAGCTTCTCGGCGATGGCGGCGCCGGCGATGGAGTGGTCCTCCGGCCGGCCCTTGGCGATGTCGTGCAGGAGAACGGCCACGAACAGGGCGCGCCGGTTGGAGATCGAGTCGATGAGGCGGGTGGCGAGGGGATGGTCCTCCTCCGTCCGACCGGATTCGATGGCCGTCAGCACGCCGATCGAGCGCAACAGGTGCTCGTCCACGGTGAAGTGGTGGTACATGTTGAACTGCATCATCGCGACGATGCGGCCGAAATCCGGGATGAATCGCCCCAGCACCCCGGCCTCGTTCATGAGGCGCAGGATCGTCTCGGGCGAGTTCTTGGACGTCAGGATATCGAGGAAGAGCCGGTTGGCCTCCTCGTCCGACCGCAGGGAATGGCCGATGAGACGCAAGGAGCGGTTGGCCAGGCGCGTCGCGTCGGGATGGATCGGCAGGTTGTGGCGGTCGGCGAGCCAGAACAGGCGGATCAGGTTCACGGGATCGTTCACGAACGCATCGCCGTTGCGCAGGTTGATGCGGCCGTTGTCGTCCACGAAATCCTCCGCCTCGATGGCGGTGGCGCGGAAACGATCGCGGAACCGGCCGATCCAGCGGTCGAGGACCGGGGTGCGCTTGGCGTGGCGGGCCTCGAGGGCGGCGCAGACGATGGCGGTGAGGTCGCCGACATCCTTGGCGATGAGGAAGTAGGCCTTCATGAAGCGCTCGACGCCCGACAGGCCGCCGCGCGGCTCGTAGCCGAAACGTTCGGCTACCTTCGGCTGCAGCCCGAACGACAGGCGCTCCTCCGAGCGGCCGGTGATGAAGTGCATGTGGCAGCGCACCCGCCACAGCAGTTCCTCGCAGCGCTCGAACACCCGGTATTCCTCGGGGGTGAACAGGCCGGCGGGCACGAGTTCGCTCTGGTCGCGGACCCGGTAGGTGTATTTCGCGATCCAGAACAGGGTGTTGAGGTCGCGTAGCCCCCCCTTGCCGTCCTTGACATTGGGCTCGACGAGGTAGCGCGAGGCCCCGGCCTTGGTGACGCGGGCGTCGCGCTCGCGCAGTTTCGCCTCGACGAATTCGGGGGCCGTCCACATCACGAGTTCGGTATCGAACCGGGTGACCAGCTCCTCGTAGAGGGCCCGGGTGCCGAAGAGGTAGCGGGCCTCCAGCAGGGAGGTGCGGATGGTCATGTCGGAGCGGCCCTCACGCAGGCACTCCTCCACGGAGCGCGTGGCGTGGCCGACCTTCAGCTTCAGGTCCCACAGCACGTAGAGCATCGCCTCGACGACGCTCTCGGACCAGGCCGTCTGCTTGTAGGGGAGCAGGAACAGGAGATCGATGTCGGAGCCCGGCGCCATGGTGCCCCGGCCGTAACCGCCCGTCGCCACCACCGCGAGCTGCTCGCCCGTCGACGGGTTGTCGTTGGGATAGAGCCGCCAGACCACGGCGTCGTGGATGGCCCGGATCACGGCGTCCGTGAGGTCGCTCAGGCGCCGAGCGCAGGCGAGACCGTCGCGCTCCTCGAGGAGCCGGGCCTCGGCATCGGCGCGGCCGAGGTCCAGCACCCGCCGCAGTTCGGGGACGAGGACGGCCCGCAGGCGCGTCGCCTCCCGGGCGTCGCGGTCGAGCTTGTCCAGGACATCGGCGAGGGCGGCGGAAGCGTCGAACATGGTCAAACCCGTTAGCATGTTGGCGGATTGGCGCCAGGGGCCTCGCGTGTCGCCGCGCCGTGCCGGAACGCGGGCGCCCCCCCGAACCGGTGCCGGAACCCCGCTCCGGGCGCGCCGCGCGACGGAACCGCCTCACCCATCTGGCCGCCATCGCGCGATGGCACTAGGTTCGCCACCCAAGCACCAAAAAACACGAGGGAAACGCCCATGGACTCATCGGCCCTGCGCTCGCTCCAGGCTCCCCTGAAGGATCAGTACCGCTCCACGCCCGATTCCGCGTTGGTGACTCTCCGCGCCAGAGGCAGCCTCGACGACACAGCCATCGCCTGCAAGGTCGAGACCGGACGGGCCCTGGCGGTGGCCGGGCTGCATCCGGCCACCGGCGGCTCGGGTGCCGAACTCTGCTCGGGCGACATGCTTCTGGAGGCCCTCGTCGCCTGCGCCGGCGTCACCCTGAAGGCGGTGGCCACGGCCCTGGAGATCGAGCTGCGCGCCGGCACCGTGAGCGCGGAGGGCGACCTCGACTTCCGGGGGACGCTGGGCGTGGACAAGGAGGCGCCCGTGGGCTTCCGGGCGATCCGCCTCAGCTTCGCCCTCGACACCGACGCCCCCCAGGACAAGCTCGACCAGCTCCTGAAGCTGACGGAACGTTACTGCGTGGTGTTCCAGACCCTGAATCACAAGCCGGACCTCTCGGTTTCGACCACGCGGGGCTGACAGGCGGGGACGGGCCTGCGTTTCGGAGACGCCGGCCCTATCTCCCCTGGACATGATGATTTTCGAGTGGATCGTCGGCGTCCTGTTCGGCGCCGTCCTGTTGGCTGCCCTCGCCCGGCGGCTGGGCGCGCCCTATCCGGTGTTCCTGGCGCTCGGCGGCATCGCCCTGGCCTTCGTCCCGGCCGTGCCCAACCTCGTCCTCGACCCGGAACTGGCACTCGCCCTGTTCCTCGCCCCCGTCCTGCTGGACGCCGGCTACGCCACCTCGCTCCGGGACTTGCGGACCCATTGGCGCCCCATCGCCGGCCTGGCGCTTGGGGCCGTGGTCGCCTCCACCCTCGCGGTGGCCGTGGTGGCCAAACTCCTCGTGCCCGACATGCCGATCGCGGCGGCCGTCGTGCTCGGCGCCATCGTCGCCCCGCCCGATGCCGTGGCGGCGCTCTCGGTGCTGCGTCACGTCGATCTGCCCCATCGCCTCACCACGATCCTGCGCGGTGAGAGTCTTCTCAACGATGCGGGCTCCCTGCTGATCTACCGCCTCGGCGTCACGGCGGCCATGACGGGTACGTTCTCCCCCGCCGAGATCGGCCCGGCCTTCCTCATCGGCATCCTCGGGAGCCTCGTCGTCGGACCCGTGCTGGCCTTCGCGTACACGCGGGCCATGCGGCCGGTCGCGGATGCGCCGAGCGTCATCGTCCTACAATTCGTGGCGGCGTTCGGGATCTGGATCGGGGCCGAGCACGTGCACCTGTCGGGGGTGCTCACCGTGGTCACCTTCGCCATCACGGCGGCCCGGCTGACGGCCGGACGCACGCCCCCGCGCACCCGAATCGTGTCCTACGCCGTGTGGGACACGGCCGTGTTCGTGCTCAACGTGCTGGCTTTCGTGCTCATCGGCCTGCAGATCGGCCCGATCCTCGAACGCCTGACCCGCGACCAGCAGATCGCCTACGCCCTGGTGGGGGCGGCGGTGTTCGCCACCGTGGTGGTGGTGCGCATCGTCTGGGTGCTGTCGGCCAACCACTTTTCGCGGTTGGGCGCGCGCGGGGAAACCCGCGACGACAGCGGACCCGGCGCCGCCACGGCCGTGGCCTGGGCCGGCATGCGCGGCATCGTCACCATCGCCACGGCGCTGGCCCTGCCGGAGGGCGATCCGGGATTTCCCTACCGCGATCTCATCGTGCTGACGGCCTTCTGCGTCATCATCGGCACGCTCACGGTCCAGGGCCTGACCCTGCGCCCCCTGCTCGGACACCTCGGGCTGAAGGACGACGATCCCGTGGGCCGCGAGATCGGATACGGCCGAACGCAGGCCTACGGCGCCGCCCT
>Ga0182232_1000068_pt1 | contig 34721 bp, 34 predicted proteins | sample G6R1MG_30_FD_155484 | JGI IMG/M metagenome (GOLD analysis project Ga0182232, IMG submission 155484) | Phyllosphere microbial comminities from miscanthus, Michigan, USA - G6R3_NF_07NOV2016_LD2 MG | ecosystem: Host-associated > Plants > Phyllosphere > Phylloplane/Leaf | place: USA: Michigan... | reverse complement strand
TGGCGGAGGGAGCGGGATTCGAACCCGCGATACCGTTTCCGGTATACACACTTTCCAGGCGTGCGCTTCAACCACTCGGCCACCCCTCCAGCCCCCGGCATCGCGACCGACGGCGTCCGGGTGGTTGAACCGGAGGGCCTTTCTGGGTCGCCGCAACGCTGCGGGTGGCACGCTGTACAAGCGGAGTTCGCGGGGTGCAAGGCGCGATCGTGCGGTTCGTCGCGCGAATGTCACGATTTCGAGCGATGCGGGGCCCCTGTCACCCGGGAGGCACGCCCCGCGCGCCGGGCCCCGCGCGGGCCATCCTCAGATTCGCCGTTTTCGCGGGCGACACGCCGGGGGCTCGGCGCGCGTCCCCGGGCCTGGAGCCGCACCCCGACCGTGATCCGCTTCGACAACGTCACCAAGATCTATCGGACGGACGGGCACCGCCGGACGATCCTCGAGCGCGTGTCGTTCACGCTGAAGCCCAGCGTGAGCTACGGCATCCTCGGCATCAACGGGGCCGGCAAGTCGACGATGATGCGCCTCATCGCCGGCACCGAGGCGCCGTCGCGGGGGCGGGTGCAGCGGACCATGCGGGTGTCGTGGCCCCTCGGGTTCGGCGGCGGCTTCCACCCGCAGATGACGGGGCGGGACAACGTCATCTTCGTCGCCCGCATCTACGGCGAGGACCCGAAGAAGGTGCTCGACTTCGTCGAGGATTTCTCCGAGCTCGGCAGCTACCTCGACGTGCCGATCCGGACCTACTCCTCGGGCATGGGCTCACGCCTCGCCTTCGGGATGAGCATGGCGATCCCGTTCGACACCTACCTCATCGACGAGGTCACGGCGGTGGGCGACGCCCGCTTCCAGAAGCGCTGCGAGGACGCCTTCGCGGCCCGGCGCGTCAATTCCAACGTCATCATGGTCTCGCACGGCATGGAGACGATCCGCACCTGGTGCCAGCAGGGCATCGTGCTCATCAACGGGCGCGCGATCCTGTACGAGGACGTCAACGACGCCATCGAGGTCTATCGCCGGCTGAATGCCTGAGCGGACGGCCCGGTCGGACATGCTTTTGCCGTTCCGGTGTCGCATGGGGCGGGCACGGCGGATGGCGGCCGCCCGAACGGAACGAACGGCTGAAGGCACATGAGCGTCGAGATCCGCAATCCCACCGGCCAGCCCATCGCCACGGCCGACCGCACCACGGCCGACCGCTCGAACGCCGTCGCGGAGTCTTTGCGCCAGGTCGCCCGCGTCTCTCGCTTCGCCGACCGCAAGAAGGGCATCCGATCCTACCAGAGCCACGTCAAGTCGGATCCGGTCATCCCGATCCTGTTCGTCCTCTGCTTCGTGCTGCCGACATTGCTCGGGGGGATCTATTACGGGCTCATCGCCTCGGACCGCTACGTCACGGAGGCGCGCTTCGCCCTCCGGCCGGCGCTCGGCGCCTCGGACAAGGCTTCGTCGGATCAGGTCGGCACCACCAAGGGCGTCGTGTCCCAGATGGTGGCCCAGGATAGCCTGGTGACCCTGAACTACATCCACAGCCGCCCCCTCGTGGAGGTTCTGGAGAAGGAGCTTCCGTTGCGCGACATGTTCTCGCGGGACGGGATCGACGTGGCGTCCCGCTTCCGCCGCGACGAGCCCATCGAGCGCTTCGTCCATTACTGGAACGAGCGGGTGACGACGAAGATCGAGAGCGGGTCCGGCATCATCACCCTCACGGTCAACGCGTTCGATCCGGCCGAATCCCTGGCGCTCACCCAGGCGATCCTCAAGGAGAGCGAGCGCATGGTGAACAGCATCAGCAACCGCGCCCGCGAGGACGCCGTGGCCGAGAGCAGCCGCGAGCTGAAGCTCGCCGAGGAGCGGATGACGAAGGTCCGCCTCGCCATGGCGACCCTGCGCAACCGCGAGGGCGTGCTCGACGCCAAGAAGACCAACGACGCGAACCTGAAGGTGATCGGCGAGCTGCGCACGGCCCGCATCAACCTCGCCGTGCAGCTCAACCTCGGCCTGCGCGACCTCGGGCCGGAATCGCGCCGCATCATCGATCTCAAGTCCCAGATCAAGGATCTCGACGAGGCCATCGCCCGGATCGAGAACCAGTCGGCGAGCCAGGACCCGGAACAGCGCCGGGTTCTGGCCGACGCCCTCACCAAGTTCGAGGCCCTGGAGCAGGAGCGCGAGGAGGCCGAGAAGTACTTCGCCAAGGTGCTGTCCGCCTACGAGCGGGCGCGCATCATCGCCGCCCGGCAGGTGGAGTTCTTCAGCATGATCGTCCCGCCGGTGCAGGCGGAATCGGCCCAGCAGCCCCGCCGCCTCCTCATGATCAGCCTCATCGCCGCGGGGGCGGCCCTGCTGTTCGCCGGAGCCGTGGTCGCCCGCAAGCAGACCTCCTGAGTGTCTCTCCCGAAACGCCCGCCGCGCCGCGTCATGATCGAGAGGCGAACGGCCCGTGTCCGGGCGTTTCGTGAGGCACTCGGATCCGGGTCGCGGCGGAACCGGAACTGCGGCATAAGCGGTCCCTGCATCGTTCCGAGGACCCACTTTGACCGTCACCCAGATCACCCACCACGACCTCGACGGCTATGGGGCCTCGACCATCGTCGGGCGCTTCGTGCCCGTCTCCCGCATCGTCCACGTGCCGCGCTACAGCGATGTCGGCCCCGTGGTCGAGGGTGAGCTGAAGCGCCTCGGCCGCACCCGCAAACCCGAGACCCTGATCCTCACGGATCTCGGCCTCGAACCCGTGGCGGTCACCTTCATCCGCAACTTCGCGGCGATGAACCGGGGCCGTCCGGAAGAGGAGCGCCACCGCCTCATCGTCCTCGACCACCACGCCTCCTCCATCGACCGCCTGCGCGAGCAGAACCTCGAGCCCGTGGCCGAGGCCGACGACCCGAGCGTGTCGCGGTTCGACCTCGACGACCCTGCCATCACCGTCCTCATCGACGAGGGCCGCTGCGCCACGAAGCTCGCCTATCACCGCCGCGCCCTCTACGCGCCGGAGGTCACGGAGGGCGACGCCGATCTCCTTGCCCTCGTGGAGGCGGTGGACGCCGTCGATCTCTGGCGCAAGGACCGGCCGACCTTCGCGGGCGGTCACGCCCTCGACGAGGTGTTCTGGGACAACGTCTCGAACCTCGTCCCCATCGGCCACGAATGGCACGACCGCTTCGTCAGCGACCTTTTGGTCGCTCTCGCCGCGCGCCTGCGCGAAGGGGCCTCGCCCGCCGAACTCGAAGCCGGGGTGGGGGGCATCCGTACCGCCATCGTGAACGGCTATCTCGCCGGCGACGCGACCGACGATCCCCGCCTCACCACCCGGATGCGACTCGCCCGCGTGCTCGCCCGCTCGGACCTCTTCCAACCGCTTTCCGACGGCACCTACCTGTCGTTCGGCCTCGATTCGGGCACGTTCCAGCGCGTCTCCGACCTCATCATGGATGCGGGCAAGGCCAAGCGCGTCCTCAACGTCCAGCGCACGGGCAACATGTCGTTCCGCTCCAACGACGAGACGGCGCTCGAGGGCGCCCGCCGGTTCCGCGGCGGCGGCCACAAGGACGCCGCTGGCGGCAAGCTGCCCACCGGCTCGGCCTTTTCGCTGGCCGACGCCATCGCCCAGGTGGAGCCGATCCTCAACCCGCCCCCGCCCGACCCGTCGAGCAGCCCCTTCGCCGCCCTGAAGGGCTGGAAGGGGTAGGCGTGCCTCATAGAAGCGCCGGTTGATCGGTTCGGTTCGAGCGGGCGCGACGGACTCCCTCTCCTTCCAGGAGAGGGGACCCGCGACATACAAACCGAAAGTAGAGTGATACTTTTCGCCGTTTGATCGCCCGTTCTCACGGACGACACCACTCTCCTCCGCGCCCCGTCACGGCCGGGGCAGCATCCGGTCGCTGATGATCCGGCGCTGGATCTCGCTCGTGCCCTCGAAGATCGTGGTCAGCCGGGCGTCGCGCCAGTAGCGCTCGACCCGGCGCTCGGTGGTGTAGCCGTTGCCGCCATGAAGCTGCATCGCCTGGTTGGTCACCCGCACGGCCATCTCGGTGGCGAGCAGCTTGACCATGGCCGATTCGCTCTCGGCCGCCTCGCCGGCATCGAGCAGGTGCGCCACCTGTTGCCAGAACGCACGGGCCTGGGTGACCTCGGCCGCCATGTCGGACAGCGCGAAGCGCAGGGCCTGGAAGTCGCCGATGGGGTGGCCGAACTGCTCGCGCTCCTGAAGGTAGAGCTGGCAATCCTCCACCGCCGCCCGGGCGACGCCGACGGCGCGGGCCGCCGTGTGGACGCGGGCGATGTTGAGGCCGCGCTGCACCGAGGCGAAGCCGCCGGCATCGGCATCGGCACCCTGGTCGCCGTAGAGGCCGGTGAGACGGTCGCTCTCGGGCACGCGCACACGATCGAGGGCGAGCTCGAAGGTAAGGAAGCCGTGATAGCCGATCTTGTCGATGACCTGGCCCGTCATCCCCTCCGGGAAGGTGCCGGGCTGCTTCACCACGAGGAACGGCTCCAGGCCGGCGGAGCGCGATTCGCCGGGCTCCGGATCGCGGGTGCGGGCCAGGACCTCGACGAAATCGGCGGCCTGCGCGAAGCCGGCCCAGCGCTTGGTTCCGGTGAGCACCCAGGTGTCGCCCTCGCGCACCGCCCGCGTCTGGACCCCCGCGAGGTCCGACCCGGCGGTGGGCTCCGACAGCGCGATGCTGCCGATCCATTCGCCGCGCGCCGAGCGGGCGAGCAGCTCGGCCCGGCGCCCGTCGTCGAGCACCTGGGTCCCGAGGCCCTGGCCGCGCGCCAGGATGCTGCCCACCGACAGCCACGCCCGCGCCAGCTCCTCCGAGACGAGGCAGTATTCGAACACCCCCAGGCCGAGGCCGCCATGCTCCTTCGGGATGGTGATGCCGAACCAGCCCTTCTGCGCCATGGCGTCGATCAGGGAGCGGGGCATCTCGGCCTTCCGCCGGTCGAGTTCGTCGGCGATGGGCATCACCACATCGCGGGCGAAGGTGCGGGCCTCGGCCTGGAGGGCGGCGCGGGCGTCGGTGCGCCACGGGGTGGCGAGTTCGGGCGGGCGTGGCTCCTGCACCGCAGGGCGGGACTCTTGGCGATCCGGCGTCGGCATGGGGTCTCCCGTGATCGTTTCGCGGCGCCTTCGCGTGGCGCCTTGCCCCGCTTCTAGCATGACGGCGCTTTGGTGCCGCACTTGCCCGAGGATAGCGCCCCGGCCGATCCCGTGGCGGACGCCGGGGCGATTGACAGGCGCTGCTCCGGCGGGCTGTCTCCCGCCGTGCTGTTCACCCGCCTCTCCGACGACCTGTTCCGGCCCCTGGCCTCCCCGAGCCGCGCCTTCAACGCGGTGCTGCTGCTGCACCTGCACGCGCGGGTGTTCGGCGACACGGCCGAGCCCCTGCGCAAGACCGAATTGCTGGCCGCCATCGGCGATTTCTCTGCCGATTTCGCCCAGGGCGAGATCGCCGACGACGAGACCACACCCGTCGACCCCATCGAGCGCCGCTCGGCGGTCTACCGGCGCCTGCTCGATGCCGGCTGGCTGGTGGAACGGCGCGAGCGCTACGTACCGGTGGTGGATTTCGACCCCGAGGCCCGCATCCTCGTCGAGGAACTCGCCCGCCTCGACCGGGGCGAGACCCGCTCGTACGGCGGCGCCGTCCTGGACGTGCTGGGGAGCCTCGAGAGCGCCATCGCCAATCCGGCCGAGCGTTCGGAGGCCCTCGTCAACGCCGCCAAGGCCTCGCGGGCCTTCCTCAGCCACCTGCGCACGCTCGCCGGCTCCATGCGCAAGATCGAGGCGCGGATCCTGGCCCAGGAGGACCAGCGCGCCGCCTTCCGGCTGTATTTCGACGAGTTCGTCGCCCGCCACATCGTCAGCGACTACCGCACCCTCCACACCCGCCTCAACCCGTTCCGGTTCCGCTCCGGCATCGTGCGCGAGGCCGGCCGGGCGTTGCGCGATCCCCTGACCCTGCGGGCGCTGGCGGAAGCCGGCCTGCGCGAGGGCCGGGCGCCCGATATCGAGGCGGCCGAGCGGGCCGCGCGCGCGGATCTCGCCGAGATCCTGGCGATCTTCGAGGGCCTCGACCGCCACCTCGATGCCGTCGCCGACATCGTCGCGCGCCTGGAGCGGCGGATCGCGGCGGCCTTGCGCTACATGGATCACCGCGATTCCGACCGCATCGAGCGCACGGCCGCGGCGCTCCGCGCCGTCGCGGGCGCCGACGAAGCCATGACGGACGCGCCCGCCTCCGGCGTGTCGCTCCTGCGCCCGCCCATCGGGGCCGCCCAGCTCTACGCGCCGCGCCTGAAGCGCCCGCCCATGGATTTCGAGCCCCTGCCCGAGATCTTCCTCGACCCGGTGGTGGAGGCCTTCATCGCCGCCAAGGACGCGTTCCGGCACCGGGTCGCCGTCACCCCCGACCGGATGGCGGATTTCGTCGAGGCGCGGCTCGGGCGCACGGGAAGCCTGCGGGGCTCGCAGATCCCTGTCACCGATGTCGACGCCTTCGTGGTGTTCCAGCGCCTGCGCGAGCTCGACGTCCTGTTCGACGGAACCCTGCGCACGCGCTACCGGCTCTCACGGGTCGAGGGCCGGGTCGCCAACGGTTGGCTCGACTGTCCGGATTTTCTGATCGAACGCAGCCGCTGACGTTTTGCGGCGCAATATTCGGCAGTCTCAAGACTGTCCCCTGCATTGCCGAGACTGCACTTGGCAGCGCGGATGACAGAGTTCATCCTGAAGCCGATCCGCCCGGGAAGGAATGCGGCGGCGTTGGGAGGTTCGCCATGGTGTCCGGCAAGTGCCTGATCAAATCCGCCTGGGTCGCCGTCGAGGTCGGGCGTGAGCGCAGCGAGCGCGTCCTCGTGGTGGAGACCTACATCGCGGTCAGCCCGCTGGAGCCGAACTACGACGCGGCGCGCTACGACAGCATCGTGGCCGAGGTCCGCCGGGTGCTGGCGGCCAACCCGTCCCTCGACCGGGCCTCGATCCTGAGCATGCACCGGGACACGAAGTGCCTCTCTCTGTTCCGCGCCGAGCCGGCCGCCGCCTGAACCGGGCGACACGCCCTTAGGATGCTTGGGAAAACACATCGGCCCGTCATTCCGGGGCGCCGTCAGGCGAACCCGGAATCCAGAGCCACCAACAGGGCCAGGACTTACGGGAGCTGCGGGTCTGGATCCCGGGTTCCGCTGCGCCGGTCCGGGATGACGAAGCATCGAGGGTGTCCCCTGACCCCGCCGCGAGTGCGATCACCCTTGGCGCCGCGCGGCCCGGACGGCTAGACACGGCGCTCCGTTCGCGTTCCGGACCGCCATCATGCTCGAACCCTTCCGCGCCATCGTCGACGGCGACGAGCCGCCGCCGCCCGGCGCCCGCGCGCCCTCGGAGGAGGAGCTGACGCGCGCCCTGCAGGTGCTCTTGAAGAGCCAGTGCGTCTATTCCGGCACGCCCGGCATCGGCCGGACCTACGACCTCGCCCGGCATTACGCGCCGTTCTTTCAAGGATACTTCGCCTGCCTCGGCTATGCCTTCGAGGTGTCCCACCGCGACCAGATGGTGTTCCTGAAGGTGCCCCCGGACGGCGTGCGCCACGACGCGCAGTCCGAGCGCCTGCGCAAGGACGAGACCCTGGTGCTGCTGGCCCTGCGCCTCGCCTACGAGGAGGGGTTGCGCGACCACCGGGTGACCACCGAGGGCGTCGTGGAATGCACCACCGACGACATCGCCGAATCGATCCGCACCGCCACCCGCAGCGACCCGCCGGAGGAGACCCGCCTCCTCGAGATCCTGCGCCTGTTCTCGCGCAAGGGCGCCCTGCGGCTGGGCGAGCGTGATAAGGCGGAAAAGCTAACGCCCCTGATGGTCCTGCCCGGCGTCGGTGTGCTGTCGCCGGACGCCTGGATGGAGCATGTCCGGGCCTGGGCCTCGGCCGGGGATGACGCCGCCTGATCCGCCCCCGGCGGCTTGCATCGCCCGGCGCGGGCGTCCATTCGAAGGCCGACGTTCCATGCCCTTGACGAGAATCACCCGGCCGCAGTGTATCGCCTCACCGACATCGCCCTCTCGAACTGGTACCTGATCCGGCGCGAACAGATCCGTATTCGCGGCGCGACGGCCCTCGTCGGGCCGACGGGGGCGGGCAAGTCGACGATCTTCGACGCCGTCGGCACGGTGCTGGCGGGCAACAACGCGAGCCGGTTGGCGCTCAACGCCTCGGCCTCGGGCCGGTCCGCCCGCACGGTGCGCGATTACTGCCTCGGCTGGATCAGCGACCCGGCCGAGGGCGGGCGCCCGACCCGCGAGGCCTGCGAGACCCTCATCGTCCTCGTGTTCGAGAACGAGGTCTCGGGCCGGGTCGTTTCCGTGGGGCTAGCGCTCGCCGCCCGCGCCGAGGACAGCCGCGAGACCACCCTGTCGCGCTTCGTCTGCACCGGCCACCGCTTCGAGGTCGCCGATTACGTCCGCGAGACGCCCGACGGCAGCTTCGTCGCGCCCTGGGCCGAGATCGCCAAGGACCTGCGCATCCGCTCCGAGACCTTTGAGGAGTTCCGCGCGTCCGGCGAGCGCTTCACGGCCGAAGTGCTGGGGTTGCTGCGCGAGGGCGCGCCGGTGCCGGAGCCCCGCCACTTCCTGCGCACCTTCTCCAACGCCGTGGCGTTCAAGCCGATCTTCGATTCCTCGGCTTTCGTCCGCTCCTTCGTGCTCGAACCCGAGCCTTTGGATGTCGCCCGCATCCGGCAATCCGTGGAGAACTGGCGCCGCCTGCTGGAGACCATCGAGGAACTGGAGCGGCGGCTCGGTCATCTCGGCCGGATTCTCGCCCGCTACGAGGCCTGGGCGGAGGCGAGCCTGTCGGCGGCCCTCGACGAATTGCGGGCGGCGAGCGCGGACCTGCGCCGCCGCATCGTCGACTATACGGGCGCCCGTGCCGGCCTAACTGAGGTCGCCGAGCGCCTGCGCATCGCCCGGGAGAGCGTGGCGACGAGCCAGGGCTTCGTGCGCGACATCGACGGCGAGATCGCCGAGAAGAAGGCGCTGATGGCCGGCACCCTGGCGCAGGGGCGGCTGGCGGCCTCCGATGCCGGCCTCGCCATGCTGACCCGCGACCGGCGCGACCTCGCGCTCCGGGTCGCGGGACTCGTCGGCCTGATCCAGGACGTGGCGCGCCTCTCGGCGGTGATCGGCGAGATCCGCCGCATCGATCCCGGCGCGGCCCGCTTCGTCGAGGCCTGTGCCCGCGCCGGGCTGCGACGGGAGGCGCCGCCCGAGGAGATCCTGCGCGCCGACGGCCCCCTCGGCGCCCTGGTGGCGGGGCTGCAGGGCCTGCCCGACATCGCCGGCCCCCTCGACACGGCGGCCGAGGACATGGCCCTGCGGGCGCGGGCCGCCGAGACGGAGGCGCACGCCCTGTCGGCCCCCTTCGCCGGGGGCGGAACGTCGAAGGCGCCCCGCCTGTCGTCGGACGTGGCGGCCTTCCGCGACGAACTCGCCCGCCTCGACATCGAAGCCGTGCCGATCTGCGAACTCGCCGAGATCGTCGAGCCGAAATGGGGCATGGCCCTCGAAGGCTTGCTCGGCGGCGCCCGCGAGGCCCTGGTGGTACAGCCCGACCAGTTGAACCAGGCCTTCGCCCACCTGGAGGCCCGCAAGGCGCAGTTCTACCGCTGTCTGCTGGTCAAGACGACGGACACGGCGCGTCGCCGCGGCGGACGCTACGACGACGGCCCGCTGGCGATGATCGAGACCCGCGACCCCCACGCCGAGGCGTTCCTCGCCGCACGGCTCGGCGGCTACGACCTCGCGCCCGACGACGCCGCCCTGTCGCGCATGAGCCGCGCCGTGGCGCCGAGCGGGCGCTCCACCTCCGGCATGGCCTATTCCGTGGTGCGCCCGGTCCAGCTCATGATGACGCGGGGCAGCCGCGGCCCGACCCAGGAGGGCCGCGAGGCCATGGAGCGCGCGGTGGCCGAGGCCCGGCGCCTGCGCGGCGAGGCCGGGGTGCTGCGCGAGGCCGCCCGCATCGCCGCCGGTCTGAAAGCCCGCCTCGCCGAAGGCGCCATCGATCTTCCCGCCCTGCGGGCCGAATGCGACGGCCTCGAGGGCCGCCGTCGCAGCCTCGCCACCGAGCGGGACTCCGTCGAGAAGGCCGATACGGGCGCCTTGGAAGCCGAACTCAAGGAACTCGCCAAGGAGCGTTCGGCCTATCTCACCGAACTCGTGCAGGTGCTGGAGCCCAAACGCGACGCTTTGCTCGGCGAGGAGGCGGGCCTGAAGGCGAAGGTGGCCTCCTCCCGCGAGGCGGCCCGCGCGGCCCTGGCCGCCCGGCGCGCGGCCCATGCCCGCTGGGTCGGCGGCGACACCGTGCGCATCCGGCTGGTGCGCCCGGAAGGCTTCGACCCGAGGGCGGTGGCGAAAGCCAGGGCCGATCTCGCCGGCCTCGACGCCAAGGACCTCGCCGCCGCCGCGAGCGCGGCCCGCAGCGCCGCGCGGGAGGCGAGCGAGACCGCCCGCACCCAGGGCCGCACCGCCGAGCGCGATCTCGCCGAGTATTGCGTGCAGTGGCGCATCGACAATCCGCTCGGGCGCGGCGACGCCCCGGCTTCGTTCGGCTACGGCTGGACCCGGCGCGCCTACGACGAGGTCGCGGGCCACGAACTCCGGCGCTACCGCGACCAGGCCGTGCGGGCGGAGGGCGAGATGCGCCGCCTGATGACCGAGGATCTGCTCACCCGCCTCGCCGACAAGTTCGAGCGAGTCCGCGCCCGTCTGGATGCCCTCAACGAGCGCCTGTCGAGCCAGACCTTCACGGGCCAGACCTACGCCTTCGAGGCCGCCGTCGACCGCCGCTACGCCGCCGTCCATGCCCTGGCGACGGAGGTGGCGCGCTCGCCCGACGCCGCGCAGGCGGTCCTGCCGGGGCAGGGCGAGACGGCGGAGGGTCCGCTCTCGGCGGCCATCGAGGAGATCTCGGCCCTCATCGCCGGGGAGGAGAGCGCGGCACGGCTCGCCGATTACCGCAACTACTTCGTCTACGAGATCGGCATGCGGGACGCGGCCGGCAACCGCACCACCATGTCGAACCGGGCCCTGCGCGGGTCCGGCGGCGAGGCGCAGGCCCCGTTCTACGTCGCCATCGCGGCGTCCCTGGCCTCGGCCTACTATCCCGGCGACCGACCCGGCGACGAGAATCCGGGTCTGGGCCTCTGCCTCCTCGACGAGGCATTCTCGAAGCTCGACGTGCGCAACTCCCAGGCGTTGGTCGACCTCTATCAGGCCTGGGGCCTGCAGCTCCTCATCGCCGCCCCGGAGGACAAGCGCACGACGCTCACCGAGGTGATGGACACCATCGTCACCGTCTACAAGAGCCCGGACCTGAAGGGGGTCCGCATCGAGTCGGAGCACCCCCTGGAGGCGGCCAAACGCGCGCTCGCCGCCATCAACCCGGAACGCCAGGGCATCGAGGGCTTCCGACTGCCCGACGCGGCGGCGTGAGCCTCCAAACGAAAACGGCCCGGACCTGAGGTCCGGGCCGCGCGATTACAGCATAGAAAAATCGCGAAACGATCAGGCGCGCTCGGCCAGCCGGCTGGCGCCGTAGCAGAGGCCGCCGGCGACGATGAACAGCACCACGAAGGTCTTCACGGTGGAATAGAACAGGGCCGGCTCGATGCCCGCATCCGTGTACAGCAGCAGGCCGATGGCGGCGATGGGCAGGAGCAGCAGGGTCAGGAGCGGGGTCAGCGGATTCATGGGGTCACTCAGCCTCAAGTCGGACCCGGCGCGCCGGCCCGTGGGATCGCGATTGCACCCTTTCCCTTAGCAGACCGGGGGGCGCGGCGCCAAGACCGAGTTCACGGCCGCGTCAGGCAGGAATCCGCACGGTGGCACGCACCCCCCCGAGGGGCGAATCGTGCAGGCTGACGTCGCCGCCATGCGCGCGGGCGATGTCGCGGGCGATGGAGAGGCCGAGCCCCGATCCGCCCGCGTCCTGGCGCGCGTCGTCGAGGCGCACGAACGGCTTGAACACCTCCTCGCGCTGGTCGGCGGGAATGCCGGGCCCGTCGTCGTCGATGGAGACGAGGAAGGCGCGGGCCTCGCGGCGCCCCACCACCGCGACGGTGTCGCCGTAGCGGGCGGCGTTGGCCGCGAGGTTGAACAGGCAGCGGCGGATGGCGTCGGGCCGCAGGGTCACGCTGGCCTCGCCGTCGATCTCGATGGCCTCCACATGGGCGCCGAGGCGCTCCACGTCCGTGCGCAGGTCCTCCAGCAGGGCGCGCATGTCGGTGGGCACCGCCGCCTCGCCGGAATCGCCCCGGGCGAAGGCGAGGTAGGCCTCCAGCATCCGGCTCATCTCGTCGACATCGCGCTGCAGGTCCTCGACATCCGCCGTCTGATCGATGAGGGCCAGGGTCAGCTTGAACCGGGTGATGATGGTGCGCAGGTCGTGGCTCACGCCGTTGAGCATGGTGGTGCGCTGTTCCATCGCCCGCTCGATGCGGCGCTTCATCTCGATGAAGGCGTGGCCGGCCTGGCGTACCTCGCGGGCGCCGCGCGGGCGGAACTCGATCTCGCGGCCCTTGCCGAAGCTCTCGGCCACGGCGGCGAGCCGCAGGATCGGCTTGATCTGGTTACGCAGGAACAGGATCGCGACGCCGAGCAGCACGAGGGACGAGCCGCTCATCCACAACAGGAAGATGTGCGAATTCGAGGCGTAGGCCATGCTGCGCCGCGCCGTCACCCGCATCACCCCGTCGGGGATCGCGACGCGGATCTCGATGAGACTCGAGCGGCCCACCGTGTCGATCCAGTACGGCCGGCGGATCTGGCGCTTGATCTCGTCGGACAGGACCTCGTCGAGGATCGAGAAGAATGGCCTCGGACCGGCGGGGGGGAGGGTGGCCCCTTTGAGGATGTCGAGGTCGAGGTTGAGCCGGGTCCCGGCGATGCGGGTCAGGGTCTCGGCGTCCTTGTCCTGCGGGTAGCTCTCGTAGACGTCGATGAGGGCGGCGACGTCCGCCGTGACGGCAGCCGACAGGCGCCGGGTCACGAGCTGCCAGTGCCGCTCCATGAAGGTGTAGGCGATGACCGATTGCAGCAGCACCACGGGCGCGATGATGATGATGAGCGAGCGCGCGTAGAGGCCCTTGGGCAGCACGTCGCCGATGGCGCGGCTGAGGAGCCGCCACAGGCGGCGCGGCGGCGGCAGGCGCGCCAGGGCCGCGAGCACGCGGTTCGGGAGGGGCGCCCGCGGCACGGGGCGTCAGTCGACGGCGAGGCGATACCCGACGCCCCGCACCGTCTGCAGGAACAGGGGGTTGGCCGGATCGACCTCGGTCTTGCGGCGCAGGCGGTTGATCTGGACGTCGATGCTGCGCTCGCCGGCCAGTCCGCCGGCGCCGGCGAGCGCCTCACGCTCGACGTTGGCGCCGCCGGCCTGGGCCAGCACGGTGAGGATCTCGCGCTCGCGCTCGGTGATGCGGATGGTCTCGTCGTCGCGGCGGAGTTCCCCCCGGTCGATGCGGTAGGAGAACGGCCCGAAGGTCACGGTTTCGAGGCCGGGCTCGCGGGGGGGCGTCCCCTCGGTGCGCCGCTTGATGATGTTGTTGAGCCGCAGGATGAGTTCGCGCGGCTCGAAGGGTTTCGGCAGGTAGTCGTCGGCGCCGATCTCGAGGCCCATCACCCGGTCGTTGGGGTTGGAGCGGGCGGTGAGCATGAGGATCGGGACCCGCGAGGTCTCGCGGACCTGCCGGGCATAGTCGAACCCGGTCTCGCCCGGCATCATCACGTCGAGGACGAGGGCGTCGAACACGAAGCACTGCGCCTTGCTGCGCGCCTCGGCGACGTTGGCGGCGGCGGTGACGCGAAACCCCTGCTCGTAGAGGAAGCGGGTGAGGAGTTCGCGCACCCGCCGGTCGTCGTCGACCACGAGGATGTGGGGGGCATGGTCGGGCAGCTCGACGCTCGCCTTCAGGCCGGGCAGGGTCATCGGGCGACGCTCCGGGCGCGGCGGGCCATGAGGCGGCGCACGGCCGCGCGCTCCTCGGGCTCGATCATGGCCAGCAGGAAGTTCTGGGCCGAGATGGCCCCGCCGTCCAGGCCTCCCTCCGCCGGCCCGGCCGCCGGATCGGCGAGCGCCCGCGTCACCCGGTGGGTCTGCACGCGGATGAGGTCTCCGGCCAAAGCCGTGCCCCGGTCGGTGCAGAACAGCAGCCGCTGGCGCCGGTCGCTCGTCCCGGTCTTCTGCACGATGTAGTCCTGCTCGATGAGGTCCTTGAGCACCCGGTTGAGACTCTGCTTCGTGATCCGCAGGATATCGAGGAGTTCGGCGATGGTCAGGCCCGGATAGCGGTCGACGAAGTGCAGCACCCGGTGATGCGCCCGGCCGAACCCGTATTGCGCCAGGATGCGGTCCGGGTCACCGACGAAATCGCGATAGGCGAAGAACAGGAGCTCGATGAGGTCGTCGCCGGGGCTCTGCCCGGCCGCGCCGGAGTGGTGGCCCGGTTCGGATGTTGCGCCGCCGGCCGTCTGGGTCGCGGGGAGGGTCACGCTGGAACCGGCCTCGTTTTATGTCAGTGTTGTTGACATATTTCAGGCGCATTGCTACCCGTCAAGCCTTCCGGTAGGGCCTCACGCCGCGTGGCATGCCCGGCCGCAAGATCTCCCCCCGAGATCTCCCACTCCCATAGACGCTGGCTTCGAGGGCAAGCCCGCGTGTCGAGGAAGCCCGCCATGTCCCTGATCCCGTTCGACGCGCGCGAGGGCAGCATCTGGTACGACGGCACGATGGTGCCGTGGAAGGACGCCAAGATCCACGTGCTCTCGCACGGCCTGCATTACGGCTCGTCGGTGTTCGAGGGCGAGCGGGCCTATGGCGGGCGCATCTTCAAGAGCCGCGAGCACGCCGAGCGGCTGCTGCGCTCGGCCGAACTGCTCGATTTCAAGATCCCCTACACGGCCGACGAGATCGAGGCCGCCAAGGACCTCGTCCTCCGGACCAGCGGCCTCACCGACGCGTATCTGCGCCCAGTGGCGTGGCGGGGCTCGGAGATGATGGGCGTGGCGGCGCAGGGCAACACCATCCACCTCGCCATCGCGGCCTGGGAATGGCCGAGCTACTTCGACCCCGAGACCAAGATGAAGGGCATCCGCCTCGACATCGCCGATTACCGCCGCCCCGACCCGCGCACCGCTCCTTCCAGCTCGAAGGCGGCGGGCCTGTACATGATCTGCACGATCTCGAAGCACCGGGCCGAGAACAAGGGCTATGCCGACGCCCTCATGCTCGACTGGGAGGACAACGTCGCCGAATGCACCGGCGCCAACGTGTTCTTCGTGGAGAACGGCACGCTCCACACGCCGCAGGCCGACCGCTTCCTGAACGGCATCACTCGCCAGACGGTGATCGAGCTGGCCAAGCGCCGGGGCATCGCCGTGGTGGAGCGGCGCATCCTGCCGGCCGAGCTGGAAGGCTTCTCCGAGTGCTTCATCACCGGCTCCGCCGCCGAGGTGACGCCAGTCTCGGAGATCGGCCCCTACCGCTTCGTGCCCGCCACCCTGACCAAGACCCTCATGGACGATTACACCGCCGAGGTTCAGCCCAAGGCCGTGGCGGCCTGACGCACGTAAGGCCCGGTCCTTCGGGGCCGGGCCACCGGAACCGCAGCCTCGCCCCCGCGTTCGATCAGAACATTCCATGAACGCGAGGCGACCATGACTAAGGCTGCTCAGACGACCGTCGAGCCCGACGAGACCAATCCGAAGATCGACCCGAAGGACACGTCGAACCAGATCAAGGATCCGAGCGAGTGGACCACGGGCGGCGAGCCGATGACCGGCGCCCAGGCCTCGTACCTCAAGACCCTGTCCGAGCAGGCGAAGGACCCCGACGCGTTCTCGCCGGATCTCGACAAGGCGGAAGCCTCCCAGCGCATCGACGCCCTGCGCAAGGAGACCAAACGCGACTGATTACGCCGGTTCGGGCTGGGACCACCGTGTGCGTTCTTCGGATCGACCCACGGTGGTCGTGGACGGCCGCATCATCGGCCTGGATGGTAAAGGTGCCCGAGGACGTTTGACGGACCGGAACGTCGAACGCCATCGCCTTGGGATCGACCAGTATTCCGGGCCGTCGATTCGCCTCACCCCTCGGAATTCCGCCCCTATCGAATCCGGAATACCGAAGGCAGAAACGGCGGAATTTCAGGCGTTCGGCGAGGACAGGTTCGAGGTTCGCTCAGAGCGTTCGGACGCGAGGGTGCAAGACAATCGAAGGCCGCGAGGCGCGACACGGGCTCCTCCTTCTTCGCGCGAGCGGGATTTCATCGCTCTGCTCGGGCGGCATCCGTCTCCGACATCGTTCGTCACGCTGCGATCGACGTCGCTCGTTCATGAGGTCTTGCTGCGCCGTCTCGGCACGTCGGCAATTCACATGACCGGACCGAATTAGAAGGTCTGTTTAAGCTCCCTGCAAGATCCTAACGGTTAGCCTACGGAGGCTTCGACACCGGCGAAAAGGTTCATGAACGATGGCAGGCGGTCCGAGCGGCGGGAGTGACCGCTGCGCTTCACCTGCGCTTCAGGGCTTCCGGAGAAGTCTCCAGCGCTTCCTCGGAGCCGCAGACGGGTCCACGGCCATGGAATACGGCCTCATCGTGTCCATCATCACCCTCGGTATCGTCGTCTTCCTCCGCAGCTTCGGCGAAACGCTGAGCGGCTTCTTCCGGGCCGTCGCCACGGCGATGCTCGCATCCTGAACGGAGTTCGCGCGTGCAGGCGCGGGTCGCGCGACGAACAGTTTGAGAAACGCCCCCGTCACCAACGGACTGACGGCGAGGAGCCTACCTCCCGGGCGTTCCGTCGACGCTCAGGCGACGAAGACCACCGTCACCGCCTCGCCTTGATCGACGCACCGCCCTGATCGGGCCCCGGCTCCTCGTTCTGCCAGAAGGTATCGAACAGGCGCTGCATCGCCTTGGCGTTCTCCTGCTGCACGTCGAGGCCGGACTGGAACATCTGCTGGAACAGGTCGAACGGCACAGCGTCGGTCTGGGCGGCGGCCGTCTTGGTGGAGGCGGGCAGGGGCTTCAGTCGCGCGGCCTGGCGCGGCGGCGGGGATTTCGGCGCCGGGGCCGCGGGTGCCAGACCGCCCGCCGTCAGGAACGCGTTCACCATGTCGTTCCAGTAGGGATGGGGCGGGAATCCGAACGTGTTCGGGGCTGGCGCCGGCGCGGGCTGCGGCGACTGGTTGATCATCACGTGGACGATGCCGGCCACGATCATGCCCGCCATGATCGGCAGCATCTGCTTCAGGATCGGCGTGGCGATGCCGCTGGCGCCCGCCGCCTGCTGCAGCACCGCCTGGCTCAGGTTCGGCGAGCCGAACAGCTGGCGGACCAGCAGGTCCATCTGCGGCGAGGCGAAGGGACGGGAGGCCGCCGCGCCGGCGCCGGCGAGGCTGAACAGCTGCGCGAAGCCCGTCGGGTCGTTGGCGGCGTTGCGCTGCAGTCCCATGGTGAAGGCGGGCAGGAGCGCCTCCATGGCGCGACGGGTCTGGTCCTGCGACAGGCCGAATTGCTGTCCGAAGCCCTGAGCGCCCGGACCGGCCTGCGCCTGGAGGATATCGAACAGATTGAACATGATGGGCCTCGTGAACGGACCGAGGGCGCCGGTCGGCATTCCCTAGTCAGCGTGATGAAGTTTGTCGCATCGGCGGTTGACTTACCAGCCCGTCACGGACGATGCCCCCCGCCGCAACCGGGAATGCCCGCCCGGATCGCGACTTTTCGCGATATCCGTTCCCTTTCAACCGGAAGGCGGTCCCGATGCGTTTCCCCGCGCCCCTCATTCCCGCGCGCCTCGTGCGGCGCTACAAGCGCTTTCTCGCCGATATGGAACTCGCGGACGGCCGCCTCGTCACGGCGCACTGCGCCAATCCGGGGGCGATGCTCGGCCTGCTGGCGCCCGGTGCCCGCACCCTGCTCTCCGCCTCCACGAACCCTGCGCGAAAACTCGGGTTCTCCTGGGAGCTGGTGGAGGCCGACCTGCCCGGCGGCCCGCAATGGGTCGGCATCGACACCCAGCGCCCCAACGCCCTCGTGGCCGAGGCCTTCGCGGCCGGCTCCCTGCCGGCCCTCGCCCCCTACACGCGCCTGAGGCCAGAGGTGCGCTACGCCAAGGCGAGCCGGGTCGATTTCCTGGCCGAGGGGGAGGGGCAGGGGCCCTGCCATGTCGAGGTGAAGAACTGCCATCTCATGCGGGAGGCCGGCCTCGCCGAGTTCCCCGATTGCACGGCGGCCCGCAGCGCCCGGCACATGGCCGACCTCGCCGAGGTGGTGGCGGGTGGCGGCCGGGCGATCCTCATCGTCGTCGTGCAGATGCAGGCCAACCGCTTCGACGTCGCCCGCGACCTCGACCCGGCCTTCGACACCGCCTACCAGGCCGCCCGCGCGGCCGGCGTCTCGGTCCACGCCCATCGCTGCCGGGTCGACCCGGAGGGCGTCATGCTGGGGGAGGCGATCCCGGTGGTGTGAATTGGATTTCCGAAGGGATCATCCCTTCCGCGGGTGTCGGGCAGCGTCCGACGATGCTCCCGGCTTCAGGTCGCCCGCTCGAAAACGAGGTTGAGACGCGTCCGGGCGAGGAGACGGTAACCGTGCGCCTCCAGCAGGCCGGAGAGGTCGATCTGCCATTGGGCGGTGCCGTTCTCCACCAGCAGCAGGCGCGGATGGAGTTCGGCCGGGGCCTCGCGGAAGAACGGTTCGAGGATCAGGTCTTCGGCGCCCTCGACGTCGAGCTTGATCGCGTCGATGCGGGTGATGCCCTCGCTGCGGGCGAGATCCAGGAGGGTGACGGCCGGCACCCGGATCTGCGCGCCCTCGTTGGTACCGACGATCTTCAGGCTCGATTCGCCCCGGTTGCGCGGATCGACGAACAGGGTGAGTTCGCCGGCCTTGTCGGCCACCGCGCAGGCCACGGCCTTCACCGTCCCGAACGGGTTCTGGCCGATGTTGTAGGTCAGCCGGTCGAACACGTCGGGTTGGGGCTCGACGGCGAGGATGCGGGCGCGCGGCCCCGCGAAGGCCGCCACGAACAGGGCGTAGGCGCCGATATTGGCGCCGATGTCGAGGAAGGTGCAGCCGGGCGCCAGACGCGCGCGCAGGAGTTCGCGCTCCTCCGGATCGAAGAATTGCGGCGTGAAGAGCACCTTCTTCTCGCAGTTGTTGTTGTACGGGTAGAGCCGCATCCGGGCGCCGTAGCGCTCCACGTCGAGGGGGCGCCCGCGCAGGAGGCCGATGCCGATGCGGCGCAGGAACAGGGCGAGGCGCCGGGCGGCCCAGCTTCGGTACGGAAGTCGGCTCGTGCGCGCGGCGATGCGCGCGACGAGGCCGGTGGGGGCGTGAGCGCCGTAGGGCTGGGTGTCCTTCATCGCGACGGGTGATGCCAGTCCGATCCGGCGGGGGCAAGCATCCGGCCGGCCCCGAGGGCTTTCCTCGGGCGCCGACGCGGACCACAAGAGCGTTCACCCTACCCGATCGAGCCCTCCGAGCCCCCCATGCAGACCTTCCTCTCCGACGGAATCGGCATCGCCTACCTCGACACGCCCGCCGAAGGCGGCGCCGGCGATCCGATCCTGCTGATCCACGGCTTCGCCTCGAACCATGCGGTGAACTGGGTCAACACCCAGTGGGTGAAGACCCTGGCGAAGGCCGGGCGCCGGGTGATCGCCCTCGACAACCGCGGCCACGGGCAGAGCCAGAAGCTCTATGATCCGGAGGCCTACGGCTCCGACCTCATGGCCCGCGACGCGGCCCGGCTCCTCGACCACCTCGGCATCGAACGGGCCGACATCATGGGCTATTCCATGGGGGCGCGCATCGCCGCCTACCTCGCCCTCGACGACGCGCCCCGCGTGCGCTCCCTCCTGCTCGGCGGCCTCGGCCTCCACCTTGTGGAGGGCAGGGGCCTGCCGGACGGCATCGCCGAGGCCCTCGAGGCCGAGCCCGGCGCCCCGGCTCCAAACCCCACGGCCGCCGCCTTCCGCACCTTCGCGGAGCAGACGAAGAGCGATCTCAGGGCGCTCGCCGCCTGCATGCGCGGCTCGCGCCAGACCCTGTCGCGGGCCGAGGTCGCCCAGATCGAGGTGCCGACCCTCGTCACCGTCGGCACCCTCGACACCGTCTCGGGTTCCGGCCCGGCCCTCGTCGCGCTGATGCCCAACGCCAAATCCCTCGAACTGCCCAACCGCGACCACAGCACGGCGGTGGGCGACCGGGCTCATCGCACGGGCGTCCTCGCCTTCCTCGACGAACGGCCGTGATGGGGCCTTCGACGAAACGCCCGCAAAGCAGCCGGCTTATGTCTCCGGTTGGTCACCTCAGATCAAACGGTCGCAACGAGGCCCCCTCTCCTGAAAGGAGAGGGTTGGGGTGAGGTGTGTGAACTCTCCGAAAAGGTCACACACCTCACCCTGTCCCTCTCCTTCCAGGAGAGGGGACCCGCGCTCGTCAAGGACCGGATCATCACCTAAGGACGGCATGAGAAACCGCCGGACCTCGGGTCTATGGCGAAATGCGCTCAGCTCTTCAGTCGATAGCCTGTCCGAAAAATCCAGGTGACGCCGATGAGGCACAGGACGAGGAACGCCAGCGCCATGGCGAGGCTGACGCCGATGCTCACGTCCGAATGGCCGAAGAACGCCCAGCGGAACCCGCTGATGAGGTAGACCACGGGGTTGGCCAAGCTCAGCGCCCGCCAGACCGGCGGCAGCATGTCGATGGAGTAGAAGCTGCCGCCCAGGAAGGTCAGCGGCGTGATCACGAGGAGCGGCACGAGCTGCAGCCGCTCGAATCCGTCCGCCCACAGGCCGATGAGGAAGCCGAACAGACTGAACGTCACCGCCGTCAGCACGAGGAAGCCCACCATCACGAACGGATGTTCGATCCGAAGCGGCACGAACAGCGTCGCGGTGGCGAGGATGATGAGCGCAATGAGGATCGCCTTCGAGGCCGCCGCGCCGACATACCCCAGCACGATCTCCAGGGGCGAGACCGGCGCCGACAGGATCTCGTAGATCGTGCCGGCAAAGCGCGGGAAGTAGATGCCGAACGAGGCGTTGGCGATGCTCTGCGTCAGGAGCGACAGCATCATCAGGCCCGGCACGATGAAGGCGCCGTAGGGCACGCCCTCGACGGAGGTCATGCGCGAGCCGATGGCCGCGCCGAACACCACGAAGTAGAGCGAGGTCGCGATGACCGGGGCGACGATGCTCTGCAGCGCCGTGCGCCAGAACCGGGCCATCTCGAAGCGGTAGAGGGCGCGGACCGCGTACCAGTTCATGCCCGTTCCTTCACGAGATCGACGAAGATGTCTTCGAGGGACGATTGGCTGGTGTGGAGGTCGTGAAAGCCGATGCCGGCGGCGCCGAGATCGGCGAGGAGGCCGGTGAGCCCCGCCTCGCCCTTGGTGTCGTAGGTGTAGACGAGCTCACGCCCGCCCGGCGCCAGGGCGAGGCTGTGGCCCGCGAGGGCCGGGGGCAGGGCGGCCAGGGGGGCATCGAGCTGCAGGGTGAGCTGCTTGCGCCCGAGCTTGCGCATGAGCTCGGCCTTGTCCTCCACGAGGATGATCTCGCCGTTGCGGATCACCCCGACCCGGTCGGCCATCTCCTCGGCCTCGTCGATGTAGTGGGTGGTGAGGATGATGGTGACGCCCCCGTCGCGCAGTTTGCGCACGAGGCGCCACATGTCCTGGCGCAGGGCCACGTCGACCCCGGCCGTGGGCTCGTCGAGGAACAGGATGCGCGGCTCGTGGGCCAGAGCCTTGGCGATGAGCACGCGCCGCTTCATGCCCCCCGACAGGGTCATGATCCGGCTGTCGCGCTTGTCCCACAGAGACAGGTCGCGCAGGACCCGCTCGATATGGGCCGGATCGGGGGGCAACCCGAACAGGCCGCGGCTGAATCCCGTGGTGGCCCAGACGGTCTCGAAGGCGTCGGTGGTGAGTTCCTGCGGCACCAGACCGATGGCCTTGCGCGCGGCCTTGTAGTCCTTCTGGATGCAATGGCCGTCGACGCGGACACTGCCGGCGCTCGCCGTGACGATGCCGCAGACGATGGAGATCAGCGTCGTCTTGCCGGCCCCGTTGGGGCCCAGCAGCGCAAAGATCTCGCCCTTGTCGATGTCGAGGGAAATGTTCTTCAGGGCGTTGTGGCCCGAGGCGTAGACCTTGGACAGGCTTGCAATCGAGATGATCGGCGGCATCAGGTCTCCGCTGGGGCGCTCGAGGCGAGTGAAGTCGGGGTGCGGGCCCTGGGAACCCTCTCGTCAGGGTCTCGGACCGATCTAGCAAGTAAGGCGGGTCCCCTCTCCTGGAAGGAGAGGGAGTCTGTCGCGCTCGACGCCCAGGCGGGAGGTATGCGAGCCGCACGCTTGCGCGGTCGGAAGAAGCTTGGCCGGCGAGGGGGTGAAAACGAGAAAAGCCGCCTTTCGGCGGCTCTCTCGTCGGTCGATAACGCGCAGATCAGGCCTGGAGCCGGGTCCGGACTTCGCCGAGGCTGCGGCGGACGAGATCCTGCGCCGCATCGCCCTGCATGCGCTCGCGCAGGATGACCTCCGAGACTTTCACGGCGGCGTCCGCCGCGGCGGCCCGAACCTGGGCGGTGGCCTGAACCTCGGCCTGGGCGATCTTGGCCTCGGCCGATTTCGTGCGGCGGGCGATGAACTCGTTCAGGCGGGCATGGCCCTCGTCGGCGATGCGCTGGGCCTCGGCACGGGCGCCCGACACGATGGCCTCGGCCTCGGCCTCGGCGGACGAGCGCCGCTTCTTGTAGTCGGCGAGCACGCTCGCGGCTTCCTCACGCAGGCGGCGGGCTTCGTCGAGCTCGGCGCGGACGCGCTTCGCCCGGCCGTCGAGACCGGCGGTGATCTGCTTGAAGCCGCCGACCTTCCAGACCAAGGCCATGAACAGCACGAAGGCGACTGCGACCCAGAATTCGGCTTCCAACAACATGCTCGTGGTCCCAACGCGATGGCGCCCGGCGCGAATGCCCGCCCTGGGCGAAGCCGTCGCCGCCCCGTTCGGGCGGTCCGGCGGAGAAGAGGTGCGGCCGTCCCCCGCTCAGTGCGGGAGCGCGACGCTGTCGAGGGCCTTGGCGAGGGTGGCCTCGTCGGGGCTGCGGCCCGTCAGGCGCTCGACGATGGCCGACGCCGTCTCGCCGGCGATGCCGCGGACGTTGCCCATGGCCTCGGCGGTGCGGCTGCGGATGGTCGCCTCGGAGGCGGCGATCTTCGCGTTGAGCTCGGCTTCCAGCGCCTTGCGCTTGGTCTCGGCCTCCTGCGACAGGGCCGTGCGGGTCTCCAGGGCGATGGCCTGGGCCTTGGCCTGGGCGTCGCTCAGGGACTTCTCGTAGGCGGCGCCTGCCGTGTCGGCCTCGGTCTTGAGGCGCTGGGCCTCGTCGAGATCCGTGGACAGGCGCGCGGCGCGATCGTTCAGGATGGACTGGATGCGCGGCAGGGCGATCTTGTCCATGAGGTAGTAGAGCAGCCCGAAGGCGAGGGCGAGCCAGATGAGCTGGGACGCGAAGGTGTGGCTCTCGAAGGGCGGGAAGCCGCCTCCGTGCTCGGAGGCCGGCGTCGCGGCGAAGCCTTCATGCGTTGCGGTCGGATGGGCCGGCTGAGCCATGACGTCCTTCGGTCAAATCTTGAGGTGAGGACCGGACGCGTCTCGCATTCCCTCGGGAACGCCGCGTCCGGTCCGGTCTCGGTTCGCGGGTGTTAGACGGCGAACAGGAGCAGCAGCGCGACGAGCAGCGAGAAGATGCCCAGCGCTTCCGTCAGGGCGAAGCCGAGGAGCAGGTTGCCACGCTGGCCGTCGGCGGCCGAGGGGTTGCGCAGGGCACCGGCATAGAACTGGCCGAAGAGGTTGCCGAGGCCGATGGCGGCGCCCGCCATGCCGAGACAGGCGAGGCCGGCACCGATGTACTTGGCAGCTAAGGGATCCATCAAAATGCTCCTGAGGTCAGTTCGGTCGTGTGGGGAGAGAAATCCGGACCGCCAGGGCGAACCGGGGACGGAAGGGGGTGCCCCGATCGAAGGATCGGGATGGTCCCGGCCTTAGTGGCCGGGATGCAGCGCGTCGCTGAGGTAGATCGAAGCGAGCGTGGCGAAGACGTAGGCCTGCAGACCGGCCACGAGGAACTCGAGGGCCGTGACGGCGACGCTCAGCGCGAGCGGCAGGGGCGAGATCGCCCCCCAGGCACCAGCGGCGAGGAGCGCCGGCACGAAGCCCGCGAAGATCTTGAGGGCGATGTGGCCGGCGAGAACGTTGGCGAACAGACGCACCGCGAGGCTGATGGGCCGCGAGATGAACGACACGATCTCGATGGCGACGATCATCGGCATGAGCCAGCCGGGCACGCCCGAGGGGACGAACACCTTCAAGAACTTCGTGCCGTGGGCCATGAAGCCGTACACGATCACGGTGCCGATCACGAGCAGCGCCAGCGCGAAGGTGACGATGATGTGGCTCGTCACCGCGAAGGCGTAGGGGATCATGCCGAGCATGTTCAGCACGAGCACGAACATGAACAGGGAGAAGATCAGCGGCATGAACCGCTCGGAGCCGTGGCCGGCGGACTGGCGCAGGGTCGAGCCGATGAACTCGTAGAACACCTCGGCCATGGACTGCATGCGGCCCGGCACCACCGAGCGCGGCGCGGTGGCCACCACGGTGATCAGCGCGATGATCCCGACGGCGGCGAACATGTACAGGGACGATTGCGTGAACGCGATCTCCTGGTTGCCGATATGACCGAACGAGACGAGCGGCTTGAGCTCGAACTGGTGGATCGGATCCATCTTTACGGCCATTGCCGCTCCCGTCCTCTTCGAAACCGAACGGGCCGCAGGGCCCGCCACCACCAAAAGCCGCGCATGCGGCGCTCTTCCAGAACCGCTAGCGGTCCCGTTCCTTCGTCGGCGCCTTCGGGAGAGCGCCCGAGACACGCATGACGTTGTAGACGCCGGTCAGGAAGCCCAGCATCAGCAGGACGATCAGGCCCCAGGGTTTCGTCCCCAGGAAATGATCGCACATCCAGCCGAGAATGCCCCCCGCCAGGACGCCGGCGATGAACTCCGTGGAGAGTCGCATCGCCTGGCCGAGAGGAGAGGGCCCGGTCGAAGAACCGGAACGCGGCGCCGAACCGGACGGGGCACTGGGCCGCTTCCGCTCGATCTGCGTCTCGAGACGTTTGAGCCTCTGGGAGAGGTCCTCGTCCCGCGCTTGCTCCCCACCGGTGCCGCGCCCGTCCCCTGCGTCGTTGCCGCTCATACGCGAAAACTCACATTGGCGAGAGCGAAGAGAACCGGTCGGGACGCCTCCTTCAAGCGGGCGGCAACATAGTTTCGCCCACCTTGAGTGTCAAGGCGACCCCGGTACCGCCTAAACCCTTGCGCTTGCTCGAAAAAACGTCGTTTTGCCTCGACACCGCGAAAGCGATGCGTCAGGCACCCAGAATTGGCTTGATCACCTTTTCCATGCCCTCGATGGACATCTCGCCGGTGTAGCGCTCGCCGTTGATGAAGAAGGTCGGCGTGGAATCGACCTTGAAGGTGTCCATGCCCTTCTGCTTCACGGCGTTGATCGCTCCGTAGAGCTTCTGATCCTTGAGGCAGGCCTCGAACTTGTCCTTCGAGTAGCCGGCCTGGCGCAGCATCTGCTCCAGGGCGTCCACGGGCGATTGCGGCTTCTGGACGTAGGCCCAGGCCTGCTGCTGGTCGAACAAGAGATCGGTGATGGGATAGTACTTCGCGTCGCCGTCGCAGCGCGCCAGCATGAAGGCGGCGGTGGCCAGCGGGTCGAGGGGGAATTCGCGCAAGGTGAAGCGCACCTTGCCGGTGTCGATGTAGCGCTCCTTCAGGAGCGGATACGTCGTGCGGTGGAAGGCGGCGCAGTGCGAACAGGTCATCGAGGCATACTCGATGATCGTGACCTTGGCGTCCTTCGGACCGAGCCAGACGTCGCCCAGCGGTCCGGGCTCCATCAGGGTCGAGAGGTTCACGGCCCCTTGCGCGAACGCATCCAGGGTGAACCGGGGCAGGAGGGTCGCCGCGCCGAGGGCGAGACCGGTGGCTTTGATGGCGTCGCGCCGGGTGATCATGGCTGTGACTGGCTCCGCTTGCGGACCGGGGTATCGTCTGGCGTCTGCGGTAGAATCCCCTGGGCCTCCTGACAAGGCGGGAGGGACTCTCAGCGCCTCGGAGAGGCCTTGGAGGACGTCGCCACCACCGCCGTGCCGAGGCGGTCGAGGGCGTCGCGCAGGGCGTCGTCGCCGATGGTGCCGACTGCGAGCGCCACTTCGCCGCGGCGGACGGGATCGATCACCGGCGGCGGCACTTTCCGGCCGATGCGGTCGACCCGGCCCTGGCGCAGGACGATCTTGGCGACGCAGGCCCAGCCGTAATGGGCGTTGATGCGCTGGATCACCACGGGGGCGAGGTGCTGGAGTTCGAGGGCGAACACGCCCTCGACCCGCACCACCAGGGTGCCGGGATCGGGCCGGCCCTCCTCCTCGCGCCGGCGCCGGCGCGGCCATTCGAGTTTCGAGGGCTGGCAGTAGCGGGCGAGGCGCTCGCCGACGATCTCGGGCCACGCGGCGAGGATGTCCGTGGAGGCGAAGCCCTGCGCGGCGAAGGCCGGGCCGATGCAGGCATCGAGCAGTTCGGCCAGGGGCTTCACCCGCGCCATGCGCACCGTTCCGTCTCTCCCACGATCCCGCCGGTATCGGCCCCGAATGGTTAGCACGGCGTTGCCGACGGCGCGAAGGGGAGGCGGCGCGAAGGGACGGTGGCGAAGGGTTGGATGCGCTCCGCCGCCGGGGTAGGACGGGCGCCCATGCCAGGGTCGAGCCCCGTGACCGACACCCCCCTTCCAGCCCCCGAGGCGACGGAGCTTCTGGCCTGGTACGACCGGCATCGCCGCGTGCTGCCCTGGCGCGCCCTGCCGGGCGAGGCGCCGGACCCGTACCGGATCTGGCTGTCCGAGGTGATGCTGCAGCAGACCACCATCGCGGCGGTCAAACCCTACTTCCACAAGTTCCTCGAGCGGTTTCCCTCCGTCGACGCCCTGGCGGCCGCACCCGACGAGGCGGTGATGTCGGCTTGGGCCGGGCTCGGTTACTATTCCCGCGCCCGCAACCTCCATGCCTGCGCCAAGGCCGTGGCGGCGGCAGGCGCGTTTCCCGACACCCTCGTGGGCCTGAGGAAGCTGCCGGGGGTCGGCGCCTACACGGCTGGCGCCATCGCGGCCATCGCGTTCGGCCGCCCGGAGGCCGCCGTCGACGGCAACGTCGAGCGGGTGATGACGCGGCTCCACGCCATTGAGACCCTGATGCCGGCGGCCCGCGCCGAGGTCCGCGTGGTGACGCAGGCCCTGGTGCCCGACGACCGGCCGGGCGACTTCGCACAGGCCGTGATGGATCTCGGCGCCACGATCTGCACCCCCAAGCGCCCGGCCTGCGCCCTGTGTCCCTGGATGGCGCCGTGCCGCGCCCGCGCCGCCGGTACGCAGGAGACGTTCCCGCGAAAACTCAAAGCCGTGAAGGGGACGCTCCGCCGGGGCGCGGCCTTCGTGGCGGTGCGAGCCGGCGACGAGGCGATCCTCTTGCGCACCCGCCCGCCCGAGGGGCTGCTCGGCGCCATGGCCGAACCGCCCATGAGCCCGTGGGAACCCGATTACGACCCGGCCCAGGCGCTCCTCGACGCGCCGTTCGACGCCCGCTGGAAGCGGCTGCCCGGCCTCGTGCGCCACGGCTTCACGCATTTCCCCCTGGAGCTGACGGTGTTCTTCGCCCGCGTGGCCCTGAGCACGCAGCCCCCCGCCGGCATGCGCTTCACGCCCCGGCGCGATCTCGACGACGAGCCCCTGCCGGGCGTGATGAAGAAGGTGCTGGCCCACGCTTTCGATCCGAAGCCGGAGCCGGTCAAACGCGGGCGCCCGAAAGCCATGCGGGTGATTCCCGACACGCCGCTCTTCGCGGAACCGGAGGAGGAGGCCCCGCCGCCGCCGCCGAGCTTTCGCCCCGTGCCGAAGCCCGCGCCACGAGTCGCGGCCGTGCCGCCTCCGCCCGAGGACGGGGAGGGGTTCTTTGGGGAGGGGGAGGAGGCAGCGCCGCCGGACGTGGCGCGCAAGCGCGGGCGGCCGAGAACGCGCAGATAAGGTCGGGCGCGAACCCTCCCCCCTCTGCGGGGGAGGGTGCCTGCGGAGCAGGCGGGCCGGGACGCAGTCCCGCAAGAGGGGAAGCCCCATCCGGATGCGGCGCACCCCTCATCCGACCCGCTTCGCGGGCCACCTTCTCCCGCAGAGGGGAGAAGGAAACGCGCCGGGCGTCCGTCCAAAAAAAATCAGGCCGCCGACCCCATGGCCGCGCGCATCAGACTCCGAAACACGTCGATCACCACGGGCTTGCCGTCGCGGGTGGCGTGCCAGAAATCCCAGCCGTTGCAGGCGGGGAGGCCCTGGACGAGGGCGCCGATCTTGTGGATCGAGCCCGAAGCCGGGCCGACCATGAGGGTGCCGTCGGGGCGCACGACGGCCGAATGGCGGCCGCGCGCGTCCGTGAGGGTCTCGCCGGCCCGGATGTGCCCGGCCTCGAGGACGCTGAGGAAGGCGACGCGGGGTTCGGCGCGCTTCGTCGGCGCCACCATGAGGGCGGCCTGGGACAGGGGCTCGACGGCATCGATGCGAGCGCGGGCCGCGTCGGCATAGACCGTCTCGCGCTCGATGCCGATGAAGCGGCGGCCCAGGCGCTTGGCCACGGCCCCGGTGGTGCCGGTGCCGAAGAACGGATCGAGGACCACGTCGCCGGGGTTCGTCGCCGACAGGAGCGTGCGGGCGAGCAGGGCCTCGGGCTTTTGGGTCGGGTGGACCTTCTGGCCGTCGGCGCCTTTCAGGCGCTCGTCGCCGGTGCAGAGGGGGATGAACCAGTCTGAGCGCATCTGGACGTCGTCGTTGCCGCCCTTCAGCGCCTCGTAATGGAAGGTGTAGCCCTTGGATTCGGCCGAGCGCGAGGCCCAGATCAGGGTCTCGTGGGCGTTGGTGAAGCGCTTGCCCCGGAAGTTCGGCATCGGGTTGGCCTTGCGCCACACGATGTCGTTGAGGATCCAGAAGCCGAGGTCCTGAAGGGCGCCGCCGACGCGAAAGATGTTGTGGTAGGAGCCGATGACCCAAAGGGTCGCGTTCGGCTTCATCACCCGGCGGGCGGCCGTGAGCCAGGCGCGGGTGAAGGCGTCGTAGGCGGCAAAGCTCGAGAACTGGTCCCAGGCGTCGTCGACGGCGTCGACGCGGCTCTGGTCGGGCCGCAGGAGCGAGCCCTCGCCGAGCTGGAGGTTGTAGGGCGGATCGGCGAACACGCAATCGACGCTGCCCGCCGGCAGGGCGTTCATGGCCGCGATGCAATCACCGACGAGGATTTCGTCGAGGGGAAGACGTTGAGCGGCGGGTACAAGACCCATCCGCGGCGCCGACACGAGCCGCCCGGGACGCGAGACACTTTTCCGGGCGGCGGTGCCGGCAACCACGGTACGCGGGGAAGCCATGGCAAACACCGGTTACGCGACTGACAAGGCGGACCATGGGCCCGTTAACGTAAAGGCTGCGTTGCCGGCTTGAGGAGAATGTGTCTCGATTTGGGGCTGCAATTTTTGCCGGGTGTGTCTTCGCCGGCCCTCCGGGCGACACGCCCAAACAACCCGTGACTTTATTCACGTGTCCCCAGGCTATCCGTTGCTGGAATTCGGCTGCAACACCGTAAAGAAATCAGCGACATTGGACCGGCTGTATCGTTGAAACGCCGCCACATCGGCGACGGCTGTTTCCGGTTCGGAAAAATATTCTCCACTGCTTGCCGGCAGCCCTGCGCATGGCTGGGTTTCACGCCATGCAAAGCCGGTTTCTTCTTTTGGCGTGTCCTGGCCCCGCTGCGCGGACGGCCCTGGGCGCCGAACAAGCATTCGCAAGGAAAGATCGAAGCTTTTCGGCGTCACATGAGAAACTCAAATACAACCCATGATAAGTTTAACAAATTTGTCGCCTCTAGCCTCATTCGTGGCAGGAATTGCCTTATTTCACCCGGTCTTATTTTGGCCCCGTTCCGCTTCATTTTGCCGGCCATCCGAAACAACCGAGCAAGATCGAATGAACATCAAGCCTGTTCGTGTGGCCGCCGCCGTCGCCGGAACCGTCATGACCCTCGCCAGCCTGCCCGCCGCCGCCCAGAGCGGCGCGGCCTCCTGGTACGGAAGCGGTCGCAAGACGGCCAACGGCGAGCGCTTCAACCCGAACGGAATGACGGCGGCCCATCGCAGCTTGCCCTTCGGCACCCGGGTGCGGGTGGAGAACAAGCGCAACGGCCGCTCCGTTGTGGTGCGCATCAACGACCGGGGGCCGTTCGTGCGCGGCCGCATCATCGATCTCGCCAAGGGGCCGGCCCGCGCCATCGGTCTGGGCGGCGTGACCCGCGTCGCCTTGCACGTGGTGAACTGACCTTAGAACGCCGCGCCGCTGCGAAAACGGGCTGATCCGCGGCCGCCGGCGTTGTCTCGCCGGCGGCCGTCCCCATGTCCGGGGCTGGCGTAGTGTCTCTCACGAAGCTCCCGCCGCGCTGTCGTGCTCGGCGTGAGACCCGGCGGTGACCGGGCGTTTCGTGAGGCACTCTCAAACCCGCGCAGGACTCTGATGCCCAAGCCCCTGATCGTCGAAATTCCGCATGAACTCGGCCTCGCCGAAGCCCGCCGGCGCATCGCCGAGGGCCTGGATCAGGTCCAGGGCATGCTCGGCAAGACCGGCATCGCCGTCGACCGGATGACCTGGACCGACGATCGCCTCGACTTCGCCATGGCGGCCATGGGCCAGAAGGTCGACGGGCAGGTGGACGTGCGCCCCGAGACCGTGCGGGTCGAGGTGCGGCTGCCGCTGCTCCTGGCCCTGTTCGCCGAGCGCATCCAGAAGAAGCTCGGCCAGGAGGGCAACCTGCTCCTCACGAAGAAGTAGCCGGGGCAGGCTCGGAACCGTCGCGTCGGGCGCCCGTTCCTCAGCCCCGACCTTTCGCGAGGCCAATCCATGTCGAATCCCGGCTCCCCGATCCCCGAAGCGCCCGTGCCCGAGACGCCCTACGAGGCACCGCAGACGCCGCCGCCCGGTCCCGATCTGCCGGAGCCGGACTTTCCGGGGCGCTCCCCGACGGAGGCGCCCGACGTGACGCCCGCCGAGATCCCGGTGAACGATCCGGGCATCGGCCCCGACGTCGGCCCCGCCCCCACGGGTCCCGCCAATCCGGTGATGTAGACCGCACCACCGCTCAGGCCGCGTGCGTCCGGCGCCCCGAACGATTTGTTCGCGGGCGCCGGCACTGCCATAAGCCCGGCCATGGCCGCTCCCCCGCTCCTCACCCTTCAAGACGTCGCCCTCACGTTCGGCGGCACGCCGCTCATCGAACGGGCCGAACTGGCGATCTCGCCGGGCGAACGCACCTGCCTCGTCGGCCGCAACGGCTCGGGCAAATCGACCCTCATGAAGATCGCCGCCGGGCTGGTGGAGCCCGACAAGGGCGTGCGTTTCGTCCAGCCCGGCACCACGATCCGCTATCTCGCCCAGGAGCCGGACTTCTCGGGGTTCAAGACCACCCTCGACTTCGTCGAATCCGGCCTCACCCACGGCGACGACGCCTACCGCGCCCGCTACCTGCTGGAGAGCCTCGGCATGACCGGTGCGGAGGACCCGTCGCAGCTTTCGGGCGGCGAGGGCCGGCGCGTGGCGCTTGCCCAGGCGCTGGCGCCAGAGCCCGACGTGCTGCTCCTGGACGAGCCCACCAACCACCTCGACCTGCCGGCCATCGAGTGGCTGGAGGCCGAGCTGAAGAGCGTGCGCGGCGCCCTTGTCCTCATCTCGCACGACAGGCGCTTCCTCTCGGCCCTGTCGAAGACCACGGTCTGGCTCGACCGGGGCACCACCCGGCGGATCGAGCAGGGCTTTGCCACCTTCGAGGCGTGGCGCGACGCCTTCTTCGAGGAGGAGGAGCGCGACCGGCACAAGCTCGAGCGCAAGATCGCCGACGAGGAGCATTGGCTGCGCTACGGCGTCACCGCCCGGCGCAAGCGCAACGTCCGGCGCCTCGGCAACCTGCAACAGCTGCGCAAGGACCGGCGCGAGGACCGCCGCCCCGTCGGCACCGCCACCATGAGTTCGACGGAGGCCGATCCCTCGGGCGCCCTGGTGGTCGAGGCCAAGGGCGCGTCGAAGGCCTACGGCGAGCGCACCATCGTGGCCGACCTGTCGATCCGCGTGATGCGCGGCGACCGCCTCGGCATCGTCGGCCCGAACGGCGCCGGCAAGACCACCCTCATCAACCTGCTCACCGGGCAGCAGCCGCCGGATTCCGGCACCATCGCGCTCGGCACCAACCTCAAGATGATGCTCCTCGACCAGACCCGCGCGGTGCTGGAGCCGTCGATGACGGTGACGGAGGTCCTCACCGGCGGCAGCGGCGATTCCGTCACCGTGGGCGGGGTGAGCCGCCACGTCATCGGCTACATGAAGGACTTTCTGTTCGCCCCCGAGCAAGCCAGGACGCCGGTCAGCGTCCTGTCGGGCGGCGAGCGCAACCGGCTGCTCATCGCCCGGGCGCTCGCGCAGCCCGCCAACCTCCTGGTGCTCGACGAGCCGACCAACGACCTCGATCTCGAGACCCTGGACCTCCTGCAGGAGATGCTCACCGATTATTCCGGCACCCTGATCCTGGTGAGCCACGACCGCGACTTCCTCGACCGGGTGGTGGGCAGCGTCCTCGTCAGCGAGGGGGAGGGCGCCTGGATCGAGTATGCCGGCGGCTACACCGACATGATCGCCCAGCGCGGCCAGGGGGTGCAGGCCCGCACCGTGGCCTCCACCACCCGCGCCGGCCGGGCCGAGCAGCGCAAGGCTGCGGACAGCGCCAAGGAAACCACCAAAGCGGAGACCGCGTCGCCCAAGGGCAAGCTCGGCTTCAAGGACCAGCACGAACTGAAGACCCTGCCGGAGCGGATGAAGAAGCTCGAATCCGACATCGCCAAGCTGCGCGCGGTGCTGGCCGATCCGCAGCTCTACGCCCGCGATCCGGCGCGCTTCGCCAAGGCGTCCGCCCTCCTGGCGGAGGCCGAGACCCAGCTCGGCGCGGCCGAGGACCGCTGGCTCGAACTGGAGATGCTGCGCGACGCGTGACGGCCTTCATGATGCCGTGAAGGCGGTGTGATGTGAGGCGGCATCGCGCGCCGCCCGTCACCGGAATCCCCGTGTCCGCCTTCCTTCGCAACCAAGTCCGCCGATTCGGCTGGCTCGTCGGCCTGCCCGGCCTCGCCGTCCTCCTCGGCGTCGCCGTGCCCGTCGTGACGCCGCCCCTGGAAGCCCACCTCGCGGAGCAAGCCGGGCAGGTAGTGCAGGACACGGCACGGGCCGGGGCCGAGCCCTGGCTGACGGCGACGGCGCGGGGCCGCGACCTCATCGTCTCGGGCGAGGCGCCCGATGCCGCCGCGCGGGACGGCGCCAACGCGCGGCTCGCCGCCCTGCCGGGCCTGCGCCGAATCGAGGGGGACCTCGGCCTCGTCGAGACCGCCGCGCCCTTCGTCTGGTCGGCGACGCGCACGGGGCCGGACCGCATCGAACTCTCGGGCAACCGCCCGGCGGAGATCGGCCCGCGCGCCTTGGCCGAGGCCATGGGTTCGGTCCTGGCGCCCGGCACCCAGATCACCGATTCGACCCACGCGGCCTACGGCGCTCCGGCGGAGTTCCGGGAGGCCGCGTCCGACGCCGTCCTGGCCCTCAGGGCCCTGCGGCCCGGGGCCCGGGCGGACCTCTCCGACACCCGCCTGTCGATCCGGGGCGAGGCGGTCTCGACGGAGGAGGAGGCCGCCCTGCGCACGGCCCTCGCGACGCCGCCGACGGGGTTCACCCTCGGGACCATCGAGATCCTGCCGGCGCGGGTTCCGGACTTCGCCTTCGCCATCCTGCGTGCCCCCGGCGGCGGCGTCGGCCTCACCGGCCACGTGGTCTCGGAGAGCGCCCGCGCCGCCCTGCGCGCCGGCGCCACGGAGGTCGCCGAAGGGGCCGGCATCCTCGACGAGACACGCACGGCGCGGGGTCTCGATGCCCGGATCGATCCGGCGAGCCTCGCCGCCTTCGCGCTGCGCCTCGCCGCCCTGCTACAGGAGGGACGGGTCAGCTTCGCCGGGGGCGCCGTGACGGTCACGGGCATCGTCCTCGACGGGCAGGCCTCGGGCGAGATCGCCGCCCTGATGCGCGACGGGCGCCCCGCCGGGGTCGAGGCCGGCCCCGTCAATCTCGAAAGCCGGCCGCTCAAGCCCTACCGCGTGCAGGTGCGGCGCGAGCCCGACAGCGTCACCCTCGGCGGTCACCTGCCCGATGCCGCCACCCGCGCGCGGGTGCTCGCCGCCCTGCGCCCAAGATTCTTCCACGAGCGGATCGTCGACCGGAGCCGGTTGGCGGACGGCGCGCCCCCGGGCCTGCCGGAGGCCCTGGAGGCGGGGATCAACGCGCTCTCGGTGCTGGCGCGCGGAGAGGTGCGGGTGGCCGACCGCGACCTCACCCTCACGGGCGACAGTCTCTATCCCGAAGGCGCGCGGCGCCTCGAGGCGGGCCTGCCCCGGACGCTGCCCGTCGGCTGGCAGGGCAG
>Ga0182232_1000067_pt1 | contig 34834 bp, 35 predicted proteins | sample G6R1MG_30_FD_155484 | JGI IMG/M metagenome (GOLD analysis project Ga0182232, IMG submission 155484) | Phyllosphere microbial comminities from miscanthus, Michigan, USA - G6R3_NF_07NOV2016_LD2 MG | ecosystem: Host-associated > Plants > Phyllosphere > Phylloplane/Leaf | place: USA: Michigan... | reverse complement strand
CGACGACGCCGAGCCCCGAGCCGAGATGCCCGCCCGTCACCGACACCGCCTCGATCATCTCACGGCGCACGGCCTCGGCCACCGCCGGCAGATCGCTCTCCGGAAGGGCCCGAAGGGCGGACGTCTCGGACAGACCGTCCAGAATCGAGGTTTCTTGCTGTGACACCGAACAGACCTCACGCCCGGAGGAAGGATATGCGCGCAAGAGCTTGCGGCGCTTGATTGTTCTTACCCAGCACGCGGACGCCGAGGACGTCCGTCGCCGCCGGTGCGCACCCCGAGCGCATGCCTAGTCCACGTCGAGGGGCGCCGTGCCGGCGGCCTTGCCGTCGGCACCGAGGGTGATCTTCTGAATGCGGGCCTCGGCCCGCTGGAGCAGCGCGTCGCAATGGCGCTTGAGGGCCTCGCCGCGCTCGTAGATCGCCACGGATTCGTCGAGGGGCACGTCGCCCTTCTCGAGGCTGCGCACGATGCCTTCGAGCTGGTCGAGGGCCTGCTCGAACGGCAGGTCCCGGATCGAAGCCAGATCCTGTTCGGCGGCGCCAGCATCGGTCGACGCCGGAACGGCGGAGCGTGCTGAAGTCATTCCAGTCTACCCTTCATCGTGCCGGTCTAAGCCCGGCCCTGTCCCCGCGACAACCCCACCGGCCTGAGGACAACGTGCCAACGGGTTGATTCGCCCACGGGGGCGTCGTTTCAGCCACACCTATCGGCATGAGCGATCGGATCAGAAATCCATCGCAAGATACTTTCACAATTCAACGAAATGGATTTGTCGGGTCCGATCCGCGTCACGCCAGGGCGAGACTGAACGGCGTGCCCTCGAAGGCATCTGCGCCGCGTCCGATCCGGGCGATGGCGGTGCTCATGCGTCCGTCCCGGCCGAGCATCCGGTCGGCGATGGCGACGAACAGGGGGTTGGGCGTGGCGCTCGGCGCGGCCGCCCGCAGGGCGTCGGCGACGGCGCCCTCGTCGCGCTCGGGCGCCAGGGCGCAGGCGGCGATGTAGGCGGCGGCCGTGGAGCGGCTGATGCCGGCATAGCAGTGGATCACCAGGGGGTGCTCCCGATCCCAGGCGGCGACGAAATCGAGGATGCGGCCGATATGGCTCTCGTCGGGCAGGACGTGTCCGTCCAGGGGAGCGGCGATGTCGCTGACCTCGACGACGCAGTGGCGGCCTTGCCGGATGGACTCGGGCCGGGCAATCGCGGTGCCGGCCTTCATCAGGGTCATGACGTGGCGCGCGTCCGTCTCCGCCAGGGTCTCGGGCAGGCGCGACAGGGGGCAGACGTGGAGGGTCGGCATCAGGTCTCCGGCGTGAGGGCGTGGAAGCGGGCGTGAAAGCGGGCCTGCGCCGTGTCCGCCGCCCATGGCACGAGGAGAGCGGCGGCTCCGTCCGGGAGGGGGACGGGGTCGCCGAAGATCTCCGTGGCCTCGTCGGGCGTGAAGCCCGCGAGGTGGATCGCTTCCCAATAGGCTGCGATCCCGTCTGCGCGCTTGATCAGGTCGACCTCCTCCGGCGCCGGCGCCGGCAGGTCGAAACGGGCGCGGATGGCGGCGAGCAGGCGGTGCTCCACCGTCTTGTACGAATCGCCGATGGCCGCCTTGAACGGCGAGATGAGGTCGCCGATCACGTATTCGGGCGCGTCGTGCAGGAGGAGTTCGAGGCGTGCGGCCGGGCGCAGGCCGGGTTCCAGGCCGGCGCCGATGGCCTCCACCAGGAGAGAGTGCTGGGCGACGCAGAACACGTGCGGCCCCGCCGTCTGCCCGTTCCAGCGGGCGACGCGGGCGAGCCCATGGGCGATGTCGGCGATCTCGATGTCCCGGGGCGACGGGTCAAGGAGGTCGAGGCGCCTCCCTGAGAGCATGCGCTGCCAGGCGCGCGGGCCGCTCACAGGCTTCCTCCCAGGGCGGCACAGGGCGCGTGGCGGTGGCAGCCGACGAGGTGGTCGTTGACGAGGCCCACCGCCTGCATGAAGGCGTGGACGATCGTCGGGCCGCAAAAGGCGAAGCCCTCGGCCTTGAGCGCCTTGGACATCCGCCGCGACACCTCGGTCTGGGTGGCGATGCCGGCCCGCTCCGCCGCCCGGCCCTGGATCGGCCTGCCCTCGACGAAATCCCACAGGAACCGCGAAAAGCCGGGGCCGCGCTCCTCAATGGCGAGGAAGGCCCGTGCGCCCGCGATGGTGCCGACGATCTTGGCGCGGTTGCGGATGATGCCGGTGTCGCCCATCAGTCGCGCGACGTCGGCGTCGGTGAAGCGCGCGATGGCTTCCGGATCGAAGCCGTTGAACGCGCGTCGAAATCCCTCGCGCCGGCGCAGGATCGTGATCCAGGACAAGCCGGCCTGGAACCCGTCGAGGATGAGTTTTTCGTAGAGCGCCCGGCCGTCGCGCTCCGGCACGCCCCATTCGGTGTCGTGATAGGCGACGTAGACGGGGTCGAGGCCGGCCCACCAGCAGCGGGCACAGCCGTCGGGATGGTGGATCAGGCCGGAGGATTCGGAGGGCATGGCCCTGTCTTAACCGGAGAACGAGCCGGGAACAAACACGCCCGTGTCACCCGGCCTGCATCACCTCGGGAAAGGCGAAGGTGGCAAAGCCCGGCTTCTCCACGCCGATCCGCGCGGCACCCGTCCGTAGGGGCTCGCCCGTGGCGAGCGCGTCGGCGAGACGGTCGAGGCGCAGGAGAGCGAGGCCGCGCGTACCCACGACGCTGCCGACGGTGCCGAGGCCGCGCTGGCCGGCGGTGATCTCGGCGCCCGTCTCCAACGTGCCCTCGACGGCGACCACCGGCACGATCCGGGTGCGGGCCGTGCCCCGGTGCTGCATGCGCGACACCACCTCCTGGCCGACGTAGCAGCCCTTGTGAAAATCGACGCCGCCGAGCTGGTCGAACAGGGCTTCGTGCGGGAAGGCGTCCCCGATGGCATAGTCGCGCCCCCCCTCGGGGATGCCGAGCGTGATGCGGTGGGCGTGGTAATCGGCCTCCGTGGCATCGGCGGAGAACGCACCCTGCCCGGCGTAAAGGCGGCTGCCGAGGGCGGCGAGGCGGCCATCCGTCACCGATTCCAGGTCCATCGCCGTCCCGGCCCCGTCCCAGGCGGCGGCGACGGCGATCGTCGGATCGAGGGCCAGCGCCACCTTGGCGCGCAGGCGGTAGAGGGTGAGACGCTTCACGAGGTCGGGGGCACGCGTCGCTTCGGTGTCGAGGCGGTAGCCACCCTCGATGCGGGAGAGGAGAAATTCGAACAGCACCTTGCCCTGGGGGGTGAGCAGGGCGCCCAGCCGCGCTTCCCCCGGCTCCAGGGTCTCGACGTTGCAGGTCACGACGCCCTGGAGCAGGCCCGTGGCGTCCTCGCCCGTGACGGTGACGACGGCGCGGTCGGGCAGGAGGGCGATGGGCATGGCGGCTCCGGGAATGTCCGTGGCGTTGCACACCACTGGCGCCTGACATAAGCCGCCGCCACCCGCGTCTCAATGTGGAGCCCCCTGATGGACCAGCCCTTCGACCTCGTGCTCTCCGGCGGCACGATCGTGAATCAGGACGGCGAACACCGGGCCGATCTCGGCATCCGGGGCGGGCGTATTGCCGCCATCGGCGACCTGTCGCGGGCCGACGCCATGGAAAGGCGCGACTGCGCCGGCCTCCACCTCCTGCCCGGCGTCATCGACAGCCAGGTACATTTCCGCGAGCCCGGCCTCGACCACAAGGAGGATCTGGAATCGGGGTCGCGCGCGGCCGTCATGGGCGGCGTCACGACGGTGTTCGAGATGCCGAACACCAACCCGCTCACCACCAGCGCCGAGGCGCTCGCCGACAAGGTCGCCCGCGCGCATCACCGCATGCATTGCGATTTCGCGTTCTGGGTCGGCGGCACCCACGAGAACGCCCACCAAGTGGCCGAGCTGGAGCGCCTGCCGGGGGCGGCGGGCATCAAGGTGTTCGTGGGCTCCTCCACGGGTTCGCTGCTGGTGGAGGACGATGCCGGCGTCACCGAAATCCTGAAGCGCACCCGGCGCCGGGCCGCCTTCCACGCCGAAGACGAGCCGATGCTGCGGGCCCAGGTGAACCGGCAGGTGCCGGGCGATCCCGCCTCGCACCCGGTCTGGCGCTCGCCGGAAGCCGCGCTCAAGGCGACGGAGCGCCTCGTGCGGATCGCCCGCGCCACGGGGGCTCGCATCCACATCCTGCACATCTCCACGAAGGAGGAGATGGTGTTCTTGGGCGGCGCCAAGGACGTGGCCACCTGCGAGGTGACGCCGCACCATCTCACCCTCGACGGGGGGGAAGCCTATGCGCGGTTGGGAACCCTGGTGCAGATGAATCCGCCCGTGCGCGACGCGAGCCACCGCGACGGCATCTGGCACGGGCTCTCCCAGGGGGTCGCCGACGTGCTCGGCTCCGATCACGCACCGCACCTCCTGTCGGAGAAGGCGAAGCCCTATCCGGCCTCGCCCTCGGGGATGACCGGGGTGCAGACCTTGGTGCCGATCATGCTCGACCACGTGGCGGCCGGGCGCCTGTCGCTGGCCCGCTTCGTCGATCTCACCAGTGCCGGCCCCAAGCGCCTGTTCGGGATCAGCCGCAAGGGGCGCCTCGCGGTCGGCTACGACGCCGACGTGACTGTGGTCGATCTCAAGCGCCGCGAGACCATCCGCAACGAGTGGATCGCCTCGAAATGCGGCTGGACGCCCTATGACGGCGTCACCGTCACGGGCTGGCCCGTCGGCACCCTCGTGCGCGGCGCGCCCGTGATGTGGCAGGGCGAACTCACCGTCCCGTCGCGGGGCGAGGCCGTGGTGTTCGAGGAGACCCTGGCGCCACAGGGGTAAGACCTATCCCGTTCGAGCGCTCCGGAGCGTGTGGCTAGGACAGCGCTCCCTCTCCTGTAAGGAGAGATTGGGGTGAGGTGTGGTCCATCTCCGGAAAGGTCACACACCTCACCCTGTCCCTCTCCTTTCAGGAGAGGGGACCCGCGTGTCCCGCGCGATCTACGCAAGCCTTCGCTTGGGAACGGTCCGCCCTCACGCCGCCTTCGGCGCGTGCACCACCGGTACCGCCGGGGCGCCCTCCCACTCGGAATGGGGCGGGATCGACTCGCCCTTCATCACGATGGTGAGGGGGCGCAGGCGGGCATAGGCACCGACCTTGGTGTCGTACAGAACCGTCGAGAACGCCCCCACCGACACGCCCTCGCCGACCACTACCCGGCCGACCTTCATGATCCGGTCCTCGTAGAGGTGGGTCTGGAGGGCCGAGGTGCGGTTGATGGTGGCGTAGTCGCCGATGGTGACGCAGTCGAACTCCGTGATGTCGGTGGTGAGCATGCACACCCCCTTGCCGACCTTCACGCCCAGCAGCCGCAGCATCCAGGGCAGGAACGGCGTGCCGACGAGGTGCTCGAGGAGCACCTTGCCCGCGAGGCCCCAGTACAGCACCGCCACGGCCTCCGTGCGCATGGCCCACCACGACCACATCGGCCGCATGCCGGGCTTGTAGACGCCCATGAGCAGCCATTTCACCGCGATGACGGTGAAGGACTGGATGAACGCGATGGCGACGCTGACGGCGACGAAGGAGAGGGCCAGCCCGCCCCAATCCTGGGCCAGGATGGCGGGGTAGAAGTACCAGTCGATGGCGGTGATCGCGAGGGTGATGAACAGCATCGGTGAGAACGAGGTCGAGAACGCCTCGAACACGCCGCGCCGGATCTTCGGGCCGAGCCCCGGCTCGTAGGTCTGGAGGTCGGAGCCGAGATCGACCCGCTGGCGGGCCGGCAGCTTGATCGGCGGCGAGCCGAACCAGGTGTCGCCCGGCGCCATGAGGTCGTTGGCCGGGGGCTTCGACTTGATGCCGATGAGCACGTCGTCGGGGATCACGGCGCCCGGGGGCACCACGGCATCGTTGCCGACGAAGACGCGCGCGCCCGTGTGGACCTCGTGCAGGTGCATCCAGCCGCGCCGGATCTCCTCTTCGCCCAGCACCACCTCGTCGGCGACGAAGTTGCGGGCGCCGATGTCGGCGAGGTCGTGACGGCTGCCGAGGTTGGTCGAGATCTCGGCGCCCTGGCCCATGCGGGCGCCCATGAGGCGGTACCACGCCCGCATGTAGATCGTGGCGAACAGCGACGACAGGGTCTCCAGCGTCACCTCGGCGGCCAGCGCCACCGTCCACTTGCGCAGGTAGAACCCGCTGTGGATCGAATGGGTGCCGGTGGTCGCGCGCGGCAGGATCACCCAGCGGATGCCGGCGATGAGGAACACCGTCCCGGCGGTCATCAGCATGGCGGTGGGCCAGGTCAGCAGCGGCAGGTACCAGTGGTAGTCGATGTCGGTGAAGTCGGAGAGCGAGTCGCTGAGCTGGTCGAAGATGTAGAAGGCCGGGAAGATCGGCAGCAGGCCGATGGCCGGGATCGCCGCCAGCAGGAAAGTGTAGAGGGCGCCGAAGGCGAGGCGCCGCCGGGGCGAGGCGGTGGCGGGCGTAGGCAGAAGGGCCGGATCGGCGGTGCCGACCCGCCGGCCCGGCGAGCCGTCCCAGATCTCGGCCCGGCCCACCGCCGTGCCGGTGGGAATCGTGGTGAGGTCGCCGATCTCGGCATGGTCGCCGATGGTCGTGTCGGGGCCGATGACGCAGGAGGCACCGATGGCGACATCCGCCCCGATGGTGACGGGGCCGATGACGAGTTCGTCGCCCACCACCTCGGCGTTGGCGATGACGAGGCGCCCGCCGAGCGACGCGCCGGCCCCGACGGTGAGGAGGTCGGGCGCGCCCACCTCCACGTCGGAGATGAGGGTGTCGTCGCCGATCCTGGCACCGAGCAGGCGCAGGTAGAACACGATGGCCGGCGAGCCCTGGAGCCACTTGATGTGCACCAGCGGCGTCAGGCGCTGAGCGAGCCACCAGCGGTAATAATAGACGCCCCAGAGCGGGTAGCGCCCCGGTTTCGTCCGCCCGAGGATGAGCCACTTCGCCGCCACCGCGATGGCGGCCGTGACGGCGTTGATGCCGATATAGACGAGGAGCAGCACGGCGAGTTCGCCGAAGAAGCCGAGCCCGCCGCCCGTGAGCAGCAGGTAGGTCACGAAGATGCCGAGCCATTGCGCCGTGGCCAGCGCGATGACGAAGGGCAGGGCGGCGGCCTGGGCCAAGCCGCAGAGGAAGCGCCGCTTCAAGGAGGGCGGGGCGAAGCTGAGGTCGCGCACGGCCATCTCGGTGCCGGCGCCCCCCGTGCGTTCGATGAGGGCCTCGGCCATGGCCCGCAGGGTGCGCCGTCCGTAGACGTCCTGCAGGGTGATGGCGGCAAGCGCCGGCACCTCGCGCACGGCCCCGACGAAGCGGGCGGCGAGGAGGGAGTGGCCGCCGAGATCGGCGAAGAAGTCGCCCTCCAGGGGGAAGGCCTGGTTGCCGAACACCTGGGCGGCGGCGGCCAGCAGCGCCGCCTCGGTCTCGTTCCGCGGCGGCTCCTGCTCCCCCGTGGTGTCGGCCACCGTGAGGGTGGCGGCGCGCAGGGCCTTGCGGTCGACCTTGCCGGAGGTGAGGCGCGGCAGCACTTGCGTCACCTCGAAATGCCCCGGCACCATGTAGGGCGGCATCTGCTCGGCGAGCGTATGCCGGAGGGCGGCCTTGTCGATCTCGGTGCCGCGCTCGGGCACGAGGAAGGCGACGAGGCGGTCGACCCCGTCGTCCTGGCGCAGGACCACCGCCGCCTGGTTGATGCCCGGCAGCACCTGGATGCGCGATTCGATCTCCCCGAGCTCGACCCGGAAGCCGCGGATCTTCACCTGATCGTCGATGCGGCCGTGGAACAGGATGTTGCCGGCGGCATCGAGGGAGACCGCATCGCCGGAGCGGTAGAGCACCGGATCGGTCCCGTCCGAGGCAAACGGGTTGGCGATGAATTTCTCCGCCGTCAGCTCAGGACGCTGGAGGTAGCCCTTCGCGACGCCGGGTCCGCCGATCAGCAGCTCGCCCTGTTGGCCGACCCCAAGGAGCTCGAGGGACTCGCCCGCGACGTAGACGGAATAGTTCGGGATCGGGCCGCCGATGGTGACGGGCACGCCGGGCCGCATCGCAGCGGCGGTGGCCACCACCGTCGCCTCCGTCGGCCCGTAGGTGTTGAACAGGGCGCGCCCCTCCGTGGCCCAGCGGGCAACGAGGGGTTCGGGCAGGGCCTCGCCGCCGAGCAGCACGAGGCGCACGGTGGGCAGGTCCCCGGAGATCATGGCGAGGAGGGTCGGCACCGTGTCGAGCACCGTGACGCGGGCCCGCGCCAGGATGCCCGGCAGGGCCTCGACGTCGCCCATCATCGCGGGGGAGGCCACGAACAGGGTCGCGCCGACGAGGTAGGGGACCCAGATCTCCTCCATGGAGAGATCGAAGGCGACGCTCGCCCCCTGGAACACCACGTCGTCGGCTCGCATGCCGTAGAGGGCGTTCCCGGAGCGCAGGAAGTGGCAGATGTTGGCGTGGCTGATGACGATGCCCTTGGGCACCCCCGTCGAGCCCGAGGTGTAGATGAGGTAGGCCGGGTGCCCGGGCGTCAGCCCCAGGGCACGCGGATCGGGCCGGGGCGCGTCCGCCGGGGTCGCCGCCAGGAGGGCGTCCACCGTGAGGGCGGGGGCCGCGTCCGGCGCCCCGGGCGCGAGGGCCGGCGAGACGAGGAGGGCCTTGGCGGCGGCGTCGGTGAGGCACACGGCGACGCGGTCGGCCGGCGCCTCTGCGTCGAAGGGCAGCCAGGCGGCGCCCGACAGGGTGATGCCGATCTGGGCCACGAGGAGGTCGGGCCCCCGCGCCATCCAGAGGCCGACCACGTCGCCGGGGCCGATGCCGCGATGCGCCAGGCCCCGCGCGATGGTGCCGGCCCGGGCCTCGACCTCGGCGTAGGTCAGGGCCGGATGGGTGCCGTCGGGGTTTGTGTGTGACCCGTCGACGAGGGCCGGATGGTCGGGCCGGGTGGCGGCGCTGGCGGAAAAGATCTCGCCCAGGACTTCGTCGCGCACGAGATCGGGGCGGACCTCCCCGCGCAGGACGGCTTTTCCGGGCAGGGCGGACGGGCGCGCGAGCCCATCCACCGGGGGCCGGGTCGTCTCGGCGAGACTGGTCATCCACTGCTCCGCTGCCGATCCCCGGCCCGCTGCCGCAGCGAGCCTCGGATGCGCTTCGTTCTGGCCGGGTAAGGCGCCCGGATCACGCCGGAATCGCGGCGATCCTCGAACTTCGACAGCCCTCTAGCATGTTTGCGCGCTCAGGAACCGGGCGTGATGCGAGGCCGCATCGTGCCGCGGCCGCGTCAGGCCCAGCGCCAGCTTTGGCCCTCGAGGACGAGGACGCCGCCCTGGCGGATGCCCATGCGCGGCGCCTCGCGGATGCCGAGGCAGCCCCGGATCACCAGGATCGCCCGGGCGACGCCCCCGTGCGCGACGATGCAGGCCGGGCCGTCGAGGGCAGCGAGCGAGGGGGCCACCCGCTCCACGAGCATGGCGTAGCTCTCGGCTCCCTCGCCCGGCGGCCGGTAGCCCCAGCGGTCGCGGTCGCGCGCCGCCGCCCGGGCCGCGTCCCGGCGCCGGATCTCGGCCCAGGTCGAGCCCTCCCAGGCGCCGAAGCTGATCTCCTTCAGGCGCGGGTCGGTGCGGTAGGCCTCCGGCGCGAGGTCGAGGCGGGCGCGCAGGGCCTCCATGGTCCGGCGGGTGCGGGCCAGCGGGCTCGCAACGAAGTCGAGGCTGGACAGATCCGCGCCCGCCGCTCGCGCCAGGCGCCCGGCGGCCTCGTCGGCTTGGCGCAGGCCCTCGGCGTTGAGGGCAATGTCGCGCTGGCCCTGAAGGCGGCCTTCCGCGTTCCAGTCGGTCTGGCCATGGCGGACGACGTACAGGGTCGGGATCACGCGGGGCATCTCCGCGTGTTCTCCGCAAGGGCCATGCCGGAACGGCCCCGCTTGCGGATCGTTGTGGGTTTCAAGACCTGGCGCGCCCCGATCGCAGCGAACGAATTTCCATATGTCGCACAAGCACATCAAGCGCGCATCCGACAAGTCCGACGCCACGGTGGCCGAGGCGGGCGCGTCCCGCAAGCCGCGCGGGGGGCGGAACCCTGACGCCATCCCGGGCCTCGTCACCGTGGTGCCGGGCCGGGCGTTCGATCTCGCGGAGGTCGATACGCGGGCCGATGGCGGCCTCGACAAGGCGGCCGCCGGCCCCGCCCTCGCCGAAGCCCGCGCGCGCATCGCCGCCCTGCAGGAGCGGCTCTACGCCGAGCATCGCCGCAGCCTCCTGGTGGTGTTCCAGGCCATCGATACCGGCGGCAAGGACGGCACCATCCGGGCGGTGTTCGAGGGCGTGAACCCGCAGGGGTGCCGGGTCTGGCCGTTCAAGGTCCCGAGCGCGGAGGAGGCCGACCACGATTTCCTCTGGCGCTACCACGCCAAGACGCCGGGACGCGGCATGATCGGCGTGTTCAACCGCAGCCACTACGAGGACGTGCTGGTGGTGCGGGTGAAGGACCTCGTGCCCGAACCGGTGTGGCGGGCGCGGTACGACCAGATCAACGCGTTCGAGGCGATGCTCACGGCGTCGGGCACCACGATCCTGAAGTTCTTCCTCCACATCTCGAAGGCCGAGCAGAAGGAGCGCCTCGAAGCCCGCATCGCCACCCCGGAGAAGCACTGGAAGTTCGATGCCGCCGACCTCGTGGAACGCGAATCCTGGGACGCCTATCAGGCCGCCTTCGCCGAGGCCCTGACCCGGTGCTCGACGCCGCAAGCCCCGTGGCACGTCGTTCCGGCCGACCGGAAGTGGTACCGCAACCTCCTCGTCGCCCGCGCCATCGCCGACACCCTGGAGGCCATGGACCCGCGCTTCCCGGAGGCGCAGCCGGGTGTGGCGGGGACGATCGTGCCGGGGTGATGCCGACGCTCCTCGGTTCCAAGGACGGGTGCCGGATCACTCCTTGTCGAGGCTGAGGTCCGGGGCTTCCGGGTTCTTCATGCCGACCACGTGGTAGCCGGCATCGACGTGGAGGATCTCGCCGGTCATGCCGCGGCTCATGTCGGAGACGAGGTAGGCGGCGGTCTCGCCCACCTCCTCGATGGTCACGGTGCGCCGGAGCGGCGCGTTGTACTCGTTCCACTTCAGGATGTAGCGGAAATCGCCGATGCCGGACGCCGCCAGCGTCTTGATCGGGCCGGCCGAGATGGCGTTGACGCGGATCCGCGAAGGGCCGAGATCGGCGGCGAGATACCGGACCGACGCCTCCAGGGCGGCTTTCGCGACGCCCATGACGTTGTAGTGCGGCATCCACTTCTCGGCGCCGTAATAGGTCAGGGTCAGGAGCGAGCCGCCGTTCGTCATCAGCTTCTCGGCCCGCTGGGCCACCGCCGTGAACGAGTAGCACGAGATGAGGAGCGACTTGGTGAAGTTCGCCTCCGAGGTCTCGAGATAGCGGCCGGTGAGTTCGTCCTTGTCCGAGAAGGCGACGCAGTGGACGACGAAGTCGAGGCCTTCAGGGAATACCTCGGCGGTCGCGGCGAACACCGCATCGATGGAGGCCGGATCGGTGACGTCGCAATGCCCGACCACGTGGGCGTCGAGTTCGCGGGCGAGGGGCTCGACGCGCTTCTTCAGGGCGTCGCCCTGATAGGTGAAGGCGAGCTTGGCCCCGTGGGCGGCGGCGGATTTCGCGATGCCCCAGGCGATGGAGCGGTTGTTGGCGACACCGAGCACCAGCCCGCGCTTGCCGGCGAGGAGGCCGCCGACGTGATCGTGAACCGGGTTCGTGTCCGCCATGAAGTCACCTGAGCCCTGAAGCCGTCTGCCTGACGCGGGGAGGCCCGGCCGGAGGGGTCGGGCGAACGGCATGCGCCGCGGCATCCTTAGCGGAGGCATGCCGGTGACGGAAGTCCGGGTTTCGGCCGGAGCCGGGGAGGGCGGGTGTCTCTCGCAAAACTCCCGTCGCGTCGCCGTGCCCGGAGCGAGAGCCGGCGGGGATGGGAAGTTTTGCGAGGCGCTCTCAGCCGACCCGGGCGGCGCGCCGGGCTTTGGCGTAGTCGGTGAGCGCCGTGTCCTCGGTGGCCGGCAGGGCGATGGCGGTGGTGGCGAACAGGTCGCCCCGCGTGCCGTCCTTCTTCGGCAGGCCCTTGCCCTTGAGGCGGAAGGTGCGGCCTGAACTCGTCATGGCGGGGATCCGCATCTCGACGGCGCCCGTCAGGGTCGGCACCCGGATCGGACCGCCCAGGACCGCGTCCTCCAGGGGCACCTCGACGGAGACACGCAGGTCAGCCCCGTCCGGCGTAAAGCGGGGATGCGGCAGGATGCGGATGGTCAGGAGCGCGTCGCCCGGCGCCCCGCGCCCGGCGGGCGACCCGAGGCCGCGCAGGCGGATCACCTGGCCATCGACCACGCCGCGCGGCACCACCACGTCGACGTCGCGCCCGTTGGGCAGCGAGAGGCGCAACTTCTCCTCGCTTGCCACCTGTTCGAGGGTCACGTTGAGTTCGGCCGCGACATCCTCGCCCTTGGGGGCCTCGCGCGGTCCGGGGCCCGCGCCGCCGGCCCGGAAGGCTTCGCCGAACAGGTGCGAGAAGATGTCGTCGCCCATCCCACCCGGACCGCCCGCGCCGCGCCCCCGGGCTGCGTTCTCGAAGCCGCCGAACCCGCCGGGGCGTCCGCCGCCGAAGCCGCCGAACCCCTCGAAGCCCGTGGCGCGGGGCTTGCCCTCGGCGTCGATCTCGCCCCGGTCGAACTGACCGCGCTTGCCCGCGTCGCCCAGGATCTCGTAAGCCGAATTCGCCTCGGCGAAACGGTCCTTGGCCTTGGCGTCACCCGCGTTGCGGTCGGGGTGGTAGGCTTTGGCGAGCTTGCGGTAGGCCTTCTTGATGTCAGCTTCGCTGGCACCCTTGGGCACGCCCAGCACGTCGTAGGGATTGCGCATCGGTCAACACTGTCTCGGGGTCATCGCGCCTGATGTGGACGGTTCGCCACGGCTTCGCAACGCGGCCCCGCAAGATTTCGCCGGCGCAAGGCCTCGTCAGATCACCGTCTTCGTGCCGCGCACGCGCTTCAGGGTCCACTCGCCGCCCGAGGGCTTGCAGCCGGTGCCGCGCAGGAACCGGCTCCGGCCCGGCGCGATCACCGAGGCGAGGAAATCGCGACAGATCTGGTCGTTGGAGACGTAAGGCAGGCCCGTCGGATTGACGGAGCCGCGCAGGTTCGTCTCCGGGTTGTCCCACTTCACCGGGCGGCCGTTGCCCTGCGGATCGAGGGCCACCGCCAGGGCGGCATGGGCCCGGCGCCAATCCTCGGCCCCGAGGTCGCGGCCGAAGCTCTCGGGATGCCGCTCGATGCTGCCGGTTGTCGCGGGCTCGGACGCCGAAGTGGCCTCCGCCACCGTGTCGGCCTGGAAGGTGATGATCGGCAGTCCGCAGCCCGACAGGGGCAGGAGGGCCAGGGCGGCCAGCCGTCCCCATGCGCGGCCGATGCCCCCGATCCGCCCGGAAAAACCACCGGGCGAGAGCTTGGCGGCGATTCCTTTCGTTCTAAAGTCGCACCGACGCATTACACCTGATCTCAACGACGGGAGAGGACCGACGGCCAACCGCGCCCCACGTCGGTGCCCCCCGACCCGGATCTCACGCAAGAAGGACGTTCGCCTTGGATCGGTTAAGGATCGATGACCCCGCCCCGCAGGACGACTTCACCCGCGCCGCCGATCCGTGGATTCTGTTTTCGGCCTGGATGGCGGAGGCGGAAGCCTCGGAACCCAACGACGCCAACGCCATGGCCCTCGCCACCGCCGGGTCCGACGGCCTGCCCGACGTGCGCATGGTGCTGCTGAAGGGCGTCGATGCGCACGGTTTCGTGTTCTACACCAACACCGAATCGGCCAAGGGCGAGGAGCTGGCTCAGAACCCCCAGGCCGCCCTGGTGCTGCACTGGAAGAGCCTGCGCCGGCAGGTCCGGGCGCGGGGTCCCGTCACCCCCGTCACCGACGCGGAAGCGGACGCGTATTTCGCCAGCCGGGCGCGCAACAGCCGCATCGGCGCCCATGCCAGCCGCCAGTCGCGGCCGCTCACCGACCGCGCCACCCTCGATGCGGAGGTGGCGGCGCTGGCCGCCCGGTTCGAGGACGGCCCGGTGCCGCGCCCCGAGAACTGGATCGGCTACCGCATCGCGCCGGTTTCCATCGAGTTCTGGCAGGACGGCCCCTTCCGGCTGCACGACCGGGTGCGGTTCACCCGCGCCGGCGACGGCTGGTCGGGGGCACGGCTCTATCCCTGACCGGTCCGTGGTGCGGCGCGGGATCGACCCTGGATTTTAGGATCGGCGGCGCTTAGACCTTGGAGCCGGCGCGGCGGGTGCCCTTTCGTCAACCGCCTCCCGATCCTGAAGGAACGGTCTTGGCCACATCCTCCAACGAACGCCGCCGCGTCATGCTGCTCACGGGCGCCAGCCGCGGCATCGGCCACGCCACGGTCAAGCGCTTCTCGGCGGCCGGCTGGCGGGTCATCACCTGCTCGCGCCACGCGTTTCCCGAGAACTGTCCCTGGGAGATGGGCCCGGAGGATCACCTCCAGGTGGATCTCGCCGATCCCGAGGACACCATGCGGGGCATCGCCGAGGTGGCCGGGCGCCTCGCCGACGAGGGCGGCCTCCTGCACGCCCTCGTCAACAACGCCGGCATCTCGCCCAAGGGCGCCAACGGCGAGCGCCTCGGCGCCATCGCCACGGAGTTCGGCGACTGGCGCAAGGTGTTTCAGGTCAACGTGTTCGCACCGCTCCTCCTGGCGCGCGGCCTGTGCGAGGAACTGACCCGGGCCAAGGGCTCCATCGTCAACGTCACCTCCATCGCGGGGTCGCGGGTCCATCCCTTCGCGGGCGCGGCCTACGGCACCTCGAAGGCGGCGCTCGCCGGCCTCACCCGCGAGATGGCGAGCGATTTCGGGCCCCTCGGGGTGCGCGTCAACGCGATCTCGCCCGGCGAGATCGACACCGCCATCCTCTCGCCCGGCACCGACAAGATCGTCGCCGGCATTCCCCAGCGGCGCCTCGGCACCCCCGACGAGGTGGCGAAAGCCATCTACTTCCTGTGCACCGAGGCCTCGTCCTACGTGAACGGCGCCGAACTGCACATCAACGGCGGCCAGCATGTCTGACCGGGTGCTGCGGCCCGGTCTCCTCGCCGCCCTGGCGTTCCTGTTTCCTGCTCTGGCCGCCGCCGAGCCCGGTGCCACCCTCCTCGACCTGCCATTCGCCGCGAGTGCGCTCCGCGCGCCGGGCAGCGAGGTCGCCGTGGCGGTGGCGACCTCCGGGCTCCTTCCCCTGGCGCGGCCCAAGGCCGGCTCGCGCGAGCCGGCCGGGGAGGGCGCGCCCGTCGCCGTGGCGTGGGGGGAGGCGGGGGGCGCCGCCCTCACCCTCGTGGACGGACAGGTGCGCGTGACCCTGCTGGGCCGCGAGGCCGTCGAGGGCCTGGCCGCCGCCGAGACCCCGCGCGGGGCGCTGCCCGGCCTGCCCCGCGCGGTGTCGGGCGGGCTCTCGGCCGTCCTCGCCGAGCCCGTGGCCGTGCCGGGCCGGGCGGGGCAGGGCGCGGGCCGGCTGGTGATCCGCGAGCGCCAGCCCGTCCCCATGAGCGCGGAGCCGAAGGCCGTGCCCGTCGCCACCGCGACGGTGTCCCCCGCCCCCGATGCCGCCTTCGCCGCGCGCTCCCCCGTTCTCACCGTCTTCGACGGGCGCCCGACCGTCGTGGTGGTGACCGAGAACGAGGCCGGTTCGTCCCTGGCCGTCGCCCAGGCCGCCGAGGCCGGCTGGAGCGTGCGGGCGCGCGGTCCCGCCGCGCCCGGCCGCCCGCTCCAGGTCGCCGGCATCGCGGATTTCTCCGGCAGCGGCCGGCCGCAGATCGCCGTCACGGGTCCGGCGGACGGTGCCGCCCGCCTCCGGCTCTGGACCTACGAAGGCGGCGCCCTGCAGCCCGCGCAGGCCGCGTCCGGCCAGGACATCTTGGCCCCGGGTTACGACGCCGCCGCCCCTGGCGAGGGCGGTCCCGGTCTGTCGGCCCTCCTGTCCCGTGACGGCGGCGTGGACCTCGCCCTGCCGGTGGCGGACCGCTCGGCCCTGGCGATCCTGTCCTTCAAGGGCGGACTCGTGGAGCGCGCCCGCGTTCCCCTGCCGGCTCCGGCCGCCTTCGGCGTCGCCACCCTCGGGACGGGACCGGAGGCCCGCCTCCTCGTCGGCCTCGCCGACGGGCGCATCGCCGTGGTGAACCCCACGCCATGAAGTCCCGTCCAATGAATCCCTGCCCGATGAATCCCCACTCATGACCGAGCCCCCGGCCTCCGCCGATGCCCCCACGCGCCTGTTTCCGGCGCGGCCCTTCGTGGGCGCCTCCATCGCGGTGATCCGGGGCGACCGGGTGCTCCTCGCCGCCCGGGCCAACGCGCCCATGCGCGGGGTCTGGACCCTGCCGGGCGGCCTCGTGGAGGCCGGCGAGGCCCTGGCCGAGGCGGCCCTGCGCGAATTGCAGGAGGAGGTCGGCCTGACCGCCGAGGTGGTGGGCGTGCTCAGCCCCACCGAGATCATCCTGCGGGCCGAGGACGGCCGCACGCGCCACCACTACGTGGTGCATCCCCACGCGGCCGTTTGGACCGGCGGCGAGGCGGTGCCGGGCCCCGAGGCCCTCGCCGTGCGCTGGGCGACCCTGGCGGAGCTGTCCGGCCTCGACACCACGCCGGGCCTCGACGCGACCGTGGCGGCCGCCTTCGCGCGGGTCTGCGCCGGCGGGCGGCCCACCGGCGGGACGTCGGACGCGTGACGAAGCCCCGCCTGTTTCTTCGTTCGGGCCTATGCCTGCTGGCGTTCCTGATGGCCGTGCCGGTCGCCGAGGCTCAGCAGGGGCGGGGCGGGACTGGGCGGTCCGCCCCCCGGAGCGAGAAGCCGGCCGAGAAGGAGCCGCCCCCCGCCCCCGAGCCGCCGCCGGCCCCTTATGACCGCGATCTCCTGCGGCTCTCCGAGATCATCGGGGCCTTGGCCTTCCTGCGCGACCTCTGCGCCGCGCCGGACGCGGGCCAGTGGCCCGTGCGGATGAAGGCCCTCCTGGAGGCCGAGGGCGTCACGCCCGGCCGCCGCGACCGCCTGGCCGGGGCCTACAACCGGGGTTACCGCGGCTACGCTCTGACCTACCGGGTCTGCACGCCGTCGGCGCGGGAAGCCGCCACCCGGTTCGTGGCCGAAGGGGAGCGCCTGTCGCACAGTTTGGCGAGCCGGTTCGGCGGGTGATGCCCGGACGCAACATTCACCGCGGCATCGGCGCTTTCGCGCATTTTGAGCGTCGACGTTAACTGCTTCGCAATTCCTGGCTTTGCCGGCGCGGTTCCAGGCCCTATCATCATGGGTACGTGCCGAGCGTTTCTTCGGCGCCAACGATGTCCTGGCCCATGCACGCTGATTCTGCTCCCGCGCCCTTCGAGGCGGATCTCAACGACAAGCGCGCAGCCCTTGGCTACGTGTCGGAGGCGTTCGCCGAAGGCTGTCTCGATGGCCTCGACGGTGACTGCATGGCTCAGGCAGCCTTGTTCGCCGCCTTCCAGGAGCTCGTGATGACCTACGGCGAGGAAGCGACGGCGAGCTACGCCGAGGGCTTTCCGGACCGGATCCGGGGCGGCGCGTTCACCACGGCCCCGCAGCACTGAGGTTTCGGCCCCCGCGTCCTGGCGGGGTGGGGGCTTGGCGGGGGGGCGACCGGAGTTCCGCCGCGGGGCGGCCGGCGCGACCCCCGATCCTTCGGTTCGACGCGCCGGTACGGGATCGGTCCGGCCTTAAGCGGTGGCGTCCTTCGCGCCCAGGCGCTTGTCGAGATAGGTGTCCACGGTCTGGGTCAGCTCGTCGACCTTGCCGTCGAAGAAGTGGTTGGCGCCCTCCACCACCTGATGCTCGATGATGACGCCCTTCTGCACCTTCACCTTCTCGATTACCGGCATCACCTCGCGGGCCGGCGCCACCCGGTCCTCCGAGCCGTGGACGAACAGGCCCGAGGACGGGCAGGGCGCCAGGAAGGTGAAGTCGTAGCGGTTGGCCATGGCGGCGATGGAGATGAAGCCCTCGATCTCCGGGCGGCGCATCAGAAGCTGCATGCCGATCCACGAGCCGAACGACACGCCCGCGATCCAGCACGCCCGGGCTTCCGGGTTGACCGACTGCACCCAATCGAGAGCGGAGGCCGCATCCGAGAGTTCGCCGGTGCCGTGATCGAAGGCGCCCTGGCTGCGCCCGACTCCGCGGAAATTGAACCGCAGGGCGGCGAAGCCCCGGTTGGCGAACGTGTAGAAAAGATTGTACACGATTTGATTGTTCATCGTGCCCCCGAACTGGGGGTGCGGGTGGAGCACGATGGCGATCGGTGCGCCCTTCTTCTTGGGGGCCTGGTAGCGCCCCTCGAGACGGCCGGCCGGACCGGTGAAGATGACTTCGGGCATGGTTCTCTCACAAGCTTCTGGACGATGCGCGCGACGGCGGACGCACGGCAGGCCCGGCGCGGAACGCCTTGACTCGACGGGGCGCGAACTTAAAAGCGCTCTTAGAACGGTTCTAGTGGACTGGAATCATTCTAAAGTAAGGGTTCGGGCGCTTCCGGGCCGTTGCAGTCCCCGCGTGTCGGGGTGTCGGAATCAGGTTCTTCGGCGCCTTAGCATGATCGTGGGGGGCAAAAGCAAGGATTTGTCGTCTTCGGCTCCGGTGCCGCCAATGGTTTTCGCCTCCATGACTTCGCTCAGATGACAGTGTCGCGCGCCTATCTCGACCACAACGCGACCTCGCCGGTTCGGCCGGAGGTGGCGGATGCCGTGGCGCGGGCGCTCGGGCTGTCCGGCAATCCGTCCTCGGTCCATGCCGAGGGCCGGGCCGCGCGGGCGGCCCTGGAGGCCGCCCGCGCGGCGGTGGGCGCCCTCGTGGGAGTCGGCGCGGGCCGTGTGGTGTTCACGAGCGGCGGCACGGAAGCCGCCAACGCCGTCCTGTCTGGCGCCCTGCGCCGGGCCGGCGAGGCGGCGCCGACCCGGCTCGTCATCGGCGCCACGGAGCATTCCTGCGTCGCCGCCGGGCACCGCTTCCCGGCCGAGCGGGTGGACGTGCTTCCCGTCGATGCCCGCGGCGTTGTCGATCTCGCGGCGCTGGCCGGAATTCTCGATCGGCACCGGGGGGAGGGCGTTCTCGTTTCGGTCCATGCCGCCAACAACGAGACCGGGGTGATCCAGCCTCTCGCCGGGATCGTCGCCCTGGCGCGGGGGCACGGCCGTACCCTCGTTCATTCCGATGCCGTGCAGGCGGTGGGTAAGATCCCCCTCGATTTCGCCGGCCTCGGCCTCGATGCCCTCACGCTGTCGGGGCACAAGTTCGCTGCGCCGAAGGGCGTCGGCGCCCTCGTCCTCGCCGAGGGCATCACCCTGGAGGCGGCGCACCTGCGCGGCGGTGGCCAGGAGGGGCGCCTGCGCGGCGGCACCGAGAACGTGCCCGGCCTCGTCGGCATGGGGGTGGCGGCCGGGATCGCGGCGGCCGGCCTCGGCGATACGCCCGCGGCCCTGCGCGATGCCATCGCGGCGGGTCTGCGGCGGCTCGCCCCCGATCTTGTGGTGTTCGGGGAGGGTGCGCCGCGCCTGCCCAATACCTTGAGTTTTTCCATTCCCGGCCTCGACGCCCCGACGGCCGTGATGCGCCTCGATCTCGCCGGGGTCGCGGTCTCGTCCGGGTCGGCCTGCGCCTCGGGCAAGGTCGCGCGCTCCCCCGTCCTCGCCGCCATGGGCGTCAGCCCTGCCCTGGCCGCAGGGGCCCTGCGCGTCAGCCTCGGGTGGAACACCACGGAAAGCGACGGGACGCGCTGTCTCGCCGCCTGCGAACGCCTCGTCGAGACCCTATATCGACGGAGAGGGCAGGCCGCCTGACGGCGGCCCGCCCAACCCATTTCTCGCGAACACGCCCGGCCCTTGACGCCGGGTCGATCAGGAGACGCCAATGCCTGCCGTGCAGGAAACCATCGACCGGGTCCGCTCCATCGACCTCGACCAGTACAAGTACGGGTTCGAGACCACCATCGAGATGGAGAAGTCCGAAAAGGGCATCTCCGAGGACGTGATCCGCTTCATCTCGGCCAAGAAGGACGAGCCCGAGTGGATGCTCGCCTGGCGGCTCGATGCCTACAAGCGCTGGCAGACCATGCAGGAGCCCGACTGGGCCCGCGTGTCCTACGACAAGGTCGATTACAAGGACATCTACTACTACGCGGCCCCCAAGCGCCCGGCCGCGATGTCGCTGGACGAGATCGACCCGGAGATCCTGAAGACGTACGAAAAACTCGGCATTCCCCTGCGCGAGGTCGAGGTCTTGGAGGGCATCGCCCCCGAGCGCCGGGTCGCCGTCGACGCGGTGTTCGATTCCGTGTCCGTCGCCACCACCTTCAAGGCCGAACTGTCCAAGGCCGGCGTGATCTTCATGCCGATCTCGGAAGCCATCCGCGAGTACCCGGATTTGGTGAAGAAGTACCTCGGCTCCGTCGTGCCCGTGACCGACAACTTCTTCGCGACGCTCAATTCGGCGGTCTTCTCCGACGGCTCGTTCGTCTACATCCCGCCGGGCGTGCGCTGCCCGATGGAGCTCTCGACCTATTTCCGCATCAACGAGCGTGACACCGGCCAGTTCGAGCGCACGCTCATCATCGCCGACAAGGGGTCCTACGTCTCGTATCTCGAGGGCTGCACCGCTCCGAAGCGCGACGACAACCAGCTCCACGCGGCGGTGGTCGAGCTCGTCGCCCTGGACGACGCCGAGATCAAGTACTCGACGGTCCAGAATTGGTACCCCGGCGACAACGAGGGCAAGGGCGGCATCTACAACTTCGTGACGAAGCGCGGCGATTGCCGGGGCGCGAACTCGAAGATCTCGTGGACGCAGGTCGAGACCGGTTCGGCCATCACCTGGAAGTACCCGTCCTGCATCCTGCGCGGCGACAATTCCCGGGGTGAGTTCTACTCCATCGCCGTGTCAAACGGCATGCAGCAGGTCGATTCCGGCACCAAGATGATCCATCTGGGCAAGAATACGACGAGCCGGATCATCTCGAAGGGCATCTCGGCGGGTCGTTCGCAGAACACCTACCGGGGCCTCGTCTCGGCCCACAAGAAGGCCACGGGCGCGCGCAACTTCACCAACTGCGATTCGCTCCTCATCGGCGACCAGTGCGGCGCGCACACGGTGCCGTACATCGAGTCGAAGAACGCGTCCGCGCAGTTCGAGCACGAGGCCACCACCTCGAAGATCTCCGAGGACCAGATGTTCTACTGCCAGCAGCGCGGCCTATCCAACGAGGAGGCGACCGCTCTCATCGTCAACGGCTTCGTCCGCGATGTGCTGCAGCAGCTGCCCATGGAGTTCGCCGTCGAGGCCCAGAAGCTGATCTCGATCAGCCTCGAAGGTTCCGTGGGCTAAAGGCGGCCCCATCAAATCCAGCGCGCACTCCCCCTCTCCCCTTTGCGGGGGAGGGTGGCCCGCGGAGCGGGTCGGGTGAGGGGAGCGCGCTATCCGGAGAGGTCGCCCCTCTCCCGCCTGCTCCGCAGGCACCCTCCCTCGCAGAGGGGGGAGGGTCGCGACCCGACGCTTTAAGATTCAGGACTATGCTGCAATGATCGAAATCAAGAACCTCACCGTCGCCATCGAGGACAAGCAGATCCTCAACGGCCTCAACCTCACGGTGAACGACGGCGAAGTCGCGGCCATCATGGGGCCGAACGGCTCGGGCAAGTCGACCCTGTCCTACGTCATCGCCGGCAAGGAGGACTACGAGGTCCTCGACGGCGAGATCCTGCTGGACGGCGTCAACATCCTTGAGATGAGCCCCGACGAGCGGGCCGCGTCCGGCGTGTTCCTGGCCTTCCAGTATCCGCTCGAAATCCCCGGCGTCGGCACCATGACCTTCCTCAAGGCGACGCTGAACGCCCAGCGCCGGGCGCGCGGCGAGGGTGAGCTCTCGACTCCCGACTTCATCCGCAAGGTGAACGCTGCTGCCGAAAAGCTCGAGATCAACAAGGAGATGCTCAAGCGCGCCCTCAACGTCGGGTTCTCCGGCGGCGAGAAGAAGCGCATGGAGATCCTGCAGATGGCGCTCCTGGAGCCCAAATTCTGCGTCCTCGACGAGACCGATTCGGGCCTCGACATCGATGCCCTGCGCATCGTCTCCGGCGGCGTGAATGCCCTGCGCGCCCAGGGCCGCTCGTTCCTCGTCATCACCCACTACCAGCGCCTGCTCGACTACATCGTGCCGGACGTGGTCCACGTCATGTCGCAGGGCCAGATCGTGAAGTCGGGCGACAAGGACCTCGCCAAGGCCCTGGAAGCCTCGGGCTACGCCGAGTACCGCACGGGCGAGGCCGCCTGACCATGGCCGACATCACCCCGCTCCGCACGGCGGCCGAGACCGGCTTGTCGAAGCTCTTCGAAGCCACGAAGATGAAGTACCCCACGGGCGTGTCCATCGCCCGCGAGGAGGCGTTCCGCTACTTCGAGGCGGTGGGCCTGCCCACTCGCCGCGTCGAGGCGTTCAAGTACACCGATCTGCGCTCGGCGTTCCGCGATGCGGCGCATCCGGCCGAGATGCCGCAGCCTGAGACCGCCAGGGCGGCCGTGGCGGGGGCCAAGGGCTTTGCCGGGATCGAGGCCGCGCGCCTCACCTTCGTCAACGGCCATCTCATCGAGGCGGAATCCGACCTCACCCGCATCCCGGCCGGCATCACCGTGACGCCGCTCACCGAGGCGCTCACCGACGGCCACGCCCTCCTCGACCGGCTCACCCCCGTGAAGCAGGCCGCCGAGAACGCGATCTACCAGCTCAACACCGCCTTCCTGGCTGATGGCGTGCTCATCTCCGTCGCGGCCGGCGCCAAGGTCGAGGCGCCTCTGCACCTGCGCTTCATCGGCACCGGGTCGGACGCGTATTCCACGGCGACCCGTGTCCTCGTCGTGCTGGAGGAGGGCGCCGAAGCCCTCGTCCTGGAGAGCCACGAGGGACCGGACGGCATCGCCTATCAGCCCAACGATGCCGTGGACGTGGTGGTCGGCGACCATGCCACCTTCCGGCATGCGCGCCTGAATGCGGAGGGCCGCGAGGCCGTAGCCCTCTCGACGCTCTCGGTGAAGCTCGGCGCGCAAGCCGCCGTGGAGACCGTCAACGTGGTGGTGGGCGCCGTGCTCTCGCGCCATCAGGTCTACCTCAACTTTGCGGGCGCCGACGCCCGCGCGGTGGTTAACGGCGCGGCCATGCTCAACGGCAAGCAGCTCGCCGACACCACGTTCCTCGCCGACCACGCCGCCACCGGCGGGGTGAGCCGCGAGCTGTTCAAGACCGTGGTGGACGGGGCCGCCACGGGCGTGTTCCAGGGCAAGATCATCGTGCAGCAGGCGGCCCAGCAGACCGACGGCAAGATGATGTCGGCCTGCCTCATCCTGTCCGACGAAGGGCAGATGATGAACAAGCCCGAGCTCGAGATCTTTGCCGACGACGTCGCCTGCGGCCACGGCGCCACCTGCGGGGCGCTCGACGACGACCTCCTGTTCTACCTCATGCAGCGCGGCCTGCCGAAGGCTGAGGCCGAGAGCCTGCTGGTGCAGGCCTTCCTGGGTGCGGCCATCGAATCGGTGAGCCACGAGGGCGCCCGCGAGGCGCTGATCGGCACCGTCGAGGCGTGGCTGAAGGCCCGGGGCTGAGGAAAGATCGAAGGTCGGCCTCGAGGACGAGGCCGACCTTCAGCGGCTCCCCTTGGAAAGTCGAGACATGAACGCACCCTACGACGTCGAGGCGATCCGGGCCGAGTTTCCGATCCTCGCCCAGAAGGTCTACGGCAAGCCCCTGGTCTATCTCGACAATGCGGCCTCGTCGCAGAAACCGCGCGCGGTCATCGACGCCATGGTGGCCTGCATGGAGACGGGCTACGCCAACGTCCATCGCGGCCTGCACTTCATGGCGAACGCTGCCACGGAGGGGTTCGAGGGCGCCCGCGAGACCACGCGGCAGTTCCTCAACGCCGACTCCACCGACGAGATCGTCTTCACCCGTAACGCCACGGAGGCCTACAACCTCGTGGCCTCGTCCATGGGGCTGATGGGCCAGATCGGCGAGGGGGATGAGATCATCCTGTCGATCATGGAGCACCATTCCAACATCGTGCCCTGGCACTTCCTGCGCGAGCGGCGCGGCGCGGTGATCAAGTGGGCGCCCGTGGACGACGAGGGGAACTTCCTCCTCGATGAATACGAGAAGCTGTTCTCAGCCCGCACCAGGATGGTGGCGATCACCCACATGTCGAACGTGCTCGGTACGGTGACGCCGGCCGCCGAGATCGTGCGCATCGCCCACGCCCACGGCGTGCCGGTGCTCCTCGACGGGGCGCAGAGCGCGGTGCACGGGCCCATCGACGTGAAGGCGCTCGATTGCGACTTCTTCGTCTTCACCGGCCACAAGGTCTACGGACCCACCGGCATCGGCGTGCTCTACGGCAAGCGGGAGTGGCTGGAGCGCCTGCCGCCCTACCAGGGCGGCGGCGAAATGATCCGCACGGTGAGCCAGGACGCGATCACCTACAACGATCCGCCCCACCGCTTCGAGGCGGGTACCCCAGCGATCGTCGAGGCGGTGGGCCTCGGCGCGGCCCTGGAATTCATGATGACGCTGGGCCGCGACCGAATCGCGGCGCACGAGGCCTCGCTCCTCGCCTACGCGGAGGAGCGGCTCGGGGCCATGAACTCGTTGCGGATGATCGGCACCGCCAAGGGCAAGGGCGGCGTCATCGCCTTCGAGATGAAGGGCGCGCACGCTCACGACATCGCCACGGTGATCGATCGCTACGGCGTCGCCATCCGGGCGGGCACCCATTGCGCGATGCCGCTGCTCTCGCGCTTCGGGGCGACCTCCACCTGTCGCGCCTCGTTCGGACTGTATAACACCCGAGGCGAGATCGACGTCCTCGCCGAGGCTCTGGCCAAGGCCGAGACGATGTTCGCCTGACGCTCGAAATTCCGGCAGCGACGCTGCCGCCGGCGCGATTGCGCGGCGCCCGTGGGGCGGGCGAGCGCGGATCGCCGCCGATCCGCGACACTGAAGACGAGGACCACACCATGAGCGATACAGCCATCACCGGCGGGGCCAATTCCCCTGCCATCGCCAGCGCCTCGGCGATCCCGCCCGAGGAACTCGACCGCCTGACCGACGACATCGTGGCGGCGCTCAAGAGCGTCTATGATCCCGAGATCCCGGCCGACATCTACGAGCTCGGCCTGATTTACAAGGTCGACATCGCCGACGACCGCACGGTCGCGATCGACATGACCCTCACGGCCCCGGGCTGTCCCGTGGCCGGGGAGATGCCGGGCTGGGTCGAGACGGCGGTGGCCGCCGTGCCGGGCGTCCAGGCCTGTGCCGTCACCATGGTGTTCGATCCGCCGTGGGATCAGAGCCGCATGTCCGACGAGGCCCGCGTCGCCCTGGACATGTGGTAAGGGGCCGACCTCAGCCCTCCGTCACCAAATCGCGGCGGCCTGGAAAGCTCAGTCCTTCGTAGATGTCGGCGAGGGCGAGGCTGGCGCCGATGGCCGGCAGGCCGATCACCGCCTCCAGGCCCTCGAAGGCTTCGATCTCCCAAGCATCGTTCCCGCGCGTGTAGAGCAAAGCCTGGGGCTTGAGCGTTTCGATGAGGAGAATGTAGGCCAGCGTCGGGTGACGCTTGTATTCCTCTACCTTGCGCGTCTGGTCGATAGCAGTGGTGGATGGCGAGGCGACCTCGACAACGAGCCTGGGTTCTCGTGCTTCATACGTATCGGGCACCAGGGCGGCGCACTCCACCATCACGTCGGGCCGCCGCAGCATCGTGATGCTGGTGCGGATCCCGATGTCGGACGTGGTCGGACGGCAGGGTTTGCCTCTTAACTGGGTTCCGAGGCTGATGATGACGTTCACCGTCGCCAGATCGTGCTGCACGCTCGCGCCCGTCATCATCCGGTGGCGGGGGACCGGGTACCCGTCCACGAGTTCGTAGAGTTCGTCCTGATCGCGCTGCCAGACCAGGAAATCCTCGATCGTCATCGGGGCAAGGGCTGCGTCGGCCATGAGTCTCTCCGTCCTGCCGCTCGCGGAAGTCTAGCGCAGGGCGCCCCACCCCGTCACCGGAGTAGACCCTGGGCCGGCGACTCCTTATCTTAACTGCGCGCGATCATCCTCAACCGCCCGGGCCTTGAACCCGGCTGCCGGAGAGACCTCATGGCTTCGAATTTCAAAGTTCTCTCGCTCACCGACGCGGCCGCCGAGCGCATCAAGGCGATCATCGCCGATGCCGACCGGCCCATCGCCGGCCTGCGGGTGGGTGTGAAGAACGGCGGCTGCGCCGGCATGTCCTACACCATGGAATACGCCGACGGTCAGAAGCCCGGCGAGGACATGGTCGAGGATCGCGGGGTCAAGGTCTTCGTCGACCCCAAGGCGCTGCTGTTCCTCCTCGGGACGCAGATGGATTTCACCTCCACCAAGCTCGCTTCGCAGTTCGTGTTCAACAACCCGAACCAGACCTCGGCCTGCGGCTGCGGCGAGTCCGTGGCGATCACGCCGGTGAATCCCGAAGCCGTACGCGCCTCGGCCTGACCGGCCGCCGGTTTCGACGACCTCGCGAGACGCCCGGCCACCGTCGATTCGCGCTCCGGGCAACTCAGTGTGACGGGCGTTTCGTGAGGGAGATCAGGACGTCAGCCGGGCGGGGGCACGACGCTGCCATCGTCCACCGTGCGGTTGCGACCCTCGCGCTTGGCCTTGAACATGCATTGGTCCGCGCGTTCGAGGAGTGAAACCGCCGTATCGCTCGGGCGTACGGCGGCCACCCCAAGGGAGATGGTGACCTTGCCCAGCGCCTCCCCCGTGGTGCGCTTGACGAGTTCGCGCGTCATCACGCTGGTGCGGACTTTCTCGGCTATGGCACGCGCCTGCAGCCGGCCAAGGCCCGGCAGGAGGATGGCGAATTCCTCGCCGCCGAAGCGCGCCAGGGTGACCCCGGCCGCGACGTTCTCGCGCATCACCGCGCCGACGAGGCGCAGGACTTGGTCGCCCGTGAGGTGACCATACAAATCGTTGAAGCGCTTGAACGAATCCACGTCGATGACGATGAGGCTGGCGGGTGTCCGCTCGGCCACCGATTCCTCGACCAGATTGTGCAGGCTTTCCTCGAACTGCTTGCGGTTCGCGAGGCCGGTGAGTGGATCCGTGAGGCTCTCGCGGCGCGTCGCCTCCAGGGTCTCGCGCAAGGCTTCGATCTCGTTGCGGCTCTCGCGCATGCGGGTCTCGAGCACGCGATTGCTGTCGGCCACCTCCCGGGTCGTGGCCACCAGCGCTCCGACGATCTCGAGAACGCGGTCCCGGTCGAGTCCCGACCCGTCGAGGTCGTTCAGCAGCGTGCGCAGGGATTCGCCGTGCTGCGCCGTGGACCCGAGGGAGAGGTCGAGCGCTTCCATGAGGCTCGCGATCTCGGCGAGCACGGTGCGGCTCGTGTGATCGGCCGCGCGCGCGAGGCGGTGGCCGTCGAGATGGGTTTCGTAGAGGGCGTCGATCTCGTCCTCGGCGAGGGACCCCTTCGCCATGAGGTCGGTGATCGCCTCGTTGATCTTCGGATGTAGGCCCGCGACGTAGGTGTACCAGACCGTGTAGGCCCGTGGCGTCGCCGAGGGGCCGTACTGGCGCATCAGGGCATTGGCGCGCTCGGCCAGAGCGAAGGTCCGCTCCCGATCACCCTGACTGCCGTTCATATCCACCCAACCGTAGAATCGCCCTGGCCCTTCGCTCCGATGAGAGCGGAGAGCCAGCCGCGAGACCCTAACCACCCGGTGGCGGAAACGCCATCAGGCGTCGGCCCCCCCAACGTCCCTCGCTCTTTCGAGGCCGGGATTCGATGCCGTCCCGGCTCCGGGCCGACTCATTTGGTGGACTTGATCACTGCCGGGCGCAGGAGGAAGGCCGGTACGTGCGAGCCGAGGCCGATGGGCGTCTCGCCGTCGTCCTCGTCGCCGCGCCGCCGGGGCGCCGGCCGGCGCTCCTCGCGCCGGGGTTCGGCCGTGCGCTGGGGGGCGGGCTCCTTCGGACGAGCCGGGGAGGGGGCGGCCTCGGCCTCGACCGCCGGGGACGGTCCCCGTTCGGGGCTGTCCCGGCGGCCACCCTTGCGGGCACGGGGCTCCGACCGGGCGGCTTCGCGCCCGGTCTCGCTCGCGCCGCGCCGACGCAGGGTTTGACCGGATTTGCCGCGATGGCGCGTCCGGGTCGGCGCGTCCTCGCGCTCCGCCGGAGCGGCGCCGGGCTCGGGCAGGACGCCGAGGTCGCCCTCGGCCCAGGGGATCGGCTGGCCGATCAGGCTCTCGATGGCGGTGACCGAGCGCTCGTCGGAGCGGGTCACCAGGGTGAAGGCGTGGCCCGCCCGCCCGGCCCGGCCCGTGCGGCCGATGCGGTGGACGTAATCCTCAGGATGGTGGGGTACGTCGAAATTGAAGACGTGGCTCACGGCCGGGATGTCGAGGCCGCGCGCCGCGACGTCGGAGGCGACCAGCAGCGGCACCTCTCCGGAGCGGAAGCCGTCCAGCGCGATGGTGCGGGCGCGCTGGTCCATGTCGCCATGCAAAGCCGCGACGTTGAAGCCGTGGCTCGCCAGCGACTTCTGCAGCAGCGCCACGTCGCGTTTGCGGTTGCAGAAGATGATGCCGTTGTTGAGCTCCGCCTCGCCCCGGATGAGCCGACGCAGGAGGTCGCGCTTCTCGTGGCCCTCGGAGCCCGTGGCCACGAGCTTCTGCACGATGGTGGCGGCCGTGGAGGCGGGGCGCGCCACCTCGATCCGCTGCGGCGTGTGCAGGAACATGTCGGCCAGCCGCTCGATCTCCGGCGGCATGGTGGCCGAGAAGAACAGGGTCTGGCGGGTGAACGGCACCATCTTCACGATGCGTTCGATGTCGGGGATGAAGCCCATGTCGAGCATCCGGTCGGCCTCGTCGATCACGAGGAGCTCGACGCCCGTGAGCAGGAGCTTGCCGCGCTCGAAATGGTCGAGGAGCCGGCCCGGGGTCGCGATCAGCACGTCGGTGCCGCGCATGAGCTTGGCGTCCTGCTCGGCGAACGAGACGCCGCCGATGATCAGGGCCACGTTGAGCTTGTGGTTGATGCCGTAGCGGTCGAAGTTCTCCACCACCTGGGCGGCGAGCTCGCGCGTCGGCTCGAGGATGAGGGTGCGCGGCATGCGGGCGCGGGCCCGGCCATTCTCCAGCAGGGTCAGCATCGGCAGCGTGAACGCCGCCGTCTTGCCGGTTCCGGTCTGGGCGATGCCCAGCACGTCGCGCCGGGCCAGCACGTGGGGAATGGCCTGGGCTTGGATCGGCGTCGGCTCGGTATAACCGGCCGCCGTGACGGCCTGAAGGACCTTGTCGCTCAATCCGAGGTCGGCAAAAGACATATTCTATGAGAACCGTTGCGCGCGGGAATGGACCGACCGGCGCGGAGTGCATCGACACGGCGACGGCTTCGAGGGGCGGTTTCGACACACGTCCCGCCGCGCACACGCGTTGCGTCAGACACTTAGAGCCCCTGGGCCACTTGTCAATCGAGCCGGCGGTGCGCCGGGAATTTATCCACCTCGCGCGGCGGTCGAGCCCTGGCCTCGCGGCCCTAGGTCAAGCCCTTGCCAACGGTACGCCCCGTGCAACACATTCAACCGCACGGCGAGCGGCGCCGCGGCGTCAGGGGGGCTGGCCGATGTCACACGGGGTAGCGACGATCGCGGAGGCGACATCGGGAGGCGCCGCCCCGGATGCGCATCCCGGGGTGACGATCAAGCCCGGCTACGACGAGCGCCTCACCAACGAAGACCTGGCGCCCCTGCGCAGCCAGACCTGGGGCACCTACAACATCTTCGCGTTCTGGATGTCGGACGTCCACAGTGTCGGCGGCTACATCACTGCCGGTTCGCTGTTCTCCCTCGGGCTCGTGAGCTGGCAGGTGCTAGCCTCGCTCCTCGTCGGCATCCTCATCGTGCAACTGTTCTGCAACCTCGTCGCCAAGCCGAGTCAGGTCACCGGCACGCCCTATCCGGTGATCTGCCGCGCCTCCTTCGGGGTGAAGGGCGCCAATATCCCGGCCATCATCCGCGGCCTCATCGCGGTGGCCTGGTACGGCATCCAGACCTATCTGGCCTCGTCCGCCTTTATGATCGTGGCCCTACGATTCTATCCCGAACTCGGCCCCTATGCCGACGTCGCCACCTCCGGCTTCGTCGGATTGTCGAGCCTCGGCTGGGCGAGCTTCATGGCGCTCTGGGTGATCCAGGCGCTGGTGTTCTGGCGCGGCATGGAGGCGATCCGCAAGTTCATCGACTGGGCGGGGCCGGCCGTCTACGTCGTGATGATCGCCCTCGCGGCCTACCTCGTCGCTAAGGCCGGCATCGACAAGGTCGGCCTGTCGCTCGGCGAAGTACGCTACCAGGGCTGGGATGCCGTGCCGGTGATGCTCAACGCCATCGCCCTCGTGGTCTCCTACTTCTCCGGGCCGATGCTCAACTTCGGCGACTTCTCCCGCTACGGGAAATCCTTCGCGGCGGTAAAGGCCGGCAACGTCTGGGGCCTGCCGGTAAATTTCATCGGCTTCTCCCTGCTGACGGTCATCACCACCTCGGCGACCCTGCCGGTGTTCGGCCGCCTCATCATCGATCCCGTCGAGACGGTGAGCCGCATCGACAACACCTACGCGGTGGTGCTCGGCGCCTTCACCTTCATGACGGCGACCATTGGCATCAACATCGTGGCCAACTTCGTCTCGCCGGCCTTCGACTTCTCGAACGTGGCGCCCCAGCACATCAGCTGGCGCATGGGCGGCATGATCGCCGCCGTGGCGTCGATCTTCATCACCCCGTGGAACCTCTACAACAACCCGGCGGTGATCCACTACACGCTCGACGTGCTCGGGGGCTTCATCGGACCGCTGTTCGGTATCTTGATCGCGGATTACTACGTGGTGCGCCGGCAGCACGTGGTGGTGGACGACCTCTACAGCATGAGCCCCACGGGCCGGTACTGGTACACGGACGGCTACAACCGGGCCGCCATCCTCAGCGTGATCCCCTCGGCTCTCGTGCCGGTCCTGTGCGCCGTGGTCCCGGCCCTGTCGGGGCTGGCCAACTTCTCGTGGTTCATCGGCGTCGGCCTCGGCTTTGCGACCTATGTCGCGCTGATGCGGCGGACCCCCCAGGCGTCATGAGTCACCGCCCCGTGCGCATCCTCCTCATCAACCCCAACACCATGGCCTCCGTCACCGACCTCGTGGCGGACCATGTCCGGGGCCTCGTCGGCGGGTCGGCCGAGATCGTGGCCGTGACCGGTCGCTTCGGCGCCCGCTACATCGCGAGCCGGGCGGCCGCGGCCATCGCCGGCCATGCCGCCCTCGATGCCCTGGCCGAGCATGTCGCCGGGGCCGATGCCGTCTACCTCGCGTGCTTCGGCGATCCGGGCCTGGCGGCCCTGCGCGAGGTCTCGCCGGTGCCGGTGGTGGGTATGGCCGAGGCCGCGTGCCGGGCCGCCTTCGCCGATGGCCGGCGCTTCGCCATCGTCACCGGCGGCGCCCTGTGGGGGCCGATGCTGACGGAGTTCGTGGCCGCCCTCGGCCTGGGACGGTATCTGACCGGCGTGCGCACCGTCGCGCCGACGGGAGCCGAGATCGCCGCCGACCCCGACGCGGCCCTCGGCGGCCTCGCCGCCGCCTGCCGGGCCTGCGCCGAGGCGGACGGGGCCGAGGCCGTGATCCTCGGGGGCGCGGCCCTGGCCGGGCTCGCCGCGCGCATCCAGCCCACCGTTCCGGTGCCGGTGCTCTGTTCGGTGGAGGCCGGCACTCGCACGGTTCTGGCGGCGGCCCGAGACGGGGCGGCGAGGGGGGAAGCCCCCGCCCTCGCGAGCCTCGGCCTGTCTCCGGCCCTGGCGGCACTCCTCGCCAAGCCCTGATCCCCTCACTTTGCATTGCAAAGAAAACGGTTGCATCGGCTTTGCCGGGCCGTATACTTTGCATCATAGAGTTTGAGAGGGCGGCGTAATCCGGCCTCCGACGTTCCGAGGGATAGGACCGGGGTTCGCATGACCGATCTCGACAGGGCTCTGGCGGACATCGGCGCCATCCGCTCGCAGCTCGTGCGCGGCACCGCCTTCAGCGGCTACGGCCCGGCGGCCTTCGCGGCCACCGCCGGGCTGGCGCTGGCCACGGCCACCCTGCAGACCCTCCTCCTCGACGATCCGGAGGCCCGGCCGTTCGCCTTCTTCGCGGCCTGGATCGCCACGGCTTTCGCCGCCCTCGGTCTCGTCGGGGCGGAGATGCGGGCCCGGGCGCGCCGGCACGCGGGCGGCCTCGGCGATGCGATGATCCACGATGCCGTGGAGCAGTTCCTGCCGGCGGGGGCCGCCGGGGCGCTCCTCGGCCTCGTGCTGGCGCGGGTGTCGCCCGAGAGCCTGTGGCTGCTGCCGGGCCTGTGGCAGGTCATCGTCAGCCTCGGGATCTTCGCGGGCGTCCGGGTGATGCCGCGCGGGGTCGCCCTCGTCGGCGCCTGGTACCTCGTGGCCGGCCTGACCGTGCTCGTCGTCACGGGGGAGGGCCGAACCCTCTCGCCCTGGGCGATGGGGGTGCCCTTCGCCGTCGGCCAGGGCCTCATGGCCCTCGTGATCCGGGCCGCTTCGGAGGCCGGCGATGCCTAAAGCCGACGCGCCGTTCGCCTATGACGGGCTTGACCGGGTGATCCACGAGAAGGCCCGCCTCGGCCTCCTCACCTCCCTCATCGCCCACCCGAAGGGGCTCGCCTTCGCCGACCTGAAGCAGCTCTGCGGCCTCACGGACGGCAATCTCAGCCGCCATCTCCAGGTGCTGCAGGAGGCGGGCCTCGTCGAGATCCGCAAGGGCTACGACGGCAACCGGCCCCAGACCACCTGCGGCCTCACCGCCGCCGGACGCCGCCGCTTCCTCGAGTATCTCGCCGTGCTGGAGCGCGTGGTCCGCGACGCGGCCGAGGCGGCCGAGCAGGACCATGCCGGCCGGCCCGAGCCCAGCCCGGCCTGAGCCCGACGGGGCGCCGGAGCGACATCCAAGTCCGTCGTCCGGCGAATGAGCCGGCGATCGTGCGTGTCCGTCCTTTCGTTCGCAAGGAGACTCTACAATGCAAAGTGCTTTGCAGCCCGGCCTTCACGTCGGCATCATCATGGACGGCAACGGTCGCTGGGCCACGGGGCGCGGCTTGCCCCGGGCGCTCGGCCACAAGGCCGGGGTCGCGGCGATCCGACGGGTCGTGGAGGCGGCGCCCGGCCAGGGCATCGGCACCCTGACGCTCTACGCGTTCTCCAGCGACAACTGGCGCCGGCCGGAGGACGAAGTCACGGCCCTCATGGGGCTGCTGCGCCTCTATCTGCGGGAGGAGGCGGAGCGGCTCGCCCGGGCGGGCGTGCGCCTGACCGTGATCGGCCGGCGCGACCGCCTGCCGGAGGGCATCGCCGAGGCCATCGGGCGCGCCGAAGCCCGGACGGCGGCGGGATCCGGCCTGCACCTGCGCATCGCCATCGATTACTCTGCTCGCGCCGCGATCCTGGCGGCGGCGGCGTCCCTGGCCGCCGACCTCCGGACCGACGCGCCCGCCGCCGCCGAGTTCGGGCGCCGCGTCAGCGGCGGCCCCGTGCCGGACGTCGACCTCGTGATCCGCACCAGCGGCGAGCAGCGCCTCTCGGACTTCCTGCTCTGGGAAAGCGCCTATGCCGAGCTTCACTTCACGCCGGTGCACTGGCCCGATTTCGGGGCGGACGATCTCGCCACGGCGCTTCGGGCCTTCGCCGGCCGGGAGCGCCGTTTCGGTGGCCTCGCGTCGGCGGCGTAGGCTGCGCGAGGCGCGCCTCAACGCCTGAGGTCGAGCGTCGTGCAGGGGTCGAGGGTGCTGCGGGCAGCGGCCGCGCCGATGGCGCCCGTGGTCTCGGGGTCCGGAGAGCCGGCGCGGGCGAACTGGCGCAGGGCTCCGCTCTCGGTGGCGCGGGACAGGTAATGCGTCGCCCCGAGGGCGGCGAAGCCGAGGGCGAGACACAGCTTGATCGTCCACGGCAGCAGAGTTGCGGCCCGTCGGGGCTCATCCCGCTCCCGAGGGGAATTCTTCCGGGAAAATTCCCGTTGGGGCGTTTCGAAGGAGCGGCTGGGAGGAAGCATGACGGGCGCAATCATCGGTGCGGCACGTCGCGCCGCTCCAGACCAGTCTCGATCATCACGGTTAAGAGTGCCTCACGAAACGCCCGATCGCGCAGGCAGGCCTTCCGTAGGCCACGCGGGCACCGCGTTGCGGCAGGATCATGCCGAGGTCACACCAAGAAAACCGTATGGTAAACACTATTCTTCCAGATCTCCCCGCCGATCGTCCCAGGACGTGCCAAGCGAATCCTTGGTGCCGTACCGATGTGCGACAAAACACCGACAGCAGACGTTCGGGGTGACCTCGGGCTAACCTTTACCGTTCATTGAGATGTCGTGGGCTATCCGATGCTCATGTTGCAGGAAAGCGACAGACCTCGCGGCGTCCAGGGACTACAAGCGCGCCGGCTTTCGCCAATCCAGAACCGAGTACCCCGATGAAAAGACTGCTTCTCGCCTCGACCGTCCTCGCCGGCCTGACCGCCGTCGCTTCGGCCGCCGACCTTCCGCGCCGCGCCGCTCCGCCGGTGTTCGTGCCGGTGCCGGTGTTCACCTGGACGGGCTTCTACGCCGGTTTCAACGCCGGTTACGGCTTCGACGCCTCCAGCAGCACC
>Ga0182232_1000066_pt1 | contig 35156 bp, 38 predicted proteins | sample G6R1MG_30_FD_155484 | JGI IMG/M metagenome (GOLD analysis project Ga0182232, IMG submission 155484) | Phyllosphere microbial comminities from miscanthus, Michigan, USA - G6R3_NF_07NOV2016_LD2 MG | ecosystem: Host-associated > Plants > Phyllosphere > Phylloplane/Leaf | place: USA: Michigan... | reverse complement strand
TCAGCGAAATGCTAACTGCGCCTGACGCCGTGGGTTTCCTTTAGGCAATACATTCAGCAGGTATCGAGAACCATCGGCACCGGCGATGCCAAACGTTCCTGTCGGATGGGAACCGATGCACCTGATGCGGAATTATTCTTCCCGATAAACACACGCGGAGGAACGCTCGATGAAACGCTCTCTCATTGCCAGCGCTGCCATTCTTGCTCTCACAGCCGGAGCATCTTTTGCAGCACCATGCAATACCGGCGCAGAAAAGGGTAAAGTACCGGAGCAACACGCAGCAAACGGTAAGAGTTCAGCTGTCGACCAGGGCAGCAAGAACCTTGCGGGTGGCGAGCAGCCGGCTTCACCGGGCACCGTCGGTGCGATGAATAACGTGGGTGCCAACCAAGCGATTGGCGACAAGCCCGGCGCCAGCACTGCGGCGAAGGGCAACGAGGATCCTGCGAGCAAGAATCTCGCGGGCGGGCAACAGCCCGCCTCGCCTGGAACGGTTGGCGCCATGAACAACACTGGTGAGAGCCAGGCTCTTGGCAAGAAGGGCGATGATTGCTGATCGCCCGATGAGCCGATCATCCTGAGCTTAGAACAGCTCGGCTAAATTGAAGCTCCGGCCGCTCCTGCGGTCCGGGGCTTTTCGATTCAGGCCATAGCCCAAGCGTGCGCCAGGATCCCAATGAGGAACGTTCCGTATGTGATTGCCACAGCCGCAATCCCACGATGTTGGTGAAGGACGGTGCGAGAAGAGGGTGGGCGTCGTCCGATCGAGAACCGGGCTGCGCTGACGGGTATCCTGTTCGTGCTACGCTCGGGACTGCCCTGGGAGATGCTGCCGGCCGAGATGGGCTGCGGCTCCGGCATGAGTTGCTGGCGTCGGCTGCGGGATTGGCAAGCGGCGGGCGTGTGGCGCCGCCTGCATCACGTGCTCCTGGAGCGCCTGCACGCGGCGGGTGAAATCGATTGGAGCCGGGCTTGCCTGGACAGCGCGTCTGTCCCGGCCCAAAGAGGGGGCCTGCCACCGGCCCGAACCCGACGGACCGGGGCAAGCCGGAGACGAAGCGGCACCTCGTTGCCGACGCGCGGGGCACGCCACTCGACTCCTGCCTGAGCGGAGCCAACCGGCACGACAGCGCGATGATGGCGGAGGCGCTCGATGCCATCCCGCCCCGGCGCAACGGCCGGCGCGGGCGACCGCGACGCCGTCCGGACAAGCTGCACGCCGACAAGGCCTACGATGCCGGACCCCGCCGCCAGGAGTGCCGGTCACGGGGGATCGTGCCGCGCATCGCTCGACGCGGCATCGACAGCAGCGAGAAGCTCGGTCGTCACCGTTGGGTCGTGGAGCGAACCCATGCGTGGTTCAACCGCTTCCGACGCCTCCCCATCCGCTACGAGCGCAGAGCTGACATCTCCAAAGCCTTCACAAGCCTCGCCGCCAGCCTCATCACCCTCAACCAGATCAAACGGTTCTGTTAGGCGCTCTAAATCGCGGATATCTCATGAGAGGCCGGAATGCGCAGCGCGTTTCCCGCCCGAGCCAATGGTATTGAATGGCCGTTTCGAATAAGCGCCAATGGTGATTAGGGAAGCCGGGCTGGGTCCGAGGCAGAACGTCCGCTTCCGGACAGGCGCCAAACTCCCGCTTATGGCGCATGATGGAAGTGATCCCAGCCCCTAACGATCGCGTGGCATCGCCCCGGGCATTTGTTAGGCCCGAAACCGCGTTCAGGCGGTGATCGGCGAACCGTCCCAAGCGAAGACGCCGCCGGTGTCGTCCGCGCCTAAACCGGTCAGCACGCGCAGGAGATGCGCAGCGCTCTCCTCGGGCGAAAACACGCCGTCGACCGTCGGGTCCGGCCGAAAGGGCCGCGACAGGTCGGAGGCGACCGTGCCGGGATGCAGGCCCACGACGATCGCCTCCGGTCGGCTGCGGGCGACCTCAATCGCGAGCGTTCGCAGGATCTGGTTCAGCGCCGACTTCGAGGCACGGTAGGTATACCAGCCGCCGAGTCGGTTGTCGCCGATCGATCCGACCCGCGCCGACAGGGCCGCGAACACGCATCGCTCCCGCCGCGCCAGCAGAGGCACGAAATGCTTGGCGACGAGCGCGGGCCCGATCGTGTTGATCGCGAAGACAGTGGCCATCGCGGCGGGGTCGAGCGCCCTGACCGACTTCTCGGGCGAGACGCCCGCTTGGTGAAGAAGGCCGGTGGCGACGATGACCAGACCGACGGGTCCGGCTTCGCCGACCCTCGCCGCTGCCGCCGCAACTGTCGCCTCGTCGCTCAGGTCGATCGGGAGGCTTCGGACGCCCTGGGGAGGCGATGATCCCGAACGTGAGAGCGCGAAGATCGGCGCGTAGGCTTCGCCCTCGGCGAGCGCGCGGATCAAGGCACCGCCGATGCCGCCGGACGCACCGACGACAACCGCGCTGGTCGGGCGCGAGGCGGTCAAGGCGCGACCTCCCGGTCGGCGGCGGAGCTTCGGCGCCCACGGTGAAAGATCAGGCTGAGGTTGTTGGCCGGCATCGTGACGCGCTCTACCAGATGCAGATCATGCGCTTCTGCGGCCGCCACGACCGCCTCGATGTCGCGGACCCCCCAGGAGGCATTCCTCGCGCGCAGGCTGTCGTCGAACGCGGCGTTGCTCGGCGCGGTATGCGCGGCATCTTCCCGGAAAGGACCGTAGAGGTACAGCACCCCACCCGCCGCGAGCGCCGCTTCCGCGCCAGCCATCAGCCCGGGGGTCGCGTCCCAGGGTGCGATATGGATCATGTTGATCGCGACGACGGCGTTCACTCGCGCCACCGGCCACGGCTGACGGATCGCATCGATCGCCAGCGGCGACCGGATATTCGCCAGCCCGGCGGCGCGGGCATGGGCGACGATGCTGCGACGGGCCGCTTCATCGGGATCGCTCGGCTGCCAGTCGAGCGCGGGCAGCGCCTGAGCGAAATGGACGACGTGCTCGCCCGATCCGCTCGCAATCTCGAGGACGAGGCCGCTGGGCGAGAGGACACGTTCGAGGACTTCGGCGATCGGGGCGGCGTTGCGGGCGGCGGCGGGCGAGAACAGGGCATCGGGCATGGGGCCCTTCTAAGGCCGGCCGACGCCGAGCGCATGTCCTTTCGTGCCGGTCCGCCTGCTCGGATACAAGGACACAGCTTCAATCCGTGGCGCGCAGCTACGGCGCGGATGGTTCGCGGTCGGGGTGAGATGCTGATGGCTCGTGAACCGGCACCTGCTGCTCTGCCGACTCCCTCGACGTCCACCTCTCCTGAGGCGTGCCGCTACCGGCGTCCATTTCGCGGTATACGATCGCCATTATGCGTTACATTCTGCCTGTCCTACTGGCGGTGGCGGTTCCGGCCGCCGCGTGGGATCTCGACTGTGAGACGGAGAAGCGTCTGTTCCCCCAGGTCGGCAGCACCAGCGACATGCGGCAGGTGATGGAGTTCGCGGTTATCGTCGCTCTGTGCTCCGAGGTGAAGCGCGGGCCGAATGCCGGCTGGCCGTTCAAGGCTCTGCGCGTGTGTAACGGCTACACCCCGCCCGACGTCCCAGGGCTGCGCGCCTACGTTCGGTACGAGACCGCACGGGTTGTCGGCGACCCGCGGGAGTCGAAGAAGCTCATGCCTATCCAGGGCTGGTGCGACGGTGCCCGCCGGCTCTACGGAATCAACAGCATTGGCGGCATCGTCGACGGGATCGTCAACCGCGATGGCACGTCCGCCTACTCGGAGTGCCATTTCCAGCGCAACTGTCCCGCTACATTCTGTCAGTGACGCGATTCGGCGAACGCGCAGTAGCAGCCGTTCGAATGCCGCCATGATGCGCGATGTTGGCGCATGATAGACGCGGCGCTTATGCTGATGAGTTCCTGAACACTAAACGGCAGGGCGAAGGCCCTGCCGCTCTGTTGTGATAGTTCCCGGACATCGGAACGCGAAGCCAGTCTAGCGTGCCACTGCCTCAGCAACGATGCGGCGGACAACGGGGGCCGGAGGGGTCAGGGAGGGCGTCGTCGTCAGTTCGGACGCTGGGCGCACGGCGGCGGTGACGCGGGCCTGCTCACGGTACAGCGTGGGCGTGATGTTGATGCGCTCGTCGGCTGCTGCGGCACCATCCAAGATGATGGACGCCAGGGTAGCGAGAGCGAAGGTACGGATGGTCATGGTGTTAAATCCTCTGGTGGTCCGGGGCCTGCCCCGGTTCATGAGAGGAATATGCATTGCACTGCACCATCATTCAAACAGATGATATCGATAGTCGATATCGATTATATCAATGCAGTTGGCGCGCGACCAAGGGGCCCAATGGCTCGTCGACAGGCGCAGCGAATACGAAAAAAGGCGGAGCTTTCGCCCCGCCGCCATTGCCGTCCTATGATGTCGTCCGAGCGAGCCTTACGAGCCGATCAACGCCTGGGACGCACCTCTGATGGTGAAGGCCAGGCCACCGGCAAACGCCGCGGCCATGGCGTACGAGAAACCCTTCAGGACCATGAGATCGCCTCTGGGAACTGAATTAGCAGCGGTTTCCGCCCGAGGTCTGGCCGTACTGCATCACGGGAAAATTCTGCTGGTTGGCATTGCCCTCGGCGGCCGAACTCATCGGGCAGCCGCCGTAGGCCGGCACGCGAGAGGGGGCGTAGAGCGAACCGGTGGTTTCGACCTCAGATCCGAACGAGGTGTAGCGGGAGGTCGGACGCTCGGCGGCCATGGCGGACGAGATCGAAGCAACGCCAAGGACAAGAACGGCGGTGGCGGTGGTGATACGGGTCATCATGGCTGTCTATAAGCTCCTTTACAAAGACCGGCCTGGGATCAGGTCCGTTTCTATCTGCTAAAACTGATATAGGGAGCCGTTTTCGTTCTGGGCGTGTTATCGCGCACGCGCCATCGCGGATTAGAAGGCAGGCACAAGCGGTTCACGCGAACGGCCCTTCGGGTTAGTATCGTCCATCCAGCGCCCACCGCTCAAAAGCGTACAGAGGAACCTGCCTGCCGGGAAACGTTCCTGTTAGAGGCTGTTAGGGATCTGTAGCGCGGGGATTCCAGATGAAGGGGCCTGACCTCTTGCCGCAGAGCCTACCCATCCGACGTTTCAGATGACGAATGGGCGCTGATTGCGCCCCACCTGACGCCTGCTGCGCGCGGATGCGGGGCAGCGCGCGTACAGCCTGCGCGAGGCGTTCAACTGGCTGCGCGACGTGGTGAAGACGGGCGCGCCTTGGCTGGATGCCCAACGACCTTCCGCCCCGTGAGGCCGTCGACCAACAGGCGCAGCGCGTGCTGGCGGCCGGAAGCTTCGAGCAACGGGCCGACGATCTTCGTGCTGCTGCGCCTGACCTCCGGCCATGATCCCGAGCCGACCGCGGCGAGCCGATCAGGAAACGTCTGGGACAATGCCGCGATGGAGAGCTTCTTCTCGTCTCTGAAAACCGAACGGGCGGCGCGAAAGACATATCGCTCGCGTGATCAAGCGCGCGCCGATGTGTTCGATTACATCGAGTGCTTCTACAATCCGGCCCGCCGGCATTCGAAGCTCGGCTACGTCAGTCCGATTGAGTTCGAGAAACAGGCCAAATTAGCTTAGGATCGTGTCCACGGAACCGGCAACTGGCCACAGAGGCCGCGTTGCAGCTTCACAAGAACTAGGAACCATCGCCGCAGGGCGCCATAAACGGGTTGGCTTGCGAATGTGGGCTACGCTCTGCCAGGGCTTCCATAATCCCCGATTGCGATACTCCGAGCGCCCCCTCACGTTGATCTGCATCAAAGCAAATCAGCCTGTTAGCGCATCCTTTAATTTATGGACCGCTCCCTATTATACGTGAGCCAGAGGCTAGCGACGCGCGCCGAAATCGCCGCAATTGTCGAGATTTCACGAGCACGCAACGCAACGCTCGACGTTACAAGAGCACTGGTCGCCTCGCGGAAATGGTTCGCCCAGATCCTCGAAGGCTCCGGACAGTCCATTGACATGCTTATGGCTGACATCCGTACCGATCGGCGGCACCGTGACGTACAGATCCTTCTCTACGAGGAAATCGAGATTCGGGAATTCGACGGCTGGGCCCTGGCCTATAACGGCTCCGCGCAATTCAGAGACAAGCTGATTGAGGTCCTGGCCAACCGAACGGGTGCTACGCCTGACCCGTACCACCTGCATCGCCTGATCCAATGCATGGCTGGATTCACCCGATGCCTGCAGTGACCTTCGTGCTCTGACGGTGGCGCTATCCCGGTGAACATCTCCGTTGTGAAGCATTCCAGTCGGCCGCCGCCCACACATCGGGTCCCGTGCTCTCGTATCGCAACGCGACCCCGAAAAACGGTTCTCGGTCGACCGCCTTGGCCGCGACCTCCCGGCGGAACCGTGCCGGCATGAGGCGGTCACGAAGCCATCGTGGCAGGATCATCGCCAAAGCCTCGATCCTCCCTCCACATTCCCCATCCAGGATCGCAAACAAACGGCCTTATGGAGCAAATGCACCAAGACGGTGATGAACACCACCGTATGCGATGACGATAGCGTCGCTAACGATGGCGTTCAGCGTTGCAGCCACAATCCGGCATAGTTCAGCGTTGCCGAGTAGACGGGCCGTCCACTTTCATCCGTGACTATGACAGCGAGCAACCTGTTGTCGCCATCCAAAGGAAGCTCTTCGTAACCTACCGCCGGTAGAAGCTTTTGCGCCGCTTTACGCACTTCACTCAGGCTGTCGAACCGCGATCCGATTTCGTCGCGCTGCACATCGTTATCAATGTGGAGGTCAAAAAAGTAGAGAGTCACGATGGCTCCTGCGCTTGACCTATCAGGAAGGCTTTTTGAGCAAGCAAGTTCCTTTGTGCGCTTTCGAACAATTTCGCCGACAGCGCACCTATGGCACTTTCTCCACAATGCCGGATGGCTAACCGCCAGGAGGCTGGTTTCCTTGAAGCGGAGTCAGTCGGAACGCGGCGAGCGTGAGATCGACAACCGTCACGATGCTCAAGGCTATCGTGATCAGGGCCACGCCATTTACTGCGGCTTGCCACACGGCGCCCTCGGGCCCGTGCATCATGATCGCGTAGCCCCCGGCCCATCGGTGGAGCAGCGCCGCGATCACGTCCTGCAGCAGCGTCAGGTCCGCACCGGCTTCGGCCCGCAGCCGGTGACCGCCGGCCAGCTCGATCTCGACGACGCCCGACCCGGCCGGCCTCTCGGCCGCCGCAATGGCGGGAAGCGGCAGGGCGAGCGGGACGAAGGTCGGCGGGGCGGAGGGCGTCCGAGCCTGCTGCTCGGCCAGCACGGCGCGCCGCCAGCGGAACAGCAGGCTGGAATGCAGGCCGTGCCGGCGCGCCACCGCCGAGGCGGTCGTGGCGGGATCGTCCGCCTCGGCCAGGATGGCCCGCTTCTGCTCGGGCAACCAGCTTCGGCGCGTGCTGGCGACAATGATATGAGGGTTGGTCATAGGTCCAGACACAGGGCCGATACAGCGCCATCCGACGCCAGGTCCTGTATCCAGAGCAGAGCACTACCCGCACAAGGCGGCCGTCACCGAGCGCTTACCAGGGTGGTGCTGTCCCTCGATGAGAAGAGCCAGATCCGGGCGCTGGAGCGGACCCGCCCCGACCGTCCGCTCGCTCCCGGCCATCCCGTCGCCCAGACCCACGACTACACTCGTCATGGGACGACGACGCTGTTTGCCGCCCTCGACGTCCTGGCAGGTACCGTGCTCGGCCGCCGCATACAGCGCCACCGGAACGGTGAGTTCATTCGCTTCCTCAACGCCGTCGAGGCCGCCGTCCCACCCGGCAAAGCGATCCACGCCATCCTCCCACGCCATCCTCGACAACGTTGCCACGCACAAACACCCGAAGGTGCGCGCCTCGCTTGTCCGCCACCCGCGCTGGACCTTCCACGTCACAACCGACGGCCTCCTGGCTCAACGCCGTCGAGGGCTTCTTCTCAGCGCTTAGCCGTCGTCGGTTGCGACGCGGCTTTTTTACCGGCGTCGTCGATCTGCAGGTGGCGATCAAGCGCTACATCGCCGGGCACAATCGGCGCGCCAAGCCCTTCACCTCGACCAAGCCTGCCGCCGACATCCTCGCAGCCGTCAGCCGATCTCCTGAAACTTCCGTCTGAGTCACTGTACGAGCTGCCAAGCAACAATTGTCGTTCTAAGCCGGCTGCGCCATCGCGGGGCTTGGTCGATCGTTGCGATGTTCGCGTAGCCTGAAGGCGAGCACCAGCATGGCGATGCCCAGGACAAAGGCGTAGATCCCGATCCACCACGTCAGCACCACGGCGCCCGCGAGCGGAGCCAAAACGAGAAGGATGCCGAAGGCGATCGATGCCAGTCCCCCGACCACCAGCCACCACCGTCCATGGTTCCGCTTAAGGTGGACCGCGGCAGCCAGCATGGCGCATCCCGAGATGATGGACCAAGCCGCTGTGATCGCCACAAACACCAGGGCGGTGATGCCGGGCCACGCGGCGGCGAGCACCCCGGTGACGATGTTGACGACCCCTCCAAAGAAAAGGGCGCCCCAGCGCCTCCTGTGCCGCGCCGCCCTCAGTGACGTGACGATGGTGAAGCTGCCGTCCACCAGCATATAGGCCGCGAAGAGCAGGATCAGCGAGATGAGGGTCGAGACGGGCGTCGCGAGCGCCAGGATGGCGAAGACGATGGCCAGCACGCCCCGAAGGCCGAGCAACCACCAGTTCTGGGCGAGCGAATGGTTCAAGGCATCGATTTCGCCCGGGCTCCAACCGCGGCCTGCGGGCTGTGAGCTTGTACCGGCCATTTGCGTCCTCCTCGTTTGGCGTGTGCAGGACGGACCAGCCTGTGGGCCCATGCCCAGGGGCGCTTCCGCTGCCGAGGCTGTGCGATCTCCTCGGACTACCCGATCCTGCGCACCGCAGCCCTGACGTCGATCAGTTTGCCTCGATGATCGGATCCGCGCCGCGCATTCCCTCCGCGATCTGCCGACGGATCGCGGAGGGCTGCGTCTGCACAGCCCGCAGAACTTCCCGGAGCACGTGCCTCAAGCCGCCGACCTGATCGATCAGGTCGAGCACGACCGCGACGCCCTCGTCGTTGATCCCAAGATCGCGCTGCAGATCGTGTATCAGCTGAACCCTAGCCAAATCGATCTCGAAGTAATGATAGGCGCCATCCCTGAACATCGGTACGAGCCACCCGGTCTCCAGCCAGATCTTCAGTGCATCGGCGCGCAGGTCCGACCGAGCCAGAAATTCGCGCTGTTTCATAGCTTCGACCTCTTCACTTATGCCGATGCCACTCGCCGACCAATCGTTCGAGCTCGGGATCAGGCCTGTCCGGCAACGTGATCAGTAGCGTCACGTAGGCGTCGCCTGCTGTCCCGTCCGACCTCGGAACGCCTTTTCCCTTGAGGCGAAGCACCTTGCCGGAGTTGCTCCACTTTGGGATCGTCATCGTCACGGGCCCCGCTGGAGCCGACATTTCGATCCGGCCACCGAGGACCGCCTCGCGCAGCGGGACGCCTTGTTCGAAATGGATGTCGTCGCCCTCGCGCCGAAAGACCGTGTGCGGGCGGACACTGACCTCGACCAGTGCATCCCCGGGCGGCGCGCCGCCCTGACCCGGTTCCCCCTTGCCGCGCAGGCGCAGCGTCTGCCCATCGCGCGTGCCCGCCGGGATGCGGACATCGAGTCGGGAGCCGTCCGGCAGGATCACCGAGCGGGTGGCGCCGTTGAGCGCATCAAGAAAATCGAGGGTGAGATGGTAGCGAAGATCGCCGCCGCGGCGGCGGTAATTCGGGCGATCACGGCGCCCGAAGATCCCGGAGAGGATGTCGTCGGCATCAAAATCCGCAAAGCCTGAGTCGCTGGCATAGGCATGGCTGGCGGATTGCTCGGCAAAATCGCGATAGTAGCGCTGTCGGGGCCGCTCGACGCCGGAGATGTCGATCTCGCCGCGATCGAAGCGTGCGCGCTTCTCCGGATCATTTAACAGATCATAGGCGCGAGATAAGTTCTTGAACTGCTCTTCCGCCTCCGCGTTGCCCGGATTCACGTCCGGATGCAGTTTACGTGCAAGCTTGCGGTAGGTTTTCCGAATCTCCTCCGGAGAGGCATCGTTCCTAACGCCTAAAATCGCATAGGGATCGTCGCTCAACGCTTCCTCCCTGCGCCGTCTTATGGCGAAGTATGCAACCTGTCGGGGACATCGCCTACGGATGTTGTTTCGCCGGTTCGTACTCCCGGTGATCGTCCTGAGATCTACCGCGACGGGTCACGGTGACGCGGGCAGGCCGTAGCAGTCGGTCGTGAATGACGTAGCCCTCTTCCAGGACATCGGCGACGGCCCCGGGTGCGATCGACGGATCATCGACCTCCATCATGGCCTCATGCCGCGACGGGTCGAACCGAGCGCCCAGGGCATCGACTCGCTGGACGCCGATACGCTGCAGGACGCCCATGAGCAGACGCTCCGTGGCCCGTACCCCGTCGACGAGCGACGCGCCCTGAGACGAGGTTTGCTCCGAAGCGACGATGGCCCGACGCAGATTGTCGAGGACCGGCAAAAGCTCGCGGGCGAGGCCCGTCACCGCGAATTGCCGCTCGTCCTGCACGCTGCGCTCCGCCCGGCGCCGGGTATTCTCCGCTTCGGCCAAGGCCCGCAAGGCGCGGTCCTGAAGCGCAGCGTTCTCGGCCTGCAATGCTGCGAGCGCGTCCGTGCCCGACTGAGGGGCCGCCCTCGTGTCGGGTGCATCCGACACTGGGGAATGACCTGCGGATGCGGGCGGAGAGTTCTCGTGATCTAAAGGCTTCTCAGCCATACCATGCCTCCCTTCAGCCCAGCCGGCCTCAAGCCGCCTGAGCCAAGCTGGTGCCGTCGACAGTGAGCTGGCCGTTGAGGACCGACACCGGAACTGTGTCGCCGTCCTTGATCGCCCCTGTCAGGAGCATCTTGGCCAGTGAATTCTGGAGATGGCGCTGGATCACGCGCTTCAGAGGGCGTGCACCATACACCGGATCGTAGCCGGCATTGGCGAGCCAATCCTTGGCCGCGTCCTCGATGTGCAACGCGATCTTCCGCTCGGCCAAACGTCCTTCGAGGCCTTGGAGCTGAATGTCGACGATCCGACGCATGTCGCCGCGGCCGAGCCGGTTGAACAGGATGATCTCGTCCAGTCGGTTGAGGAATTCCGGCCGGAATGCGCGGCGCACGACCTCCATGACCTGCTCGCGGGCCGCCTCGGCCGGCTGGCCCTCCATCAGGGCGGCCAGGAACTCGGCTCCGAGGTTCGAGGTCAGGACGATGATCGTGTTGCAGAAATCGACCCTGTTGCCCTGCCCGTCCGTCAGCCGCCCGTCGTCGAGCACCTGCAGCAGGATGTTGAAGACATCCGGGTGAGCCTTCTCGACCTCGTCGAAGAGGATCACCTGATAGGGTCGCCGCCGGACCGCCTCCGTCAGGACACCTCCCTCCTCGTAGCCGACATAGCCGGGCGGTGCGCCGACGAGCCGTGAGACCGCGTGCTTCTCCATGAATTCGGACATGTCGACGCGCAGCATCGCCCGCTCGTCGTCGAACAGGAATTCGGCCAATGCCTTGCACAACTCGGTCTTGCCGACCCCAGTCGGCCCGAGAAACAGGAAGGAGCCGATCGGCCGGTTCGGGTCCTGCAGGCCCGCACGGGCCCGCCGGACCGCGTCGGACACCGCCACGACCGCCGGTTCCTGGCCGACGACGCGCTGGGCCAGCTTGTCGTCCATCGTCATCAGCTTGTCGCGTTCGCCTTCGAGCATCCGCGTGACGGGAATGCCCGTCCAGCGCGAGACCACGGCGGCGATGTCCTCGGCCGTGACCTCCTGCTTGATCAACCGGCCCTGGCTCGCCTGCATCGCGTCCGCGAGGCGTTGCTCCAGTTGCGGGATCACGGCGTAGAGGAGTTCGCCCGCGCGGGTCAGGTCGCCGCGCCGCTCCACCTGCTCGAGTTCGATTCGGGCCTGCTCGGCCTGCTCCTTCAGATGCTTCATCTCGCCGAGCTTCGCCTTCTCGGCCTGCCATTGAGCGGTCAGCTCGCCCTGCTTCGTCTCCAATCCGGCGAGTTCTTCCTCGACCTTCTTCAGCCGCTCTTGCGCGCCCGGATCGGTCTCCTTCTTCAGGGCCTCGCGTTCAATCTTGAGCTGGATCACGCGGCGGTCGATCTCGTCGAGTTCACGGGGCTTGGACTCCGCCGCGATCCGGAGTCGGCTCGCGGCCTCGTCGACGAGGTCGATCGCCTTGTCGGGCAGGAACCGATCCGCGATGTAGCGGTGGGACAACGTGGCGGCCGCGACGATCGCGCTGTCAGTGATCCGAACGCCGTGATGGAGCTCGTACTTCTCCTTGAGGCCGCGCAGGATCGAGATCGTCTCCTCGACGGAGGGTTCGCCCACGAATACGGGCTGGAAGCGGCGGGCGAGCGCGGCGTCCTTCTCGATGTTCTTGCGATACTCATCCAGGGTGGTCGCTCCGATGCAGTGCAGCTCGCCTCGGGCCAGCGCGGGCTTGAGCATGTTGGAGGCATCCATTGCCCCCTCGGCCTTTCCGGCACCGACGAGGGTGTGCAGCTCGTCGATGAACAGGATCACGTCGCCCGAAGCCGAGACTTCCTGCAGAACGGCCTTCAACCGTTCCTCGAACTCGCCCCGGTACTTCGCGCCGGCCAGGAGAGCCCCGAGATCGAGGGACAGGAGACGCCGGTCCTTCAAGGTGTCGGGCACGTCGCCGTTGACCATGCGCTGGGCCAGACCTTCGACGATCGCGGTCTTGCCAACGCCCGGCTCCCCGATCAGCACCGGATTGTTCTTCGTCCGGCGCGAGAGCACTTCGATGGTTCGCCGTATCTCCTCATCGCGTCCGATGACCGGATCGAGCTTGCCCTGGCGGGCATCCTCGGTGAAATCGCGCGTGTACTTCCTCAGCGCATCGTAGCCTTCCTCGGCCGACGCGCTGTCGGCCCGACGCCCCTTGCGGAGCTCGGCGATGGCGCCCTGAAGGGCAGCCAGCGTCACGCCGGCTTCTCTCAACAGCTCGCCTGCCCTGTCCGAGGCCTCGGTTAGGGCGAGCAGCAGGGTTTCGACCGTGACGAAGCTGTCCCCGGCCGCGCGCGCCCGCTCCTCGGCCCGGTCGAACAGGCGCGCGGTTTCGGGCGCCATGAAGACCTGACCGGCTCCGCCGCCCTCGACGTTCGGAAGCCTTGCCAGCTCGCGGTCGAGCGCCGTCGCGAGCGCATCGGGACGGCCGCCGGCGGACTGAATCAACCGCTCGGCCAGTCCGTCGTCGTCATCGAGCAGCGCCTTCAGGAGGTGAAGCGGCGTGAGCCGCTGGTGACCCTTGCGCTGAGCGAGACTCTGCGCCCCCTGAATCAAGCCCTTGAGATGATCGGTGTAAGTGTCGATCTGCATCGCTCACCCCGAATGGTTTTCGGTGAAGTTCATGCGAAGCCTCGAGGCCGGCCTGGGTCCGTAAATCCCGCGCTGCGACGCTTCCTACGAAGGTTGTTAGCGTGCGCCCTGGTCCTGGCGGCCGTGATCTTCGAACTCGGCGTCGACCACCTCCGGCTGTGGATCGCTGCCGCCGCCGCTGGCCCCGGGACCGGGACTCTCGGGCGAAGCGCTCACGGCCTGCGCCAGCTGCTGCGCCAGCTGCGACACCCGCGCCGTCGCCTGCTTGATGCGGTCGACGACCTCGCCGCCGATCGCCTCGCGCAGCGCTGCGATGGCCTGCCGAAGCTCTTCCTTCAGGCCGCCCGGGACACGCTCGCCGGCCTCTTCCTGGCTGCGCTCGACCGTGTAGATCGCGGCATCGGCCTGGTTGCGGGCATCCGCCAATTCCCGGCGCCGCTTGTCTTCCTCGGCATGGGCCTCGGCTTCCCGCACCATGCGCTGGATCTCGCTCTGGTCCAGGCCCCCCGAGGCCTGGATGCGGATCTGCTGTTCCTTGCCGCTGGCTTTGTCCTTGGCCGTCACGTTGACGATACCGTTGGCGTCGATGTCGAAGGTTACCTCGATTTGCGGCAGGCCGCGGGGCGCCGGCGGGATGCCAACGAGGTCGAATTGGCCGAGCGGCTTGTTGTCGGCCGCCATCTCACGCTCGCCCTGGAAGACCCGGATGGTGACTGCGTTCTGATTGTCCTCGGCCGTCGAGAAGGTCTGGCTGCGCTTCGTCGGAATGGTGGTGTTGCGCTCGATGAGCTTGGTCATCACGCCGCCCATCGTCTCGAGGCCGAGGGACAGCGGGGTCACGTCGAGCAGGAGCACGTCCTTGACGTCGCCCTGCAGGACGCCGGCCTGGATCGCGGCACCGATGGCCACGACCTCGTCCGGATTGACGCCCCGATGCGGCTCGCGTCCGAAGAGGCTCTGGACCGCCTCCTGCACCTTCGGCATCCGCGTCTGGCCGCCGACGAGGACGACCTCCGCGATGTCGGACGGCTGGAGCCCGGCATCCTTGAGCGCGGCCTGGCAAGGCCCGATCGTGCGCTTGACCAGGTCGTCGACGAGAGCTTCGAGCTTGGCCCGCGAGAGTTTGATGTTGAGGTGTTTCGGACCACTCTGATCGGCTGTGATGAAGGGTAGGTTGACCTCGGTCTGGGTCGCCGAGGACAGCTCGATCTTTGCCTTCTCGGCGACATCCTTGAGGCGCTGCAGGGCGAGCTTGTCCTTGATCAGGTCAATGCCCTGCTCGCGCTTGAATTCAGCCGCTAGGTACTCGACCACGCGGTTGTCGAAATCCTCGCCGCCGAGAAAGGTGTCGCCGTTCGTCGACTTCACCTCGAACACGCCGTCGCCGATCTCGAGAATGGAGATGTCGAAGGTACCGCCACCGAGGTCGTAGACCGCAACTTTGCCGCCACCCTTCTTGTCGAGGCCGTATGCGAGCGCCGCCGCCGTCGGCTCGTTGATGATGCGCATCACCTCAAGGCCGGCGATCTTGCCGGCATCCTTGGTGGCCTGGCGCTGAGCATCGTTGAAGTAAGCTGGAACCGTGATGACCGCCTGGGTGATGGATTGACCGAACTTGAGCTCGGCGGTCTCACGCATCCGCTGGAGAATGTATGCGGAGATTTGGCTTGGACTGTAGGTCTTGCCCTTCACTTCGACCCATGCATCGCCGTTCGGCCCGGCCACAATCTTGTAGGGCACCATCCCCATATCTTTCTTAGTAATTGGGTCGTCGAAACGCCGCCCGATCAGCCGTTTGATGGCGAAAACGGTGTTCTCCGGGTTTGTAATCATCTGCCGCTTGGCCGGTTGCCCGACCAAGATTTCGCCGGACTCCGTGAAGGCCACAACGGATGGAGTCGTGCGCCCGCCCTCGGCGTTCTCGATGACATTCGCTTTGGTGCCATCCATCTGCGCGACGCATGAGTTCGTTGTTCCAAGATCGATGCCGATCGCCTTCGCCATGGGGGATACTCCTTCAGATTCGTGCGAAGCCTACCGACCAATACCGTGGCCTAATCCGAGAACGATGTTCGTCGCGGAGGAACGCGTGCTGCGTCAGGCCGACGCTACATTCCGCGTCGCTTGTGACTATGACGCGGATCAGTTTTGCTGCGGCGTTTCTATTATTTGTGAGGCTGGGAATGGCGAGATCCTGACACGGGTCGGGCTGAATCACCGGTAGTTGCGACAGACGACGTGTCGTTCCCGGGCCCGATTGGGGGGCGGGTGGCCCCCGGGGCTGGCGGCTTGGGTCAGGTTTGCGGACTTCGACCGCGGCCGAGAGACGGCAGGAACCGGGCCGAAGGCTTCCATGCTAGAGCCGAAAGGGCGCGGGACCGCGAGCGCTCGATCCGCCGGAACGCATCACTGCCGAGTTTGCATGCCGCGTCTACGCTCTAGACCTCGCGGCCCATGGCGGGCGGCCAGTCCACAAACGGCGGTCTCTAATCCGGGCGTCCTGAGGTCTTCGAGACAAGCGACGATCCGAAAAGGATTATTTCAAGCGAATGTCACTCTCGAGCCCGCGGTGGTGAAGCGCATCACCGACGAGTTCGCGCAGGGATGGGATCCTGATGAGTGTGACGAAGCGGCCCTTCGTCAAGATGAGGCCGCGCTGCCGAAGCAGGGTGAAGGTCCGGCTGACGGTCTCGCTCGATAGACCGAGATAGCCGGCACTATCGAAACGGGACATCGAAAGTTTGAATTTTTTCCGACCGTCAGAGGCGCGCTCACCTCCAGGAGGAAGTAGGAAACTTTATGTATCGCATGGGCATGGCGAAGAAGGCACATCACCTCTGCCCGCTCTGCGTTTTCCAGGACATGCGCCCACAATCGACGCACTATGGGCGGACGACACGCGGCTCCAATAGGGCTCTCCGTTTCCGCTCCCATGGGTCCCACGGCACCTGGTTCGACGACCTCGACGCCGGAGGACGCGATCATCGTCGCCTCTCTACTCTGTCGCCCAGCGAACATCGCGACGGCCGACACGCTCAAACACGCCACGGGTGTCTTTCTCGGCCATCTCCAGCCCCGCGTGTCGGCCGGCTGATCAGCGTCAAAGCGTAAGACCACGAAAAGTGATTGCTCAATGAAGCGAGGCAGCAACTCACATTGGGAGTCACCTTATGCTCCAGACCAACAACGGCGCCGTCCCAAGCGACGCTGCTGGATTCCAGCGAATGTTCGCCCCGGGTCAATTGACTGTCGGCACCTTCTTTCCCATCGAGGCATTCCAGCGCGACCAGCCTACCATGCGCGACCAAGAGCGTTTGGCGATCCGGGCGGAGGAACTCGGCTTCGCAGCGCTTTGGACCCGAGACGTGCCCTTGCGGGATCCAAATTTCGGCGATCTCGGGCAGATCTACGACCCATGGGTCTGGCTCGGCTGGATTGCCGCGCACACGCGCAAGATCGCCCTCGCGACGGGCTCGATTGTCCTCCCGCTTCGACATCCCCTCCATACCGCGAAGGCCGCCGCCTCCGTGGACCGGTTGTCGGGAGGCCGGTTCGTCATGGGGGTGGCCTCGGGCGACAGGCCGATCGAATTCCCGGCTTTCGGTGTGCCCGCCGACGAGCGCGACGATCTATTCCGCGAGAGCCTCGCCGTTATCCGGACGGTCCTTGAAGAGGCGTTCCCCACCCTGCGCTCGCGCTTCGGAGAGATGCCGGGCAACGTCGACCTCGTGCCGAAGCCGGTTGGACGGCTGCCCATCCTCGTCACCGGATCGAGCCGGCAGAGCCTGGATTGGATCGCAGAGCATGCGGACGGCTGGATCACCTACCCGCGCTCCCTCGAGCGGCAGTCGGACGTTGCAGCCCGGTGGCAGGCTGCCACCGCCGGAGTGGCACCGGGCGCCTTCAAGCCCTTCGCCCAATCCCTCTACGTCGATCTCCACGCCGACCCGGATCACCCACCACAACCCATCCACCTTGGGTTTCGCAGTGGCCGCAAGGTCCTGCTCGACTATCTCCTCGCGCTCCGCGCGATCGGCGTCCACCACGTGATCCTGAACCTCAAGTACGGCGCCCGCAGCGCTGGCGAGGTACTCGAAGAGATCGGCTCGGAGGTTTTGCCGCAATTGAAGGCAAGCCAACCTGCGTCAGCAGCGACAGCCGCCCACGAGCGCGTGGCGTCAGCGCGGTGACACCGCGCTGCTGCACCTGCCTGCTTCTCCGATGTTCGCGGCTCATCCGATCCGCGGCCGCGGCGACGCCCGTCAGATCTCGATACAAATCTTGCCAAAGTGGCGGTTGCTCTCCTGATGGCGGAATGCCTCGACGAGATGGTCGAGCGGGTAGCGGCTGTCGACCACCGGCCGCAGCCCACCGGCCTCGATCCCACGGACCATCTCGATCTGGTGGCGGCGGCTGCCGACGAGCACGCCCTGCAAGCGGATCTGCCGCAGGAGCGCCGGCACGAGCGGCAGCTCGGCCGCCATCCCCGACAGGATGCCGATCACCGAGATGTGGCCGGCGACCCGCACTGCGACCATGGACTGCTCCAGCGTCGCCGGCCCGCCGACATCGAGGACGTGATCGACGCCGCGCCCGTCCGTCAGTCGTCGGGCGGTCTCGCCCCAGGCTGGATCGGTGCGATAATTGATGACGTAGTCGGCGCCGAGCTCGCGCAGGCGTTCCAGTTTCGCGTCGCTGGACGAGGTGGCGATCACGGTGGCACCCGCCGCCTTGGCGAATTGCAGCCCAAACAGCGACGTGCCACCCGTGCCCTGCACCAGCACGACATCGCCGCTCTTCAGGCCGGCATCGACGTGGAGTGCCCGCCACGCGGTGAGGGCGGCCGTAGTCAGCGTCGCTGCCTCGGTGTGGTCCCAGCCTCGGGGGGCGTGGGTGAAGGCCGTCGCCGGCGCCGTGACCCGCTCCCGCGCGTAGCCGTCGACCCCGTCGCCCGGCACGGTGTCGAAGCCCTCGACTTGCGGCGTGCCCTCCAGCCAGGTCGGGAAGAACGTGCTGACGACCCGGTCGCCCACGGCGAACTCGGCCGGGCCGGGCCCCACGGCCTCCACCTCACCGGCGCCGTCGGACATCGGGATGCGCGGCTCGCTCGGCCCCCACATACCACTAACCACGGCGTAGTCGTGATAGTTGAGGGAACTCGCCTGGAGGCGGACGGTGATCTCGCCGGGCCCCGCCTCCGGTACGGGACGCTCGCCGAAGGTCACCTTGTCGAAGCCGCCGCCCGGCTGAACGATGACGGCCCGGGCTGTCGATCGAGTCATGATACACCTGCCTTCCTATGCCTATGATCCCACTCGTCTTGGGCATCGAAGCCGCCAGCCTGTCGTCCTGAACCGGGGGAACGAATCCGATCCGGACCCGGCGCCCAGGGGCGGCAGCCTCATCGGAGGCTGCGCCCGGCCGGCCCGCCATGACGGCCATCAGCAAACGGTACGAATCCGTCAGACCCGCAGGGCTGCCGCAAAATCGGCGATGTCCAATTCGAGTTCATCGCTCAGTCGGACCTGCAGAACGGGCGAGACGATATCGAGGAGCACACGGCCTGTGGCGGCCTTGGAACCCGGGCGGATCGCGAGCGTGAGTCGCGATCCGCCGGTATCCAAGGCATCGATCATGAAATCCCGGTCGAAGGAGCGATCGGAACTCGCAACGAACAGCCGGAACCGATGCGGGCGGGTGAATTCGATGATTTCCGACTCGAGGATGGCTTCCGCTCCAAGTAGGAGGCGGCGCTCGCGCAGGCGTGACCCCAGACCCACTGCACCCTCCGTCAAAAGTTCCGAGCTCTCGACGGACCGCAAGATGAGCGGCCACTCTACCGCGTTCGAGACGAGGCCGAACACTTTCGCTGGGGAAGCAACCAGCGTCCTGTTCGCATGGACCTGCATGATTCACCCCGGAAGAGCGTGATGAGGCAGTGCCCCGCCAAGGCCATCCTTGTCGCCAGGAACGATGGGACGGACCTTCTCGTCATGTCCCTGACGCGCGTCAGCAAATGGACACGTCAGGCCCCCGGACCCGGGATCGCCCGAGGACTGACGCCCGCCAGGGCGATCCCGGCACGTGCCTGCTCAGGCAGCCACGAGGCAAAGAACCTGGCCAGCTGCCGCGACCGCCATCCGAGCCCGACGAAGAAGCCGGCGCCGTTCTCTGTCGTCGGCCGGACGTCGCCGCATGTCTGACCGCGTATGCCTCGGAGAACGCCAGTGCTCGAGGTTTGCCCGAGCCAACCCTCGGCCGAAGCAACCACCAATCGCTCGTGCGTCTGACGCAGGTCAATGTGCAACGTCCCGTTCGGGAGCAGACCTTCGGGCGAAGTGGCTGTCCGCGGCAAGAGTCACTGTTTCGGTCGAACGCCGTGTTTCAGCGTCCTTGCTGAGGAGTACTCTCATGCCCCGTTATCGCCGCGTCCGACCTGAAGCAGCTTGGCAGGGAACCCTGGCCAACGACGCCGGGTCCCGTGCGTCTTGGCGTCCCGGTTCGAGTCGAGCCGACCAGGCACGCCTTCCGATCATCGCGCTGCTGGTGGTGGGTGCCGTGTTCGCGGGAAGTGTCGCGAGCGTCGGGGGGGCCGTACCGGCTTTTTCCCAGGTCGTCCGCCTTCTGACCGTAGACGTGAGAGAAGTCGCAAAGGGCTGGCGCACGACGAAACTGCACGGTAGCGCCGTCGTCAATGACAAGGATGAGAAGATCGGCAGCATCGACGACATGATCATTGGGAAGGATAAGGTTTTATTCGTTGTCATACAGGTGGGCGGATTCCTAGGGCTAGGCGGCCACCTGATTGCAACGCCCTTCGATCAGCTGAAACTCGATGATGAGAAAGGAAAGATCGTGCTGCCTGCTGCCAGCAAGGACGAACTGAGGAAACTGCCGGAGTTTCGCTACGTCACGTGACGGGTCGTGGTGCGACGCGACTCGCAATCGACTGGCGACGCCGGCTCTTCCGGAGACGAAGAGAGCAGACGGGGACAAGCTGAATCGCGATTCGATCGCACAGCGGCTATTCCATGACGATGCTCTGAGGGCACGGTACGCCGATCGCGCGATGCGTACCGTACCGAGCGGTGCCTGAACCGGATGCGATCCCGCTCTCCGTTGGCGCTGTCGTATCTCGGCTCGAACTTTGGTGAGGAGCATGCCGTGACGGATGCCGCAGAGGCGATCGCTCGGGCTATCCCGCGGCCCGAGGAGGAGCCGTCGCCGGCTCGTATCGAGGCGTTCAGCGATGGTGTGTTCGCAATCATCATCACCTTGCTGGTGCTCGATCTCCGCGTCCCGCGGGAGGATGCACTGGGTGGTCAGTCACTCGATGCTGCGCTGATGCGGCAATGGCCGCTCTACGCGGCCTACGTCCTCAGCTTTCTGCAGGTGGGCGTGGTCTGGTCCAACCACCACACGATGTTCCACTATATTCGCCGCAGCGACCACGTGCTGTTGGTTCTCAATCTGCTGCTTCTGCTCTGCGTCGCCGTGCTTCCCTTCACAACCGCGATGCTCGCGGAATATGCCCGCGCCGGGCATGCGGAGCGACAGCTCGCCGCCATGGTCTACAGCGGGGCGCTCTGCGCCGCAGGGCTCTTCTTCAGCGCGATGTGGCAGCATGCATTGCGAGCCGGCCTTGTCTCCCCGCGCGCCGACCAGCACCGGATGCAGGCGCTGCGCTTCCATTGGATGCTCGTGCCGCTGCTGTACGGGTTTGCCTTCGTGATTGCCTGGGTTGATGCCCGCTTCAGCATCGCGATCTACATCGTCCTGCTGCTCTATTATGCGCTGCCCGGGCCGTCGGTCGTGCGTTGGCAGACGCGCCGAGGGGCACGGCTCGCCGCCCTGAGGTAGGCTTTGCTGGCCGAACCGCTGGGCGCCGAGGACGACGAGAGCGGCCACGCCCGCTGCTCCGGCGAGCGCCCATCCGACGCCGCCGAAGCCGGGCTCTGCGTGCTCACGGGAGCCCGACGAAGCGCGAGGAATCTCCCTGTGATCGCGTGGTCTGCCATTGCCGGATCGATCGGCCATGGGTCCCCCCCTTGGTCAGAGTGCTGCGACGGGCGTTCTCGCGTGAGGGCAAGGCGGCGTCGAGGGACGCGGAGCGAGCGGCTTCAACAGGCCCCACCATGTCTCGACCCTTGTCGTGGTGGATAAACGCCAGCTATCGGCTCCTGCGCGCGAGCAGGAGGCTCGGGAAAGCGGTATGAATTTGGGAGGCTCACCCACTCTCCGCCCCATGAGTTTTCGTCCGTGGAAGCGTGTCCATGACGCGTGCACGGAGACCGGCTCCCCCGCTGCTGAACCGCTCGTCGGCGCGGCGACGCTCGGTGCCCTAAGGGAGAGGACGATGTGATGGACCAGCCGAAGCCCAGAGAACCGGTGAGGATCGCCCGATCCGGCGCGGGACGGCCGGTCTACGTCACCGTGAGGGGCGCCCGCGAGCACAACCTGCGCGACGTCGACGTGGAACTGCCGCGCGACGCCCTCGTGGTGTTCACGGGGGTCTCCGGCTCCGGCAAATCCTCGCTCGCCTTCGGCACGCTCTATGCCGAGGCCCAGCGGCGCTACTTCGAGTCGGTCGCTCCCTACGCGCGGCGGATGATCGATCAGGTCGGGGTGCCCGACGTCGACGCCATTGAGGGTCTTCCCCCCGCCGTCGCCCTGCAGCAGCAGCGTGGCACACCCAGCGCCCGCTCCTCGGTGGGCAGCGTCACCACCCTGTCGAGCCTTGTGCGGATGATGTACTCGCGCGCCGGCACATACCCGCCGGGTCAGCCGATGCTCTACGCGGAGGACTTCTCGCCCAACACGCCCCAGGGCGCCTGTCCGTCCTGCGGCGGGCTCGGACGGATCTACCGGGCCACGGAAGCCTCCATGGTGCCCGATCCTTCCTTGACGATCCGCGAGCGCGCCGTCGCGGCTTGGCCGCAAGCCTGGGGCGGGCAGAACCTGCGGGACATCCTGGTGAGCCGGGGGGTCGATGTCGACACGCCCTGGAAGGACCTGCCGCGGGAACTCCGCGACTGGATCCTGTTTACGGACGACCAGCCTCAGGAGCCTGTCTATGCCGGGCTGACCCAGGAGCAGACGCGGCGCGCCCGCCAGCGCCGCCTGGAGCCGAGCTACATGGGCACGTTCACGAGCGCCCGCCGCCACGTGCTTGGCACCTTCACCAACTCGCAGAGCGCGCTCATGCGCCGTCGCGCCGCGCGCTACCTCGTCGGCGAGGACTGCCCCGCCTGCCGAGGCAAGCGCTTGAAGCCCGAGGCGCTCTCGGTCACCTTCGCCGGCCTCGATATCGGTGACCTGTCGCGCCTGCCGCTCGCCGGCCTCGCCGAGGTCATGCGGCCGGTTGCCGAGGACCGGCTGCCCGATGACGATACGGCCAACAACGCCAAATCCGGGACGCTCGATCGCGAAGCGGGCCGGCGCGATCGCGCTCGACGTGCGGCCTCCGGGGCGTCGGCCCATGCCGGTGCGCCGGACGTGCGCGCGACGCCGAACCTCTCCATCGAAAAGCGGCTCGCCGCCCAGCGCCTCGCCGCCGATCTCATCGAGCGGATCGAGACGCTCACCGAACTGGGCCTCGGCTACCTGTCGCTGGACCGGGTCACCACAACCCTGTCGTCGGGCGAGCTACAGCGCCTGCGCCTGGCCACCCAGCTCCGCTCGCAGCTCTTCGGCGTCGCCTACGTGCTCGACGAGCCCACGGCAGGGCTGCACCCCGCCGACGGCGACGCCATGCACGAAGCGCTGGCGGGCCTGCTCGCCTCGGGCAATTCGCTCTTCGTCGTCGAGCACGACATCGGCACGATGCGTCGCGCCGATTGGCTGGTCGATGTCGGCCCGGCGGCGGGGGAGCACGGGGGCACCGTGCTCTACAGTGGCCCGCCGGAGGGGCTGCGGAACATCGAGGCGTCACGCACGCGCCTGCACCTGTTCGGACTCGCCGAGCCGCCGCGGCGTGCGCGGCGCGAGCCCTCGGGATGGCTTCGCCTGGAGGGCATCGTCCGCAACAACCTGCGCGGCGTCTCAGCCTCGTTCCCGCTGGGATGTCTTACCGCCGTCACGGGCATCTCGGGCTCCGGCAAGTCGAGCCTCGTCGCCCAAGCCCTGCTGGACCTCGTCGGCGAGCGCCTCGGCAGGCCTGTCGACACGGACGACGAGCCGCAAGACCCCCTGGACGATGCGCCGGGTCCGACGGACGGGCGCATCGTCGGCGGCATCGAAGCGGTCCGTCGCCTGGTCCAAGTCGATCAGAAGCCGATCGGGCGCACGCCCCGCTCGAACCTCGCAACCTATACCGGCCTATTCGACGCCGTCCGCAAGCTGTTCGCCGCGACCCCCGAGGCGCGGCGTCGCCGCTACGACGCCGGCCGCTTCTCCTTCAACGTCGCCAAGGGCCGCTGCCCGGCCTGCGAGGGCGAAGGGTTCGTCAGCGTCGAACTCCTGTTCATGCCGAGCGTCTACGCCCCCTGCTCGACCTGCCATGGGTCCCGCTATGCGCCCGCGACCCTGGAGGTGACGTGGAACGGACTAACGATCGCGGACGTGCTCGGGCTCACCGTCGAGCGCGCCTGCGCGGCCTTCGCGGACGAGCCATCCGTGCTGCGCCCGCTCGCCGTGCTGCGGGATCTCGGCCTCGGCTACCTGCGCCTCGGCCAGCCGGCGACCGAACTTTCCGGCGGGGAGGCCCAGCGCATCAAGCTCGCGACCGAATTGCAGAGGGGGCAGCGCGGTGGCACCCTCTACGTCCTCGACGAGCCGACGACCGGATTGCACCCGACCGATGTGGACCGCCTCATGCTCCAGCTCGACGGCTTGGTCGACGCCGGCAACACGGTCGTCATGGTCGAACACGACATGCGCGTCGTCGCGGGGGCCGATCACGTCATCGACGTGGGGCCCGGCGCCGGAAACCTGGGTGGCACTGTCGTCGCGGCCGGCCGTCCCGAAGTGGTCGCCGAGGCGCGGGCGAGCCGCACGGCACCCTATCTTCAGGAAGAGCTTGATGCCTACGAAGGCGGGGGCGCGCTCCCGCAGCGTCCCTGACGACCCGTCGTCGATACGGAATCTGCGCTCGATCAGCGCCAAGGTCGATGACGGCATCCAGAACGATAGACCTCAGACCAACCCCGGAGACCGACGATGAAGATCCTGATGGTGCTGACCTCGCACGACCGACTCGGCGACACCGGGCGCAAGACCGGCTTCTGGCTGGAGGAGTTGGCCGCGCCCTACTACGTGTTCAAGGATGCCGGTGCGGAGGTGGTGCTGGTCTCGCCCGCGGGCGGCCGCCCGCCGCTCGATCCCAAGAGCAGCGAGCCGGACGCCCAGACCGACCTGACCCGACGCTTCGAGGCGGACGGCGAAGCCAGCGCCGCCTTGTCGAACACAGGCCGCCTCGACGGCGTCACCCACGAGGGCTTCGACGCGGTGTTCTATCCCGGCGGGCATGGCCCCTTATGGGATCTGGCCGAGGACCCTGCCTCGATTCGGCTGATCGAGACGACGCTCCGGGCCGGCAAGCCCGTCGCCCTCGTCTGCCACGCCCCCGGCGTCCTGCGTCATGCCAAGGCGCCCGACGGCAAGCCGCTCGTCGCGGGCAAGGCCGTCACCGGCTTCACGAACACCGAGGAGGAGGCCGTGGGCCTGACCGCCATCGTCCCCTTCCTCGTCGAGGACGAGCTCAAGCGGGCGGGCGGCGTGTTCTCCAAGGCCGGCGACTGGGAGCCGTACGTGGTCGCGGACGGGTTGCTGATCACCGGCCAGAACCCGGCCTCGTCCGGACCGGCGGCCGAGCACCTGAAAGCCTTTCTCGACGATCGATGACGGCTTTTGGGCGATCGCCGCGTCAGGGCCTGTCGCGGCCGTTTTCCGTGGCGAGGAGAGCCTGAACAGAACGACACCGCGAGGGTCGGCGTTCGTGGGTGCGGCACGTCTGGCGCGCTTCACGCGGGCCGCACGCTCCCGTGTGTCTCTGCCAACAGCGTGATCAAAGCCCGATTGAAGGCCGGGATGTCATCGGGCTTGCGGCTGGTGACCAAATTCCCATCCACGACCGCCTCTTCATCCACCCAATCGACCCCCGCGTTTCTGAGGTCTGTTCGGAGCGACGGCCACGAGGTCAGGCGTCGGCCGCGCACGGCATCCGCTTCGATGAGGGTCCAGGGCCCGTGGCAGATCGAGGCTACGGGCTTGCCGGCCTCGAAGAAGGCTTTGACGAACGCGACGGCCTTCTCGTCCATTCGGAGCGCGTCGGGATTGATGACGCCGCCCGGCAAAAGAAGGGCATCGCATCGATCCGGCTCCGCTTGGTCGAGGGATATGTCGACGGGCAGGCTGTCACCCCATTCCGTGAACTTCCAGCCGCGAACCCGACCGTCTTTGGGCGAGACGATCGCGGTTTCGGCGCCGGCCCCGTCGAGTGCCTTGCGCGGTTCGGTCAACTCGACCTGCTCGAAGCCGTCCGTGACCAGGATGGCGATCTTCACGCCCTTGATATCGGCCATGTCGTGGTTCCTCCTGATGTGATCCATGAGGGCACCCGCCGCCGCTACCGGGGAAGCTTCACGGCGAGCACGTCGATGATCCCCGATCGATGGCGTTTCGGAGAATAGGGCGGGTGCCTGCGCGACGCCGCCGGGCAGATGGGGGTGCCGGCCCGCCTCGTCGGGGAAGGCGTCGAAGATGCCGAAGGTCGACGGTCCCATTCGAACGGGGAACCAACCTGTCGTTGCCAGCTCCTACGCGACGATTGAGCGACCGCCACGCAGAGAAGCTTCCACGTCGGCTTCTCGTCCGAGCCTTGCTCCGAGGGCTACGAAGAGCGCATTGGTCACCATGACGGGCCTCCTGCGATGGTGAGAACGTTGGGTTCCAGCGTCGGCCAATCGCCGAAGCGAAGGCAACGACCCGTGTCAGGGCCTCCCCGGCGCGATGGGAGAGCGCTCACCGCCCGCTCCGAGGCAGCGGCCCGCTCGATGAGAAGACGCGGCCGGTCGACGACAATGTGCTCGGGATCGGCGACCGGCGCATGCAACAGCCACAGCTGGCTGGATGCGCAGACGAAGCCCCGCGCGTGGGGGGCGCACGCGCTTCGGTTGCCGCGAAGGCGACCCGGCCGCCTGAATGGCCGCCGACGATAGCCGGTGCGCTCAGGGATGACCGTGTGGCCCTGGCGCCGCATTTCGGGCAAGCGCATGGGTCTTGGAACTGCGCCATGGACCGCATCGCTGTGAACGACCCGCACACGTCACACGCGTAATCGTAGATCGGCATGGCGTCCTCTCCCTCGAGCACACGGATGAAACGGCGGATGAGAGCCGGGCGAGCGGCTTCTCGCCCGGCCCGGCCGGTCATGCGGCGGGCTTGAGGATCACCTTCGTCCAGCCATCGTCGCGCGCGTCGAAGTGCTTGTAGGCCTTCGGCGCCTCTCCCAGCGAAAGCTCATGCGAGACGATAAAGGACGGTTTCGCGCGGCCGGTCGAGATGAGGTCGCGCAACCGACGGTTATAGGCCTTCACGTTGCACTGGCCGACGCCGATCGTCTGCCCCTTGAACCAGAAGAGGCCATGATCGAAAACGATCTCGCCCTGCTTGTAGAGCGGGTCCTGCGGGGCCGGATCCTGAGGCGTGAACACGCCGACCACGCCGATGCCGCCGGTGAATTTCACCGATTTCACTAAGTCGTTCATCGTCATGTTGGGGTGCTCGTTGCCCTCCGGGTCGTGCGCCTGGTAGCCGACGCACTCGCAGCCACGGTCGGCCCCGATGCCGTTCGTCAATGCGAGTACTTGGTCCACCGGGGAGCCCTTGGTATCGTCGATCGGCAGGGCGCCGATCGACCCCGCGAGGCGCAGGCGGTCGGGATGGCGGTCGACGACCATCACCGTACTGGCGCCCTTGATCATCGCCGAAAGCGCAGCCATTAGGCCGACCGGGCCGGCCCCGTAGATGACGATCGACTCGCCGGGACGCAGTCCAGCGAGCTCGGTGGCGTGCCACCCCGTCGGAAAGATGTCGGCCAGCATCACATAGTCGTTCTGCCGCTCCTCCGCATCCGGCGGCAGCTTCAGGCAATTGTAGTCCCCATACGGAACGCGCAGCAGGTCGGCCTGGCCGCCCCGATACGGCCCCATGTCGGCAAAGCCGTACGCGGCGCCGGCCATGTTTGGCACCACGCTTCGGTCAGCTGTCGTCAGGCAGTACGCGCTCAAGCCGCGCTCGCAGTTCTTGCAGAACCCGCAGCCGATGTTGAAGGGGATAGCGACCCAGTCCCCGACCTTCACCCGATCGACGGCATTGCCCACTTCGGCCACTTGGCCGAGGTTCTCGTGCCCGAACACGCCACCGCGCGGGAAGTCGGTCCGGCCCTCGTACATGTGCAGATCGGAACCGCAGATGTTGGTGCTGGTAATTCGCACCAGCACGTCAGTCGGCCGCTCGATCCGCGCATCGGGTACGTCCTGCACCGCAACATCGCGCGGGCCATGATAAACGACTGCTCGCATTGCGCTCTCCTGACCTGGAATTGGTTGCCGCACGAGGAGAAATACATGCCGCTCGCGGGGAGACTATCCGGTCATTACCTATGGTATTCTCCGTAGAGGGCAGCGCACCTCCGGACCCGCACCTCTTTTGAACCCCGCCTGGGCGGGCATCCCCCTCCTGCGCCTTCTCCCGCGATGACTCGCCGAAGCAGGAACAACGAGATCACCCATTGTATTCGGCAATTTTTTCCTGCGCCGAACCACCGGACATTTTTGCGAAACTTTCTTAAGTGCCATCGTGATTGGCGGGGCGCACGCCTGCCGAAGTCGCAATGAGAACTGCCTCGGGCAGCGTGCGGGCGCCGAGCGCTTCCATGACACGGGCGCGGTGAATTTCCACCGTGCGCGGGCTCAGGCCCAGTGTCCGGGCGATGGTCTTGTTGGTGCCGCCCGCGAGCAAACCCTCCAAAACCTCGCGCTCGCGCGTCGAAAGCGCCGCAATCCGGCTTCGGGCCTCATCGCCCCCCCGCGCGCGATCGGCCTCGGCGTTGAACCCGGCGAGGGCCGTTCTGACCGCAAACAGCAGCACCTCCGGCGTCCAGGGAGCTTCGAGAAAATCGACCGCCCCCGCCTTCATGACGCCGACCCCGAAGCCGACATCACCCTCGCTCGCACCGACCGCCACCACGGGCAGGTGCGAGCGTGCCGCCTTCAACTCGCTCAGGGCAGCCAGGCCGCTGGAATCGCTCAATTCGAGTACGATACAACCCGGCATCAGCGAACCCGCCATTTTGAGGAAGGCTTGACCGCTGGGGAAGGCGCGAACCTCGTAACCGGCGGCCTGCAGAGTGCCGACGAGGCCGCGCCGGGCGTCATCCCCGTCCGCAACCACGTACGCAAGCAGACCGATGTCGGCGGTGACGTCCTGCGCGATCCCACCCGCCGACTGGATCCGACCATCGAGGCCTGGGATCGGGAAGAAGGTGTCGTGGATGCGGCGCACGGCGTGGTCCGAGGCGCGCTGGATGCGGTACTCCAGTACGAACGTCTCGCCGCCGCTCACACGCTCGATCGCCTGCGCGGCGGAATCGCGGTCCTCGGGGTGAACGCTTGAAAGCCAGCTTGTGAGATCCGGCATGCTTTCGGGGGGCATACCCCAGACCTGCGTAAAAGCTGGGCTGAGGTAGTCGAGGGCTCTGCTCTCCAGATCGGCGAGCCAGAGTACGTCTGCCGTATGCGCGGCGAAGCGCCGGAAGCGCTCCTCGCTTTCGCGCAGGGCCGCCTCGGCCTTGTGGCGTTCGGTGACCTCGATAGAGACCGCAAGGCCACCGACGATGGCACCCATCCCATCGCGAAGGGCGCTGACGATGTTGCGCACCCACACCGCCGTACCATCAGGATGGAGGTAGCGCTTCTCGATGGTGAAGGATGTACCTTCTACCATGGTCTGCCGGTAGAGGGGCTCGTTAAAAGCCCATTCGTCCGGGTGGGTCATCTCCTGCACGGTGCGGCCGAGCAGATCATCGCGTGTGCGGCCCAGGATCTCGCAGTAGCGGTCATTGGCGAAGCTCATCCGGTGCATCGCATCGACGATGACGATACCGGCCTCGGCTTGCTCGGCCACGGCCCGGAAGCGCTCCTCACTCTCGCGCAGCGCCTCGTCCGCAATGCGTCGTTCGATCAGGTCCGTGGCTTGCCGGTGCTGCGCGATGATGATCGCCGCGGTCCGGGTCAGGGCGGCGGCGAATTCGTAATCGCGGGGCGTGGCCTCACGTGGCTCGCGGAAGTACACGGCGAAGGTGCCGACGACCCGCCCCGCTACGGTTTCCATTGGGAACGACCAGACGGCACGAAAGTCGTGCTCTTCGGCCAACCAGAGCCACGGTTGCCAGCGCGGGTCCTTCCTCACGTCGACGGTTATGACCGGTTGGCCGGTGAAGACCGCCAGACCGCACGCGAGCGAGTCCGGCCCGATCGTGATGCCGCCCACGACGGACAGGGCATAGGTCTCTGGCATGCCGATGACATGCTGCAGCCCGGTGCCGCCAGGATCGGTCAGGTAGAAGGCGGAGCGAAAGCTGCCGCCGGACTGGGAGCGGGCGGTGTCCACGAGGATGCCCAGTGACTCGGCCAGCGGCGCGCCGTTCATGGCGGTCTGAAAGGCTTTCTCCTGGGCCAAAAGCCATGCCGTGTGCTCGACCAGATTGCCGAATGCGTGGGAGCCGTCCGGGGCTTGCAACATGATGTCCGATATATCACCCATGATCATACACGGCATATCGAGCGGACAGTGGCGTGCACCTAGCGTCGGTACGAATTGGATCACGGACAGTCCGCCGAAGATAGCGTTAAATAGGCTTCCTCAAGAGGACCTAATATAACCTGAGATAAGAACGCCTTCTGACGGCCAACGTCATACCCGGGGCACTGGTCGTCCTCGGCCGCGTCCATTCAGGGCCACGATCTCAGTGTGGGACAGTGACGACGAGCCTCCCGAACTGCTCGTTCGACTCCATGAAGACATGTGCTTGACCGTTCGCGTCGAGCGGGAACGTCTTCGCGATGATCGGCTTGAGGCTCCCGTCGGCGAGCCCATCCTCGATGAAGGCCGCGGCGCGGGCCAGCCGCTCCGGGTCCCGAATGAACGCGACCAGGGTGTGGCCGTACAGGGCGAGGGCCTTCCGCATGGCTGTGATGACCGGAAACGGTGTGGGCGCGGTCGCGAGGGCGCCGCAGATAAGGAGGATGCTGCGGTGGCTCATCGCCTTCGCGAGCGTCTCGATCTGGGGGGCACCGACCGGGTCGAACAGGGGCGCGCGCCCTTGCCAGCGGTCGCGTGGCTGACCTCGGTGAGGAGATCCTGCTCGGCCGTGACGACACCGTGCGCGGCGCCCACCGCGTCCAGCGCCGCCGCCCTGGCACGGGTCCGGGTCGTCGCGATCGGGATCGGGCCGATACTGTTCGCGATCTGGATCGCCGCGAGGCCGAGACTGGAAGACGCCGCCGGAATTATGACTGCGTCGCCCAGCCCAAGACGACCGGTGTCGATGAGCGCACCCCACGCCGTGAAGTAGGCCATCCATAACGCCGCCGACTCGATCGCCGAGATGCCGGTCGGACGCTGGACGACGCCGTAAGCTGGCACGATGGCCGTGTCGGCGTAGACGCCGTAATCGTTTATGGAAAAGGCCGGGGTTACGCTGACGGCATCGCCTGATGCGAAGCTATGGACGCCCTCGCCCATGGCCTCGACCGTCGCCGAGGCGCGCGGGCAGGCGCGGCGCTTCGAGGTAGGCGCCCGACCGGAACATCGCTTCGGAGCGGTTGAAACCGATCGCCTCGATGCGGACGCACATCTCGCCGCGCTGCGGATCATCGACCGGGAGATCACCGAAGCATCACCTCCGGGTTCACCGGTCCGATGAAACCTGACCACCCGTGCCATGGCAACGTGTCCATCGGCGGTTGCGTCGCGCGCAGACGCATAGCGGGAGCGCGACGTCCGCCGGTCCCTCGAACCGCCAGCGTCGTCGTGTTGCGCGGTTCGATGACGAACGTTCCGAGCAGTTTTCGCGAAAATTGCTGCCGGCTTTGCGACGAAACCCTGCGCAAAGATAAGATGCTGCGCTGACGAAGCGTTGATCTTCCGACGCAAGTCCCGATCGAGGATTCGGTACGCGCCTCAGGGAAGCTTGGTCGCGAGCACGTCGAGCTTCTCGATTTGCGGCACTGTGGTGAAGAGATCGGGCGCTTTCTCCATCAGGGCCGCCGCCACGCGACCGGAGAGGTGGGCTTCCCGTCCCGCCTCGTCGGGAAACGCATCGAAGATCCCGAAGGTCGATGGACCCAGGCGAAGGCCGAACCATGCGATGGTTCCTGGCTCGTCCTGCACGATGGGCTGGCTGTCCCTCAGAAGCGCCTCGACCGCTGCTTCCTGTCCGGGCTTGGCGTTCAGGATCACGAGAAGGGCGAATTTGGCCATCTGCAGGTTCCTTACGGAGAATCCCAAAGAACGCGGACGTCGCCGTCGTTCCAGATTCGGTACGGCTCGCGGCCTCGGTCGAGGCGGCGGGCGTGCATAAAAATAGCCGGTCCATCGCAGCGCGGCCTTGACGCCGGTCAGTGCGGCGTCAGGATCGGCGTTGCACCGCGAAGGCCTCGACGATCTGCCGGCGGACGATGTCAGGCTGCGCCTGCAAAGCCTGCCCAACCAGAACTTCGCCGGACTCCCTGAAGGCCACTTCCGACGGGGTCGTGCGACCGTTCTCAGCGTTCTCGATCACGTTGGACTTGTTGCCGTCCATCACGGCGACGCACGGATTCGTCGTGCCGAGATCAATGCCGATCGCCTTAGCCATGGGAGATACTCCTTCATGTTCGCGCGTTGCAGACTGAACGAGGCCGGATCAATGTTCTTACGCAGTGGGCCGCGTGGGGCCGACCGACCTTCACTGCCTCCACGCGCTAGGCCCTGGGCCGCACCGATTGAATGGCCGCCGCCAGATGCCGGTAGTCGAAAGGACCATCATGCCGATGGCCGTTGATGAAGAAGGTCGGCGTCCCGTTGACGCCACTCCGGACACCGCTCAGGAAGTCCTGCGCGATCTTGGGGGCATAGGTCTTCGCCTCGAGGGCGAGCGCGCAATCGCGCTCCGACAGGCCGAGTGCCTTGGCTGCGCCCAACAGGAACGGCAGACTCAACCGTTCCTGATGGGCGTAGATCGCATCGTGCATGTCCCAGAACCGACCCTGGGCTCCTGCAAGCTCGGCGGTCTCCGCCGCCGGCTCCGCGAGCGGATGAATTTCGGTGAGCGGGAAATGGCGGAACACGATGGTGAGGTCGTCGCCGAAGTGCCTGCCGAGCTGCAGGACCTCACTATGCGCGACGCGGCAATACGGACACTCGTAATCACCGTACTCGACGAGCACCACCCGCCCGTCGGCACCACCCCGGGCATGGTCAGCCGCCGACACCGGCACTTTGAGTTCGGACATCGCTCTACTCCTAGGTCTCGAGCCGATCCAGCGCATCAAGGATGCCGTCTGCACCGGGGTTGACGGCGATCGGGGAGCGGTAGCTCCAGAAGATGAGCCCCTCGCGATCCACCACGAACAGCGCCCGCTCGCAGACGCCTTCACCGTCGCGGTAGGCCCCGTATTGCCGTGCAACCGCGCCCTTCGGCTCGAAGTCCGCGAGCAGGGGGAAATGGAGATGGCGCGTCTCGGCGAAGGCCTGGTGGCACCAGGCACTGTCGACCGAGATTCCGACGACTTCGGCCTCATGCCTTCGGAATTCCGGCAGCACCTGATTGTAGATCGCCAGCTGATCTCCGCAGACCGGACTCCAATCTGCGGGATAGAACGCCAGAACAACCGGCCGTCCGCGCAAATCGCCAAGGGAGAGAGTCTGGTCCGGCGTGACGTGGAGCGTGAAATCGGGCGCTGTGATCCCGGGCGCTAAGACGTGTCCCATCCTGAATCTCCCGAACAGCCTGCGGGGCGGCCCTCCCGCATCTGACTACGAGGCGGGGCGTCTCGGCACTGACGAGCATCAGTTCCGGTTGCGGGTATTCGGCCCTGCCTCCGGCGCATCCGCATCGGTACCCTGGGGTCAGCGATCTTCGCAGCTGCCTCGTCGCGCGATCTCTGCCGATCCCGACAGAGCCGCCGAGCCGCACGACGATGAGACGGATCAGGGATGTTCCCTAGGTGCCCTCCGGATGATGAGAGCTACGCGATGCACGATCTCATGGATCTCGCGAAGGGGAGCATCATGCTGCAGTATGGTCACATCGTGCCCGCTCCCGGCCCGGATATTCAGTGGCCGCCGGCCCTGGCTCGGGCCACCGGCGCTCTCACGCGGGATCGCATTACCGCCCTTGGACGGGTCGATCATTTCGCGCCCGGCACGACCCTCTATACCGACGGCGACGTCGGAGGTGTCGTCTACTGGGTAGTGACCGGGATGGTCCGTACCGTCAAAGTCGGACGCGACGGCAATCGGATCGTGCGCGGGTTCCATCTCGCCGGGGAGTTTTTCGGGTTGGAATGGACCCCTTTGCATGCTTCTTCGGCCGAGGCGGTCAGTGAGACGCGGGCCGTACGCTGTGCCCGCTCTCGATTAGACGCGCTCGTGGCCTCAGACGCGCAGATTGCGAACGAGCTCTTGTCATGGCTGCTGCGGATGACAGAGCGCGCCCAGGATCTATCAGCGCTCGGCCGCGCCAGTGCCACGCAGAAGCTCGCGTATTTCCTGATCGACCTGATGGACCGGGTTTCAGCCGGTCGATCGATCGCGTTGCCGATGTCGCGTACCGACATTGGGGACTATCTCGGTCTCTCGAACGAGACTGTAAGCCGGACGTTCACTGCTTTGCGCCGTGACGGCCTGATTGCCACGCAGGTACGCTCGGTTACGCTCCTCGACCCTGGCGCCCTCCGGCGCATGAACGATGGCCTGATGCGTGACGCGCTCTAGGAGTGCTTTCAACCGAAGTAGACGTCGATTCGACGAAAGAAGATACGTCTCGATAAGGATTTAGAGCCGTGATCCCCGCGCAGACCTTCAAGCCGCCGCTCGCTTATTGCCCGACTGGGGTGGCGAGAACGCGAGGCCGCCCAGAGGGCACCGGAACCCGAATGATGATCGCTCCAAGTCGGATCCGCAGGCCAGGAGACTTCCAGCGTGGCCGCGTAGGGTCAAGCGACCTCATCGTGTGTCGATAAGGGGAACCGCTTTGGCCGCCCGCACCAATGGCAATGTCATCGAGGTCCTCAGGCAGACCTTCGAGACCGCGCTTGGCTTGGTGGCGGTGTTGACCGGAGCGGAGCACGGAGTCGGATACCTCAACGCCGCCGTCTGCGCTCTCTTCCCGGGCCGTAACATCATCGGGCTGCCCCTTGCCGCGGTTTCAGGGTTGGTCGGGCAAAACTTCGATGAAGTCTGCCGCACGGGCCGTCCGTTCCGTGAGGATGCCGTTCCCTTTTTTTTGGCGACGCCGGAGGTGCCGCCACGATGCGATATTTCGACGTCTTGTTTCAGCCCATCTTCACCCTGGGCGGGGAGGTCAGCGGTATCCTCAACCAATCCAACGCTGTGTTTCGGCGTGCAACTTTGACCCCGTGAGGCGGGGGATCGGCGTCCAATTCTGACCCCCTAACCTCGTTCTCGCAGACTGCTCTCCGGTAAGGCCGGAAGGGTGGTGTAGGGGGATGAAGGGCG
>Ga0182232_1000065_pt1 | contig 35255 bp, 36 predicted proteins | sample G6R1MG_30_FD_155484 | JGI IMG/M metagenome (GOLD analysis project Ga0182232, IMG submission 155484) | Phyllosphere microbial comminities from miscanthus, Michigan, USA - G6R3_NF_07NOV2016_LD2 MG | ecosystem: Host-associated > Plants > Phyllosphere > Phylloplane/Leaf | place: USA: Michigan... | reverse complement strand
GGCCCGTGAGGCACCAACGGCGTCCGGATGGGCGTCCGGATGGGGTTGGCCGTCATGTTCTGTGGCTTCCTCACGGTCACGGAGCTGAGCGGCCGAGCGTGCGGAGACCATTTGAAAGGAACGCGATCATGACCTATCGGACCGTCGGATATCTGCTCGCCGCTTGGCTCGGCATGACCTGTCTCGCGCAGGCGCAGCCCGCCGGGGGAGGGCCGGCGCTCCTCTTTCACGGCAATTACTGCGGTCCCGGCAACAACGCGCCCCTACCCCCGGTCGATGCCCTCGACGCCGCCTGTGCCCGCCACGACGCCTGTTATCCCGCGAGCGCCCTGCCCTCCCGTCGCTGCAACCTTCGTCTGCAATGGGAGGCCGATCGCCTCTCCCGCGATCCACGACTGCCGGACGATCTACGGGCACTGGCGGGTTTCGTTGCGGCCGGCGCGGCCCTCCTCCCGTTCGATCCGAACACGATGATGGCCGAGGCGGAAGGGGATCGCTCCGGCGTCCCTGGCCGTCGTGCGGGTCAGCAACGGCGCAGTAAAATCACTGCCGGGTCGAGCATGCCCTTTCCGAGGGGCTGAACCGACGCCTGGGCGGGGCGGGACAAGTGCTCAGGTCGGGTGTTCTGGCCTGGCGTTCGAGTGATGCGGTCGGGGCAGTGGGCGACGGGCGGGGCAACGATGGGCCCCCATCGCGACATCAGGGTTCAGCGCCCGGACCTCCGGGCTCGAAGATCGGCCGGTCCCGCGATCATCCGAGCGTGGACGGAGCGACGACGGAGGTTTTCCCGAGCACCGCGCCGGTCTCCGAGAACCTGTAGATCAGGATCTCGCTGGTGGTGATGTTGAAGTCCATCAGGGCCTCGGGGCTCATGGCCTCGAGATGCATGACGATGGAGCGAAGCGAGTTGCCGTGCGCGACGACCAGCACCTGTTGCCCGTTCTGAACGCTTCGAGCGAGCACCTCCTTGTAGAACGGAACCGTCCGGGCGGCCGTCATGGCGAGGCTTTCACCGCCCGGGGGAACCGCATCGTAGGATTTGCGCCAGAGGTGAACTTGTTCCGGGCTCCACTGGCTGCGCGCTTCCGCTTTGTTCAGGCCCGAGAGTTCACCGTAATCCCGCTCGTTCAGCGCGCTCTCGGACCGGACCGGGAGATCAGCCTGCTCCAACTGCTCCAACATGAGCGCCAGGGTGTGCTGCGCCCGATCCAGCTTGCTCGTGAACGCGATGTCGAAGTGAAACCCGAGCTCCTTCAGCTTACGCCCAGCGCGCTTCGCCTCTGCTACACCCCGTGCCGTCAAACCCGGATTGCGAAACCCGGAGAATAGGTTCTGCTCGTTGTCGGTGCTTTGCCCATGCCGCACGAGGACGAGTGTTCTGACTGCGGATGACATGGTTTCTCCCTGCGCGGCTTTGTCTACGCAGACAGCCACCCCGGATCAATGATCCGGTGCGCGGTCTCGCGCACCGCGGCGCCATCGGCTCGGCTTGCGATGGATCGGGGGAGATGCATCCGGTCGGGGCGACGATCGCGATGATTCACATTGAGGGATGGGGGCGGCTTCGGCTGGCCTTGATCGAAATCAACGCCGGTCTGGTCATCTGTTGACAAAGTCTCACGATCACGTCGGTTGCGAAATGGATGCAGGAGGGCCCGACGCCATGAGCCCGATCAGAAAGCTCGATCAAATCCTCATGGAGGAAACGCCGTCCGGATGCCTGCTCACCATCGAGGATGAGACCGGAGACGCATACCAGATCATCGCGACGGAAAAGCAGATTAAAGTCATCCTTGAAGATCTTGCGGATTACATCAGGGATTCTGCTGCGGAGGACGCTCTCGTCGAACACGAGGAGATGGGGGACGAATAGATATCTCGCGCAAAGCGCGCGCCGATGCCGGGCCCTACGACCCCCCCTCCGCGCCGCGGCCTCACCGGTTCAGGGCATGCGCCAGCGGGAGGAGATTGATCGCGATCTCGAGGGCGATCAGCAGGACGACCACGACCTCCAGGCGGAGGGAGCGGTTCGTCTGGATCAGGTCGGTGAGGACGGTCGCCGTCTCGCTGATCACGGCGAGCTTGCGATGCAGGGTGGCCGTCCGCTCCCGCAGCTCGTATTCGTCCTCAGTGCGGGCGTAGAGGCGTTCCAGGCCCGACTGATCCCAGAGCACGTCGGGCTTCTCCTCGACGGCGACGCGGCCCGACACCCGGTGCTGGACGAGCAGCGTGCTCCCGATATGCTTGAGGATGGCCCGGCGCCCCCCGGACGCACGCCCCTTCTCAGCGAGGCGCCGCGCCAGCGGCTCGATGAGATCGAACACGGCCGCGACCTCGATCTCGTTCTGCGCCAGGGCGGTGCTCTTGGCCAGAATGTCGGCGATGACGATCAGGCGTTCGGGCGTCAGCTTGCGGATGGCGATCTTGCCGCCCGGCACGACCTGATCGTCGTGCTCTGGTGCGATCTCGATGGTGGCGGTCTCTTCCTCCGGGCGCGTCAGCGGACTGCGAACACGCATCCGCAGGCCGGCGGCGATCTCGTCCTCCTCGATTGGGGACAGCCCAACGGTGACGACGACTCCGTAACGGAAGACCACGGCGAAGCCGCGCCCGGCCCGGAAGGCGAGCGGATTGATCGAGAGCGTGTCTTTGCGTTCGAGACCCGCCGTATCAATGCGATCGCCGAGAATGCGGGCGCGGGCGATCAAGCGTTGCGGTTCAACCGGCTGCATGCCCTGGCTCGAGCGGAGCCCCCAGCCGCATTGATACCTCACACGGGTCGTGTCGGAGATCGACGCCCGATGAGGCTGTCGACGCCGTCGTGAATCGAATCGAACACGTCCGGTCGAGGGACACGGATCGGCCGAAGCGTTCGGACCCGGAGATGCTGCCCACCGTCGTCCGTCGCGTTGATTCAGATCAACGCGGAAGCCAGTGGAGGGCCCGAAGCTCGCTAGGTTCGACGCGATCCCCGGCGTGGTTCGGATTCAGGTCCACGATGGAATGCCCGTCGCACCGGGTTGCCCGGCATCGACAGTGGCCGAGCGATTTGGGAGAGCACTCTCGGTCGAGATCTTCTGCGACATGCTCCGCATGATCTTCCGGATCAGCATCCGACGACAGGAGCCATCGATGAAAGTCAAAGATGTGATGCACAAGGGTGCGGAATTCGCCGATTCCGCGACGCCCGTGGCCGCCATCGCCAAACAGATGCGCGATGCCGATATCGGCGCACTGCCGGTCAAGGCCGGGGGGCGTCTGGTGGGAATCGTCACCGATCGCGACATCGCCTGTCGCGCCCTGGCGAACGGCGGCGATTTCAATCGGATGACCGCGAAGGACATCATGAGCGGCCGGGTCGTCTGCTGCACGCCCGACGACGACATCGCCGATGCCATCGACACGATGGAGAAGAAGAAGGTCCGACGCCTTCCCGTCACCGATCGTGATGAGAACATCATCGGCATGGTGAGTCTCGGCGATATCGCGCACAAGGTCGGTAAGGACCTCTCGGGCGAAGTCCTGCGGGCCGTCTCCGCGCATCACCGCTGACAGGCCCGAGGTGGCCCGGATCGCGTCACGCCCATCGTAGGCGGGAGGCCTTCCGCGCGCATGCGCACGATGGGCGCCGGACAGGGCCGAGCCTTGATCGACGCGGATCCAGTGACGATGATTCTTTGCGAGTTGTCACGAGACCGACGCGCGATCAGTCTTCAAGAGCGTCTTCACAAAACGCCTGGGCGTGCCCGGTTCCCGCTGTGAAGCCGACGGTGACGCGGGCGTTTTGCGACGAACACGAACGGCGATCTCATGGGATCGCAGGGTCGATCGTAGGATGCTGAAAGATCTGGACCAGCGCGCGGAGATGACGGTCTGGCCGAAAGGCAGGCCCGCGCACACGGCCGAAAGCCGTGAGTTCGCCACCCTCCGGGAGGCCCTCGAGGCTGCGGCCGAAGCCATCGACCGGCACGATGCACGGCCTTGGATCATTACGGAGGCTGGCGATATCCTCTCGCCGCGTTGGATCGAGGCACATACCAGCAAGGTGCCGCAGGACTCGGGCCGCAGCCGATCGGGCTGAGGCGAACCGAACGTCGAATACGTCTCGGATCCCTCGATGGAAGAGGCACGGGGCGATTGAGGGTGGGCCTATACCGGGCGAAGTCTCGCTGCCCTCGGAATGGACAGAGGTGGGCCTGCGCTATCGATGTCAGGATGGAACGAGTGGAGCGGGTACCGGGAATCGAACCCGGGTATTCAGCTTGGAAGGCTGCTGCTCTACCATTGAGCTACACCCGCATCGGGGCCGAGGCCGCCGATTGTCGAGACGGAGAGCTTAACCTGAGCGCTCGTGTCCCGAAAGACGTTTGGTGGGGGAAGTAGGACTCGAACCTACGAAGCTTACGCAGCGGATTTACAGTCCGCCCCCTTTGCCGCTCGGGACATTCCCCCAAACCGCCGCCCGTGGGCAGCGCGCGGGTCCTTATGATGAGGCCTTGCGCGGGTGTCAACGGGGATCGCGGCAATGTTTGGCGCGGCCCCGCTGCCGGGCGGCCTCGGGCGTCCTGAGGCGCTGGATCACTCGATGGGGGCGAGGTCGCAGATCCGGACCTGGGCGCGATCGGCCCCGCGCCAATTGTCCACCGAAAGGGTGCCGGCGACGTGGAACTCGCGTCCGATTCCGCCGAGGATGGCCTGCCCGAGGGGACCTTGGGCCGCCCGGAAGCAGATGGCGCCGACAGTCTGGCCGTCTCGGCTGCGCAGGCGGGCGCGAACATGGCCGTTGCCGACGAGTCCCGCGTCGACGATGCGGTGCCGCGGCAGGGCGAAGACCGGTTCCGGGGCGCCCGAGCCGAACGGCCCGGCGCGCTGGAGCAGACGCACCACCTCGGCCGTGGCACCTCCCGCGCTCACCGTACCGTCGAGAAGGAGGGCTTCGACGGCGCGCGCTTCGCGCACGGCCTCGGCGAGGTCGTGGGCGAGGAAGGCCGAGAACGCGCTGGTGTCGGAGCTGCCCAGGGTGATGCCGGCCGCCATGGCATGGCCGCCGCCCTTGAGGGCGAGACCGGCTTCCACCGCCGCCCGCACGGCGCGGCCGAGATCGGCTCCCGGTATGGAGCGGCCCGAGCCCGTGGCGGTGCCGTCGGGCCGCACGGCGAACGCGAAGGCGGGACGGCCGAAGCGTTCCTTCAGACGGGCGGCGATGAGGCCGACGACGCCCGGATGCCAGTCGGCCGAGGCCGTCACCAGCACCGGGCGGTCGGGGTCGTGCGTCAGCGCATGGTCCATCTCGGCTTCGGCGGCGGCGACGGCCTCGGCCTCGATGGTCTGCCGCTCCCGATTGAGCCGGTCGAGCTCGGCGGCGATGCGGGCGGCCTCCGCCCCGTCGGAGGTGGTCAGCAGCCGCGCGCCGAGGCCGGCCTCGCCGATGCGGCCGCCCGCGTTGATGCGTGGGCCAACGAGATAGCCGAGATGCCAAGCTTCCGGCGCCTCGCTCAAGGCGGCGGCGTCCAGGAGAGCAGCGAGGCCGGGGCGTCCCCGCCCGCGCATCACCTTCAGGCCCTGGACCACGAAGGCACGGTTGAGTCCCATCAGGGGGACCACATCGGCGACGGTGGCGAGCGCCACGAGGTCGAGGGCGGCCGTGAGATCGGGCAGGCGCGCGTTCGCCACGCCGTCATGGCGCAGGCGGCGGTTGAGGGCGACGAGGGTGAGGAACACAACGCCCGCCGCGCAGAGGTGCCCGAGGCCCGACAGGTCGTCGAGGCGGTTGGGATTCACAAGGGCCTCGGCCGGCGGCAGGGTCTCGGGGGCTCCGTGATGGTCGAGGACCACGACGTCGAGGCCGAGGGCCCGCGCCGCTTCCAGGGGGGCGTGACCGCTGGTGCCGCAATCGACGCAGACGAGGAGGGTGGCGCCGGCCTCCCACAGGCTCGTCACGGCGGCGGCGTTCGGGCCGTAGCCCTCGGTGATGCGGTCGGGAATATGGATGCGGACATCGAGGCCGAAGGCGCGCAGATAGGCAGCGAGCAGCGCGGCGGAGGCTGCACCGTCCACGTCGTAATCGCCGAAGATCGCCACGGTCTCGCTCGTGGCGACGGCGCGGGCGAGGCGCGCGGCAGCCGCCTCCATGTCCACGAGGCAGGCGGGGTCCGGCATCAGGTCGCGCAGGCGCGGGTTGAGGTGGGCGTCGACCTCCGCCGGGCGGATGCCGCGCCCCGAGAGCACGCGGGCCAGGAGGTCCGGCAACCCGTGGGCCTGCGTCATGGTGGCGGCGTAGGCCTGCAGCGCCGGATCGGCGCAGCGATCGCGCCACGGCCGTCCGAGGATCGAGCGGGACACGTCGAGGAAGGCGCGGTGGGACTCGTCTGACACGCGGGGACCCTACTCCAGTCCCACCGTGCCCCGGAAACGAAGACGGGGCCGGCGATGGACGCCGACCCCGTATCCTGTCCTGACCGTGCGGGCGAGGCCTACCTCGCGCCGAGGCCCGCCTGGGGATCAGAGGTTCTTGACGATGGCGTCGACGACCTTCTTGGCGTCGCCGAACAGCATCATGGTGTTGTCGCGGAAGAACACCTCGTTCTCGACGCCGGCATAGCCCGAGCCCATGCCGCGCTTGATGAACAGCACGGTCTTCGCCTTTTCGACGTCGAGGATCGGCATGCCGTAGATCGGCGAGGTCTTGTCGGTCTTGGCGGCCGGGTTGGTGACGTCGTTGGCGCCGATGACGAAGGCGACGTCGGCCTGCGGGAAGTCGCCGTTGATGTCCTCGAGTTCGTGGACCTCGTCGTAGGGCACATTGGCCTCGGCGAGCAGCACGTTCATGTGGCCGGGCATGCGGCCCGCGACAGGGTGGATGGCGTACTTCACCTCCACGCCGTCCTTCTTGAGCAGGTCCACCATCTCGCGGAGCGAGTGCTGGGCCTGGGCCACCGCCATGCCGTAGCCCGGCACGATGATGACGCGCTCGGCGTTCTTCATGATGTAGGCCGCGTCGTCGGCCGAGCCCTGCTTGACCGGTCGGGTCTCGACGGCCCCACCGGCACCGGCCGCGGCGGCATCACCGCCGAAGCCGCCGAGGATCACGGAGATGAACGAGCGGTTCATCGCCTTGCACATGATGTAGGACAGGATCGCGCCCGAGGAGCCCACGAGGGCGCCGGTGATGATGAGTGCGAGGTTGCCCAGGGTGAAGCCGATGCCGGCCGCCGCCCAACCCGAGTAGGAGTTCAGCATCGACACGACGACGGGCATGTCGGCGCCGCCGATGGGGATGATGAGCAGGCCGCCGAGGGCGAAGGACAGGAGCACGATGATCCAGAAGATCGCCTTGCTCTCGGTGCCGATGAAGATCGCGATGAGGGCTACGAGGGCGATGCCCAGCGCGATGTTGATGGCATGGCGCTGGGGCAGCATGATTGGCTTGCCGGACATGCGTCCGTCGAGCTTGGCGAAGGCGATGACGGAGCCCGTGAAGGTGATGGCGCCGATGGCGACGCCCAGCGCCATCTCAAACAGCGACTCCTTGTGGATGTGGCCGTTCTCGAGGATGCCCACCGCCTGCGGTGCGTAGAGGGTGCCGGCCGCGCCCGCTACGGCCGCGAGGCCGACGAGGGAGTGGAAGGCCGCCACGAGCTGAGGCATGGCCGTCATGGGCACGCGCTTGGCGATGACCGCGCCGGCACCACCGCCGAGGCCCAAGCCGAGGAGCACGAGGATCCAGGCGCCGAACCCCGCCGGCGGATGGCCGACGAGGGTGGTGAGGACGGCTAGCCCCATGCCGACCATGCCGTACAGGTTGCCCTGCCGCGAGGTGGTGGGGTGCGAGAGCCCCCGCAGCGCCATGATGAACAGGACGCCGGAGACGATGTAGAGGAGTGCCGAGACGTTCTGGGACATCGCCTCAGGCCTTCTTCTTGTACATGCCGAGCATGCGCTGGGTGACGAGGAAGCCGCCGAAAATGTTCACGCTGGCGAGAACGATGCCGAGGAAGCCGAAGAACCGAGCCCAGCCGGTGCCGTGCTCGATGAGCGGCACGCCGGCGGCGAGGATGGCGCCGACGATGATCACCGACGAGATGGCGTTGGTCACCGACATGAGAGGGGTGTGGAGGGCCGGCGTCACCGACCAGACCACGTAGTAGCCGACGAAGATCGCCAGGACGAAGATGGCGAGCTGGAACACCGTCGGGTCGACGGCGCCGTGGGTCACGGCCGAGAGGCCGTGGGACAGGCCGTCGGCGTAACTCTGCGCCTTGGCGGCGCTCTGCTGCGCGACCTCGGCGGCGGTTCGGGCCGCGGCGGCGGCGGCGCGCGCCTGCTCGGCGGCCTGATCGGGGGGAAGCGTGGCCATCGTATCCTCCGGGATCAGGACTGGGTCTGGAAGGCGGGGTGGACGACCTGCCCGTCATGGGTCAGGTTCGTTGCCTTGACGAGTTCGTCGTCCCGCTTCACCGCCAGGGACTTCGTCTCCTTGTCGATCAGCGTCTCGACGAAGGCATAGAGGTTGCGCGCGTAGAGGCTCGACGCCGTGGCGGCGAGGCGTCCGGCCACGTTGAGGTGGCCGACGATCTTCACGCCGTGATCCGTGGTGACGATCTCGCCGGCCTTGGCGCCCTCGACGTTGCCGCCGCGCTCCACCGCGAGATCGATGAGCACCGAGCCCGGCTTCATGCTCGCTACCATGGCCTGCGACACGAGCTGCGGGGCCGGACGGCCGGGAATGAGGGCCGTGGTGATGACGATGTCCTGCTTGGCGATGTGGGTCGCCACGAGTTCGGCCTGCTTCTTCTTGTACTCCGCCGACATCTCTTTGGCGTAGCCGCCCGAGGTCTCGGCCTGCTTGAATTCCTCGTCCTCAACCGCCACGAACTTGGCGCCGAGGGACTCGACCTGTTCCTTGGTGGCGGGGCGCACGTCGGTGGCAGTGACCACGGCGCCCATGCGGCGGGCGGTGGCGATGGCCTGGAGGCCGGCGACGCCGACGCCCATCACGAAGACGCGGGCGGCCGGCACGGTGCCGGCGGCAGTCATCATCATCGGCATGGCGCGACCGTATTCGGCGGCACCGTCGACCACCGCGCGGTAGCCGGCGAGGTTGGCCTGCGAGGACAGCACGTCCATCACCTGCGCGCGGGTGATGCGGGGCATCAGCTCCATGGCGAAGGTGTCGATGCCGGCCTGAGCCAGGGCGCCGAGGGCCTCCTCGTTGCCGTAGGGGTCCATGATGGCGATGACGGTGGCGCCGCGCTTCAGGAGGCCGATCTCGTCGGCTATCGGGCGGCGAACCTTGAGGACGAGGTCGGCGTCCCCGGCGGCGTCCGCCGCCGAGCCGGCGATGGTGGCGCCCGCCGCCGCGTAATCCGCATCCGGCACGCCGGCCTTGAGGCCGGCCCCGGACTGAACGGTGACATCGGCGCCGAGACCGATGAACTTCTTGACCGTTTCGGGCACCGCCGCGACCCGCGGTTCAGCCGGATCCGACTCTGTCAGGACAGCGATGCGCATTCAGGAAGTCCCCCTCGGCCACCCTTCGGGGTCGCCGTAAATCGACAGGAATATAGAGCCTCTACGCTGGTATGCCAGCGTCCCGAGGCTACGTCACGCCAACAAGAGGCAAAGCCGTCAGGCGAAGAAGAGATACAGCAGCAGCAGCACGGCGACCGCCGCGGGCGCCTTCCAGCTCACGGCTGGCGCGAGGGCACCGAGGGCCCCGGCCGCACCGGAGATGATGACGGCGAGGATCGCGGTCATCCAAGCCTCGTGGATGCCGCCGACAGCGAGGGCGAGCACCCAGCAGATGACGACGCTGGTGCCGATTTCGACGAAACGAACGAAGCCGCGATAGGTCTGTTCGTGAGTCTTCTCATCCATGGCCGGGCTGTACTGCACGCCGGACGCGGTCTTCAAACTGGCCATCTCAGGGTCGTCCCCATGGTGTTGTCTTGGTTTGTTCCAAGGGGATTTAGCGCATGCCCCGGCCCCCCGCAATCAGCATGCGTGCCATGCAAAGGCCACGAAGGAAATTTTGTCACGCCGGGCGGGAGGCGGCCCAACAGTCGTCACGCAGGCAGGGCGAGGCCCGCTCGGGTAAGGGCCTCACCTTGCCGGGTTTCAAGATCGGCGAGGGAGAAGCGCTCGATCTCGGCCTCGAACAGGCGGTGGTAGTTCAGCTCCGAGCGCAAGTGGAGGAACACCGCCCCAAGGCCGACGGCGGCACGGTCCATGAACACGAATTCCTGCGGCACGGTCACGGGGCCGCGTGCCTTCAGGGCCTGATGCACTTCGAAGGCCTGCCGCCGTCCATAATCGCCGGGCTTGACCCCGTCGGCCACCGTCCGGGTGCGGTCCTCCAGGATTGGGCCGTAGATGAAGCGCGCCCAGATATTGAGGATCTCGATGAGTTCCTTGTTGAGGTTCTTGAAGCCCCAGACCTCGTAGGCGTGGACGATTCGCGCCGTGTCGTTCTCGAGAAGCCCGCGATAGAGGTCGACCACGCCACCGACGAAGCGGGGATGGAAGATGCGCACGCAGCCGTAGTCGAGGAGGTTGATGCCCTGCGCCTCGCCGCCTTCCGAGAACACCGTGTAGTTGCCAAGATGCGGGTCGCCGTGGATCACGGCGGCGCGGCTGAACGGATGCCACCACGCCTTGAACATCGCCCGTGCCAGTCGGTTGCGGACCTCGAGGGGGGATTGCGAAAAGTTCAGGATGCGCTCGCCTTCGAGCCAGCCCAAGCTCAGGAGACGCTTCGTCGAGAGGTCGTGGTGGATGTCGGGCACCCGCACCTCGGGCACGTCGCGCAGGACGTTGCCATAGAGCAGCGCGTGCTTGGCCTCGCGGGCGTAATCGAGTTCCTCGCGCACCCGGGCGCCAATTTCCTTTGCGATCTCACGGGTATCGAGCCAGGAGCTCATGCGTCGGTGGAGGGCGAAGGCCACCTCCAGTTGCTTCAGATCCGCCTCCACGGCCGACTGCATGTCGGGATACTGAAGCTTGCAGGCGAGCGCCGTCCCGTCGAGGGCGGTCGCCCGGTGGACCTGGCCGAGGGACGCCGCCGCCGCCGGCTTCAGGTCGAAATCACGGAACCGGGTCTGCCAGTCGGCGCCGAGTTCGGCCATCATCCGGCGCTTAACGAAGGCCGCCCCCATGGGGGGCGCATCGGCCTGGAGTTTCTGCAGCTCCGCGGCGTATTCGGGCGGCAGCAAATCTGGAACCGTGGCAAGGAGTTGCGCCACCTTCATAATCGGACCCTTGAGGCCGCCGAGCGCCTGGGCCAGGGCCGCCGCGTTGGTGGGGGCCTCCTTGCCGCCGAACAGCCGGGCACCGGCCATGCGGGCCGCGACCCCGCCGACATTGGCGCCGACGCGGGCATAGCGGCTGGCGCGCGCGGAGAAGCGGTTGGCTTCGCTGTCGTGATCGGCCATCGGGCTGTTCGAATCTCGCGGGGGCTTCAAATCCCGGTTGCGGAGGCGTCCCCAACCGATGCTCCCGCCTGAGATAAGCCTGCCCACGCCCCCTGCCAGGGCGCTGCGCCGTTGCGGCGCGGGCGGGGTGTCAGGCGGCGGGCCAGTTGTCGCGGATCCAGCGCAGCAAGCCAGCCTCCTCGACCTCACCCGCCGCCAACGCGCGGATGACCAGAGTCGCCTCGGCTTGCGCAGGCTTGAAGGGAATGCCGTTCAATCGGAGGAGCGCCACCATGGCAATGAAGGCGATCCGCTTGTTGCCGTCGACGAAGGCGTGGTTGCGCGCGAGGCCGAATGCGTAGGCCGCCGCCAAAGCGGCGAAATCCCCGTCCTCGTAGCGCCACGTGTTGATCGGTCGTGCGAGGGCCGATTCAAGGGCGTTCTCATCGCGCAGGCCGGGCGGCCCGCCGAAGCGAACGAGCTGCCGCTCGTGGCCGATCATAACCTCCTGCGATGTCAGCCAACGGGGCTCACTCATTGTGCGAGCGCCCGCAGGGTATCCTTGTACTCGTCCATGATGTCATCGACGATGGCCATCGCCTTGTCGAAATCGGGATCGTAGGGCGTCAGACGTATACCGCCGTCAGGCAACTCCGTGACGTGAAGCCACTGTCCCTGCTGGAGATTGAGCTTCGTGAGCAGATCCTTCGGCAGGATCAACCCGGTGGAGTTGCCGATCTTCTTGACTTCAAGCTTCATGACGAGCCTCCTTCCGTTGTACGAAATGTACAACGGAAGGTGCGTTCGGCCAAACTTTGCTCAGCCCTCCATCGCTTCCAGTTCCGCGATCATCCCCTCGATCATGGTGAGGCCGATCTGCCAGAAGCCCGGATCGCGGGCATCGAGGCCGAACGGAGCCAGCAGTTCGCCGTAGGGCTTGGCGCCGCCGGCCGAGAGCAAGGCGAAGTAGCGCTCGACGAAGCCATCCTCCGCGCGGGCGTAGACCCCGTAGAGGGAGTTCACGAGGCAATCGCCGAAGGCGTAGGCGTAGACGTAGAACGGCGAGTGGATGAAGTGCGGGATATAGGCCCAGAACGGCTCGTAGCCGGCATCCAGCGCGATGGCCGGCCCGAGGCTCTCGGCCTGCACGGACATCCACAGGGCGTTGATCGCCTCCGCTGTGAGTTCGCCCTCGGCACGGGCGAGGTGGACCTTGCGCTCGAAGGCGTAGAACGCGATCTGGCGCACCACCGTGTTGATCATGTCTTCGACCTTGGCGGCGAGCATCGCCCGGCGCTGGGTGGTGTTCGTGGTGGCGGCGAGCAGGCGACGGAAGGTCAGCATCTCGCCGAACACGCTCGCGGTTTCGGCGAGCGTCAGGGGCGTCGGCGCCATCAGGGCGCCGTTGGGGCCGGCAAGCACCTGATGCACCCCGTGGCCGAGTTCGTGCGCGAGGGTCATTACGTCGCGCGGCTTGCCCTGGTAGTTCACCAGCACGTAGGGGTGGGCCGACGGCACCGTCGGATGGGCGAAGGCGCCGGGCGCCTTGCCGGGGCGGGTCGGCGCGTCGATCCAATTGCGGTCGAAGAACGTGCGGGCGATATCCGCCATGCGGGGCGAGAACGCGCCGTAGGCATCGAGCACCGTGTCGCGGGCCTCCGTCCACGGAATCGTGCGCTGCTCGACCTTCGGCAGGGGCGCGTTGCGGTCCCAGTACGGCAGGGCCTCGACCCCGAACCACTTCGCCTTGAGCCGGTAATAGCGGTGCGACAGGCGCGGATAAGCCGCCTGCACGGCCGCCACCAGGGCGTCGACCACCTCAGGCTCGACGCGGTTCGAGAGGTGGCGGGATTCGGCGACATCCGTGAAGCCGCGCCAGCGGTCGTTGATCTCCTTGTCCTTGGCCAACGTGTTGGTGATGAGCGTGAAGGTGCGCAGATTCGCCCGGAAGACATCGCCCAGCGCCCCGGCCGCCTCCTTGCGCACGGCCCCGTCCGGGTCCTGCAGGCGGTTGAGGGTCGGCTCCAGGGTGAGCTGCTCGCCCTGCACGGGGAACCGCAGGGCCGCGATGGTGCCGTCGAACAGGCGGTTCCAGGCCGAGCGGCCGGTCACCGACTTCTCGAGGAAAAGCTTTTCCGTGCGGTCGTCGAGCTGGAACGGCTTCTCGCGGCGCAGGTCCTCGAGCCAGGGGGCGTAGGCGGCGAGCGGCCCGTCCGCCATGGCGGCGTCCAAGGCGGCGTCGTCGATGCGGTTGAGCTCGAGGCCGAAGAACAGGAGGTGGGCGGAGGCCGTGGTGAGGCGCTCCTGGGTGTCGCCGTAGAACTTTTCGCGAGCCTCGTCGGTGGTGTCGCCCGAGTAGACGAGGCCGGCGAACGACATCAGGCGCCCGAGGAGATCCTCGATGCCCTCGTAATCCCGCACCGCCTCGGCGAGGTGCGCCGAGGCGTCGGGCCCGGTGGCGAGGTCGGCGAGGCGGCCGGCGAAGCGCTCGGAGAATCCGCGGCAGACGGTCTCTGCGCGGGCGAGGTCGGCGCGGAAATCGGGGGCGTCGATGCCGGAATAGAGGTCGCCGAGATCCCATTCGGGCAGGGCGCCGAGGTCGGCCGCGTGGGCGGCGGCCCGGGCGGCGCTGGCACCGTCTGGAGTGGCGACGAGGCCCGCGCGGAGGGCATGGGCGACGGCTCGGCTCGGCATGATGGGCTGCTTCCTGGGGGCACGGTCCGGGGACACGGCACGCGGGCGCCGTGGGCCGTGATATCGAGCGCGCGGCGTCCGCGATCAACCGCCCCGCGCGCGAAACCCGTGGGTGCGGCGTCGACGGCGCGGACCTCGGGAGATTCGGATCGTCGTTAAGCGCGGCTTTACGCTCTTGGGGCACCCTGCGGCTCGAAACGAAACAGTCCGGCGCCGTGTCACGAGCACCCTCGCGGCGCGGCCGCCCCCCTTCGAGACCCAGGCGTAACTCATGTCGACAACGGTTCTCATCGTCGACGACGATCCCGTGCAGCGCCGCCTCGCCGAGGCGATGGTGCGCCGGCTCGGGTTCGACGCGAAGGTCGCCGAGAGCGGCACCGATGGTCTCGCCGCCCTGCGCTCGGGCGAATCCATCGACGTGATGCTCCTCGACCTCGTCATGCCCGGGGGCCTCGACGGCCTCGGCGTCATGGCGGAAATGCGCAAGTCCGGCCTCGATGTGCCCGTCATCGTCCAGACCGCCAACGGCTCCATCGATGCCGTCGTCACGGCCATGCGGGCGGGCGCCGTCGATTTCGTGGTGAAGCCCGCCGGCGCCGAGCGCCTGCAGGTTTCCATCAAGAACGCCCTCAAGGTCGATCACCTCGAGGAGGAGGTCCGCCGCATGCGCCGGCGTGCTTCCGGCTCCCTCACCTTCAAGGACCTCACTTCGAAGAGCCCCGACATGGAGCGGGTGACGCGGCTGGCCGAGCGCTCGGCCCGCTCGAACATCCCCGTCCTCATCGAGGGCGAGTCCGGGGTCGGCAAGGAGGTGCTCGCCCGTGCCATCCAGGGCTCGGGCGACCGGCGCGGCAAGGCGTTCGTCACCGTCAATTGCGGGGCGATCCCCGACAACCTCGTGGAATCGACCCTGTTCGGCCACGAGAAGGGGGCGTTCACGGGCGCCACCGAACGCCACATGGGCAAGTTCGTCGAGGCGTCGGGCGGCACGCTGTTCCTCGACGAGATCGGCGAACTGCCCCTCGACGCGCAGGTGAAGCTCCTGCGGGCCCTGCAGGAGGGCGAGGTCGACCCCGTGGGCGCCAAGCGCAGCGTGCGGGTGGACATCCGCCTCATCTCGGCGACGAACCGCTCGCTCCTCGATCTGGTGAAGCAGGGCCGGTTCCGCGAGGACCTGTATTACCGCCTCAACGTCTTCCCCATGACCCTGCCGCCGCTTCGCGCGCGCCGCGAGGACATTCCCGATCTCGTGCGCTCGTTCTGTGCCCGGTTCGCGGCCGAAGAAGGCAAGAAGGTCCGGGCCGTCACCCCCGAGGCCATGGCGCTCCTCACCCGCTACGGTTGGCCCGGCAACGTGCGGCAACTCGAGAACGCCCTGTTCCGCGCCGTGGTGCTGGCCGACGGGGACGAACTCACCGTGACGGAGTTCCCGCAGATCGCCGCCCAGGTCGAGGGTTTCGACGTGCGGATTCCGGCGGCTCCCATGCAGCCCCTGGTCCAGGTCGGCGCCCTCGAACCCGTGCGCGAGATCGTCCGGGTCGAGGTGCGCGATCCCCACGGCATGAGCCTCGTCGCCGAGGAGACCGGCGAGATGAAGACCATGGATGCCCTCGAGGCCGAGATCATCCGCTTCGCCCTGCAATTCTACCGGGGACGGATGTCGGAGGTGTCGCGTCGCCTCGGAATCGGCCGATCCACCCTCTACCGTAAGCTCAAGGATCTCGGCCTCGACGGCGACGACAAGGCCGAGGAAGCCGCCTGAGGGCGAACAGCCGGGCCCGCCCCCTTTTGGGGCGTGCCGTTGCGCACCCGGCGCGCGAGTCGATATCGTTAACTCAGCCGATCGGCGCCCGCCGATCTCGAGGAGCTGCATCCATGGGCGTCACGCGCTCCGCCTCCGTCGCCCTGTCGGCCCTCGTTGCGGGCTGCATCGGATACGCCGCACATGCCGAGGTCGCCGAAGCCCCGCCGGCCCGGCCGGAAGTGCCATCGGAGCGGACCGACGTATCCGTGGTGCAGAAGGCCTCCGTCGATCCGGCAACCCCGGAGGCGCCGAAACCCGTCCCCGTGATGCCGCCGTCTCCACCCGAGGCGGCTGCTCCGGCGTCTGAGGCGACCCCCGCCCCCGTCGCCGAGGCGCCCGCCTCGCCGCCGGTGCCGAGCGACCCGCTGGGGGCCGCCGTCGCGGCGCGCCTGGCCGACGCCGCCCCCTTGCTCGCCCGCCTCACCACGAAGGATCGCGAGGCGATCCAGGCGTTCTATGCCCTTGGCGCCTTCAAGCCGGTCTGGATCGTCGACGGCGCCTATACGGCGGCCGCCAAGGCGGCCGGGGCACGTCTCGCCGCCGCCGGCGAGGACGGCCTCAAGGCGGCCGCCTATCCGGTGCCGGTGCTGGGCACCCAACCCCTCACCGAGGCGCAGGTGGCCGAGGCCGAGCTCAAGCTCTCGGCGGCGGTGGTTCTGTATGCCCGCGACGCCCGGGGCGGGCGCATCCACCTGCCGAGCCTGTCCCGCCTCATCACGCCGACCCTCGACCTGCCCGCCGCCGACGCGGTGCTCGGCCGGATCGCCCCGGCGGGCGCGCAGGCCGGGGCGCTGCTCCAGTCCTACAACCCGTCCCAGGCCGGCTACCTCGCCCTGAAGGCCCGTCTCGCCGCCGCCCGGGGTGGCCATGGGGGCGGCGCCGAGCCCACGGTGCAGCTTCCCGCCGGACCGGTGCTCAAGGTCGGCATGCATGACCCACGGGTGCCGGCCCTGCGCACCCGCTTCGATCTGCCGATCCGCAGCGCCGGGACCCTCGACGCCGCGCCGGGCGAACCCGATGCCTACGATGCCGCCGTCTCGGCTGCCGTCGCCGGCTTCCAGCGTCGCCGGGGCCTGCCCGCCACCGGCACCCTCACCCACCAGACCGTGGCGGCCCTCGGCCGCCCCGATGCCGCGCCCTCCTCCGACGACGAGGCCGCCCTCATCGTCAACATGGAGCGCTGGCGCTGGCTCCCGGCCGACCTCGGGCGTGACTACGTGATGGTGAACATCCCCGAATTCCAGGTCCGGGTGATCAAGGATGGCCGAAAGCGCGACGAAGCCCGCGTCATCGTCGGCAAGGTCGAGAGCCCGACGCCGATCTTCTCGGGGCTGATGGAATACGCCGTCGTCAATCCGTCCTGGAACGTGCCGCCCTCGATCCTGAAGAACGAGTTCCTGCCGGGCCTCGCCCGCGACCCGAACTACGCGGCACGGCGCGGCTACGAGGTGGTCTACCGCAACGGCAACGTCTCGGTCCGCCAGCCGCCGGGCGAGCGCAACGCGCTGGGCTTCATCAAGTTCATGTTCCCCAACAACCACGCGGTCTACCTGCACGACACGCCCAACCGGACGCTGTTCTCGTCGTCGCGCCGGGCGCTCAGCCACGGCTGCGTGCGAGTGGACGACCCCTTCCGTTTCGCCGACGCGGTCCTGCCCGACGCCTGGTCGGGCGAGCGACTGAAGAAGCTCATCGGTAAGGGCGAGCGCACCGTGCGCCTCGCCGAGAAGCTGCCGGTGCATCTGGCCTACTTCACGGCGTACGTGGACGATGCGGGCGTGTTCCGCACCCTGCCGGATCTTTACGGCTACGACGCTCGCATGAAGGTCGCTCTCGGCCTCGCGCCCGGCACCCTGCTGGTGGCCAAAGCCCCGGGGCCGAAGATTCCCGGCCCCAAGATCTCCGGCCAAAACCCAGCGCCGCGGCTCGCCGCGCCCGATGTGTCGCCGAAGCCGCGCGCCGCTGAGGCCCGGCGCAGGCCTGTGCGCGAGGTGCAGGCCGGGGAGCCGAGGCCCGCCCGCACCGCCGCCCGTCCGCCGGCGGAGTTCGGCTCGCCCGGCCTGTGGGAGCCGATGCCGCCGCGTCCCTCCGCCGGCTGGTGGTAGGCCCAGCCGAGCAAGCGCACAGCTTGGTTGAACGAGACTGAATGAGCACACGGCTCGGTCACGGATACGTGATGGGGACAACATCCCGTCGTGCGCCCGCACACGGCGGGGCACGATTTCGCCACGGTTGGATCTTAGCCATAAGGTGACTCAACCGGTGAACTGCCGAGGCCCCGATAACCGGACGTTTACGGTTTTCGGCAACCTTGCGTTCACCACGATCCGACGCGGCAGGCGGGATCTGGCGAGAGGGTAAGGCCATCGTGCGTCAGTTCCTGCGACACGGACCACGGCCGGGGTCCCCACAGCCGCGTCTGCGACGGGCGGCCATCGCCACCTCGGGCATCGTGCTCGCCCTCATCGCCGGCACGCGCGGCACACAGGATGCCGCGGCCAATGGCGACACCCGCACCCTCTCGATCTTCCATAGCCACACAAAGGAAAGCCTAACCGTCACGTTCAAGCGCGACGGCCGCTACGACCGTGCCGCCCTGGAGCAGCTTAATTGGCTCCTGCGCGACTGGCGGGTCGACGAGCCGACCAAGATGGACCCGCGCCTGTTCGACACCGTGTGGGAGGCCTACCGCTCCGTCGGCTCGCAGGAGCCCATCACCGTGGTCTCGGCCTATCGCTCGCCCGGCACCAACGCCATGTTGCGGCGGCGCTCGAAGATGGTGGCCGAGTACAGCCAGCACATGCTCGGCAAGGCGATGGATTTCTACCTGCCCGACGTCTCCATCGATCAGATCCGCGCCGTGGGCATGCGGATGCAGCGCGGCGGCGTCGGCTGGTATCCCCGCGCCGGCTCGCCCTTCGTCCACCTCGACGTCGGCTCCGTGCGCTCCTGGCCGCGCATGACCCACGACCAGCTCGCCCGCCTTTTCCCTGACGGCAAGACCGTTCACCTACCTTCCGACAACCGGCCCCTCCCCGGCTACGAACTCGCCCGCGCCGAGGTGCTGGCCCGCGGCGGTACCGTGCTCGGCATCACCCAGGTGGCGCAGGTGGAGGAGGACGAGGGCCCGAGCATCCGGGGCTTCTTCGCCAGCCTGTTCGGCGGCGGCAGCAGCAGCGAGACGCCCGCTCCGGCCCCCGTCCCCGTGGCGCGGACCCGCGCCAAGCCCACCGTGGTGGTGGCGAGCGCCGACCCCGACGACCAGACCGGTGCCCGCGCGGCCCTCGCCTACGCTGCCCCAGCAGCGGGCGACACCCTCAAGTCGGCGCTGCTGCGCCGCGACGGGCGCGACGCCCGCAGCCTCCTCACCGCCGAGCCGGCCGGCGCCCCCGAGACGGGTAAGGCGGCGGACAAGACGGCGGACCTCGCGCCGTCCGAGGCCCTGCCCTCCCTCGAAATTCCCTTGCCTCCCCGCCGCCCGTCCGAACTCGCTGCCGTGGCTGCCGCCCTCGCCATGCCCCTGCCCCCGCCGCGCCCCTCGATCCAGGTCGCGGGCCTCGGCGCGGCCGGAATGGCGAATCTCGGTTCCGTGGCCGCCTCGGTTCCGAGCCCCGCCTCGGCTCCAAGCCCCGCCCCGGCTCCGAGCCCTGTCACGGCCCGGCTCGTTCCGGCCGGAGCCGATCCCAAGCTCCAGCTCCGCGCCCTGTTCGCTGCCGCCGCGCAAGGGGTGTCCGAGCCGGCGAGCCGTTCGGTGCCCGTGCGTGTCGCCGTTACCAAGGCCAAGCTCGACGGCGCCCCCGCCGGCAGCCTCATCCAACCGGCGGCCGTGGCCACCCGCTTCTCCGCCCGGGCGCCGGGGGACGACCTCGCCGCCGGTCGGTTCTCGGGTTCGGCCACCCGCCCGGTGCCGGGCGCGCGCTGACGCCCGTCCCACACGGGAAAAAACCACGAAGGCCGCGGCAGGGATGCCGCGGCCTTCGTGGTTTCGCGAGGCGCGGTCCCCACCGGGGAGCCGCGTGTGATGAGGAGGGCCGGCGGCGGCCGGATCACACCATGCCGAGCGCCTGCATGTAGAGTTCGAGGATGGCTTCCTCCTCCTGGCGCTCGGCGTGGTCTTTCTTGCGCAGGGAGATGATCTTGCGCAGGGCCTTCACGTCGAAGCCCGTGCCCTTGGCCTCCGCGTAGACGTCCTTGATGTCCGAGGCGAGGCCGGCCTTCTCCTCTTCCAGGCGCTCGATGCGCTCGATGAAGCTCTTGAGCTGGTCGGCGGCGACGGATGAAGCATCGACGGCGGGTGCGGCGGAAGCGGCCATGGTCGTCACGATCCCTGATTGGCGAGGCGCATTCCGGAGAATGCGCCGGAACCGCTTCACTAAGCGTTCAAGCTTACCGGGTTGTTACGGCCTCCGGCGGGGGCTTGCCGGTGGGCTTAAGCTTTTGTTCCTGAACGGGCTTTCGTTGGTCCCCCAAGGACAGTCTCAGTGCGGCTCCGCCGCCGCCTTGGCGAAGGCCGCCTGCTGGTCCGGGGTGGCCTCGGACTGGTGCAGGCGCTTCCAGTCGGCGTAGGGCATGCCGTAGACGGCCTCGCGGCTCGCGTCCTTGGTGAGGGACACGCCCTTGGCGTCGGCGGCGTCCTTGAACCAGTTCGACAGGCAGTTGCGGCAGAACCCGGCCAGATTCATCAGATCGATGTTCTGCACGTCCGTGCGTCCCTGCAGGTGGGAGACGAGGCGGCGGAACACGGCGGCCTCGAGTTCCGTGCGCGTGGCGGCGTCGAGTCCGGTCGGGTCGATATCGGTCGTGGTGCTGGTGTTGGTCATGGCCATGTCCTCGGCGTGATGCGGCAACCCCTGTGACAGGTCGGATCGAAACACGCGCCGTCAAGCGCCGACGCCGATTCGGATTCGTCGGGCCTGCGATAGGTCGAGTGCCAAACCGCACGACGTTTAGCCCAGGGCAAGCCTACATCGGTCTCACACAAGAACTCACGGCCCACCGCCCGATGACGGAGACCGCGATACTGAAAGGGACTACATCATGACCATCCGTCTTGCTTCCGCTGTTGCTGCTGCCGTCTTGGGCCTGGGCGCGATTGCTTCCCCGGTAATGGCCCAGAGCTACACCGCTCCCGCCGGTGTGCCGGCCTATGCGGCGCCGGGCTACGCCGCCGGTCACGTCCTCGACGACGATGCGTTGACCACCGGCTCCATCGCCCCACGCCGGAATGACGCCTCCGCCAAGGAAGGCAATGCCGAGCAGAACAGCTTTCCCGTCTGGCAGTACGGCCGCACCTCGGGCGGCACGCGTTAAGCCGGAAGCGCAGATCAGGATCGACTGGACGGCGGGGTGGGAGCCCCGCCGTTTTCGTGTGGGCGTCCGAGTTGTCGGGTCAGGGCAGCATCGGCCGCAGGAGCCGGGCGAAGCGCTCCGCCCATTCGATCTGGCCGGTCTCCTCCGCGATGAGATCCTGGCGGATCTCCACCAGGGCGTTGCGCAGGCCGCGCGCGATGGCGTGCCGGTCGATGGTGTCGCCGGGGAGCCCCCCGCCGTAGGGCTCGTTGTCGCCCACCGTCAGGCCGGCGGGATCGGCCCGCAGGCCGGCGATGAGAGGGGCGCTCATGCGGTCGTCCCGGTCCCACAGGATGCCGACGTGCCAGGGGCGCGCCACCGTGCGCCAGTACGGCGTGAAGCTGTGCATGGTGAGAATCGCCGGCGGAACGCCCGTCGCCTCGGCCGCCGCCACGTGGGCGTCGATGGCGGCGTCGAAGGGGGCGTAGAACCGGCGGATGCGCTCCTGCTTGCCCGCCTCGTCGATGCGGGCATTGCCCGGCACGATGGCACCGTCGGAGAGACGCATCACCAGGGTCGGATCGGCCCGTCCGCGGTTCGGGTCGATGATGAGCCGCGAGAACCGGGTGAGGATCGCGGGTGCGCCGAGGAGGGCGGCGAGATGCCGGGTCACGGCCGCCGCGCCGATGTCGTAGGCGATGTGGCGGGCGAATTCGTGGTCCGGCACCCCGAGGCGGGCGAGGTCGTCGGGCACGTGGTTCGAGGCATGGTCGCAGACGAGGAGCAGACCCCGGGCCGGATCGCCCGGAATGGTCTCGACGGGATGGGGTGGCAGCATGGGCGGCGGCGTCCTGGGGCTCGGGCGGGACCGTGCAAGTGTCCGGCCGCGCGGGTCGCGCGGCGTGTCCGCGCGATCGCACGCTTGCCGCGACGGCGAGCGTCGGGCACAGCACGTATCGCGGACAAGCGCGGGCACGGCAACAATCGGGCCCGAAGGAATCCGTGCCTTCGAAGAACACGATCCGGCGCGGAACGCCGGGCGGCCTCCCTCGACCTCTTCCGCGATACACGGACACGCCATGACCGCGCCCTCCTCCGCCGACCACGCTGCGCCCCGCGCCCTCCTCCTCGGCATCCTCGACGAGGCCATCGCCGCCGCCCATCCTGCCCGCTGCCTCGTGCCGCACCTGCCGGCCCCCGGGCCCGGCCGGCTCATCATCCTGGGCGCGGGTAAGGCCGGCGGCTCCATGGCGGCCGTGGCGAGCCGGTTCTATCGGGAGGAGCACGGCGTCGACGGCAGCCGCATCGTCGGCCTCGCGGTGGCCCGCCACGGCTACGGCGAGGAGGCGCCGATGATCCGCATGGTCGAGGCCGGGCATCCGGTGCCCGATCAGGCTGGCATCGACGCCACCGCGGACGCCCTGAAGATTGCCGCCGATGCCGGGCCCGAGGACGACGTCCTGGTGCTGCTCTCGGGCGGCGGCTCCGCGAACTGGATCGCGCCCGCCGGAGAGCTGACCCTCACGGAGAAGCAGGCCATCACCAAGGCGCTCCTGCGCTCGGGCGCGCCCATCGACGAGATCAACTGCGTGCGCAAGCACCTGTCGCGGATCAAGGGTGGGCGCCTCGCCCTCATGGCCCGCAACGCCCGCTCGATCCTGACGCTCGCCATCTCGGACGTGCCCCACGACGATCCGGCGGTGATCGCCTCGGGCCCCACGGTGCCGGACCCCTCGACCCTAGAGCAGGCCCGCGCCATCTGCGAGCGCCGCGGCATTCCCCTGCCGGCCACGGCCAAGGCGCTCCTCAACGATCCCGTCAACGAAACTCCGAAGGCCGGCGACGCCGCTTTCGCCCGGGCCGAGTACCGCATCATCGCCCGGCCCATCGACGCCCTGGAGGCGGCGGCCGAGGCCGCGCGACGCGCCGGCTACGAGCCGGTGATGCTCGGCCCCGACGTCGAGGGCGAGGCCCGCGAGGTCGCCGCCGAGCACGCCAAGCTCGCCCTCACGTATCGGGCGGACGGCGCCAAGGTCGCGATCATCTCAGGGGGCGAGCTCACCGTCACCATCAAGGGCGAGGGCCATGGCGGCCCGAACCAGGAATACGCCCTCGCCCTCGCCCTCGCCCTCGACGGCGCCCCCGGCATCCTCGGCATCGCCGCCGATACGGACGGGACCGATGGCGGGCGCGGCGAAGCCACGGATCCGGCCGGCGGCCTCGTCGATCCCACCACCCTGGCGCGTGCCCGTGCCGCCGGCCTCGACCCGGCCGCGATGCTCGCCGACAACGACTCGACCCGGTTCTTCGACACCCTCGGCGACCTCGTCCAGCCGGGCCCGACCCGCACCAACGTCAACGATTGCCGGGTCATCCTTGTCGGATAGAAGTATGATCCAACGCCGTACGAGCCCTCCCCCCCCTGCGTGCCAAGAGGCGCATACGCGCGGTGGAGGGGGTGGGTCCCCACTCCTGGAAGGAGAGGGACAGGGTAAGGTGTGTGACGATTTCGGAGAGTTCGCACACCTCACCCCCACCCTCTCCTTCCAGGAGAGGGAGCCTGTTCAGCCTGACGCCGGCCCATCAGGCTATCTAAGACAGCCACCGAGCCGATACTCGAATCCTGTTGCCCGTAGAGGGGCGAAGGTTTTGGCAGCCGTGCTTTTCGCGGCCCTCGCGACCCCCGCCCATGCGGATCTGCGCATGTGCAACCTCACCACCAGCAAGGTCGGCATCGCGCTTGGCTACCGCGACACGCAGGGTTGGGTGACCGAGGGATGGTGGGACGTGGCGCCCAAGGGCTGCGAGACCCTGCTGAAGGGCGCGCTGGCGGCGCGGTTCTACTACGTCTACGCCTTGGACTACACGCGTGGCGGCGAGTGGTCCGGGCGTTCACTCATGTGCACCAAGGACCGCGAATTCACGATTCGGGGCGTCGAGGATTGCCTGGCCCGGGGCTTCGACCGCAACGGCTTCTACGAGGTCGATACCGGCGAGCAGAAGAGCTGGACGATCCAGCTTACGGACCCGAACCAGCCGCCGGCGCCCTGAGGGGGCAGGGCTTCGCCCGACAGCCGGTCGGCCGAGTGCCGCGCCGGCAGGTGCCCGGACTGTCTCTGGCGGGGCCTCAGGATCGACCGGTCCCGTGCCGCGCGAAGGTCGCGCCGTAGAACGCCTCGTACTGCCGCAGCAGCGCATCGATCCGCACGCCCAGCAACGCCTGAATCTCCCGCATCCGCCCGAAGTCGGCGTTCGTCCCGGCCTGAAGCTCGCCCAGCCTTGTGCGTTCGTCCGGATCCTGCGGTTTCTCCAGGGACCGGCTCGTCTCACGCAAGGCGAGGCCCCTCACGTGCCACTCCGCCGCCTCGAGGGCCGCGACCTGCCGGGCGAGGTGCTCGTTCACATCCATGAGCCGGGCGACGTTCGTCCGGAGGGACCGACGGATGGCGGCGACGTCCGAGGCAGAGATCGCAGCGTCGGAGGGAGCCATGGAATCTCGATCCTCGTTCTCGCTGGACGGCCGGGATAACGATCGGGGGCCATTCGTTTAGGGTTGCTTTAAGCCCTTTCGATTGTTCAACTTAAAGAATAACTCTCTTTCTATAGGCAGTGAGTCCGTCTTTTGACGCAAATTAAGGCGACTCTGGTTCGTGCTCTGGCGAATCCTCCTTCGGCACTCCGACGGCGACGTGTCAGTGCCGAGACCATGCGGGTGCCGTTCGCCATCGAATGCGGCCAATGCTCCTTTTGTCGGCACGTTCCACGAGGCGAACCCGCAGGCGAGTGCCATCGGGGCAATCTACGGGCGTCTTGAGGCTACGCCGGCGGCCGGAGACGGCGTGAGCCTACCGGCCGGCCGGGTTCAGCGGGCGAGGACGCGGACGGCATCCTTCGTCGTATCGACGGCCCGGGAGACCTCCTCAATGGAGCCGGTGATCGCGAGGGCGTCGCGCGCGATGGCCTGGACCGCCTGGGCCGCCTCCTGCATGCTCGTCGACATCTCGCGGGTCACCACGCTCTGCTCTTCGATGGCGGCGGCGGTGTTGACCACGTAGTCGCGCATTGTCCCCACCGAGCCCTGGATGGTCTCGAGGGCGCCGGCGACCTGCTCCGACGCCCCCTGAACGCCGTCGATCTCCCGCGAGATCTGATGCGTGGCCTGGGCCGCCTGAGCCGCGAGGGTCTTGACCTCCTGCGCCACCACGGCGAAGCCGCGGCCCGCCTCCCCGGCCCGCGCCGCCTCGATGGTGGCGTTGAGGGCGAGCAGGTTGATCTGGCTAGCGATGCTCTGGATCAATGCGACGATGCCGGTCATGGCGGTGGCGGTGCTGGTGAGCCGGCGCGTCACGGCACCGGCCGCCTCCACCTGCCCGTGGGCGTCGTCCGTCGCCGTGCGGGCTCGGGCCATGCCGTGGGCGATCTCGTTCACGGAGGCCGCGAGCTCCTCGGTGGCGGCGGCCATGGTCTGGACGTTATGGGCGGTGCTCCCCGCCGCCTGGGTCGCGGATCGTGAATCCTCCGATGAGCGCCGCACCGCGCCCTCGATGGCCCCGAAATTCTGTACGACGAGCTGGTTGAGGTCGCCCAGTAGGGCGATCTGTGTGGTGATGTCGGTGGAGAACTTCACCACCTTGTAGGGGCGCCCGCTGGCATCGAGAATCGGGTTGTACGAGGCCTCGATCCAGATCGTCCGGCCGCCCCTGCCGACCCGTTTGAACTGGCCCGTCTGGGGCTCGCCCCGTCGCAGGGCCTCCCAGAAGGCGACGTAGGCGGGCGCTTCGCGCAGGGCGGGCTCCACGAAGAGGCGATGGTGCTGCCCGATGAGTTCGGGGCGGGTGTAGTCGACGACGGCGAGGAAGTTGTCGTTGGCCTCCAGGATGCTACCGTCGAGGGCGAAGGCGATCACCGCCTGGGACCGGTGGATGGCTTCGATCTGCCCCCGGCGGTCCGCATCCTCGGCTTTCTGTCGGGTGATGTCGGTGGCGAACTTGATGATCCGGTAGGGCTTGCCGGCCCGGTCGAGCATGGGATTGTAGGAAGCCTCGATCCAGATTTCACGGCCGCCCTTGCCGAGGCGGCGGAACTGAGCGGCCTGGAACGTGCCCTGTCGCAGGGCTTCCCAGAACTCGGCATAAGCCCGGCTCTCCCGCAGGACCGGATCGACGAACAGGCTGTGGTGCCGGCCGACGATCTCCTCCGGCTCGTAACCGACCACGTCGAGGAAGTTCCGGTTGGCCCGCAAGATGGTTCCGTCGAGGGAAAACTCGATGACGCCCTGGGATCGCTCGAGAGCCGAAAGTTTTGCTGAGGTATCCAGCGAGGCACGCCGTAAATTCTTGAAGATCATGAGCGGGCGAATTCCTCAATCACTCTTTGTCGGCAACGAGGCTGCCGATTTCTCTCCGGGCGAAGACCCTGTCCGCGCCTTGCTCTTCCCAAAACATTCGTGATCAAAAACGTCTCGCTCCGGTTAAGATTTCAGCGGGATCATCCCCTCGATTCAACTTTTAAGAGAGGAATTCTCGCATTGGAGGGCGCGCGCCGCGCTCCGGGCCTGCACTGCAGATACGGAGGGGGGCGTCCAAAGGGCTTGCGTCGGTCCTCGCTCTCAACGGCGGCGGGGCCGCGTTCGCATGTCCACCACGCATCGCACCGTCACGAACGCGATTTAAGCTTGGCGCCGCGTTCTTGACGCGCTGGCCCCATCGGTGCTTGTGGCCCTTCGCTCAATGCCCGGTCGCTCGAAACCGGCGGAGCCTCATTCGGGATGGAGACTCCATTGAAACGTTCGCGCCGCACGAAGATCATCGCCACCCTGGGGCCGGCCTCCGATACGCCGGAGATGATCGAGAAGCTGTTTCGCGCCGGTGCCGACGTCTTTCGGCTCAACATGAGCCACCTCCCCCGCGAAAAGCTGCCCGAGAAGATCGAGGTGATCCGCACCATCGAGCGTGAATTGCGCCGGCCCATCGCCGTGCTGGTGGATCTCCAGGGGCCGAAGCTGCGCGTCGCCGCCTTCGCGGAGGGCGCGGCGATCCTCGAGAACGGTGCCACCTTCGTCCTCGACAGCGATCCGACGCCGGGCGACGTGACCCGCGTGTTCCTGCCCCATCCCGAGATCCTCTCGGCCCTCGAGCCCGGCCACGTCGTCATCATCGACGACGGCAAGCTGCGCCTCGTCGTGACGGAGGTGTCCGAGGGGCGCGCCGTGACGAAGGTGGTCATCGGCGGCCGCATCTCGAACCGCAAGGGCGTGTCGCTCCCCGACACCGTGATCCCCGTCGCCGCCATGACGGAGAAGGACCGGGGCGACCTCGAGGCCGGCCTCAATGCCGGCGCCGACTGGATCGCCGTCTCCTTCGTCCAGCGGCCCGAGGACGTCGCCGAGGTGAAGAAAGTGGCGGCCGGCCGCGCCCTCGTCATGGCCAAGATCGAGAAGCCGCAGGCGCTGACCCGCCTCGAGGAGATCATCGAGGTGTCCGACGGCCTCATGGTGGCGCGCGGCGATCTCGGCGTCGAGATGCCCCTGGAACAGGTGCCGGGCGTGCAGAAGCGCATCACCCGCGCCTCCCGCCGCATGGGCAAGCCCGTGGTGGTGGCGACCCAGATGCTCGAATCCATGATCACCGCGCCCGTGCCGACCCGCGCCGAGGTCTCGGACGTGGCCACCGCCGTCTACGAGGGGGCGGATGCCGTGATGCTTTCGGCCGAGAGCGCGTCGGGCGCCTTCCCCATCGAGGCGATCTCGATGATGAGCCGGATCGCCGAGCAGGTTGAGCGCGACGCCCTCTACTGGACCATCCTCACGGCCCAACGCTCGGAGCCCGACGCCACGGCGTCCGACGCCATCGCGGCCGCCGCCCACCAAATGGTGGACGCCCTGAACCTCACGGCGATCATGGCCTGGACCCATTCGGGCTCCACCGCCCTGCGGCTGGCGCGCTCGCGGCCCAACGCCACGATCATCGCGCTTACCCCGAAGCGCGAGACGGCGCGGCGCTTGGCCCTGTGCTGGGGCACCCACCCCATCGTCACCAACGACGCCAGCGACGTCGACGACATGGCGTTCCGGGCGGCGAAGTTCGCCGTGCGCGAGCGTTTCGCCGATATCGGCGACCGAGTGATCGTGGTGGCCGGCGTGCCGTTCGGAACGCCGGGCGCGACGAACCTCGTGCGCATCGCCTTCGTGACCCGCGAGCACGCCGCCAAGGCGTGAGATCTACCGGCCGACCGGGTTCCGCTCCGCCGTGACCCGGTCGGCCAGCCGCGCCACTTCCGCCGCCAGGGCGTCCACGGCGACGTATTGGAGCATGTGCCCGATGCCCGGCAGCAGGACGAGGCGGGCGTTCGGGATCGCGGCGGCCAGCGGCACCGCTTGCCGCTCGGCGGGGACCGCCGCGTCGGCGTCGCCCGCGATCACCACGGTCGGCACCGTGAGGCCGGCGTAGCGCGGCGCCTGGGCCGCCAGGGCGGCGGGCAGGCCCGCCAGATCCCGGAGGTTGGCGGCGATCGAGCCGGGCCGCAGCACCAGGGCAGCGCGGCTGCGGGCGAGGTAATCCGCCGGTGCGTCTTGCGGCCGGAACACCGCGCCGCCGGCGCGGGAGAGGTAGTACAGCCCCACGGGCGTCGCCACGGTATGGCTGATGAGCCAGGTCATCGGCGGCCACAGGGCGAGGCGGTAATACCATGGGACCGCGCCCATGCGCGGATACGGCATCGCCACGGGGGCAGCGAGGACGAGGCCCGCCACCCGCTCGGGATGGTCGAGGGCGATGGCGGTGGCGAGCGCCCCCGACCAGGAATGGCCGAGCACGATGGCCGGGCCGACCCGCATCTCCGCCAGGGCCGCCGCGATGGCGTTGCCCTGGGCGGCGGGGCTCGCCATTTCGACGCCGCCGAGGCGGTCGCTCCAGCCCGAGCCCGGCCGGTCGAACGCAATGACCCGGAACCCCTCCGCCGCGAGGCGGCGCCCCACGCCTTCCATTGGATCGGAGGCGTTGGCCGAGGCGCCGTGCAGGAGAACGACGGTGCCGCGTGCCGATGGGTCCGGCCCCGCCGTGATGCTGGCGAGCCGCCCGCCCGGCACGGGCACGAACGGCCCCTGCGGCGGGTGGCGCCCCTCGATCCATAGGGTGATGAGAAGCGTCGCGAGGGCACTTGCGCCGAGCCCTGTGGCAACGAGGCCGAGCAGCCCCGCGAGCCCTTTCAGAACGATCATGGCGCGCTACAGGTCGCGTCCGTCGACATCGGGGACGAGGCGGTCGATGGCGCCCTGCAGCTTGTCCATGCGCGGATATAGGGCGGCGGCCCGGCGGAACGCCTCCAGGGCGCGGACCTTCTCGTCCCTGGAGAGATAGATCCGCCCGAGGGCCGCCCAGGCCTCGAAATGCCGGGGTTCGATCACCAGGGTGCGCTTCAGGTCGGTGATGGCCCCGTCCTGGTCCTTCAGGAGCCAGAACACCGTGGCCCGTCGGTTCCAGCCCTCGGACCAGCCCGGCTCCAGGGTCGTCGCCCGGTCGAGCAGCTCGATCGCCAGAGGGAAGTCGTGGCCGCTCATGGCCTGGCGCGCCCGCTCCGTGAGAAGGTCGGCCGTGGCGCTACCTGAACGCCCGAGGCGCTGCTCGATGAGGCGGGCGATGCCCTTGGCCTCGGCATCGTCCTCCGCCGCCTTGAGGCGGGCGTAGAGGTCGTCGAGGCTGATCGCGGCCCGGGGCTTCTCGGCGGGCTTTTCGGCGGTCTTCGCGTCCTGCCCTGGCCGGGCGACCGCAGCGGGCACACCGCCCACGCAGAAAGCCGCGACGAGCGCGGCTTTGAGCAACATCGAAGGTTGTCTCGGAGCTGGGATCAGGTGCGGCATGGGGGGAGCTTCCTCGCCCCGCCCGGTGCCGTCAACCCGCCGCCTTGCCGCGCCCGCCCTTACGGAGAGGCGGGCGAGCGGGCCTCAGCCCTGGCGCGCCTTGAAGCGCTTCTGGGTCTTGTTGATGATGTAGACGCGGCCCTTGCGACGCACGAGCTGGTTGTCGCGGTGACGGCCACGGAGGGACTTGAGGGAGTTGCGAATCTTCATCGGTCTCACGTCGGCCAGGCTCTACGCCCGCCGCCTGTCCAAAGGGTCTCGGGAACGAGGCACCCCGAACGGCGGCCTCGGCGATGTGTGTGGACGCATCGCGGAAAGGCGGTTGCCTTATCAGGATTCGCGACGGGATGGCAAGGCGGCGCGATGCGAATCTGATCCCGCTGTCGTCGGAAACCGCCCGGGGCGGCGGTCATCCTGAGGGCAGGATAGACGGCTGAGGGAACCGGTTTTCCGGACCGCCCTGCGATGGCAAGGGCAGCGCCCCCCGAAGGACTGCCGCCCCTGAAACACAAGACGGCCGCCGGGCGGTGCCGGCGGCCGTTTCGTCGATTGGAAGCAGGGTCTCGGCCCTGCCGCCATCTTCAGGGCTGGGGAGCGGCCGGCACCGCGGGCGGCGTCTCCGCAGGGGGGGTGTCTGGCGCCGGTGCCGGCGTCTTGACCACATCCGCCACCGTCACCTTGGTCAGCTCCGGATAGGCGTCCACCACGTGGGCGCCGTTCAGCGGTTTGTTCTGGCCGTTATGACAGGTGGTGCAGTTCACCTTCGGCACGTCCCCGAGCACGCCCAGCCGGTTCCTCGGGAAGGTCGAGGTCAGGGGCTCCATGAAGTTGCCGTTGATGTCCCGCACCATCCGGATGCCGTGCCAGGCGGTGGTGCGCTGGGGCGTGCTCTGCTGCCAGTTCGAGATGGCCCGGGTGTTGTGGCAGAAGGTGCAGTTGACCCCGAGCCCTTCCGACATATGGATCATTAGGCCGTAGGTCTTCTCCGCGTCCTGGATCGGCTTGCCCTTGGAGGTCGGAAGCGCCGTTGTGGCGTTCACCCGGATGGCGTTGTTGTCGATGGACTTGTCGGAGAGGTACTCCGTCAGGCTGTCGTAGGGCAGCGACGCCAGGCCGACCGAGGGGGCGGCCATGTTCTGCCCGTTGTTGCGGGAGACGAACCCCGAGGTGTGGTTCGGGCCGGGGTTGGTGAACCAGATGTTGGCCGGCACCGGCTGGCCGCGGTGGCAGGTATAGCAGGTGACGCCCGTGCCGCCGACGTGGTTCGCCTTCCAGTCGCTGTTGATGTGCTGGGTCATCTGCAGCATCCGGCGGGCGACGCGCTTCTGGTAGAGGCTGTCGTCGGCCATGTTCTCGGTGTTGTGGCAGTAGGTACAGCCCTGCTCCGGCGCGACCCACTCCGTCATCGAGACCATGAGGCGATTGAACTCGTTGGTGGTGAGGCCGCTGAGAACCTTGACGTTCTCGTAGGTCTGTCCGGCGAGTTCGCCGCCTTCCTCCGCCGGGTCGGCGGGGGCGGGCGCCACGTTGGCGTCCCGGATCTCCGCGACTTCCGCCCGGGTGTGGACCTGGTCCATGCCCGTGCCGCGAAAGCCGTTCTGCGTGGTGGTGAGCGGGGGCCGCTCCCAGCCCGAGGTGCCGAACATCGCAATCGTGAGGAAGAAGGCGATGGAAGCCCCGAGGACGACGAAGAAGGTCTTCATGGGGTCCCTCCGGGTTGGCTCAGGGGATCGACGATGGGGCCGTAGACCTGCGGGTAGGCCGGGGCGACGCCGTGCTTGACCGCCCAGAGGTACCAGTTGTCGACCACGGTGCCGGTGAGCAGGATGCCGATGCCGCCCGTCAGGGTGGTGAGGACGGCGAACCACCAGGCCCAGCGGTGGATCGATTCCATGGTGGCGTTGAAGCCCATGGTCCAGCGCCAGAACAGGGCGGCGCGCTCCGTGGCCGTGCCGCGATCGACGATCTGATCGATCTCACGCTCGCCGCCGAAGCGGCTCACCGCCAGGATGGTACCGCCGTGCATGGCGAACAGCAGCGTCGACCCGTAGAGGAACACGATCGAGAGCATGTGGAACGGGTTGTAGAACAGGTTGCCGTAGCGCAGCGAGAACGCGGCGGTCCAATCGAGGTGCGGGAAGATGCCGAACGGCACCGCCTCGCTCCACGATCCCATCAGCACCGGCCGGATGAAGCCGAGGACGAGGAACAGCCAGATGGCCGAGGCGAAGGCCCAGGGCACGTGGTAGCCGAGGCCCAGCGCCTTGGCCCGGCGGAACAGCCGCAGCCACCACAGCAGCACCGACGCGGTGAGGAAGAATCCTGCGATCAGCCACCACCCGCCCTCGGCCAGGGGCGGCAGGACCCTGAGGCCGTATTGCGGGCGCGGCGGCTCGAGGGCGAGCCAGGGCAGCTGGCGCACGAACTGGACGGGGTCCCAGTTCACGGAGGCCCACATGTTGAGGCCGATGATCTCGAAGGCGATGAGCCCGCAGGCGAAGGACAGCGCGCCGAGATAGCCGATGTAGATCGGGCCGACCTGCGAGTTGCCGAACAGGCCGATGAGGTAGGAGTTGAACGGCTTGCCCCAGCGATGCTTGCCGGAGGGCAGCGGGATGCCGAGTTCCGGTGTGACCGGGCGGACCTGAACTTCCGAGAAGATGTTCTGATAGTAGGCCATGGTTCGGTTCCCCCTCTCAGCGCCAGACCGGGAGATTGAGCCACCAGCCCCACCATTCCGGCCAGCCACGGGTCCAGAACGGGCCGCTGATGACGATGCAGACGGCGCTCCAGAAGCCCGCCGACAGGGCGAGGAACAGGCCGAGGCGGTGGATGCCGAGGGTGCCGATGGAGTACCCGATGGTGTCGCGGAAGAAGGTGTCCTCGTGCTCGGGCGTCTTCACGACCTCGCCCTTGCCCGGATTGGTCGAGGACAGGATCAGGGCGCCGTGGAGCGAGAGGGCCAGCGTTGTCGTGAAGAAGAACGACACCGCCAGCATGTGCGCCGGATTGTAGTGGAAGTGCAGATACTGGTAGCCGGTGTTCGACACCCAATCGAGATGGCTCAGGATCCCGTAGGGGAAGCCGTGGCCCCAGGCGCCCATGAGCAACGGGCGGATCACCACGAGGGAGACATAGGCGAAGATCGCCATCGCGAAGGCGAAGGGCACGTGGTAGCCGATGCCGAGCTTGCGGCAGATCTCGACCTCGCGAAGCGCCCAGGACGAGAACGCCCCCACGGCGCAGAAGGTGATGATCTGCCAGAGGCCGCCCTCCTTGAGGGGGGCGAGGGCCAGGCCGTATTTCAGGTCGGGCGGCGCGATGTTGATCTGCCAGATATTCCAGGTCGGGCCGAGGGCCGCGCCGTAGAGGATCAACGCCGTGCCGAGCACGGAGAAGAACAGCGTCGTGACGCCGAAGAAGCCGACGTAGAAGGGCCCCACCCAGAAATCGAACAGGTCTCCGCCGACGAGCGTGCCGCCGCGGACGCGGTATTTTCGTTCAAAACTCAGCATCGCCATTGCGAAACCCTCCCGGCGCCACGGTTCGTGTCGGGTTTTTTTGGGAGTGGCGCGGGCGGGGGCCGATAAGGATCGGCCGCCCGCCCGCTGACCTTGCTCGAGGGTGTGCCCGTCAGGCAGGCATCGTCGGCAGGACGAGGCTCTGGGCGGCCGCCGCGCGCGGGGCCTTCGGGCCTTCCAGCCAGTTGAACCGGTCGGTGCTGAGCAGGATGAAGTGGATCAGCAGGGCCAGAACGAACAGGAACGTGAACAGCGCCACCAGGGTGCGGCGCGGATCGAACAGGAGCCAGACCTTGTGCATGGATGCGTCCTCCTCAGGAGATGAGCGAGGCGACGGTCTGGGCCGCCGTCTCCAGGGCCGCGTAGCCCTTGGGTCCCGGCAGCCACGGGCGCCACATCCAAACGAGGATGTGGGCGACCACGGCGATCGCCGTGAAGATGATGAAGCTCGTCAAGAAGATCGCGTGGAACTCCTTGGCTTCGGGTTCCGTCAGCCCGGACAGGCTGCTCGGTTTCTCGACTATGCCGTTGGCCATCGGTTCAACCTCCGTGGGTCTGGCCGCGCTCGAGCGCGGCGGCTGTCGCCGGGATCCTCCTGGATTTCGGCGGTCCTTCCCTCCAGTGCGGATGGGAGGTCGGTGATGGGCCGGCCGCGAGGGCCGTACCCGGAACGGTGAGTCATCCCAGGACGACGCGGGTCATCCCATGAAGACGCAGGGTCACCCCATGAAGACGAAGGGGATGGCCGAGACCGCCATGCTGCGCGCCTCGGCGAAGACCGAGCGCCGCTTCGGCGCGATCCCGACGGGGTGGGCCGGCATCACCCGCTGGACGCAGGCCGCGGCGAGGAAGAACGGATAGGTCGCCGCCAGGATCAGGCGGAACTGGACCGCATCCTGATGCAGGCGGGACACCGGATTCAGCGAGCGTTGCATGGGGCACGTCTCCTGTGGGCGGTTCGCGGCGGGTCGCGCCCCGGACGGGGCACCGACGGCGGGCAGGGACCGGGTGGACGGCGCCGCGCCGTTCCAGCCGGAAAGGGAGTGGGTGCGCGCGCTCATGCGGCGGCTCCGAGGGCCGTGTCGGCGCGGGCGCGTGCCACGTGATCGGGGGTGACCCGGGGGGCATCCTCGCGGCGCGCGGCGCGCTCGGCGGCATCCCGCAGGCGCTTGGCCGCCGAGATCCGCACCAGCACCGGATGAGCGTCGACGAGGGCGTCGAGATCCGCACGCGCTGCCTCGTCCCACGGCAACGCGCGGTGGAGCCGCCCCGGCGTCGCCTCGACGGCATCCATGTCGCGGGCGAGCGGCAGGATGTGGAAGAGCATGTCGAACAGGGCGTTGCAGACCTCCTGGACGAGGTAGGTCGCGCCCGAGTAGCCCATGAACGGCGTGCCGGTGTGACGCCGGATGATGGCGCCGGGAAACGAGGCCGGGACGAAGATCGCCCGCGCGCCGGCCTCGGCCGCGTACATTCGCTCGTTGAAGGACCCGAACAGCACCAGGGGCGGGTTTTTCGCGATCATCTCGCGAATGGCGGCATTGTCGGTTTTGGCGCCGGCCTTGCGGGACTCCGCGAAATGGCAGGGCAGGCCCATCTCGTCCTCGAGGAAGTGCCGGACGCCCCGCGCGTAGGTCTCGGAGGCGACGATGCCGAAGCTCGCCGTGCCGAAGAAGTCCTGG
>Ga0182232_1000064_pt1 | contig 35266 bp, 30 predicted proteins | sample G6R1MG_30_FD_155484 | JGI IMG/M metagenome (GOLD analysis project Ga0182232, IMG submission 155484) | Phyllosphere microbial comminities from miscanthus, Michigan, USA - G6R3_NF_07NOV2016_LD2 MG | ecosystem: Host-associated > Plants > Phyllosphere > Phylloplane/Leaf | place: USA: Michigan... | reverse complement strand
GATCTTCGCGGATTCCGAGATGCCCGGCAGGCGCTGGTGCAGGATCGCCGGGTCGAGATGGTCGAGGTGCAGGTAAATGTGGTCGTTCGACTTGCCGACGCCGCGTCCGGCCCGGATCTCCATGGTCATGGAACGCGAGACCACGTCGCGGGACGCGAGGTCCTTGGCCGAGGGCGCGTAGCGCTCCATGAAGCGCTCGCCCTCGGAGTTCGTGAGGTAACCGCCCTCGCCCCGCGCGCCCTCGGTGATGAGGCAGCCGGCGCCATAGATGCCGGTGGGGTGGAACTGCACGAACTCCATGTCCTGCAGGGGCAGGCCGGCGCGCAGGACCATGGCGTTGCCGTCGCCCGTGCAGGTATGGGCCGAGGTGGCCGAGAAGTACGAACGGCCGTAGCCGCCTGTCGCCAGGATCGTCTGCTGGGCGCGGAAGCGGTGGATCTCGCCGGTGGCCTGATCGATCGCGACGACGCCGAGGCAACGACCCTCGTCATCCATGATGAGGTCGAGGGCGAAGTACTCGATGAAGAAGTTGGTGTTGTTCTTCACCGCCTGCCCGTACAGCGTGTGCAGCATGGCGTGGCCGGTACGGTCGGCGGCGGCGCAGGTGCGCTGGGCGGTGCCCTTGCCGTAATCCGTGGTCATGCCGCCGAAGGGCCGCTGATAGATCTTGCCTTCCTCGGTCCGCGAGAACGGCACGCCCCAGTGCTCGAGTTCGTAGACGGCCGCGGGAGCGTTGCGCACGAGATATTCGATGGCGTCCTGGTCGCCGAGCCAGTCCGATCCCTTCACGGTGTCGTACATGTGCCAGCGCCAATCGTCCGGCCCCATGTTGCCGAGCGACGCCGAGATGCCGCCCTGTGCCGCCACCGTGTGCGAGCGGGTGGGAAACACCTTCGAGATGCAGGCGGTGCGCAGGCCCGCCTGTGAGCAGCCCACCGTGGCACGCAGGCCCGCACCGCCGGCGCCGACGATGACGACATCGAAGGTGTGGTCGGTGATGGCGTAGGCGGGAGTGCCGTTCGATCCGTTGCTGGCCATGGACAGGTCCTTCGGTTCTCGGATGCGGTCAGACGAGGCGGGCGAGGCTCACGCGGAGGATCGCGTAGAGGCAGGCCACCGCGACGGCGACGGCGTAGGTGGTGTTGGCGAAGAGGGCCGCGAATTTCAGGCCCTTGTCGTGGACGTAATCCTCGATGACGACCTGCATGCCGATGCGCATGTGCAGGGTCACCGAGATCACGCCGCCGATGAGCACGAGGGCCGCGAGGGGGTGCGAGACCAGGGCGACGGCCTCGGGGTAGGGCCGCCCGGCCATCATCGCGATGATGACGATGAAGCCGATCATCAGGGGGATGTTGAGGGCGGCGGTGACGCGCTGCTGCCACCAATGTCCGGCGCCGTGTCCGGAGGCGCCGAGCCCCTTCACGCGGGCGCGGGCAGTGCGGAGGCTGGGGGAGGGTGCGGCCATGGTGGGGCTCCTCAGCGGATCACGAGGGCGAGCGCCCAGATCAGGACGGTCAGGATCACGGACCCGATCAGGGTGCCGCGCGCCAGCCACATGCGGCGCTCGCGGTCGAATCCCTGGCCGACGTCCCAGATGAAGTGGCGCAGGCCCCCGAGCATGTGGTGCATCAGGATCCAGGTATAGGCGAACAGCACGAGCTTGCCGAAGAGCGAGCCGAAGAACCCGGCGACCCAGCCATAGGCCGCTGGTCCGGACGCCAGGGCAACGAGCCAGATCGCCACCAGCGCGGTGCCGCCGTAGAGGGCCGTGCCGGTGATGCGATGGAACACCGACATCGCCATGGTCCAGGTCCAGCGATAGATCTGGAGATGGGGAGAGAGCGGCGCGGTGACCGTGGGACGGGCGGTGGGAGCCATCGTGTTCCGAATTCCTCGATGGTGGGTGGCGCGCCGCTGTGGCGCTGCAGTGCAAAAAGATTTTGGACCGTCTCTAATCTGACCGTGATCCCGCGCCAATCGGCAATCCACCGTGCATCCGGGAGAGCGGCGACACTTGTCGGGAATCGTAAGTCGGGCGCGAAGCCGTCACGGCAACCTCCCGAGGACACGCCACCAGCCGTAATCCAGCGGTGCGACGATGAGCAGCGACGCCGCGCCCATCACCAGGGTGAGCTTCGTCGCCTGGGCCAAGGGCACCCGGCCGAGATCCATTGCCATGACGATGGGCGGGGCCTGATAGGGCAGGAACAGGGTCGAGTAACCCAGCACTTGGATCATCACCACGCTCGTCAGATCGAGGCCACTCGCCCGGGACATCTCGCCGGCGAGCGCCGTATAGAGGGCCGGCGCGCCGTTGGCGGTGACGAGCAGCGCGAGGATCGCCGCGAGGCCGCTCAGGATGCCGAAAGAATGGGCCGGCGCGTCCGGAGTGAGGGGCGCGAGGCCGAGGAGCACGTGGCCGAGGGCGGCCCCGAGACCAGTGGCGTTCACCGTCGCCACGAGGCCGAGGAGAGCCGCGACGTAGAAACAGGTGCGAAGGTTCACGGCGCCGAAGGCGTCCGCCGGCAGCACGCCGATGCGCGGCAGGAGACAGATCACCGCCGCCGTCAGGCCGATCCATGCAGGCGCGATGTGGTGCAGGCTGTCGGTCACCCAGAAGCCAAGGGTGGCGGCGAGGATCACGGCGAGACGCCGCGCCTCGGGCGTCAGGGCGGCGACGGGGGCGGCGACGCCGTCACCGCGCACCAGCCTGTCGGGGAACAGCCGGACGATGGCCGCGACGAGGATCGCCCCCTTCACGAAGGCCAGCACCGGCGCGTGCAGGACGAGGTAGGGCAGGTAGGCGATATGCAGCCCGTACTGGGCCTCCGCCGTGCCGGCCATGACGAGGTTCGGCACGTTGGCCGGCAGGATCGCGGCGGAAAGGAGGGGTGTCGCCACGCCGACGGCGAGAACCGCGCCGTGGCGACCCGGCCGCCCGGGTCCGAGGCCATAGGCATCGCAGAGGGCCAGCACCACGGGGATCAGCAGGGCGATGCGTCCAAGATTCGACGGCATCACGAAGGCGATCCCGAAGGCCAGCACCACGAGGCCGGCGATGAATCCGGCGTAGGAGCCGGACAGATACCCCGAGAGGCTGCGCGCGAGGCGATCCCCGAGGCCGGTCCGGGTCATGGCGAGCCCCACCACCATCCCCCCGAGGACGAGCCAGAACGCCGATGAAGCGAAGCCCGAGAACACCACGTTCGGCGGCGCCAGGCGACACAGCATCGCGACGGTGAAGAACAGCAGGGCCGTGACGATCTCGGCGACGAGACCGCTCGCCCAGAGGCCCATGCAGACCACGAGCAGTGCGCCGGTCAGCCAGACCGTCGCATCTCCCCCCATGATCGGCCCTGCCAGCATGCTCTCGTTCCGATGCCGGCACGCAATCGAAGCCTCGCCGGGCGGCGGACAGAACCGCGAATTAGACTGGTTCGCAATTCGGCAGTTCGGCACCGATCCTTCGCGTGCGGCGAAGGCTGAGGTCGTGGCTCAGAACCGAGCCGGGTCGAGTTCGAAGGTCGGAGGCAGGGCCTCGAACCACGGGCTGTAGAACGGATCCTCCGGAATTCGCTCTGCCCACCGCGCCCGGAAGCGGGCATGCTCGGCCGGGTCGACGGTGCGGGCGCGGTTGCGGCTCTCGTAATGGTAGAGTTCGGCCTGGGCGCAGTAGACGATACGCTGGCCGCGGTCCCAGAGGCGCAGGCACAGGTCGATGTCGTTGTAATTGACGGCGTAGGCCTCGTCGAAGCCGCCGAGCGAACGGAACTCCGCCGCCCGGACCATGAGGCACGCCCCCGTCACCGCCAGATAGTTGCGGTTCCCCACGGTTGAGAAGAAGTGCCCCGGATCGTCGCCCGGATAGCCGCGCCGGACGTGATCGGGCGTGGCGTCGACGATGGAGACGCCCGCGTGCTGGATCTCACCCGTCTCGAACAGCAGTTTGGGGCCGACGGCGCCGACCCCTTCGATCTGGAGAAGCGCCAGCATCGCCTCGATCCAGTCCGGGGTGATCACCGTAATATCGTCGTTGAGGAACACAAGGATCTCGCCCGTGGCGCCGGCGGCCCCGAGGTTCATCTTGGCGGCGACGTTGAAGGCGGGCGCGGAATAAGTGATCCGGTTCGCAGCGTGGCGCTCCAGGGCCGCGTGGGTCGCCGGGCGCAGGTCGCCGTTGTCGACGACCACGATCTCGATGTTGGCGTAAGTGCTCTTCTCACGAAGGCTGGCGAGGCAGGCGGCGAGGAGATCGACGCTTCGCCCCCCGACGAGGCTGTCGCGGCCGGCGCTCGGAATCACGATGGAGACGCGTGGCGCCCCGACGATCCGCCGGCGCAGGAAGAAGCAGCCGGCATAGGGTGAGGGCCGGACGAAATCGAGGGTGCCGGTGCGGCGCGCCCGATCCTCCAATCCCCGCACGGCGGCGGCGATGACGTAGTCCTTGTTGTCCATGGCCTGAGCCGTGGAGCCGGGGATCGCACGCCAATGGTAGAGCACCTTCGGCACGTGCCGGACATTGCGGACGTGCTCGGTGTAGCGGAGCGCGAAGTCGTAATCCTGGGCGCCGTTGCACGCGTCGCGGAACCCGCCGATGCGGGCGACGATATCCATGCGGTAGAGGGCGAGGTGGGCCGTGTACATGCACGCCTCCAGGGCCTCGGGCGACCAGTCCGGCTTGAAGAACGGATCGTAGCGCTGGCCCTCGACGGAGATCTTGTCCTCGTCCGAGTAGATGAAATCCACGGTCGGGTCCTCGTTGAGGACGCGGACGAACTCGTAGAGGGCGTTGTCGGGGATCGCGTCGTCGTGATCCATGAGCGTCATGTACGCGCCCGTCGCCAGCGCCATGGCATCGTTGGAGGCGGCGGAGATCCGCCCGTTCGTGGTGCGTCGATGCAGCTTGATCCGGCGATCAGTGGCGGCGAAGGCCTGCAGCATGGGCCAGACGTGCGGGGCCGGCGAGTTGTCGTCGCACAGGCACAATTCCCAATTCTCGTACCCTTGAGCCCGCACCGATGCGACGGCGGCCTCCAACCACTGTTTCGGGGTGTCGTAGACCGGCATCACGATGGAGATGCGCGGGGTCAGGGCGAACCCGGCGATTGCCCTGCGCATGGCCTCGACGGAGGGGCGGGCGGGCGTCTCCACGCCGTCGATCCAGGCGGCATAGGAGGCCGGCACCGGGCGCGGCCGGGCGCTGGCGAGGAAGGCACGCCAGAGTGCGACGGGGGAGCGGGTCCGGAGCAGACGTGTCAGACGGGGCAGGGCGCGCTCGCCGGGGGGCAGCTGCGCCACCAGGCGCCGGGCGATTTCGACGTAAGCGCCCAGGGGCCCGAGATGGTCGAGGGTGATTGCCCCGAGGGTGAAGCCGCCGGCGCCGCTCAGGGGATCGAGGCGCAGACCGCGCACCCGGCGCGGCAGGCGCACGAGGTTGTCGATTCCCGCCTCGTCCCGTTCGAGGGGAATCGTCAGGGCTTCGCGAAACCCTTTGCCGTCGTCGATGTAGAGGAGCGGCACGAGCTTCGTGCGCCCCATGGGCGCGAGATCGGCGCGGATGCGGACCCAGCCGCCGCGATGCCGGCGCCGTCCCTCGGGCGGCAGGATGCGGAAATACGGGTCCGAGCCAACGGCGCGCCACACCCCCGGTGCATCGGCCACGATCTGGTGGACGGGATCGAGGCGGCAGCGCACCGGTCGCGACACGTGAAGGGAGCCTTTCCTCGGGCGGACGTTCCGCGCGGGTCTAGGCGCCGCGACCCGGAACGGCAATCGCCGTCCGGGTCCGAAGCGCGTCAGGCGTGCAGGGCCTGGGCGAGCTCGCCCTTGGTCATCTTGGAGCGGCCGGGAATGTCCTTCTTGCGCGCCTGCGCGAGAAGGTCGGCCTTGGTCGAGCTGTCCGCGTCGCGGGCGGCGGCGGATTTCTTCGCCACGTCGCCGGGCTGCTTCGAGTGCTGGCGCCCCTTGGCGGAATCGGCGCGTTTCTTCTTCGTCGACCGCTCGTACTCGGAATCCGAGAGCTTCTCACGCGCCGCCTTGGGCAGATAACGCTCGCCGGTCTCGCCGCTCTTCTTGCCCGATTTGGTGTCCCACTCCTCCTCGGTCCATTCCTTGAGGTGGTTGTCGGACGACTTCTTGCCGGCGTATCCGCCCCCGGCCTCCTTGTAAGCTTTCGTCGCGGCCTGAGCCTTGCGTGCCGACCATTGACCGGGCTTGCCGCCCTTGTCGGACTCGGTCACCTCCTTCTTCACCTTCTCCCATAGGGCCGGATCGGTCTTCTTCGCAGTGGCGGACATGGAAGCATCCTCGCGTTGTTCATCGCGACAACCGGAAGCGTGCGCCCGCGTTCCGCGCCGGCCCCGTCATCCACACCTGTCATGAAACCGTCGGATGTGGCGGCGATAGCCCAGGGTCGACAACGGCTTTCGGGTCGACAAGATCGGCGACGCGGCGCATCACGCGACGGCCGATACAGATCAGCCGCAGGAACAGGCAGTCCATGAGCGAGCACGACGCGCAGCACCGGCCCACGGTCTTCATCGATGGCGAGGCGGGCACCACCGGCCTCGGCATTCGTGAGCGCCTGGAGCGCGAGGGCCGCGTCACCCTCAAGAGCATTCCGCACGAGCACCGCAAGGACACGGCAGTCAAGCGCGCCCTCATGGAGGCCGTCGACCTCGTGGTCCTGTGCCTGCCCGACGACGCGGCACGCGAGACCGTGGCCCTGGCTGACGCCATGCCGGGCGGCGGCCCGCGCATCCTCGACGCCAGCACCGCCCACCGGGTCGATCCGGCCTGGGTCTACGGATTCGCCGAACTGACGCCGGACCAGCCGCAGGCGATCCGCGACGCCCGGCGGGTGGCCAATCCCGGCTGCTATCCCACCGGTGCCATCGCGCTGATCCGCCCCCTGGTGGAAGCGGGCCTCGTTCCGGCGGACACCCCGCTCTCCATCAATGCGGTCAGCGGCTACAGCGGCGGCGGGAAGGGCATGATCGAGACCTACGAGGCGGGTGAGGGGGCAGCGTTCCAGCTGTACGGCCTCGGCTTCGCGCACAAGCACCTGCCCGAGACGCAGACCTACGGCGCACTCACCCGCCGGCCGATCTTCATTCCATCCGTCGGCAACTTCCGTCAGGGCATGCTGGTCAGCATTCCCCTCCACCTCGATACGATTCCGGGGCACCCGGCCGCTTCGGCCCTGGAGGCCGCCCTGCAGACCTATTACGCAGACGACAGCCTCGTCGTGGTGGTTCCCGGTCCCCATCCCGAACGCATCGAGCCGGAAGATCTCAACGATACGGACCGGCTCGAATTGCGCGTCTTCCGGTCCGAGGCCCATCCGCACGCGGTTCTGGTCGCACGCCTCGACAATCTCGGCAAAGGCGCATCGGGGGCTGCGGTACAGAATATCGGGCTGATGCTCGGCCTCGACTGACCATCGCGCCCGGCGATGTCGGTCGTTTCACGCCCTTATCGTGCGTAACCGATCAGATTGACGGATCGTTCATTCTCGCGGGGCAAGGCTCCTCGGATCGAGGAGGATGCGATGCGGTGGACGGTGGGCAGCGCCTGTGTGGTCGCCGGGCTGGTGGCCTCCATGGCCGGCCTCACCATGGCTGTCCGTTCCGAACCGGCGAAAGCGGATCCGGACCTCTCGGACCCGCGCCTCGCGTTCCAGACGGCAGAGGCGGTGGTCTACCCGGATACGAACCCGTTTACCGTCGAGAAGGCTGCCCTCGGCCGACGCCTGTTCTTCGATCCGGCCCTGTCCGGAGCGGGCACCTTGTCCTGTGCCTCCTGCCACGAACCATCGCGGGGCTGGGGTGACAACCGTCCGCGCGGCATCGGCGAAATCGGTACGGCGATGAAGGTCCGCACACCGACCCTGCTCCATGCGGCGTCGGCGCCGATCCTCGGCTGGGACGGTAAGTTCTCGTCCCTCGAGAACGTGACCTTCACGCCGATCACCTCGCCGGCGGTGATGAACCTACCCGAGAGCGTGCTGATCCAGCGCCTGCGGAGCGATGCCGATTATGTGCGGGACTTCGCCCTCGCCTTCCCGAGCGGGGCGATCACGCGCACGAGCATCGAGCAGGCACTCGCCACCTATCAACGCACGATCCGGCCCGGCCAATCGGCTTTCGATCGCTGGATCGCGGGGGATGCCCGTGCGATTTCCCTTCGCGCTCAGAATGGCTTTCGCCTGTTCACCGGCAAAGCCCGGTGCGCTGAATGCCACAGCGGGGCGGCATTCACCGATGCATCGTTTCACGACATCGGAATCGCACAGGGCGAGGATATCGGCCGGGGACGTTACTTCCCATCCTCTCGGATGCTGCGCTACGCTTTCAAAACGCCCACCCTGCGCGATGTCGCCATCCGGGCGCCCTACATGCACGACGGATCAGTGGCGACCCTCGAGGGGGTGATCGACCATTATGACCGCGGCGGCATCGACCGGCCGAGCCGCGCGGTAGAGGTCCGTGCCCTCGGCCTGACGCCGTCGGAAAAGGCGGACCTTCTCGCCTTCCTCAAGACCCTCACGGGGACGACGCCCCCGGACGCCCCCGGCGCACCGTCGCCGCGCTGATCCGTCCGCGCCGTACAACATCCGTCGTCCCTCCCGCCCGGCGCCGGACACATCGGCGCATGAGCGGCCGGGCGGTCCGACGTCAACGAGCCTGGCAAGCGGCCAGCGGCCGTCCCGGATTTCGGACGCACCGCCCGTCCAGCACGCGAGCGAAAGCACCGCCCTGTACGGTCTGCGCAATGCACCGCGTGGCTAGCCTCGTCCGATGCGCGCCGAGCAAGATCATCGGCGCAACCGCCTAACAAAAGTTATGGCAACGCACCGGCGATATGGGGTTGCTCGGCGAGCAATCTTAGAGATCGCACATCACCGTAGGGCGGACCGTCGAGCGAATTCAGCATTCGCTGTTAACTATCCGGTCATCTTCGTTAACAACATCCTTACGCCAATAGGCGAATTAGCGTAACCATAATGGCGTCTCGGAATGACGCGTCGCCGCGCTTCGTTCCGGACGGATTTCCAGTCTCGATTTCCATCAGGGTCTTTCACCATGCGCAATGCGAGTGGATGGCTGCCGTCTCCGGCTGCCTGGACGATGGCGGCTTGTCTCGGTCTGGTGGCAATCGGACCGGCGCATGCGCACGTGAAATGGTTCTGCGCCTATGATGTGGTCGGGGCGCCCCGGGGCCTCGAGAGCGTCCTGTGCGACGATTTCGAGAAACTCGTCGCTCTCTCGATCCTGGCTTTGATCGTCGGTGGCCTCTTCGAGAACACGGTCCTCGGCGCGGCCATGGTCCGCTTCCTCGATCGGACGACGGGGTGGATCCGCACCAACACCGAACTCCTCTTCCGGGCCGTATGCGGCGGCTTCTTCGTCGCCCTGTGGTCGTTCGGCGGCATCATTCTGACGCCGGAACTCACGACGACGAATCCGGCGCTGTCTTGGCTGCAACTCGCCATCGCGGCGGGCTTTCTGTGGCGCGCGACCCTGCCGGCGTCGGCCGCCGGTATCGTCGCCCTGTTCGCCATCGCCGCGAGCCAGTACGGCGCATTCCATCTCGCCGATTACCCGATCTTCCTCGGGCTCGCCGTCTACTTCGTCCTCATCGCGTTCCAGCGTGACCTGTTCAGCCTCAGGCCCATCGACGTGGTGCGCTACGCCGCCGCCGTCACCCTGATGTGGGCCTCCGTCGAAAAATGGGCCTATCCGGATTGGACGTTCCCGCTCTTCATCGAGCATCCGACCATGACCATGGGCTTCGACGGCGAGTACTTTATGAAGGCTGCGGGCGCGGTGGAGTTCGCCCTGGCCTTCGCGTTGATCTGCTCACCCCTGATCCGCCGGATCGCCGCGATCCTCCTCAGCGCGGCCTTCGTCGCGGCCATCTTTCAATTCGGCAAGGTCGACGCCATTGGGCACGCGCCGATCATCGTCGCGATGATCGCCATCGCGGCGGACAACACCACCGCCCCCCTCCGCCACCGTGCCCTGGCCCTGATGCCGATGGGCTACGCCGCTGCACTCGCCGCCTTCATCGGCCTGTATTACGGGGCTCACGCAATCCTGTACGGCTCGAACATCCTGTAAGGACGAGCCGAATTGCGGCCATGATCAAGGTGCTTCGACGCGCACCGTGAGCTTCATCTTCGGATGGATGCCGCACAGGACCGCGAAGGTTCCGGCCACGGGAAAGACGATCCGCGCTTTCTCGCCCGGCGCCTGATCTCCGGAATCGAAACTGAACTCGGGTGTGTCGACATAAGCGTGATGCAGGAGGTCAGCGTCGTCGTTGACGATCTGCACGGCCTCGCCTCGCTTGATCGTCAGGGCAGCAGGCTGGAACGTGCGCCCCTTCTGTGACACGTCGTTGTTCCCGGCACCGATGGCCGCCCCGGTGACGACAACGATTCCCGTACCGAGAACGATCGCCAGAGCGGCACCGCGTAAATAGGCGTCCATGACGTCTCCAAGTTCGGGGTCCACCCGGCCGCCGAGTTGCACGGGCATCAGAATCGTTTGCCGGTCTGGTTGAAAACCAAAGCCTGACGACAACGTGCGCCGCCAGTGTCCAGGATATCGTCCTTCCCTGAAGACTCACTTAAGACCGGTGATTGATCCGTCTGAAGCAAGGTCACTTTAACCTGTCTCTGCCAAGCCTTCCGCCTTGATGCCGAGAACTCGGGTTTCGGCGGCTGGAAATCTTCTGATGAGCCTCCCCGAGAGCGCCACCTCTCACCGCCGCCTCCGGTCCCTGAACGACAGAATCGTCGGGGTTCGGCGCATGTTTGGAACCGTCCGGGGCCGCATCACCGTCGCATTCCTCGCGACGAGCACCATCATGGCGCTTCTGGGCCTGTCCGCCGCTGTCAGCATCCGCCACGCCGACGAACTCGTCAGCCGGACGTACGACAACTCGCTGATGTCGATCAATTACGCGCGTGCGGCCGCCGCCGATTTCGCCGGAATGCGGGCCGCCAACACACGAGGCTGGATCACCAACGACAGCGCCCTGCGGGCCGACCTCAACCGGCGCATCGCCGCCCTCCGGCAATCCTACAACGAAAGCCTGGAGATCGCCGTCGAGCGGGCGCAATCGGTTCGCGCGAGCCGGGCCGCGACGGCGGTGGCCAGTGCCGTCGAGGAATGGCTCGATGCCCGCCTCAAGCTCTCGAACAGTCCGGATCAGGAAGCAGCTTGGGTCGCCCTCGATCGGCATGCCGTCGCGGCCAACGAGAATTTCGATCTCCTCATCAATTATACCGCTGGCGACGGCTTCATCTACCGACAGGAGGCCAGGGCCGTCGTCGCCCGCGAGACCAAGATCAATCTCATCGGGACCCTCGTGGCCATCCTGCTATCCGGCACGGTGGCCTACGCTCTTGGCCGCCGGATCATCCGCCCCCTTGCCGACGCCTCACAGATCGCCTCCCGCATCGCCGCGGGCGACCTCAGTGGCGAGATTCCCGCCGGCAGCGCCGACGAAGTCGGTCGACTTCTCGCGGCCATGGGGGTGATGCGCGACAACATCCGGAGCGCCATGGAGCAGGAGGTCGCTCAGCGCCTCACGGCCGAGGCCCGACTTGCCGATGCCCTCGAGACCTCTCAGGAAGGCGTCGTGGTGGTGGACGCGCAGGGCCACATCACGCTCACCAACGGCCAAGCAGAGACCGATCTCGGTCTGGAACCCGGTTCCCTGGCTCCGGGCATCACCGTGGCCCAGCTCGCCGCGGCGACATCGGACCCGGCAAGCCTCGCCCGCGCCCTCCTGAACCCCGCCGACGAGCACGGCGAACATCGTTTGAGCGATGGCCGGTGGCTGCGGATCGGTCGGAGCCGGACCCTGGACGGGGGCTTCGTCGCCGTTTGCAGCGATATCACCCTTCTGAAGGATCAGGAGGCCCGGCTCGTCTCGACGAACCTGCGCCTCGACACCGCCCTCGACAACATGTCCCAAGGCCTCTGCCTCTTCACTGCGGAAGGCCGCCTCGCGGTGGTCAACCGGCGATACTTCGAGATCTTCGACCTGCCACCCGACGCCTGTATCCTCGGCCTCCCTCGGGAGGAGCTCGCATGCAGCGGCGGGGTCACGAATTTGGGACGGGAAAGCGCCCTCCCGGGCCCTGACGGCACGATCCCGGGCCGGGATCTGAGGCACCTCGAGAATGGTCGGATCGTCGCCATCTCGCACAATTCGGTCGTCGGCGGCGGCCTCGTTACCACTTACGAGGATGTGACCGAACGCCGTCAGGCCGAGGCGCGCATCGCCTACATGGCCCGTCACGACACCCTCACGGGCCTGCCCAATCGGGCCGTCTTCGGAGAACGCATCGACGAAGCCCTCGCCCAGATCGGGCGCGGCAACCGCTTTTCGGTGCTCTGCCTCGACCTCGACCGGTTCAAGGAGGTCAACGATACCCTGGGCCATCCCGTGGGTGACGCGCTCCTACGCGCCGTCGCTGAGCGTCTTGGAGCCTGCGTGCGGGACACCGATACGGTCGCGCGGCTGGGGGGCGATGAATTCGCCGTGATCCTCACGGACATCCATCGGCCGGACGACGCGGCGGTGCTGGCGCGGCACATCGTCGAGGTAATTAGCGCGCCTTACACCCTCGAAGGGCATCTGGTGAGCGTCGGGGTCAGTATCGGCATCTGCTTCGCTCCGGGGGATGGCAGCTCCTGCGAAAAGCTGATCAAGAACGCCGACGTCGCCCTCTACCGCGCCAAGGCCGACGGCCGCGGCACATGGCGGTTCTTCGAAGTCGAGATGGACATTCGCCTTCAGGCCCGCCGCGCCCTGGAGCTCGATCTACGCGAGGCTCTGGCCAACGGCGAGTTCCAGCTGCACTACCAGCCGATCTACGATTTTCGCGCTCAGCGTATCGGCGGATTCGAGGCCCTGGTACGCTGGATCCACCCGACGCGGGGCCTCGTACCGCCGGGCGATTTCATCGCGATCGCCGAGGAGATCGGTCTCATCGTCCCCCTCGGGGCCTGGTGCTTGAAGACCGCCTGCCGCGATGCCATGCGGTGGCCGGACGGCATCAAGGTCGCGGTCAACGTCTCGGCGGTCCAGTTCCGCGACGAGATCATCGTGGCCTCCGTGCGCGATGCCCTCGCGGACAGCCGCCTTCCGCCCAAGCGCCTCGAACTCGAGATCACCGAATCGGTCCTGCTCAAGGACAATCTCGCCACGCTGGCGACCCTGCACGCCTTGCGGCGCGTCGGCGTCCGCATCGCCATGGACGATTTCGGCACGGGCTATTCGTCCCTGAGCTACCTGCGCAGCTTCCCCTTCGACAAGATCAAGATCGACCAATCCTTCGTGCGCGACATCACGCCCGATGCCGATTCCGGCCTCATTGTTCGAGCAGTCATCGGCCTCGGCGCGAGTCTCGGCATGCGTACGACCGGGGAGGGCATCGAAACCGAGATCCAGTTCGATCGGCTCGCCGCCGAGGGTTGCGACGAGGGCCAGGGCTACTTCATCGCCAAGCCCGGTCCGGCCGCCACCGTCCACGAAACGATCACGCGCTGGTCCGGCGCGCGCCTCACCCAATCACGCGCCGTCGCTTAAAAAGGAAATCTCGACCGCATGGCGAACTACGTTCTCGAAGGACCGAAATTCGGCTCGCCCACCCTGGGAACCGCGGGCGGAACAGTCACCTGGGCGGTGGATACCACCGTGCCGGCCAGCTTCGTCGCGACCCTGGCCCGAGCCTTCGCCGATTGGTCGACCTACGCCAACATCCAATTCACCCAGGTGGCCTCGGTGACGAGCGCAACGATCGACATCGGCTTTGCCGCCATCGATGGCCTGTCCAACGTGCTCGGCGATGCGACCTACAGCTATCGCGGAAGCCAGATGCTCTCGGCGGCGATCCGCTTCGATAGCGGCGAGGGATGGTACGCGAGCGGCAACGGGATCGTCAGTCAGGGTAACGCAAGCTTCTTCACCGTGGCGGTCCATGAGATCGGGCACGCCATCGGCCTCGATCATTACGACGGGGCGGCATCGATCATGAACACCTACCTCAACCGAACGGTCACGGACCTCCAGGCGTCCGACATCGAGGGCATCCGGGCGCTCTATGGCGCCGCGAACCGCGTGTTCGACGGAACCGCGCCGCTGACCCTGACGGCGGCCGATCCCGTGACCCTGACGATGAGCCCGGGGACGTTCGTCAGTGCCGCCCAGGCGAACGGCGGCGTGACCCTGACCTTCGCCGGCGTGCAGGCCCTGACCGTGACGGGCGCGACGCTGAGCACGAACGGCCTCTCCAACGTGAGTTTCGCCGACGGCGAAGTTCTGATCGGCGGCGACGGTCAATCCCTCACGGGTGTGAAGGCCAACAGCCTCATCCTCGGCGGGGCGGGGTCCTCGCGCATCACCGACGTCGTCGATCCGGCCCAGGCCCCCGGCACGCACATCATCTTCGGCGGCCTCGGCTACGCCGATGCCAATGACGGGGGCGACACGGTGACCTTCGGGGGCAAGGGCTCGTGGGGCGTTTTCGGCAATGCTGGGAGCGACAGCCTGCAGCAGGGCTCCGCCGCCTTTGACTCGCAAAGCTACGTCTCGGTCTTCGGCGGGCGCGACGACGACACCATCCGACTGACCGACACGCGCAACCTCGACGCCAAGATGGCGATCTACGGCGGCGAGGGCAGCGATGCGATCCGGGTCTTCAACACCGGGTCCGACGCCGCCACGGCGATCTTCGGCGGCCAGGGGGCGGCCGATCCCACGGACACCGCCGACACCATCGCCTTTGCGGGCGGCGGACGGGTGACGATCTACGGCAACGGCGGTGACGACGGCATCACGGTCGGCACGGGCACCGACCTCGATGCGACCACCGTGGCGGCGGTCTATGGCGGCGCGGGCACCGACACCCTCGTGTACGACGCCGGCCAGACCCGGACCGTGGCCTCCCTGTTCGGCGGCGAGGGCGGCGACGCCATCCGCGTTCACAACACGGGCACGACGGTGATCTACGGCGACACCTCGGCCGGCGATCCGGCGGGGGGCAACGACAGCATCGCCTTCTCGGGATCCGGCACCGTGACGATCTACGCCACGGGCGGCGACGACAGCGTCGCGGTCGCCGTCGAGGGGGGGGCCAGCGCCATCGCGGTCTACGGCGGTGCCGGCAACGACAGCATCAGCATCGCCGCCGCCACACCCGGCACTCTCGCCCAGGCCAGCGTCACCCTCGCGACGGGGGCGGGTTCGGACACCGTCACCTTGCGCATGGATGCCCCTGCCGTCGCCGTGACGATCACCGACTTCACCCTCGGCCAGGACCACCTCGCCCTCACGGGCACCGGCGCAAGCGGGTCCCTCGCCCTGGCGACGGGCACCCCGACCACCCTCCAGGCCGCCCTCGACCTCGCCGCCTCCACGGCCTCAGGCAACGGTGTGAGTGCAAACGGTACCGCAGCGATCGTCTATGCGGGCGACACATATCTCGTGCATAATGGCGCGGCCGACACGAGCTTCACGGCGTCGATGGATGGGGTGATCCGACTGATCGGCGTGACGGATTTGCAGGGGTTGGCGGGGACGACGAGTCTTGCAGTTTGACTCCGTTGTCTCTGATTTGAATCCAGACAAAAGGTGAAACGGGATCGTCCAATCTCGGCCCTACATCATAATTTATCCTGATCGAATCCCGCCCCGGGTCTAGAATCGACTCCCATCCAACCATCGATAAGTGAGCCGATATCGAGCGCGACGCCGCCACTTCGCTTAATCTGATCACAGTAAAACTTTCCCAGCAGTCCGCCTGCGACGAGGAAAAGCTTTCCTTCGAGTGGTCGGCGCAGGGCCGTCATGACCTCATGATAGCGCGTAGGAAAGTGCTGCCCCTCGACTGCGGCCGGACCAAGAAGATGCGCATGCAACTTTTCGCCAGGAATTTTATGGAATTCGATATCGGTAAATCCAAAGGCCCGCTTAAGAGTTGTGGGTGCCTCCGCATGACAAGAGATGACACCAATCTCGGATTGAGATTTCAATATGCGTGTCAAATGCCCAGTACGAAAAAACTCAAGATGAATTGCGTGCTTAGTTAATGCTTGTCCCGAATCGATATTCGGCAAGCCTATCCAGCGAAGCGCATTGACCAGTGATGGCATTCCTGTAACGCTGCAAATCAAATAGTCATACTTTAGCCATTCGATTGGCGGCACGCCGACCACATCGGCCCCCTCAATCGCAATCACGAGTTCCAGCGCTGCACGCGTGAAATTCGATGTCGCTATATCAATTTCTCCGGCGAACCAAACATTTGCTCTGTTGTTTCGCGAATGCGCGTAGAGATTAGGATATAAATCCTCATCTGCGTCGGATATTTTAATGAAAGCTCCTTCGCCATCTCCCAAGCGAATAAACGAGAACCCCTTTTTCTCTGCAAGGGCATTCTCAATTTTTGCCGTTAACGTATCCTTGTCAAGAAATCTGTCCGAATCAGCAACTGATCTTGCCAGATCATATGCCTTTTCAGCAGGATACCTGATCAGAAATTTATTTAATTCGGCAAGCCATTGTAATTCGCCAGCACCGGGCTTTAGCCGAGCAATGCGCTCAATAGTGGTATCAGCTTGAACGTGAAAACCGAGGCGCTGCTGCATACGCGCGATCAGGACAAGAGCATCAAAATTATCCGACTCTAACCCAACCAAACGCCCTGCCAGTTCGAGCGCATCAGAGTGGCGCCCCTGCATTAGACATGAGATTGAATACTGAAGATATGCCTCAGAGACTGGAGGATTCTCGGAAGTAAGCCTTCGACATAAATCGTCGGCGTGTTCGTACAACCCACATTCTCTCAGTACTTTTGAGAGTTCGATTTTTTCGAAGTTTTCGAGCTCGTCAATTTTCTGCCTATGGCTGGCCATCTCCTGCAACTGCAAATGTCCAACATGGCCCGCGGCCTGAAGTAACCTTATTTGGTTCGTAAAAGCCGACACGACAGTCTCCATACGTCACTTGACATGCAGGCCCCAATTGAAAGGACCATTCTTCTGACTTATTCAACAACAAATACGAGTAAAATCGAATACATTCTCCTCAGATAGGAGAGGTTTAATAATAGACATAGTCAACCTATAAATTGCCCTTGACATAAAATGGTTAAACTAAGTCGCCAACCCCAGCTTGGATGCTAACGCCTGACCATAAGGAGGCCAAAGAGCTGTCTGCCTAGCGTAGTCAGCAAGGTATTCCCAGTCAGTAGAAGTTCCTCCCGATGTTCGAGTAAGCCTTATATTGAAATCCAAGCCTCGTTCTTGTGTTGTAATCAAATAGGAAAGATCAACATCAAGTCCATAATCACGGCACATCCATCCAATAAGACCGATGAACGACCAAGGAGTAAATACCCAACAATGGACATCTATATACCTACCTTCTGCATAGTGCTTTGCTGCAATATCAAGAAATTCGGGTCCATGAACATAAGGAATTCTGTCTGCGATAGTATAATCGTCCCACAAATGCCACGTTTCCACATGTGACACATCTGTCACATTGGCAAAATGATCCATAATGCATCTGAGACCAGGACGACTCCGTGCTTCCGTATGTGCTGCAACAATCTCCCTATGAGTAGCCAAAGGACGCAGAATATCGAAAGTAAATCTTTTATCAGGGACTACGAGTGCTAATACTCCGCCAACCTTGAGTACAGATACCGCATCTTTCAACCAGCCGATAAGGTCAGGGACATGTTCAATGACGTGTGATGCAACTACTAAATCAAATTCACCTGCTTCTTTTGTTAGTAGCCTCAAAGGGCGGCCATCAGCCACGAAATGGATCGGCATAAGCTCGACCCCCTGCATGGAAGCATCGCCTGGATATTTTGACTTAAGTTCTTCCAATGTTGCGTGATCAATATAATAAACTTCGGCTCCATGCTCAGTGCGGATTTTAGGCCGATTTAATGGACCGAACTCCAAGGCCTTGATGCCTTGCAAATTAAGACCATCCAAGACTTTGTGTATTTCCACGTGATCCATCCTTATTAATGAAGAGGCTTTCCATAGGAAGTTATAGCGGATGAACGGAAAAATGCGAAACGCGCCTCCGAGCACTAGTCGGAAGTATCGCTTTCCTAAGTAGTATATGAATACAGGAATAAATGGTGCCGCAAGAGGGATTCGAACCCCCGACCCCCTCATTACGAATGAGGTGCTCTACCAGCTGAGCTATTGCGGCACGAGGCGGGGCGGACCTTCAGGTCGGCGCGGCGTCGTTGGCAGGGTTCATATCGACCCTGCGGCCGGTTGGCAAGACGGCGAGAGCGAGGACGGTGCCGTGCGCGGGAAGCGATGCAGCGGCGCCACTATCCGACGGCAATGGGCGGGCGGGGCAGGCCAGAGGGCTCGGCTTGCTTGACGGGGGCAGGGGCGGCTTTCAGGGTCCGGCATCGCCTCTTCGGGAATCATCATGTCGCTCATCGCCCGCCTGCGTGCCTATGCCGCCGACGCTTTCGGGCTCGGGCAGGCCACCGATGCCGTGGAGGGGGCGGACGAGCGCCTCGCGGCCATCGCGCTCCTCGTCCACGTGGCGCGGGCCGACGGCATCTTAGCGCCTGAGGAGACCGAACGCCTCGCCCGCCTCGTCGAGGGGCGCTTCGCCGCGACGCGAGGGGAGGCCGAGGCCCTCATTGCGCGGGCCGCCGCGTACGATACGCAGACCCGCGACATGGCGGCCCTCGTCGAGGTGATCGGCCACGAGGCCGGGCACGAACAGAAGGCCCGGCTCCTCGCCATGGCCTGGTCCGTGGCCGGAGCCGACGGCACGGTCCACGAATTCGAGGAAGCCCTGGTCTGGCGCCTCGGCGGCCTCCTCGGGTTCGACGAGGCCGGCATCCTCCTCGCCCGCGCCGGCGATCCCCTCGCGGCCCTGCCGTAGGGGCGGATCCACACTATGATCGTCGGCCTGACGCTGATTCTCGCGATTCAGCTTCTCGGAGAGGTTCTGGCGCGCGTCACCGGCATTCCGGTGCCGGGGCCCGTCATCGGCATGGGGCTGCTGCTGGTCTTCCTCGCGGTGCGTGATCGCTTCGCGCAGGGCGCCGCCCGCATCCTGCCGCGGCCCCTCGTCGACGGGCAGCTCGAGGGCACCGGGCGCGGGCTTCTCGCCAACCTCTCGCTCATGTTCGTGCCGGCCGGCGCCGGCATCGTCGGGCGTCTCGATGTCCTCGCCGCGAACGGAACGGCGCTCGCCGTCATCGTCGTGGTCTCGACCCTCACGACGCTGGCTGCCACGGCCCTCACCTTCGTCTGGGTGGCGCGCCGCCTGCGGCCGGGGGAGGGGGCGTGACCGGGGATTTCGCCGTCTGGGTCTATCTCTCGCGCACCCCGCTCCTGTGGCTGACGGTGACGCTCGTCGCCTACGTCGTGGCCGACCGGATCGCCACGGCGACGAACCGCAACCCCATCGCCAATCCGGTGCTCATCGCCATCGTTCTCACGGCCGCGGTGCTGGAACTGACGCACACGCCCTACGCCACGTATTTCGAGGGCGCGCAATTCGTCCACTTCCTCCTCGGGCCCGCCACCGTCGCCCTCGCGTTCCCCCTCTACGAGTACCGCGCCACGGTCCTGCGCGCTCTGGCCCCGATGCTTGCGGCGCTCCTCGTCGGCTCCGTAGTGGCCCTATCCTCGGCCCTCACCCTCGGCCACCTCCTCGGGGTGCCGCGCGAGGTCATCGTGTCCCTGGCACCGAAATCCGTCACCACGGGCGTCGCCATGGGCATCGCCCAGGGCCTCGGCGGCGATCCGACGCTCGCCGCCGTCATCGTCATGCTGACCGGCATGACCGGGGGAATCCTCGTGACCCCGCTGATGAACGCCTTACGCATCCGCGACATGCGCGCCCGGGGCTTCGCCGCCGGGCTCGCCGCTCATGGGGTCGGCACGGCACGGGCCTTTCAGGTCGATGTCGTGGCCGGCGCCTTCGCGGGCATCGCCCTCGGGCTCAACGCCTTCGTCACGGCGATGCTGGCCCCCATCGCCGTGAGTTTCCTCAGGTAGCTCCCCCTATCCAGCGACGGGCGTCGGCACGAACCGCCCATCCGCGCCGGCCCGCATGTCTATGCGGCGGTCGTGGAGCGCGTGCAGGGTCGAGCGGTGGCCGATGGAGACGATGGTGGTCTCCGGTAGGCGCTCGCGCAGCATCCGGTAGAGGGCCGCCTCGCTCGGCTCGTCGAGGGCGGCGGTGGATTCGTCGAGAAACAGCCACTGGGGCTTGGCCAGCACCGCGCGGGCGATGGCGACCCGTTGCTGTTCGCCGCCCGAGAGGCGCTGATCCCAGGCGTCGACCTCGTCGAGCCGGTCGGCGAGCTGCGGCAGCTGCGCCGCCACCAGGGCGTCGCGGATCGCCGCGTCGGAGAACTGGTCGGTTGTGGCCGGGTAGACGACGGCGCCGCGGAGCGTCCCGAGGGGCAGATAGGGGCGCTGCGGCAGCACCAGGGCCGATTGGCCCGGCGGTACCGCGATCCGCCCCTGGCCGAAGGGCCAGATGCCCGCGATGGCCCGGAAGAGGGTCGACTTGCCCGAGCCCGAGGGACCGGTGACCAGGGTGGCGCCCCCGCGCGTCAGGGTGAACCGGTCTGCCGTCACGATCTCGCGGCCGTCCGGCAACGCCAGGGTGACGCCCTCGGCGGTGACGTCGTTCCCGGACGCATTGGACTGGGCGAGACCGTAGCCGGCCCCCGCCATGGCCTCGGCCTTCGTCATGGCGCGCTTGAACGACGACAGGCGGTTGGTGTTGGCCTTGTACGCGGCCAGCGTGGTGTAGGCGTTGATGAAGAACGACAGCGACGACTGCACGTTGCTGAAGGCGTTGATCGTCTGTTGCAGGGCGCCGAAGGTGATCTTCTTGGCGAAGTACGACGGTGCCGCGATGACCAGGGGCACGATGGTGCTCGCCTGCGTGTAGCCGAACGAGAACGCGATGAGCTTGATGCGCCGGAAGATGATCTGCACGTAGTTCTCGATGATCCCGTCGAACAGGGACTGCAACCGCACGGATTCGGCGCGCTCCCCGCGCAGGAGGGCGATCTGCTCGCCGTAGATGCGGCTGCGGGCCAGGGAGAAGCGGAAATCCGCCTCCACGCGCTCCTGACGGAAGTCGAGGCCGATGAGCGGCTTGCCGATGAGGTGGGCGAGCCAGGTGCCGACGACGGCATAGGCGATGACGGCCCAGACGAGGAAGCCCGGCACCACCGTATCGGTGAACGGCAGCACGAAATCCCGCGACAGGGTCCAGAGGATCACCATGAAGGAGACGAGCTGGGCCGCCTGCGACAGCAGGCGGATCGACAGACTCGCCGTCTGGGAGATGAAGGCGTTCACGTCCGACTGGATGCGCTGATCCGGATTGTCGGCGTGTTCGTCGGTGAAGGGGATGCGGTAATGCGTGCCGTCCCCGAGCCAGCGCTGGTAAAAGCTGCGGGTCAGCCAGGTCCGCCAGCGGATGTGCAGGGACTGGTCGACGAACAGGTCGAACATGCCGATGCAGACGTTGAGGATTGCCAGCGGCACGAAGATCCACAGGATCTGATACCAGAACGCGTCGAGGTTGTACTCCTGGATGGCGTTGTAGAGATCGCGATACCAGAAGTTGAACCGCAGGGTCAGGGCGACATCGGCGAAGCTGACGAAGATCGAGAGCGCGACGAGGCGCTGGCCGATCTTTCCCTCGGTGCGGCCGAACCAGCGGAACAGGCCGATCTCGCGGGTCGGTACGTCGCCGTTGGCGAAGTAGGGATCGGCGATGAGCGTGATCGCCCGGATCGCCTTCAGGTGCGAGATGCCCAGCACGATGCCGGCGAACACCACGGCGCCCGTGGCGGCGAAGGCGGGCGGCAGTAGGGCGGCCAAGGTTGGCGGCAGCAGCCCCAGGGCCGCCAGGAGCTTGGCGCCGGCGAACAGCAGATAGCCGATGCCGTAGACCGAGATGAAGATCTTCAGATAGGCGGAGATCTTGCCGGAACCGAGCAGGATGCCCGCCATGGCGAGGCCGCTCAGGGACACATAGAGGGGCGGCGCGGCGTCACCGGGAAACGCCAGCAGAACGAGCGCGAACAAAGCCGTCACGGCGGCCTGCAGGCCGAGGCCCGTCCTCAATACGCCCACGTGCTCGTCTCCCCGCACTCGTCGTCACGCCCGTGCGTCACCGTCGAAGGACCGATGCGCGGGCGACGACGGCAGTGACGGCGGGTCGTGGCGAGATCGTGGCCGCCGGAAAGCGTACGGAGATAAAAGTCCTCGGCCGTGATCCCCTGCGGCGCGGGCGACCTATTGCCAGTCCCAATCGCCGTAGCCCGGCTCGCGGCAGCGATAGCCGATCGGGCATTCGGGATTGTCGCGGGTCGGCACGAACTGCAGATCGGCGATCTCGGTGATCTCGCAGAAGCTGCGGTCGCGCACGAAGCGGTGAGTGGCCTGGCCGGTATCGAGGACGACCGCCCCCTGGCGCTTCACCAACGCCATGGCGTCGGTGCACATCATGCGGCTCGTGATACCCGGGGTCTGGGCGCTCGCCGGCACCGCCAGGACGGCGCAAAGGGCAAGGGCGAGGCGTCGCGTCACGATGGGAGGGGGCCGTTCCGTTCATGATCGGGAGCCCAAGCATGGCAGTTTCCAGCAGGCGCGGGAAGGGCTAGCCCCCGTCTTGCCGTCCGGTCGCCGCAATCCTCGGCTCTATCCACCGACCGTTGCGCGAAAGTGGCACACATTCCGTACGTGACGGTACGGTCTCAACCAGGGTGGAGTTTAGATGTCGGGCCTTTCCATTCTCAACCTCGAGGCCGTGCGCAGCGCCCCCCTGTCGCGCGAGCCCTATACGTTCTTCCTCGGAACGGATGTCCTTGATCGGGCCGCCATCGACGAGATCCGCGAGGATTTTCCGGCCATCGCCAAGCCGGGTTATCTCACCGTCGACGAGGTCGCCCTGAAGGGGCGCTTCAAGGCGCTCATCGACGAACTCGAGAGCGACGAGTTCTCCCGCATCCTGGGCGAGAAGTTCGGCATCGATCTCGTGTCGTGCCCGCGCCTCACCACCATCATGAAGAAGAGCCAGCCGAAATACGGTTCGATCCACACGGACGGACCATCGAAGGTGATGACCCTGCTCGTCTACATGAACGATGCCTGGGACGCCCCGGCGGCCGGGCGCCTGCGGGTTCTCTACGACGGCAAGAACTACGAGCCCTTCGCCGTGGAGGTGCCGCCCACCATGGGCACGATGTTCGCCTTCCTGCGGTCGGACAATTCCTGGCACGGCCACGAGCCCTTCGAGGGCGAGCGCCGCGTAGTGCAAGTCGCCTGGGTGAAGGACGCGGCCGAGCTGGAGCGCAAGAAGAAGCGCAACCGCACCGCCCAATTTCTCAAGGGCATCTTCGGCCGCTGAGGCCGGTTGCCGTCAGAAAACCTTCACGACTCCGCCGCGTTCGCGCGGCGGTCTCGGACTTCGTATCTTGGGAGAAGCGCCCGTGGCCGGTTCCCGCTCGCGTTCGATGCTCCGGTGCGCGATCCTCGCGGGATACGTCGCGGCGGGTCCGGCCCGCGCCGACGAAGCCAACCTGTTCCAGAACCGGGACTTTCCCGTGCTCACGGATTACCGTGCCCTGCTCGGGGGGCTGTTCCGGCGCCTCTATGATCTCGATGCCGCGAGCCTCGGCCGCATCTTCCCGGACGCCGCACCCCACGATCTCGCGCTTCTCTGAAAGCGCGTCCGCGCCGTTCGAGGACATGGCGGGGGCGTCGGCCACTCAGGTCGAAGAGCCGGCGCCGTCAACCGCACAGGGGTGTTCGCTGCGCGCGGGGGGCCTCGTCGCCATCGATCCGGCCCCATTTGCACAGCAATTATCGAGCCGTGCGAGCCAACAGAGAAGACTCACCCCACGATCCACCTTACGATTTAGCCTGCGGATCCCCTGAAATTCCCACCTCAACAAGAGGAAGTCGGCTCCGTCGAGACGGGCCTGGAATGGATCGCGGAGTATGGTCGGCAAACTGATTTCCGTCGCCAACATGAAAGGCGGGGTCGGCAAGACCACCACCGTCATCATGCTGGCCGAAGCCTTGGCTGCCGGTGGAGCCCGCGTGCTCATCGTCGACCTCGATCCCCAGGCGAGCGTCTCGGTCTGCCTGGCCGGCGAAGCGCTTCTGGGAGACCTCATCGCCAAGGGACGGACCCTCGAGGCCTACCTCGCGCTCAAGTTGATCATCCGGGAGAAACCGCAGCTCCAGGCGCGCATCCGCGCCGGCGTGAGCATCACGACCCATCGGGGAAGCCCCCTCGCGCTGTCCCTTCTTCCCGCAGGACCACACCTGCGACTGGTGGAGCGGGAAATCCTCTACACGCTGAGCGCCCGGAATCTGTCGATGAAGGAGATCGACGCCAAGCTGCGTCGGCTCTTCGCGAGTGAGTTCCGGCCCCTGGCGCGCGCTTACGACTACATCCTGTTCGATTGCGCGCCCGGGCTTTCGCCGATGACCGAAGTGGCCATCCGCGGTGCCGACCTCGTCCTCGTCACCTCGATCCCCGATTACCTCTCGACCTACGGCCTCGACGCCTTCGTGCAGACGCTCTGGGCATGGGACGAGGAGGAGAACCTGCAGTCCCGGCGCCCGCCGTATATTCTCGTGACCCGGTTCCAGCAGCAGGTCCGGCAGCACCGGCATATCCTCGCCCGGTTGGAAGCGGAGGCGGAAGCGGGCGATGCCGGGTTCCGCCTCCTCGCCACCCGCGTGCCCCAGGCCGCCTCCCTGGCCGAAGCCCTGATGCCGCGCGCCGTGCTGCCGACCTTCGTCGGCAAGTACGGCCCCTACATCTCCACCGTCCTCAGTCCCCTCGTCGACGAGGTGAAAGGCATCTTCCATGCTGCTTGACGTGGACGGCCTCGCCCTCCTCAGGGCGATCGGTCAAATGCCGGGCGCCTTTCCCGATATCCGGGACGAGGCATCGAGGATCGCCCGTGCCCTCGTGATCCGGCAGTTGAAGGCGAAGTCCTTTCCGCTGTCCGGCGTCAGACAAGTCTACGACATCCTGGGACACGCGACCTTCACCCTCGTGGTGGACGGCCTCACGGAGATCGAAGCGCGGGCGCTGGTAGCGCGCTTCGATCCGCGCCATCCCGATGGAAAGACCGCTCCCGTCCACTGGCTGCGCCGCCAGATCGTCGCCCTGGCCGGGGGCGCCGCGCCCTGCTCCCAGGGCGTGCCGGCGAGAGCCCGTCGGGCGCCGTCCCGCCCCAAGGCCCCGGTGCTTCGCGCCCTCGGGTCCAGCGCCTTCGGGGCGCGCTGGGACGGACGGGACCACGACCCGCCCGCGGGCAAAGGCAAGCGCAAGGCGAAAGGCTGATCGGGCACACGAGACCCGTCGGACCCAGCGCCGCTCACGAAAACAAAAAGGGGCCACCCTGCGGTGGCCCCTCGTTTCATCGTTCGCTTGAAGTCCGGGCTTTTCTCCAGGCCCGGTTTGCCGGACCTGGAGTTTTCGGCGCGGTCCTGAGCACGTGGACTTCTTAGAAGTCCATGCCGCCCATGCCGCCGCCCATGCCGCCGCCGCCCGGCATGCCGCCGCCGGCGGACTCCTTCTTCGGAGCATCGGCGATCATGGCTTCGGTGGTGACGAGCAGGCCGGCGATGGACGAGGCGTCCTGCAGGGCAGTACGCACGACCTTGGCCGGGTCGACGATGCCGGCCTGGATCATGTCGACGTACTCTTCCGTCTGGGCGTTGAAGCCGTAGGTGATCGAGCCCGTGTTGTCGGTGATCTTGCCGACCACGATCGAGCCCTCGACGCCGGAATTGGCGGCGATCTGGCGGATCGGGGCCTCAAGGGCCTTCAGCACGATCTTGATACCGGCCTGAACGTCCGGGTTGTCGCTCTTGAGGGCGCGGACGGCCTCACGGGCACGCAGCAGCGCGGTGCCGCCGCCGGGGACGATGCCCTCTTCCACCGCAGCGCGGGTGGCGTTGAGCGCGTCGTCGACGCGGTCCTTCTTCTCCTTCACCTCGACCTCGGTCGCGCCGCCGACGCGGATGACCGCGACGCCGCCGGCGAGCTTGGCCAGGCGCTCCTGGAGCTTCTCACGGTCGTAGTCCGAGGTGGTCTCCTCGATCTGCGCCTTGATCTGACCGACGCGGGCTTCGATGTCGGCCTTCTCGCCGAGACCGTCGATGATCGTGGTGGTCTCCTTCTCGATGCGGATGCGCTTCGCGCGGCCGAGCATCGGCAGGGTCACGTTCTCGAGCTTGATGCCGAGATCCTCGGCGATCATCTGGCCCTGGGTCAGGATCGCGATGTCCTCGAGCATGGCCTTGCGGCGATCACCGAAGCCCGGCGCCTTGACGGCCGCAACCTTGAGGCCGCCACGCAGCTTGTTCACCACGAGGGTGGCGAGCGCCTCGCCCTCGATGTCCTCGGCGATGATGACCAGCGGCTTGCCGGTCTGCACAACAGCCTCGAGCACCGGCAGCATCGCCTGAAGCGACGACAGCTTCTTCTCGTGGATGAGGATGTAGGGGTCCTCGAGCTCGGCGACCATCTTCTCCGCGTTGGTGATGAAGTACGGGGAGAGGTAGCCGCGGTCGAACTGCATGCCCTCGACGACGTCGAGCTCGGTCTCGGCGGTCTTGGCCTCCTCGACGGTGATGACACCCTCGTTGCCGACCTTCTGCATGGCGTGGGCGATCATCTCGCCGATTTCCTTGTCGCCATTGGCCGAGATGGTGCCGACCTGGGCGACTTCCTCGGACGAGGCGACCTTCTTGGCGCGGCTCGTGATGTCCTTCACGGCGGCGGTGGTGGCCAGATCGATGCCACGCTTGAGGTCCATCGGGTTCATGCCGGCGGCGACGTACTTGGCGCCTTCACGGACGATGGCCTGGGCCAGCACGGTGGCGGTGGTGGTGCCGTCACCCGCGATGTCGTTGGTCTTCGAGGCCACTTCGCGCACCATCTGGGCGCCCATGTTCTCGAACTTGTCGGAGAGCTCGATCTCCTTGGCGACGGTGACGCCGTCCTTGGTAATGCGCGGCGCGCCGAAGGACTTCTCGATGACGACGTTGCGACCCTTGGGGCCCAGCGTCACCTTCACGGCGTCGGCCAGGATGTCGACGCCGCGCAGCATCTTCTCGCGGGCGTCGGAGCCGAAACGGACTTCTTTCGCTGCCATGGTCTATTCCTCTTACGGTGGACAGCCCCAAGGCGCGGATGGATCGCGCTCGAAGGGCTTGGATCGGGGACGAAGGAAGAGGGCCGCGCCGCTTTAGGCGACGACGCCCATGATGTCGGATTCCTTCATGATCAGGAGGTCCTGACCGTCGATCTTGACCTCGGTGCCGGACCACTTGCCGAACAGCACGCGGTCACCGGCCTTGACGTCGAGGGGGTTCACGCGGCCGGCCTCGTCGCGGGCGCCGGGGCCGACGGCGACGATCTCGCCCTCTTGCGGCTTCTCCTTGGCGGTATCGGGGATGATGATGCCACCCTTGGTCTTCTCTTCGCCTTCGATACGGCGAACGACGACACGGTCGTGCAGCGGACGGAACTTCATGAGCTGCCCTCTTGCTTCAAATTCGTGAATGGCGTTGATGCGGCGCGGCAGCGCGCTCAACCCAGGCCGTTAGCACTCCCACGAGGTGAGTGCTAACGATGGCGGGGAGGTAGGCGCATGCGCTCCGTGAGTCAAGACTGTCGCAGGTCCGCGCGACGGTTGCGCGACGGCTTTGCTCTCTTGACCGGCCCCGCGACGGACCATCCTTCTCCGATGATCAGCCTACATGGACCGCAGGGTGCGATGGCGCTTCCCGCTTCGGACGGCCCCGGCCCGGGGCACCGCGACGCCGTCTGGATCGATCTCGAGGATCCGAGCGCGGAGGAGGCGCAGCGCGTCGAGGACGCCACGGGCCTGCGCGTCCCCTCCCGCAAGGCCCTGAACGAGGTGGAGAATTCGAGTCGGCTGCGGCGCCTGAAGAACGGGTTCTCCCTCTCGACCCCGATGATCACCTTCGACAAGGTCGACTCGGTCCTGCAACCCCTCGGGTTCGTCCTGACCAAGGATCACCTCGTCACGGTGCGGTTCCACGAGCTGCGGGCCTTCGGCGCGGTCAAGAAGCGGATCGCAGAGGGCGACGGCCCGGCCACCACGAGCACGGAGATCTTCCTCCTGCTCATGGAAGAACTTGTGGACAGCCTCGCCGATGCCCTGGAAGAGATGGGCGCCGACCTCGACGCCCTGTCGACCCGGGTGTTCGACTTCGACGTGCGCGGCGGCGCGGCCACCGGCAGCGAGGGTTCGAAGTCTCAGACGCCGCGCCGTCGCGACCTTGCCCTGCGCCGGATCCTGCGCGGCATCGGCCGGCGCGGCAAGGCGCTGGGCAAGCTGCGCGCCAGCCTCCTCGGCCTCGAGCGGATCGTCCCGTTCGTCGCCAACGAGTGCGACCACCTCCTGGCCGCAGAGCAAAAACCGCGCTTCGAGGCCGTGCGGCGGGACATCGCCTCCCTGGACGAGTTCGAGATCCGCCAGTCGGAAAACGTGCAGTTCCTCCTCGACGCGACGCTGGGCCTCATCAACATGGAGCAGAACAACACCTTCCGGGTGCTGACCGTGGTCTCCGTCGTGGGGATTCCCCCCACCCTCGTCACCTCCCTCTACGGCATGAACTTCAAGCACATGCCGGAACTCGACTGGGCCTACGGCTACCCCTACGGCCTCGCCCTCGTGATTCTCAGCGCCCTCGTGCCCCTCGTGTTCTTCCGGATCCGGGGCTGGATCTGACGGGCGTCCCGTCACGGGGTTGACGGATTCTTCGGGGAACGGGCCACAAGCCTGAGGGACCAAGCGCGGGTGCGCCCGTCATCGAGGATCGTGCATTCCCGCCATGGCCGTGATCTGCGCCTTCATCCTCAATGCCGGCCTGAACTTCGTCCTCGGCCTGCTCATCGCCAAGCTCCTCGGCCCGGCGGAGTTCGGCCTGTTCGCCCTCGCGACCGCCGGCGCCGTCGTGGCCAACACCGTCCTGTTCGAGTGGCTGCGCCTGTCGGCGACGCGGTTCTACTCGGCTCGCGTCCGTGCGCAGGAGCCGTGGATCCGCCAGGGCCTCGACCGCGCCTACGCGGTCATGGGCGTCGCGCTGTTCGTCGCGGCCCTGGTATGTGCCGCCCTGGGCGTTGGATCGGGTCCGGGAAGCCGGGCGGCCATCCTGGCGGGCACCGCCATCGCGGCCCTCGGCATCGGCATCTTCGACTATCACGCGGCCCTCGCCCGCGCCCGCTTCGACGGCGGCCTCTATTTCCGGCTCGTGGCGGTCAAGAACGGGCTCGCCTTCGGGCTCATGGCCGGGACGGCCTGGCTCCTGCCCCAGCCCGCCTGGGTGCTGGCCGCCGCGGGCCTGAGCCAGTTCCTCGCCGCCGCGCTCCTGTGGCACCCCATGCGCGATCCCGTGGCCCCGCGCCTGCGCGTCCGACTCGCCGAGACCTGGCGCCTGTTCGTGGCCTACGGCCTGCCGCTCATCGCCGCCAACGCGGTCTACCAGCTCATGCCGTTCCTCAACCGGGGCACCATCGCGGCCCAGGCGGGGCTGGCCGAGGCCGGCTACTTCGCCCTTGCCGCCGACGTCACCACCCGCAGCATCGGCACCCTCGGCACCGCCCTCGATCTCCTGCTGTTCCAGTTCGCCGTGCGCGCCGAGGAGGAGGAGGGGCGTGCCGCGGCCGAAGCCCAGATCGGGCGCAACGTCGGAACCGTCGTGGCCCTGCTGCTGCCCTGTGCCGTCGGGTTCTGGGCGATCCTGCCGGCCCTCCAGGCCCTGGCGGTACCGGACGCCTATCGCGGCCCGTTCGCCGCCTATGCCGGCCTGATGATTCCGGGGTTCTTCTTCCTCGCGATGACGAACTTCGCCCTCAATCCCGTCTTCCAGATCCGTCGCAAGACCCTGCCGGTCGTGGCCGCCGCCGTGATCGGCCTCGCCGTCGATGCCCTCGGCCTCTGGCTCCTGCCGCCGGTCATGGGCCCCGAGGGGATCGCCGTGGCGCAGACCCTGGGGCTCGCCGTCGCGACCCTGATCCTGGCCGTACGGACGCTCACGGGGCCGCAGCGCCTGCGCCTGCCCTGGCGGGACATCGTGATGGCTGGCCTCGCCTGCGCGATCATGGCCCTATGCCTCGCGCCCGTGCGTCACCTCGAACCGGTGCCGGCCCTCGCCTCGAGTCTCGCGCTCGGCATCCTCGTCTACGGCGCCTTCACCTGGACCTTCGACATCGCCGGCCTGCGCAGTCTCATCGCGGCGCGCTGGGCCGAACGGCGCGGCCCGGAACGTCAGGCGCCGGCGGCTCCCGCGATCGACGTCGCCGAGCCGGATGCAATCCCGAACGATTCTCATTAAGGTCGCGGTAGAGAAAAAAGCCGGGCGGCATCGTCCGGCCAGGGCGGGAAACAATGCGGTCATACGAGCCTCAAAGCGCCGACGAGGCGGCGGATATCGTTCGCGACGTCGCCGCACGGACGGAGCGCCTGCGCCTCGTCGGCGGTGGCACAAAGGCGGGGATAGGCCGCCCGGCCCAAGACGAGGCCACGCTCTCCACCACCGGCCTGTCGGGCATCACCCTGTACGAGCCGGCCGAGATGGTGGTCTCGGCGCTCGCCGGCACCCCGCTGGCGCAGGTTCAGGCGCTGCTGGCCGAGCGCGGCCAGATGCTGCCCTTCGAGCCGATGGATCATCGCCGCCTCATGGGCTCCACCGGCACGCCGACCTTCGGGGCCGTGGCGGCCACCAACAATTCCGGCCCGCGCCGGATCAATGCCGGGGCGGCCCGCGACAGTCTCATCGGCGTGCGCTTCGTCAACGGCCGGGGCGAGATCATCAAGTCCGGCGGCCGGGTGATGAAGAACGTCACCGGCCTCGACCTCGTGAAGCTCATGGCCGGCGCCTGGGGCACCCTCGGCCTCCTCACGGAAGTGACCTTCAAGGTGCTGCCCGTTCAGGAGCGGGTGACGACCCTGGTCTTCGCTGGCCTCGACGATGCCCGCGCGGTTGCGGCCCTCTCGGCCGCCCTCGGCTCGCCGTTCGAGCTCACGGGCGCCGCGCACCTGCCCGCCGGCTGCGGCGCGTCGCAGGCGCGCACGGCCATGCGCGTCGAGGGGTTTTCGGATTCGGTGGCCTACCGGCTCGGCGAACTCACCAAGCTCCTCAGGCGCTTCGGGGCACCGGAAGTGGTGGAGGGCGAGGCCGGCACCGACCTCTGGACCGCCATCCGCGACGGCCTTCCCCTTGCCGAGCCGGTCGACACCGCGATCTGGCGCATCTCCACCGCCCCGACCCACGCCCCCGCCCTGACGGCCGCCGTCGCGGCCGAGCGCGCGGCCCGGTGGTTCTACGATTGGGGCGGCGGTCTGATCTGGCTCGCCACCGCGGCGGAGGGCGATGCCGGCGCCGCAGCCGTGCGGGCGGCGGTGGCCAAGCACGGCGGCCACGCCACCCTGGTGCGGGCACCGGATGCCGTGCGGGCGGCCGTGCCGGTGTTCGAGCCATTGTCCGAACCGCTGATGCGCATCACCACCGGCCTGAAAGCGGCTCACGATCCCGGCGGTCTCTTCAATCCAGGCCGCATGTACGCGAGCGTCTGAACCTCGCCGAATACCCTGCGGGGATGCCGCGACACTCTACCCCGCAGGCATCGCAAGCCGGTTGCGGCTATCGAAACCGGGCCGGATGCTGCTTGGAGCCGTTCCAAAGGCTCGGCTTGGTGACCGTTCCGAACTAAAGTCTTGTGAATAGACGGTGTCCGCACGCCCCGGCGTGGAGCGGTGCCGCGAAGGGTGGATCAGGAACACGCCGTGCAGACCAATTTCAGCCTGACGCAGCTCGCCGACCCCGCCATGGCGGCGTCCGAAAAGATCCTTCGGACCTGCGTCCATTGCGGCTTCTGCACCGCCACCTGCCCGACCTATCTGCTGCTCGGCGACGAGCTCGATAGTCCGCGCGGACGCATCTACCTGATCAAGGACATGCTGGAGGGCGACAAGGCCGCCGTGCCGGAGGTGGTCAAGCACGTCGACCGCTGCCTGTCGTGCCTGTCCTGCATGACGACGTGCCCCTCGGGCGTACACTACATGCACCTCGTCGATCATGCCCGGGCGCATATCGAGGAGACCTACACCCGCCCCTTCGGCGACCGGGCCCTGCGCGCCGTCCTCGCCTTCGTCCTGCCCTATCCCGACCGCTTCCGCCTGGCGCTCCTCGGCGCGAAGTTGGGAAGTCCGTTCCGGCCCCTCGTCGCGCGGATTCCCGGACTCGGCAACCGCCTCGCCGCCATGCTCGACCTCGCGCCGGCCGAACTGCCGAACCGCAACCCCACCGACCGGCCCGGCACCTTTCCGGCCGAGACGCGGGCGCTCGAGGCCAGCGCCGCCCTTCAGGGCACCACGGCCCCGGCCCGCGCGGGCCGCGTCGCGCTCCTGCGCGGCTGCGCCCAAAGCGTCCTGCGACCGGACTTCAACGAAGCGGCGATCCGGCTCCTCACCCGCCATGGCGTCGAGGTGGTGCAGGCCAAGGGGGAGGGGTGCTGCGGCGCGCTCACCCATCACATGGGCAAGGCCGAGTCGTCCCACGCCCAGGCCAAGCGCACCATCGACGCCTGGATCGCCGAGATGGACGGCGCCGGCCTCGACGCCATCGTGGTTACGGCGTCGGGCTGCGGCACGACGATCAAGGATTACGGCTTCATGTTCCGCGACGACCCGGCCTACGCCGAGAAGGCCGCGCGGGTCTCTTCCATCGCCAAGGACATCACCGAGTACATGGCCGGCCTCGGCCTGATGCCGACGCTCATCGCGTCCGACCTCGTGGTCGCCTACCACTCCGCCTGCTCGATGCAGCACGGCCAGGGCATCCGCACGGAGCCAAAAAATCTCCTGAAGAATGCGGGTTTCACCGTGAAGGACGTGCCCGAGGGCCACATCTGCTGCGGCTCGGCCGGCACCTACAACATCCTCCAGCCCGAGATCGCCGGCCGCCTGCGCGACCGCAAGGTCGCCAATATCGAGCGAATGCGCCCCGACGTCATCGCCACGGGCAACATCGGCTGCGCGACGCAGATCGGGAAGGGCACGGCGATCCCCATCGTCCACACGGTGGAGTTGCTGGATTGGGCGACGGGCGGGCCGAAGCCGGGCGTGCTCGAAGGGCTCGCCGCACCGGATCAGCGGTCGAACTGATAGGTGAGGGGGATCCAACGGTAGCCGGCGCCCTGCCGCACCACGTAGCCGAGCGACGGGAACGTAGTGTGGTAGGCCGCGACCAGGACCCCGTCCGTGGCCGCCATATCGTAGATCGTCCGGCGCGTGGCGGCGCCGCCCGCCTTGTCCATGTCGAAGAACGCGTGCCACTCGGGATGTACCAGGGACGCGACCTCGTGATGGGCGCAATCGCCCCAGACCAGCAGCCGCTGGCCTGCGCTCTCGACGTGGTAGGCGAGGTGCCCCGGCGTATGTCCAAAGGCCGCGAGCGCCGTGATCCCCGGCACCACCGTGTCGCCCGACTTCACGAAGGTCGTGCGGCCGGCGAGCGGCAGCAGGTGGCTGCGAAAGACCCGGGCCGACTTGTACGCGTTGCTCTCCGGCGCGGCGGACAGGCGGGCGTCGTCCCGCCAGAACCGATCCTCGTCGGCGCCGACAACGTAGCGGGCGTGAGGGAAAAGCGGGCGCCCGTTCTCCATCAAACCACCGATGTGATCGGTGTGACAATGGGTCAGCACGACGACGTCGATGGTGTCCGGTGCGATGCCGGCTTGATTGAGAAGTCCGGCCATCCGCCCGCCCGTGGGGCGGGGCACGAATCCCACCTCGCCATTGCCGGTGTCGAACAGGATCGTCTCGCGGCCGGTCTGCACGACGGTCGGCGTGAAACCCGGCTTGAAGCGATTCGGCGGAAGCCGGTTCTCCCGCATCAGGGCCTCGACCGCGCCGCGTTCACGATCCTCCCCGACGATGGGCCAGGGTCCGTCGATCATCGCGTCCGCATCGAGCAGGGTCGTGACCGTGAACGCCCCGAGCTGGAGGCGGTGAACCATGGGCGGCGTCGCCACCGGGCAATCTTGAGCCGATGCGCTCCGGGACAAACCCAGGGCGAGGGCCGATGCCGCGAGGCCGCGGCGCGTGAGATCAATCATGATGGCCATTCCTCCGCCGGGTCGCATGCGCCAGGATGATCGCGACCATCCGGCTCGAAGGCAGGGCTAGCATCGTGAAGGACGGCCGCGCTTGAACGAACCTGCTACGTCCTCCACGCTCGGCCCGCTCTGGCATGTGGACGGGGCGCACACCTTCTTCGCCGGACCGTTGACCTACAATGCGAGCCACCGGCATGGAGCGCCGGTCTATCTGGCGGGGCTCTACGGCGGCTTCCGGATCCGGTTCGACGGTACCGCCTGGATCACCTGCCGGACCGCCTTCGTGCCGGCGGGCCTAGCGCATGAAATCGATTGCGGCGGCGAGCCCCTGGCGGTGCTTTACCTCGAACCCGAGGCCTCGCCGCACGCCCTGACGACCCTGGTGCGGGGCGGCGATCCGATCGCGGGCGCCCTTGTGGCGGCGCAGGGCGAGATCATCCCACTCCGCACGCTCTACGAGGATCGCGGCGCCTGCGCCTGGACCGGCGCGGCGCTCGCCGACCTCGCGGTCTACTCGCTCCGGCGAGTTGGGACCGAGACGGACGCCCGGATCGCCCGCGTCGTGTCACGCCTGGGAGATCATCGGGAGGGCACGATGTCGGCCGAGAGCCTCGCTCGATCGGTCGGCCTGTCGTCCTCCCGCCTGCAACACCTCTTCACCGAAAACGTCGGCGTCCCGTTCCGGCGCTACCGCGCCTGGGTCCGCATGCGCCGGGCCATCGCCGCCGTCGTGGCGGGGGCAAACTTCACAGGCGCGGCGCATGCTTCGGGCTTCGCCGATCAGGCGCATTTCGCCAACGATTTCCGGCGAACGTTCGGGGCGCCCGCCTCGCGCAGCCTGTTGAGAATCCGGCGATGACACCAACGGGCCATAGGGCTTCCTCATCGCGGGTTACCCGCGAGACTCCCGCAATGCCGTCGCCGATCACGCAGGTGCGGACCGTCATTCGTATCTCTGTGCCGTGCCCATACTCAGCGCAGTACAATGATTTCAGGCAGCGGTCGCAAGGCTTTTCAGGTCCGTTCCGCGCGC